>Ga0209573_1000622_pt1 | contig 69612 bp, 64 predicted proteins | sample TNRBio252014_DNA_FD_185870 | JGI IMG/M metagenome (GOLD analysis project Ga0209573, IMG submission 185870) | Wastewater treatment Type I Accumulibacter community from EBPR Bioreactor in Madison, WI, USA - TNR Reactor_6/25/2014_ DNA (SPAdes)... | ecosystem: Engineered > Bioreactor > EBPR >...
CCGAGCGCTACATCTCCAGCCTGCTGTTCGAGGGGCTCTGACGCAAGCCTGCGGCGTCGGTCTTGCGGATCGGCGCCGTGCCCTGATGCGCCGCCAGCCCTGACCGGGCCTGCCGCCCGCGCAAATCGGCCCGCCGCCACCGTGAAACGGTTGCCCCGGCGGGAAAGTTGGTCTATTCCCTCGTGTCGAAGCGCCCGTAGCTCAGCTGGATAGAGCGTTGCCCTCCGAAGGCAGAGGTAAGTCAAGCGTTTTGATTGCGGGTGCTGGAAAAAGTGAGTTAAACCAAGCAATTGGGAAAACTCGAAGGAAGCACTGAAATCGCTTCAGCGGTCGCGGAAGCACCACGGAAGCAAGTTTTAGGGAGTGTCTGGAGTACGAAGGGCGGCAAACGGTGGGGTCGGAACCCATGGTTTTTGCGCTGACGGAGTTGACCGATTCGAGATTGACCCCGAGCATCCTCGGACACTATCTGAAGATAAATGCACCCATAGCTCAGCTGGATAGAGCGCTACCCTCCGAAGGTAGAGGCCTCAGGTTCGAATCCTGATGGGTGCGCCACTCCGGTACAAATGTGCGAACCCCAGGGGTCGCAACCGTACCGGCCATAACACACTGTTCCAGAACATCTTTGCGGCCGTACAGGCGTATGATGCCCTCATCCACCTCGATGCGGTCGACGATGGATGTTAGCCACGCCTTGCGTGCCGGCGTGTCGCCTTCCTGGATGCGTTGACGCATCAGCTCGCTGAACTTCGCAACCGCCTCCTCGGTCACCTCGGCTTTGGTCTTCACGTTGCCGCGCGCCCGGGCCAGTGCCTCTCTCGAGCGATCGCGGTCGGCCTTCAGTGCTGAGATCCGGTCTTTCAACAAGTCGTCCATCTCTGCGACGCCATCTTCGATCAATTTGTAGAGGCGCTTGAGTTTGTCTTCGGCGTTGACCGCTTCGTGCTCCAATGCCGCGAGTCTCGCGTCGACCGATGCCGCCCGTTCGGCCCGTCGCGTCGCCAAAGTGGACAACAGTTGCCAGATGCGGTCGCCCGTCAGCAGCTTGTCCATCAAATGCTTGGTCACGAGATAATCGAGCCGATCCATCTGAACCGTGCGGCCCGGGCATGCCTTCTTGCCCTTTCGCGCGCACGTCGAGCAGGCATAGTAGCGATGCACCTTGCCGGTCTTCGACGTGCCGGTCCGCAGTGACATCGCGCCTTGGCACAAGTTACAGAATGCCAGCCCGGTCAGCAGGATCGGGCCAGTGACCGAACGAGGCGCGGCGATGCGTGGATTGCGGCCCTTCAAAAGCCGCTGCACACCCGCAAACACGTCCGGGGCAATGATGGCCGGCGCATCGGCGAAAATCTGTTCGGCATCCGCCTTTTCGCGGCGTGTCTTGCTGTCGACGTGATTGAACCGCCAACGACCGCCGTAGACTGGGTTAGTCAACAGTTGATGGATGGTGCCGTTACCCCACATGCCGCCCTTGCGGGTGCGATAACCCCGCTCATTCAGCCAGGTCGCGACGGCCTTTGTGCCCATCGGAGGGCTACCCTGGTGGCCGCCTACGACCAGCTTGAAAATGAACTGCACCTGCTCCGCTTCGACGGGATCAATTTCAAGCCGCTTCTTTACCCGTGCGCCACGCTTCTCGACCTCCACGGTGCGATATCCAAACGGCGCCGTCGATCCGTTCCAAAATCCCTGTCGCGCGTTCTCCTTCATCGACCGCAAGACGTGCTTGGCGTTTTCCTTCGATTGATACTCGTCAAACAGCGAAATGACCTGTCGCATCATGACCTGCGCGGGATCGTCCCCAAGCTCCTGCGTCATCGAGACCAACTTGACGCCGTGCTTGGCCAGCTTGCGCACATAGAATTCGAGGCCGAATGCATCGCGGAAGAAGCGCGAGTACGAATGCACGATCACCACATCGAATGCACCGTCGCCGTCGCAGGCCCGTTCGATCATGCGCTGGAATTCAGGCCGCTTGTCATCCATCGCCGAAGCGCCGGGCTCGACGTACTCGGCGACGACAGTCCAGCCGCGTGCAGCCACCCAATTTGCAGTCTGGGCGCGTTGATCCGGGATCGACAGGTCGTGTTCAGCCTGCCGTCCGGTTGATACGCGCAAGTAGAGGGCCGCACGCAGGACAGGCGCAGGCGCCTCAGACTTCGATTTCGAACGAGGCGTCTGCGCGTGCATGGCATCACCTTTATTTCTCGGCGGACCGCCTCAATGTGTCAGAACTGACTCGAGCTGGGAAGCATTCTGAGAGCTCTCGAACGAACCGCTCGTGCCGCTTCCTGTGGCGCGGGAAAGACATCCGCCGGACGTATCGCAACAGGTCATCGCGAAGCGCGGGATCACACGAATTGTAAAGTTCGTGCGCAAACTCGCGGATGATATCTCTATCGTCTTTATTGCCGTTCTTGCTCATCGCTTACGTTCCTCACTTGGCCTGGCCACTTCCGAGCACAACATCGAGGATGTCGCTCATGTACCGCTCGATGGCGTCGATTTCGGAGAGGCTGATGGCTGCATCTTGCGGGAGATCGTCGGTGATCATGAGCACCTGATCGTCCAGCACGACGCCAATCACTGGCGCTGCGCACGGAGTGTCCGAGTGCAGCGTCAGCATTTCAGCGATGTCTGAGGTCTTCGCCATCAGCCTCGTCCGCATCTCGACGGACAAGATTTATGGACACGGCGCGCAAGCTGAAAGAATTCAGCATCAGATCAAGATGATACCAAGCACTTGTGCGGTTCAGCATCATCTTGGAGCGGGCAACAGGCGGAGTTCATGAAAAAGAAGTCGATATCAAGCTGATTTCGTGCATGTCGGCTTTCGTGAATGCACAAGTGATTCATGATCGCGAAGTTTAGATCTAGTGTCGCGCGACAGTGAGACATGCCGAAAGAATAAATAGTCCGCGTCATGCATAGGCGGACGGTCAAGTGCTTCCGCAATCAGCAACGTCACGCAGCCTTAGACCAAAGAAAATTAGGGTTCGAAGGAAGGACGCGCACAAAATGTTTGATTGGTTGCGGGCCCCCGCAACCATCTATATTGCAGTCACAATCAGTATTTACCCCAATGAGGGATGATCCTGCTTCGATTTCAATGCCTTGAGGTTCGTCCTCTTCCCTCGGCAGCACAATGATGCGTCGGGCCAAGCCGCGCACTAAGTCAGCAGCCTTCCGCTCATCAGCTTCACCGCCCAGCGTCTTGAGCCGCAAGCCTTCCATCATTTTTCGATAGCTCGCCGCTCCGTCTCCGACTGGATTAGTCGGTGCGTCTTCCGTCCACATTACCGCGCGGCGGACATCGTGGCGCGAAATCGCATCAATGCGAAGACGAACAGGACGGTTCCGATCAATGCCATCCTGGCCAGCTGTGGCCACACGACGTCGAGGCCGGCACCGCGAAAGATCACCGCCTGCGCGAACCGTGTGAAGTGCGTCGATGGTGCGACCTGCATCAGCACTTGCAGCGTCTCAGGCATGCCTTCGATCGGCGATGTGCCGCCTGAGAGCATGTTCATGACGACAAAGAACGGGATCGCCAGCAAGCCGAATTGCGGCATCGAGCGCGCCACCGTCGATAGCACGATGCCAAGGGCTGTCATCGCGTAGAGAAAGAATGCTGTTCCGAGAAGAAACAGCGGGATCGAGCCGGTGATGACCACGCCGAGGATACCCTGGACGACGGCATAGAGCGACAGCGTCACCGCCAGAATGATCGCCAGACCGTTGGCCCAGATCTTGGCCATCATGATCTCTCCCGGCGTCACGGGCATCACGAGGAGATGCTCGATGGTGCCGCGTTCACGCTCCCTGATGACAGCGGCTCCGGACAGAATGAGCGACAGCATGGTGATGTTAGAGACGATCTGCATCACCGACATGAACCAGGACGAATCGAGGTTCGGATTGAACTTCGTGCGCATCGCCATAGCAACGGGCAGAGGTGCCGTGCCGTCCGTGCGACTGACGAAGTTGGCAAGCTGGCGATTGACGATGGCCTGGATGTAAGCGGCGCCGTTGCCCGCCAGCGTCATGGCTGTCGCGTCGACATTGACCTGCAGCCGCGGCCTGCGCCCGGCCAGAACATCGGCTTGGAAATCCGGCGGGATATTGATGACGAAGGCATAGAGCCCAGCATCCATCACCGGGTCGATCTGCTCCAGCCCGAGCAGCACTGGCTGCTTGAAGTAGGGCTTCAGAAAGGCGGCACGGATCTGCCGTGACAGGTCGGACTGATCCTCGTCGACGATGGCGATCGACGCATTGCGCACCTCGGTCTGAACGCCGGTTGCCACAGTATAGATGGCAAACGTGAACGTGAAAACGAGCAGGAACAGGAGTACGGGATCGCGCCGCAGGCTGTTCAACTCCTTGAGCCCGAGCCGGTAGACGTTCTTGAGACTGCGGCGCATCATGCCTCCTGTTTTTTGAGCAGTAGCGCTGCCAATAGCCAGAACACGAGACAGAACAGGACCAGCCACAAGTAGTTCGGATAGAGGTCAACAATGCCTAACCCCTTGTTGAACACACCCGACGTAATCTTCTGGAAGTAGAGTGCGGGGAAGATGTGTCCGACCACGCGAGCGCCACCTTCCAGTGTCGAAACCGGATAGAGCATCCCCGAAAAGTTGAGACTGGGGATCATGACGATAATGGCAGATGCGAATATTGCGGCCAGTTGCGATGAAACAAATGCGGATATTACTAAGCCCAATGACGTGGCGGCGGTGGCAAACAGCAGGGCGCCCAGGACCAGCGCGGCGATGTTGCCGCTGACCGGCACGTGGAAGAAAACCGTAATCAGGATGAACAGGCTGAGAAAACTGACCATCGCCACGCCGATGTAGGGCAACTGCTTGCCGACCAGGAACTCGAGCTTGGTCGCCGGCGCCGCGTAGAGGTTTGTTATCGATCCCATCTCCTTCTCCCTCACGACGCCGAGCGCCGTGAGCATGGTCGAAAACATGTACATCAGCAGCATGAGCACGCCTGGAGAAATGGCGAAGACACTCAGGAAAGCCTGGTTGTAGCGAAACCGCGTTTCAATATCGGCGGGATAGTGCGACGGCGTGTTGCCGGTCTCGCGCCGTGAGAAGTCGACGAGGTAATTCGCCAGCACACCTTGCACGTAGCCGCGCGCAGTCTCTGCTTGGAACGTATTGGCACCGTCGAACCAGACGCCAACTTCGGGCCGACGGGCCGACAGCAGGTCCTTGCCGAATCTGGGCGGGATCACGAGGCCGAACTTAATCTCCCCGCGCAACAGGCGCGCGTCGAGCTCAGCCTGAGAGAAAATGGGGGCGCCCTGCTCGAAATATCGTGAACCCGCAAAGTTATCGAGGAATGCCTGGCTTTCCTGCGACTGATCCTGGTCAAGGACGGCGTAGGCGAGTTTTTCGACGTCGAACGAAATGCCATTAGCCATAGCGATCGCGAGAACAATCGGACCGAGCAGGGCGAAGGCGATACGGATCGGATCACGAATGAGTTCCACGGCTTCGCGGCGCGCAAAGGCCCACACGCGGCGTAGATCGAACCATCGAACGGCCGCGTTCGATGTGACAGGCGGTGCTTCTTGCTGTGCATTGACGGTGATCGCAGTGGATGATGGCGGTGCATCGGCAGCGACAGCGTCCTCGAGATAACCGATGAACGCTGCCTCGAGTGTCTCTGCGCCTCGGGCCTTTCTCAATTCATCCGGCGTGTCCATGGCGAGGATCTTGCCGGCGTGCATCAGCGAAATGCGATCGCAGCGTTCGGCCTCGTTCACAAAATGGGTTGAAATGAATATCGTCACGCCATCCTCGCGCGACAAATTGATAAGCAATTCCCAGAACCGATCCCGTGCGATCGGATCGACACCGGACGTAGGCTCATCGAGGATCAGCATCTCGGGCTTGTGCAGCACCGCAACCGCGAGCTGCAATCGTTGCCGGATACCGAGCGGGAGACTGTCGGGCAGACTTTCCGTAACCTCGGCGAGATCGAACCGGCCGATCAGTTCGCTGACGCGTTGCCTGCTTTGTTCAGCGGAGAGGTCGAAAAGGCTCGCATGCAGATCCAGGTTCTGCTGCACGCTCAACTCCGAATAGAGCGAGAACGACTGCGACATGTAGCCGACGCGGCGGCGGGTCTCGATGTCGTTGGGATCGACCTCGTGTCCAAACAGCTTTGCCGTGCCCTGGGTTGGCGGCAGCAAGCCCGTCAGCATTTTCATGGTGGTCGTCTTGCCGCAACCGTTGGAGCCGAGAAACCCGAAGATCTCACCGCGCTCGATGCGGGCTGTCACGTGATCGACCGCCGTGAAATCTCCAAATCGCATGGTCAAGCCATCGGCCTCGATTGCCGGCTCTCCCTCAACCACCACTCGGGGCGGGAGGACGACGGCTTTATGGCCGGCGCGTTTGTCCTCAGGAAGTAGCGCGATGAAGGCCTCTTCGAGGCTTTCTCGTTCCGCGCGCTGCTTGAGATCATCCGCAGTACCGATGGCCAGGACGCTTCCGGCATCCATGGCAATCAGATGGTCGAAGCGTTCCGCCTCATCCATGTAGGCCGTGGCGACGATCACACTCATGGTCGGTCGACGCGCACGGATGCGTTCAATCAACTCCCAGAACTGTTTGCGTGAGAGCGGATCGACCCCCGTCGTCGGCTCATCCAGGATCAACAGATCCGGATCATGGATCAGCGAACAACACAGCGAGAGTTTCTGTTTCATGCCGCCTGACAGCTTGCCAGCTGGTCTGTCCGCGAAAGGATCGAGCCCGGTGCTGTGCAGCAGGTCGGCGATCCGCCAGGCCCGTTCGGCGGCCGACTGCCCGAAGAGGCGACCAAAGAAGTCGACATTCTCCGTGACCGACAGCGTCGGGTAGAGATTGCGGCCGAGGCCCTGCGGCATGTAGGCGATACGGGCACAGACGTCGGCGCGGTGCCGGCCTGCTGCCATGTCGCCGCCAAGCACATGCACGCTGCCAATCTGGATCTTGCGCACGCCGGCCACAAGGGCCAATAGCGTCGATTTGCCGACGCCGTCGGGACCGATGAGGCCGACCATGCGGCCCGAGGGAATATCGATCGATACCTTGTCGAGCGCGTTGATCGCGCCGTAACTGTGTGTAACGGTCGCCAGGCGAGCGACGCATGGCGAGTCATCACTCATTTTGGCGCGGGCTCCGTTGGTGGCAGATTGACCTTGAGGTGTGCGGGCCACGTCGCATCGCGCGCCAACTTTACATACGCTACGCCCGTGATGCCGGCCTTCACTCGCTGTGCGTAGCGCTTCAGTATCTCTTCCGGGATCTTTACTTTGATCCGGAACATGAGTTTTTCGCGCTCGCTCTTGGTTTCCACGTATTTAGGCGTGAACTGTGCATCCGATGCCACGAACGAGATGGTTGCGGGGACGGCGTACTGAGGCGCCGCGTCGGGGATGATCCGTGCTTCAGAGCCAAGCTCCAGTTTTCCCACGTCATTGGTCGGCAGAAAGATGGTCATGTACACATCCGTCAAATCGAGCAGCGTGAGAACCTTCCCGCCCGCGCCGAGAACCTCGCCGGGTAGCGCCAAGCGGTATTGAACCCGGCCATTGCGTGGCGCAGTCAGAACGTAATCTTTGAGGTTTTCCTTGATGCGCTCGGCTCTGGCAATTGCCGCCTCGATGGCTGCCTGGGACTGGCCAATACCCGCGTTGGCAGAATTGACCGCCGCATGTGCGGTGAGCCTCGCAGACTGTCGCTGATCCACTTTTTCTTGTGGCGTGTACCCTTTTGCACCGAGCGTTTTCGATCGCTCCAGTTCCTGGTCGGCCAGGATCAACTCGGTCTTCCTCTGGGCCAGCAGCGCGATGGCTTGCGCCAATTGCTGTTCGCTCTGGCGGATAGCTGCCTGCGCCTCGTGAAGCTGCGCCTCAAGTTCGGCAGTGTCGATCTTCGCAAGCACTTGGCCCGCTGTAACGGTGTCACCCTCCGCGACCAGAACTTCCTTTACGCGGCCCGGGAACTTTGTCGCGATGTCGACGCGCTCGGCTTCAAGGCGGCCATTTGCCTTGGCAAAGCCAACCGGCACCTCAGCGGGCTTCAGCTTGATCCACGCCGCATAAGCGCCGCCCGCAACGACCGCCAGCGCTAATAGTACAAGTAGTTTCCCAGACGGAACTTTCACGGTTGCGGATTCCTGTCGACGTTTGGTTGGTGCTTGGTTGACCGCTGCACGTTCCGGAATCCCTCAAGTTGAAGCTCCAGCAACCGGCGCCCTTCATCGACGAGATCAAACCCTCGGGCGTTGAGCGACCAGCGCATGGCAAGCCCTTGAATAAGGGCCAGGATGAGATAGGCGGCGTCGTCTGCGTTCAGCGCCTTGTCGAACCGGCCAGCCTTGATCTCCGCAGCGATCAGTATCGAGATCTGCGCTTGCCGATTGGCGATCATCCGGGCGAAGAAAGCCCGCAAGGCATCGTTTTCTGTATGCAGCTCGCGCGAAAACAGAATGGCGGTAATAGCAGGTGTCGTCTGTATGAAGGAGAGGTGGCTAGCTACAAGACTGTGTAGCTGGTCGATCGGAATAGGTCTCCTCTTGTCGCTCTCAGCAGAAATCGCAAGCAATCGCTCGCTGATGCGCTCAGCTACCGCCTCCCAGATCTTCGCCTTTGTCTGGAAGTGCCGGAAAATTCCTGGCTGCGAAATGCCGACCGCCTTCGCCAATGCTTCCGTCGACAGCCGATCAGGGCCGATGTCGTCGGCAAGCCGCAGCGCTGCATCGACGATCTCGGACTTGCGGTCCTCGGCACTTTTTCTGACCCGTGTCGTCATCGAAAATCCGTCTTATCCAGGGAGGCCACCAAGCGTGAGGTATCGGTCGGCGCCATGAGGCACGCAACGTTTCCCTGCACGCCTTTAGGGAAACCGCGCATCTCTATCGGGATTGCATTTCGCTCGGGCGCAGTCACCACTCTGGCCGTTCGACCGTCATCACTGGCAAGGGCGCTGATTGGGAGAACGATTCCACTCGCCATGAATGTGACAGCCACGAGGCTCATCACCCGCTGAAATTTCCGCACTGGCCCCTTCGCTATCCTTGACAATTTCCACTAGTTAGTTATTTATCACTTACTAGCCGATGAAGTCAAGCGCATCTTGCTGCAGTAAACAGGGAGTTCGATCCATGACCACGCCATTGGCCAAGGCAGGGACGGCTCAGGCCAAAGCTGGTCGCGAGCCAGCGTCACGCATTGCCACAGAGACCAGATCGCGATCCGACGAGGCAACCGAAAGCGGCCGCAAGGACCTCGGTCTCGAGTCAGCAGATGCCGGACGGAGTTCAGTTTCGGGTCCGTCGCCCTCGCTCCAGCGCGATTCTTTCGCGGCAACAGACCTCAGCGAAGTGCTCGATCGCGCCACTCATGCGGCTCTCGCGCGCGTCACATCGGGCTTGTCGCCCGCCGCCCTGATGGGCGCATATTTCGACTGGGCGACGCACATTGCGAGCGCGCCGGGAAAACGCCTGCAACTGGCTGAAAAGGCCGTTGTCAAGGGACAGCGCCTTGCCCACTATGCGATGAGCTGCGCGCACTCCGGCGGCAAGGCTGCGCCGTGTATCGAGCCCCTGGCGCAGGACAAACGCTTCAGCAACGAGGCTTGGCAGCAGTGGCCGTTCAACGTCATGCACCAGGGATTTTTGCTGCAGCAACAATGGTGGCACAATGCCGTCACTGGCGTGTCGGGCGTGACTGGGGAGCATGAACGTGAGTTGCAATTCCTGACGCGACAGATGCTCGATATGTTCTCGCCGTCGAATTTCCTGCTCACCAACCCCGAAGCTCTGAAAAGGACGCAGGCAGAGGCAGGACGGAACCTTTGGCGCGGCTTCCAGAATGCCGTCGAGGACTGGGAGCGAGTGTTGGGCGGAGCGTCTCCCGCTGGGAGCGATGCGTTTCGGCCGGGACATGAGGTGGCGGCAACGCCCGGCAAGGTCGTCTATCGCAATCGACTGATCGAGCTGATCCAGTATTCGCCGACGACAGAAAAGGTGCGGCCAGAGCCGATAATGATCGTGCCGGCCTGGATCATGAAGTACTACATCCTCGACCTTTCGCCGGAGAACTCGCTGGTCAAATATCTGGTTGGCGAGGGCTACACCGTCTTCATCATCTCGTGGAAGAATCCCGGCCCGGAAGACCGCGAACTGTCGATCGAGGACTACCGACAGCTTGGGATCATGGCGACTGTAGATGCCATCCAGGCCATCGTGCCTAACCAGCAGATCCAGGCGGCCGGGTACTGTCTCGGCGGGACACTTCTCAGCATTGCGGCGGCTGCGCTCGCCCGGGACGCATCGTTCCCGTTTGCAACATTGTCCCTGCTCGCAAGCCAAGTCGATTTCACGGAGGCCGGCGAACTGCAGCTCTTCATGAACGAAAGCCAGCTCGCCTTCCTCGAAGATATGATGTGGGAGAAGGGTTTTCTCGACACAAGGCAGATGGCCGGTGCCTTCCAGATGCTGCGATCCAACGATCTCGTCTGGTCGCGCATCACGCGCGAGTACCTGATGGGCGATCGCCAGCCGATGATCGACCTCATGGCATGGAACGCCGACGGAACCCGCATGCCCTATCGCATGCACTCCGAGTATTTGCGCAAACTGTATCTCAACAATGATCTCACCGAAGGGCGTCTTACCGTCGATGGCCGTCCCGTGACCATTTCGGACATCCGTGTGCCAATCTTTGCCGTAGGCACTGTCGCGGATCACGTCGCGCCGTGGCCGTCGGTCTACAAGATCAACATCCTGACCGACACCGAGGTCACGTTCGTGTTGACCAGCGGCGGTCACAACGCCGGCATCGTATCAGAGCCGGGACACGTCCGCCGCTCCTACCAGATGCAGACGAAGCACGAAGGCGAACGCCATATCGATCCGCACACCTGGGTGGCAGAGACGCCAAGGAAGGATGGCTCATGGTGGACCGAATGGGCCGCATGGTTGGCCGCGCGATCTGGCGAGCATGTACGGCCGCCTGCAATGGGCAATGCCGTTGCCGGCTATGCGGCGCTCGCCGACGCCCCGGGAACTCTGGTGCATCAGAAATAGGTCATGGGCCCGTGATCCTTGGAAGTGACGCCGGTGATTGAGCGACAATAGAGCGCCTGGGGAGGGACGAGCGATGAACACTGAGATGATGACAATACAGACGGGTTCTCCGCGTCCCGCTTGGGCGATTGCTGTTGGCATAGTTGCGGTCGTTTTTGGTGTGTTGACGATCATCTCAGGTGGTCGCGCGCTGTTTGGTGGCGCGGCCGCGCGGGCTGCCATGGGAAACGCCGTGACCTTCGTCCTCTGGTTCAATTTCGCTATGGGCTTTCTCTACATCATCGCAGGGGCGGGGCTTTATTTCTGGCGGCGATGGGCTGCACGCCTGGCGGCGGTCATCGCTTTGACCACGCTCGGTGTCCTCGTTGCATTCAGTTGGCACGTTGCCGCTGGCGGCGCCTACGAGATGCGCACTGTCGGCGCCATGCTGCTCAGAAGCGGAGTCTGGATCGTCATCGCACTCATGTCATGCCGCGCTCTTGGCTGCAGGGCCTGAGGATAACGAAGCCACAAATTCATTTCACGAAAAAGGAAGCGCCAATCATGTCACATGGCAAAATCAACATCGTCACCGGGCTGCTGTTCCTGGCCGCGTTCATGCTCTACGGGTTCGTCCTGATTTATCTGCGCGACTTTGCGCCCGGCAAGGAAGCCTGGATTGCAAGCTATACGACCGGTAAGCATTTTGAGTCCCGCCTCGCGCACGTGCATGGCAATCTGTTTTCCTTCCTCAACGTCATGATCGGTTATCTACTGCTGCGCCTTCCGGTAAGGGGGCAGCAGGCGAAGTGGATCTCGTGGCTCGGCCTCGCGGGTATGCTGATGCCGATCGGCATACTGAGCGAGGTGATGTTTGGCGCGCCGCCGGCGCTAGTATTGATCGGCGGCATTTCGATCGTTGCCTCCATGGTCTGGCTCGGCGTCGCCGTGGCTGGTCTCGACCTCAAATCTGCGCGAGACTAGGCGCCCGCAAGCCCAACCTGATGCCGAGCACTGTGCCCAATATTGTAAGCGACATAATCGGTCCCTTCGTACTGTGATGGGATCTCGGGATTCTTGTCTGGGAAAATTTGCCCAACGGAAGCAGGCGTCGAATGCATAGCGCCTGCCTCCGGCGAATGCTGCCTCGGGCCGGTCTGTACCCTGACGCCAGCGTTCGACAAAGCGATGAAGAGTTTCTTCGATGGTCTCGACGCCTATACGCTGGAAGATCCGCTCAAAGCCACGCCGCGCGCTGGCTCAGTTGCTCGGCCTAATATCTTAGTCGGGCCTGACGCCGCCGCATGCGCAACTCTCTGCGTCAGGCATCGTTGTCCATTTCCAGCGCTGCGCATTGGAGCGATGCGATCACGAGTCACCCGACGATAAATGGCTTTAATTATATCGCAATTTCAATCACATAGGTGTTCGCACTTTTATCCTGTATGGCGCGCCAACCTCAAGGTTGGTATCGCGCGTTTGAGATTTCTCACGCCGCCAAATTTCCCGGCCTTTTTGTGTGGAGCATTCGTCGAATGCCCGCTGCCGTTCTGCCCTTAACGGCACAGTGTGCCGCTCTCAGCACAGCCAGAAAGGAAGACTGCCTACCCAAGGGTTGGTGAAAACTGCATCACTTTGTTGAAGTTCGGTGCATATTCTGCAATACTTGTTCATAGATCATTGGGGGTAGGTATGAACGAGCGTCCTCGCAAAGCTGCCCGGCTGACGGTAAGCCTAGAAGAGCAGGATTATCAGGCGCTCGACAAGATTGCGCGCGCGCGCGATGCCTCGATCTCGTGGGTCATTCGGCAAGCCGTGCGGCAATTCATCGAGACGTCGTCCGGCTTGCCCCCGACGCCGATGCCGCCCGGCAAGCCGCCGGAGAGTGGCAAATGAGGCTACTACGGAATAGCGGCGCGGATCGCGCGCTGGATCTCCTGCGCGAGTGGATTGCGCCGAATGCTGGCGTCGACATTGTATCGCCAACCTTCTCCCTTTTTGCATTCGCCGAAATTCGTGATGCGCTTGAGCGGATCGACCGGTCAAGGCTCGTGCTCGGCGAGCCGAGTTCGGTTGCCTCATCACTGTTGGGGAGCGAGGCGGACATCGCCTTCCGCGGTCGGCTTCAAGGGCGATGGTTGGCGAAATCTGCCTCCGAGTGGATCAGCAAGAAGGCCGACATCCGCAATACCCGGAAGGCCCCACCCCAGTCGTTCATCTTCGTTCGCGACCATTCATCTCCAGGCAAGGCGATGGTGGGTTCATGTTCGTTCACGACAGAGGGACTCGGCTTGACGCCAAGCGGGCAACTTGGCCTCGTGCAGGCGACTGATGCAGACGCCGAATCAGCCAGCTACGCCGAATGGTTCCAGTCGAACTGGAACGACCTGCGCGCCGATCCAGATGCCAAAGCTTCGCTCATCACGGCGCTGGAGGACATGGCGTCGCAACGACCGCCGTCGCTTGTCTATTTCCAGATCCTCTACCAGATGTTCAAGGATCTCGGCGATGAGCTGGACGAAGAGCGGATCATCAAATCCGCGACCGGTATTCGCGATACGGTCGTCTGGAAAAAGCTGTTCCGTTTTCAGCGCGATGGCGTCACCGGCGCTATCGACAAGCTGGAGCGCATCGGTGGCTGCATCATCGCCGATAGCGTCGGCCTCGGCAAAACCTTCGAGGCGCTTGCCGTCATTAAATACTATGAGCTGCGGAATGATCGGGTGCTGGTGCTCTGCCCCAAGCGGCTGCGCGATAACTGGACGCTCTACAAGTCGAATGATCGGCGCAACGTGCTTGCGCCCGACCGGCTACATTATGATGTCCTGAACCACACCGACCTGTCACGCGATGGCGGCCTGTCCGGCGACATCGACCTCACCCACGTCAACTGGGGTAATTACGATCTCGTCGTGATCGACGAGTCGCATAATTTTCGGAACAAGCCGACCCACAAGGATCGGGACACCCGCTACGACCACCTGATGAAGCGGATCATCCAGTCCGGCGTGAAGACCAAAGTGCTCATGTTGTCGGCGACGCCGGTCAACAATCGGCTGGCCGACCTCAAAAATCAGATCGCATTCGTTACTGAGGGCAACGACGTGGCGCTGTCGGGCCATGGCATCCCCAGCATCGAAGGAACGATCCGCAAGGCGCAGGGGCAGTTCAACCGCTGGCTTGATCTTGGCGAGGCCGAACGTCGGCCAGCCCGCCTCATGGATATGCTTGGCTTCGATTACTTCAAATTGCTCGACATGCTGACCATCGCCCGGTCGCGAAAGCATGTGCAGCGATATTACGGCACCGCAGAAACGGGCCAGTTCCCCGAGCGCCTGCCGCCTGTGAACATCAAGGCCGACGTGGACCTCGCCGGCGCATTCCGACCGATCCGCGAGATCAACAACGAAATCCGCCGCCTGACCCTCGGCGCCTATGCGCCGCTTCGCTATGTACTCCCGCACAAGCAGGCGGCTTACGACGAGAAATACAGCACCAAAATTCGCGGCGGCGAGAGTTTCTTCCGCCAGGTAGACCGCGAGGAAAGCCTCATTCACCTGCTGCGCGTGAATATCCTGAAGCGGATGGAAAGCTCGGTCGCTTCGTTCGCGCTGACCATCGAGCGCCAGCTCCGAGACGTCGAGGCCTTGCTCGCCAAGATCGACGCCCATGACGATTCCGTTGAGGAAACGCCCATCGACGATATCGATGTCGATGATCCCGCCTTCGAAGCGCTGCTCGTTGGCCGCAAGGTCAAGGTGCTGCTGCAAGACGTTGATCGCGTTCGTTGGCGTCAGGATCTTGCCGAGGACCGTGATCGTCTCGGCGCGTTGCTGGCCGCCGCTCGCCTTGTGACACCTGATAGAGACGCGAAGCTGGCGGCTCTCAAACGGATCATCGCCGACAAGGTCCGCGCGCCGATCAACCCGGACAATCGAAAAATCCTGCTGTTCACGGCCTTCGCCGACACGGCGGATTATCTCTATCGCGACATTGCGGCGTGGGCGCAGAAGACCCTCGGCATTCACACCGCCGTTGTCAGCGGCACCGGCTCCAACCGTACCACAATGCCCGGTGTGCGTGGTGATATGAGCGCTATCCTGAGCGCCTTTTCCCCGTGCTCGAAGGAACGCCCCGCCGAACTCGCGGCCGAGGGTGAGATCGATCTGCTGATCGCAACGGACTGCATTTCCGAAGGACAGAACCTTCAGGACTGTGACTTCCTCATCAATTACGACATTCACTGGAACCCCGTTCGGATCATCCAGCGCTTTGGGCGAGTGGACCGGATCGGTTCGCAGAACACGAAAATCCAGCTGGTCAATTTCTGGCCGAACATGGAGCTGGACGAATATCTCGATCTCGAATCCCGCGTCAGTGGACGCATGATGCTGCTCGATGTGTCGGCGACCGGCGAGGAAAATGTCATCGAGTTCCAGGCCGGCAACGAAATGAACGATCTGGAATACCGTCGCGCCCAGCTTCAGAAATTGCAGGACGCGGTGATCGATCTTGAGGATCTTTCGAGCGGGGTCTCCATCGCCGATCTCACGCTCAACGATTTCCGCATCGACCTTGCTGGCTATCTGCGGGCCAACCGAAGCCGCCTCGACACCTTGCCGCTCGGAACCTACGCGGTCACAGAAGCGCCCGGCGATGGGGATAGCCCGCTTCCGCCGGGGGTCATCTTCTGCCTTCGCGCAGTTGGCGAGGCTGCGGCGACCGTTGCCGAGCCGGGCTATCCGCTGGCGCCGCATTATGTCGTGCATGTCGGCGATGATGGCGAAGTTCTGCTTCCATACACGCAGGCCAAGCAGGTTCTGGACCGGCTCAAGAAACTTAGCCTCGGTCAGGACGAGCCGGACGTGGCGGCCAGCAAACGGTTCGACAAGGCGACCCGCTTTGGCCGGGACATGGAGCCCTATCAGAAGCTGCTCGCGCGAGCGGTCGGAAGTCTCGTCGGCAAGCGGGAGGAGCGCGCCGTCGCCAGCCTGTTCCAGATGGGCGGCACCCACGCGATGAAGGGCGAATTTGCCGGGATCAATGATTTTGAGGTCGTGGCTTTTCTCGTCGCATTGCCTCCATCGACGGATGCCGCTGTATGACGGGGATGGCGGCGGTCGCCGCGATCATGACTGCGCTTGATCTGCCGCCGGGCGCGCGGGTGGATGCGCGCGTGCCCAAGAAGATGCTGGTTGAGCAAGGCGCGCCGACCTCCGCCGACAAACGCGCGATCCAAGACGGGGTCGAAGAATTGCAGTGGCTCGCGGCGCTCAAGCCGAACACCGTTGCAATTCCCGCCTTCACGGACGAGGCGCATGATTATTCGGAAATCGCCGTCATCGCCGCGATCTTTCGCGCCGACGCACGCGCCACCCGGCTGACCGAGTTGATCCACCGCGCCGTTCCCTATCCGGTGTTGCTGCTCAGCGCTGACTCTGGGGGCATCTCGGTTTCCGTGGCGCCCAAGCGCGCGGCGCAGAACGAAGGCGGCAAGATTGTGGTGGAGCGCGTCGTCGCCGTGGGCGAGCTTGATCCGCTGGTGCCTCAGGATTTGGACCGCGCCTTTGTCACCAGCCTGGCACTGAAGAGCCAGCCTTCGCGTGACCTGTCGACCGTCTACAACGGCTGGCTCGCGCGGATCGAGGCGCTGGCGGCCGCAAGGCTGTCGGGCGCCTATGCTGCAAGCGATGATGGACAAGCCATCGAACGCCGGCGCGCCGCGCTGGAGCATCATGGCTCACTTGCGCGCGATATTGCGGGACTGCGGGCCAAGGCCGCGCGCGAAAAGCAGCTCAACCGCCGTGTCGATCTGAACATCGAGATCCAGCGCCTTGAACAGGCGCTGGCGGCTCAAAAACAAAACCTCTGAGAACGGAATATTTTGCATGACCACCATTCCCCCGATCAGCCCGAACGATCCCGAAGCCAAGAGCGCCGACATTGTCGCGGGCAACATTGAAGCGCTGAAGGCGCTGTTCCCGGACGCGTTCTCGGAAGGCAAGATCGACTTCGAGGTGCTCAAGGGCTTGCTCGGCGGTGCGGTGGACGAGCGCGACGAGAAGTATGGATTGAACTGGCACGGCAAGCGCCGCGCGCGACAGATTGCGCTGACGCCATCGACCGGCACTCTGTTGCCCTGTCCGGACGAAAGCGTCGATTGGGACACGACGCAGAACCTGATGATCGAGGGCGACAACCTCGAAGTGCTGAAGCTCTTGCAGAAAAGCTACGCCGGGAAAGTGAAGCTGATCTATATCGACCCGCCATATAACACGGGCAAGGATCTCGTTTATCCTGATAGTTTTCAGGACGGGTTGTCGAGATATTTGGAGATTACGCAACAGGCCGAGGGCGGACAAAAGCTCAGCTCTAACTCTGAATCTTCGGGCCGGTTTCACACTGACTGGCTCAACATGATTTACCCAAGGCTCCGACTCTCCAACGCCCTTCTTCGGAAGGATGGCGTTGTATTCATATCAATTGATGACAATGAAGCGCATAATTTGCGCTCGATTTGCGACGACGTTTTTGGTGCTGAGCGCTTTGTCGCGAATGTATCTGTTGTTAATAACATGAAAGGTCGAAACGATAAGAAGTATATTGCTTCTGCTCATGAGTACGTTCTGATCTATGCCGGTCCAGATTTCCGCTCTTTCGGGTTACCCCTGACGGATGAACAAAAGGCAGCCTTCAAATTTCAGGACGAAAAGGGCAGAACTTATGCCCTTCGTGACATGCGCAAGCGAGGTGGACCCGATAAACGCGAAGACCGTCCAAAAATGTTCTTCCCAGTCTATTGGGACGTGAAGACTGGTCGATGCTCACTCGAACGAAACTCCGAAACAGATATCGAAATACTGCCCCTGCGGGGGGACGGCAGTGAAGGACGTTGGCGATGGGGCATTGATAAGGCTCGTAGCCATCTCGACTGGCTGCACCCAAAGCGGTCGGATCGAACAGGCAGGCTTGATGTAGAGCATCGCCTCTATCTTGACCCATCAATCGCGGTCGACGACGAAGATGAGTCTGAAGAGGAGGACGATGATGATGAGGTGATCGAACGCTCGTCCAAGCCTAAATCAGTCTGGATCGGAGGAGAGTTTTCTACTGACAGCGGAAAGAGAGCGCTTAAGCAGTTGATGCCGGGCGAGGCATTTGATTTTCCAAAAGCGATAGACTTTCTGAAAACATGTATTCGAATTGGGTCTACAGACCGTGATATTGTTATTGATCTATTTGCAGGATCAGGAACCACGGCCGAGGCGGTCATGCGATTGAATCACGAGGATGGTAATAATCGACGGTACTTTCTCGTCCAGCTACCTGAGCCCTTGCGCAAGACCGATAAGAGCCAAAAAGCAGCAGCAGCGGTGTGCGAGGAGTTGGGATTGACCGCAAACATCGCGGAGTTAACAAAAGAGCGCCTGCGCCGAGCGGGCACAAAAGTGAAAGCCGAAAGCCCTCTGGTGCAAGGTGACGTGGGCTTCCGTGTCTTCAAGCTCGCTTCCTCCAACATCCGCGCGTGGGAACCCGACGCCGTAAATCTCGAAAACAGCCTGCTGAAAAACGCCGAACACCTCGTGCAAGGCCGCAAGGAGCAGGACGTGCTCTATGAGCTTCTGCTCAAACTTGGTCTCGATCTCTGCGTGCCGATCGAGACGAAGACCATTGCGGGCAAGACCGTCCATTCCATCGGCGGCGGCGCGTTGATCGCTTGCCTTGCCGATGGCCTGACCAAGGACGTCATCGAGCCGCTTGCGTCCGGCATTGTCGCTTGGCGCGCCGTGCTGGCGCCCGCCGTCGACACGCGCGTCGTGTTCAAGGATTCCGGCTTCGCCGACGACATCGCCAAAACTAACATGGCGGCGATCCTGAACCAGAACGGCATTTCCGACGTGCGGAGCTTGTGATGGGCACCGATCACTTTATCACCTTCGCCTATGGCTCGAATATGCCGACCACCCGCATAAAGGCACGCTGCCCGTCCGCGCGTGCGCTTGGTGTCGCGGAGCTGCCCGGATACGAGCTTCGCTGGCACAAGAAGAGCAAGGATGGATCAGGCAAGTGCGACATCGTACCGACCGCCCAGCCGGGCGTATCGGTATTCGGCGTGCTGTATGAAATTGCCAGCGGCGAAAAAACCGACCTCGACAGAGCCGAGGGCTTGGGATTGGGCTACGATGAATCGGAGATTGAAGTCCACCAAGGAGCCGACCGGCTGAACGTGAAAGCGTATGTAGCCGCTGCCACCGATCCGACGCTGAAGCCCTATTCTTGGTATCGCGATTTGGCTATCGCAGGCGCGAAAGAGCACGGCCTTCCGGATCATTACATCGCACGCTTGGAGGCCGTTCCCGCCGAAAAGGACGCCAACCAGAAACGCCACGATGAGAATATGGCGCTGATCGGCGAGGTGCTCGCATGAAACTGCATTTCGAACCCGATCTCGATTATCAGAAGCTCGCCATTGAGGCCGTCGCCGACCTGTTTCGCGGCCAGGAGATCAACCGCACCGAATTCACCGTCACGCGCCAAGGCGCTGGCGGCATTCAGGGGGAACTCGGCCTTGTCGAAAGCGAATTGGGCATCGGCAACCGGCTGACCCTGCTCGATGACGAGATTGTCGCCAACCTCAAGGATATTCAGCTTCGCGGCGGCCTCGCGCCGTCAACCGGCCTGACCTCGGGCGATTTCACCGTGGAAATGGAGACCGGCACCGGCAAAACTTACGTCTACCTGCGGACGGTCTTCGAGCTGAACAAGCTCTATGGCTTCACCAAATTCGTGATCGTGGTGCCCTCGGTCGCGATCAAGGAAGGCGTCTACAAGACGCTGCAAATCACCGAGGAACATTTCAAGGGGCTCTATTCGGGCCAACCCTATGACTATTTCCTTTATGATTCCGCCAAGCTCGGTCAGGTGCGCAATTTCGCCACCAGCCCGAACATCCAGATCATGGTGGTGACTGTCGGCGCCATCAACAAGAAGGACGTTAACAACCTCTACAAGGATAGCGAGAAGACCGGCGGCGAACGGCCGATCGACCTGATCCGCGCCACACGCCCGATCCTGATCGTCGATGAGCCGCAAAGCGTCGATGGCGGCCTTTCCGGCGCTGGCAAGAGCGCCCTTGGCGAGATGAACCCACTCTGCACCCTTCGCTATTCGGCCACCCATGTCGACAAGCACCACATGGTGTTCCGGTTGGACGCGGTGGACGCCTATGAGCGCAAGCTGGTCAAGCAGATCGAGGTGGCGTCGCTCGAAGTCGAGGGCGGCCACAACAAGGCCTATGTGCGGTTCATCTCCGCCAGCAACGGCAAGGGGCCGATCACGGCGCGCGTCGAGATCGACGCGCTGGAGGGCAAGCAGGTTCGCCGCAAGGAAGTCGTCGTGCAAGACGGCGATAATCTGGAGGAGCTGACCGGGCGCGCGCTTTATGCCGATTGCCGGATCGGCGAAATCCGCACCGGGCGCGACAACCAGCTTCTCGAAGTGAAGCTGCCGGGTAGTGAGACATTTCTCCAGCCCGGCCAGGCCGTGGGCGATGTGGACGCGGACGCGCTGAAGCGCCTGATGATCCGCCGCACCATTCACGAACACCTCGTGAAGGAAACCCGGCTTGCGCCGTTGGGCATCAAGGTGCTCAGCCTGTTCTTCATCGATGCGGTGGAGCACTACCGTTCGTATGATGCCGACGGACACCCCGTGAAGGGCAAGTACGCGCGGATGTTCGAGGAAGAATACCGCCGCGCGGCAAAGCTCCCCGAGTTCGTCAGCCTTTTCAAGGAGGTCGATCTGACGTCCGAGGCTGAGGAGGTCCACGATGGATACTTCTCAATCGATAAGGCGCGGCGCTGGACCGACACGGCGGACAACAACCAGTCGGCGCGCGACAATGCCGAGCGGGCCTATAGCTTGATCATGAAGGACAAGGAAAAGCTGCTCGGTTTCGAAACGAAGCTGAAGTTCATCTTCTCCCATTCGGCGCTGAAAGAGGGCTGGGATAACCCCAATGTGTTCCAGATCTGCGCGCTGCGCGAGATTGGCACAGAGCGCGAGCGTCGGCAGACCATCGGCCGCGGCCTGCGTCTTTGCGTCAACCAGAAGGGCGAACGCCTGCGCGGCTTCGACATCAACACGCTGACCGTGATCGCCACAGAAAGCTACGAGGAGTTTGCTGAGAATCTACAAAAGGAAATCGAGAAGGACACGGGGATCAAGTTTGGCATCGTCGAGAAGCATCAGTTCGCGGCGATCCCGATCGTCAAGGCTGACGGCTCAACCGGAATGCTGGGTTTCGACGAGTCCGCTGCCATCTTCGAGCACCTTAAGACGCAGGGCTTTGTCGATGCCAAGGGCAAGGTGCAGGACACCTTGCGCACGGCGCTCAAGGATGGGTCATTCACCCTGCCGCCAGCGCTGACGCCGCATTTGCCGGCGGTGCGCGACCTTCTCAAAAAGGTGGCGGGCAAGCTCGACATCAAGAATGCGGATGAGCGTGTCGTCGTAAAAACGCGACAGGCCATTCTAGAAAGCCCGGAGTTTCACGCGCTCTGGGACCGGATCAAGCACAAGACGACCTACCGCGTTCATTTCGACAACGAAAAGCTGCTCACCGATTGCGCGAAGGCCATCGCCAACGGACCAGCCGTGTCGAAAGCACGCGTGCGGATCAGAAAGGCCGACCTTTCGATCGGTCAGGGCGGCGTTCTGGCCAAAGAGCGCGACAAGGATAGCGGCACGATTGTCACCATCGAGGAAGGCGACATCGTTCTGCCTGATGTGCTGACCGACCTTCAGGACCGAACGCAACTCACCCGCAAAAGCCTGGTTCGCATCCTGACCGAGTGCGGCCGGCTGAACGACTTCAAGCGCAACCCGCAGGCGTTCATCGAGATCGCGGGCGAGGTCATCAACCGGACCAAGCGGCTGGCCGTTGTCGACGGCATCAAATACCAGCGCGTCGGCGATGACGCCTATTACGCGCAGGAGCTTTTTCAGCAGGAAGAGCTGACCGGCTATCTGCGCAACATGCTGAAGGACGCGCAGAAGTCGGTCTTCGAGCATGTCATCTACGATTCCGGCGGCGTTGAGCGCACCTTCGCCGAACAGCTCGAAAAGAACGAGGCGGTCAAAATTTACGCCAAGCTGCCTGGCTGGTTCAGAGTGCCGACACCATTGGGCAGTTACAATCCAGATTGGGCAGTCATGGTGGAGGTGAGTGGAGAAGAGCGGCTGTATTTCGTTGTCGAGACCAAGGGCAGTATGTTCGTAGACGATCTGCGCGATCAGGAGGCCGCAAAGATTGCCTGCGGTGAAGCACACTTCAAGGCGCTGGCGGTAGATCCCAATCCGGCACGCTACATCAAAGCTGCAAAAATCGATGATCTGATGGACAAATGCTGACCTGCTTTCGCCCGATCTGTCTGTTGAGAATTGAGAGTTTGATGTTCGAAGCTGATTAGGAGGCCTTCCGATTGCCAATTCAGGTCCGTCACATCAGCTATGTGATTGCTGCGGCGGACCACGGCAGCTTTCGGCGGGCCGCAGCGGCGCTCGGAGTGCAGGAATCGGCGATCAGCCGCCGCATTCGTGAATTGGAGGATCGCCTCGGCACGACGTTTTTCATCCGCTCGTCTGGCGGCGTCAAACTGACCCATGCCGGCAAGCAATTCGTGTTGCGTGGGCGCAAGGCCTTGTCCGAAATCGGGATGGCCAAGGCTGAAGTGGCGGCGATCGGCCGTGGCGAGGACGGTCACGTCAGGATCGGTATTTTCTCGTCGCTGGCCTCGGGGTTTCTTTCCGATCTGATACAGACGTTCGGCGAACGTCACCGCGCGGTCCAGCTGACCTTCGTCGATGGCAATCCAGCCGAGCATGTGGCGGCGGTTCGTCAGCACCAACTTGACATAGCCTTCATCACCGGCACCGCCGAATGGCCTGACTGCGACAGTCAGCACCTGTGGTCCGAACGGATTCATGTGGTGCTGCCCACCGGCCATCCACGGGCCGATGCCGAACAGGTCCATTTCGACGAACTTGCAGGCGAGGCTTTCATCGTCAGCGAAAGCGCGCCCGGCGAGGAGATCCACGACTATCTCGTCCAGCGCCTCGCAGACCTTGGGCGCCATCCCGATATTCAGCAGCAGGCGGTGGGCCGCGACAATCTCATGCGGCTGGTCGCACTCGGGCGCGGCTTGACGGTGACGAGCGAGGCGACAACGGCGGCGCAATTTCCCGGCGTGGTATTCCGCCCGATCAATGGCGAGATTTTGCCGTTCTGCGCGGTCTGGTCGCCGCGCAATGACAATCCCGCCCTGAGGAGCCTACTTGATCTTGCACGGACGATGGCGCGGGAGGAAGGTGAAGCGGTGCTCAGCGAGAACCAGCAGGCTCCGTTCCGGCCCGCCTTGCCTTTGCAAAGCCGCGATCCGTCAGAATGAACCGCTCAAGCATCGGCACAATCAGCCGACCGGGATCTGCCGCAGGCTGCCCCGCTTCCCGACCGAGGATTTCGGCGTAGGCGACGAGATCGCGATGAAGCGCAGCGGGTAGCTCGACGGTGATCTTCACCGGCTTGTCGTTGGCGATGGGACCGAGTTTTAGCTTCGCCACGTCAACCTCCGTAGGGTTCGAGGACAAGGTCGCGCGTCACGATGACCCTGACCGGGAAGCCCGGTCGGACGGTCAGCGTCGGTGCGATGTTGAGCTGGCGGGTGACGATCTGTTGCCCGGTCTGGCTTATGCTGTTCGACGCGCCCTGGCGTAGCGCCTGGACGAGGTTGTTTTCGTTCTGGCTGGTCCCGGCCTCGGCCCCGACGCTGAGGAGCGTTGAAAGGGCGGCCGACTTGAAGAGTTCCCCCCAATGATAATCGACGCCGTCTTCAAGTCCGGCGTAACCCTCGGCGTCCGCGCCGGGTTGGCGTTCCAGCACTATGGATCGGCCGTTGGGAAACATCAGCCGGTTCCAGACGAGGAGGACGCGGCGCTGTCCGAAGCCGACGCCTGCGTCATACTGACCGATAACCCGCGTGCCCTGCGGGATGAGTAGGATCTTGCCCGTCGGGCTGTCGTAAATGTTCTCCGTCACCTGCGCGGTGATCTGGCCGGGCAGATCGGAACGGATGCCGGTGATCAGCGCAGCGGAAATCACCGCGCCCGCCTGAAGCACATTGGCCGATGCCGGCGCCGCAACACGATCCGGCGAGACCGTGCGCTTGTCGGGCGTCTGGTTGAGGAAAGCGAGCTGGCGATCCTGGGCGGAAGGCGTCGACGGCTGCGGCGCCAGGCCGAGGCTGGCAAGGTCTGTCGCGGACGGCGCTGTCGTCGCGGCGGGCGCTGTCGTTGCAGTATTGCCTGGCCGCGTTTCCGTGGGGGCAAACAGCCGAGCAGTTCGCGCCGATTCCAGCTCCTGCGCCCGCCGCTGTTCTTCCGGGCTGGGACCGGAGACCGTGGCGATCCCAGGCGCCGCACCAGCTTGGCTGCCGTTCGGTCCATTGAGAATCGGCCGGCCGAGATCGCCTGGTAGCGCCGGGCCGAGCTTGGGCACGCCGCTATAGTCCTTCGGCAGGCCCGACAGTCCGTCCGGAGTCGTGCGGTTGTCGGTGGAAAAGAGTTCCTGGCCTTGATTGCCTACGTGCCGGGTCTGGAGCGCGTAGATCAGCGCACCGCCGACACCCAGACTGGCCGCCAGGCCGAGACCGGCCAGAACTTTGCGTGACAGGCGGGTGACTCGCGGCGGTTCAGGGCGCAGCCGCATCGGCGCCACTGGCTCGCCGGTGAGGGGACGAGAGTCATCCTCTGCCGTTTCGGGTGGCGAGGCCGATTCAGGCCTCACCCCTGCTTCCTTCTCGGGATCACGTTCGGTGCTCACGACGCGGGCCTCCCATCAGTGCGGGAGATGCGAACGCGCTTCTGGTTCTTATCTGCTCCGAAGCGCAGTTCCGCAGCCGCAAACAAGCGGTCGACGATCATGTAATTGCCGCGCACGCGATAGTTGACCAGTTCCGAGGTATTGCCCTCTGGACCGACGACGAACAGCGGCGGCATTTCGCCCTGGCCGATGCCGCGCGGAAACTCGATGAACACCTGACGGGCATCGTCGAAGGCGCGCAATGGCCGCCACGGCGCGCGGTCGCCGGCCACCTCATAACGGAAATTGACGCGGGATAGGTCAATTCCATTGGCGACCGGCTGTTGTGCTTCGGCTTGGCTGTTTTGGCGGCGCAGCGCGATGAGCTGGTCCTGCGGATATTGCCAGGATACCGAAGCCATATAGGTCGAGGGCGTCGAGCGCAGTTCCATATGATAGGTGCGCCGGTCGGTGTTGATGACGAGATTGGTCATCAGTTCGGCGCGGGTCGGCTTGACGAGAATATGGATTTGTTTCGTCGCGCCGATGCCGCTTTCGGTATCGCCGATGATCCAGCGCACGGTGTCGCCGGCGGCGACGGGACCGGAGCCGACGAGTTGTTCGCCCGGCTGGAGGCTTATGTCGGTTATCTGTCCCGGCGAAGCATAGACCTGATAGAGGGCGCTATCGACGAAGGGATAGACCTGCATCGAATTGATGAAGCCGTTACGCACCGGCTGCATCCGCGCGGCGGCGTTCGCCTGATTGACGCGCACGGTCGGATCGGCGGCTTCAGGTTCTGGCTTGCCGTCCTTCCCCACCGGCTTCAACTGGCCGGGAAGCGGCAGCGGTTGCGGCAGTGCGACCACCCTGACCGGCGCGGGCGGATCGACTGTCTGCACAGCAGGCGCGGCATCGTCATAGGAAATTTCAGGTGGAGGTATGTGACCGGCGCACCCGGCGAGCGCGGACGCGGAAAGCAGCAGAGCCGCGAGTGAAGCATTGCGGAAAGCCGGCTTCCCGGCTGTGCGGAAGGTCGGCGTCATTGTCCAAGCTCCTTCGACCAGTTGATGGCGTTGATGTAGATTCCGAGCGGGTTCTTCCGCAGCGTGTCGGCGTCGCGCGGCGGCTGCACGGCGACAGTGAGGATGGCGGACCAGCGGGCCGTATCGGCGAGGCTGCCGTCTTGATAGCGGCGCTCGATCCAGGCGACGCGGAAGCTCGTCGGCGACGCCCGGATCACGCTGGAGACTTCTACTGCGATCTGTTGCTTGCCGACCTTGGCGAATGGGTCGTTGGCGCGGGCATAGTCGTTGAGAGCCAGCGCGCCGCCCTGCGTGGTGAAGTCATAGGCGCGCAACCAGTTCTGCCGCACGATGATCGCATCGGCGGGGATGGACCGGACCTGTTCGATGAAGCGCGCGAGGTAGAAGGCGATCTGCGCGTCATTGGGCTGATAGTCGGCGGTCGCGGGGGCAACGGCTTGCGCCTGGCCCAACCGATCGACCTGCACCACCCACGGAACGATCGAGCCGTTCATCGACTGCCAGAACAATCCCGCCGACAAACCGGCAGACAGCGCCAAAGAACCGAAGGCCATCAATCGCCAGTTCCGCGCCTGCACGCGGGCCGAACCGATGCGCTCGTCCCAGATCTGCGCGGCGCGTTGATAAGGCGTCTCGGGCTGTGGGGATTTGCCGTAGTGGGTGGAAGGTCGTTTGAACATGGTCAGTCGCTTTCGGAGAGGTTGACGGAAGAGCCGCCGCCGTGGCTGTCGCCGCTGCGCACCGCATGGGCGGCGGCCTGAACGCCGTGGGTCAATTGCTGCGAGCGTTTCATGCGCTTGGCCCAGGCGGGCGGGCCGTCGGTGGCGGCTGATGCGGCAGGTGCCGACGCGGTGTCAGCAGCATCGCCGCCGATAGTTCCTGCGGTCGACGATCCGCCCGACACCTCAAACGCTGCACGCGCACCGGACTGGTAGCTCTGCTTCATACTGTCGGCTGCGCGGCTGGCTGCGCGCTTCAGGGGTGAGACGGCCGCCTGTGCGCCTGTGCTAGCGACATTGCCGAGACCAGAGGCGACGCCCGATGCGCCGCTCTGACCGGCAGCACCAAGGCTGTAGGCAGTCGACGCGCCACCGGCGAGCGCCGCACCGCCACGTGCTGCCGCTGCGGCGCCGCCCACGAGGGCAGCGCCACCGGACGCGACAGCGCCAACCGTCGCCGCACCCGTTGCCGCCATGCCGCCGGCGGCGAGACCCGTGCCGATCGCTGCGCCTGCGCCGAGTTGCGGACCACCGGAAACGAGACCGTTGGCAATGCCGGGACCGAAGATGCCGAGGCCCAGGAGCGTCAGCGCCGCGAGAACGATGGCCATCGCATCGTCGATCGACGGCGTGGCTCCGCCGAAACCAGCGGTGAACTCGGAGAAGAGCGTCGAGCCGATACCGATAATGACGGCCAGCATCATGACCTTGATGCCCGACGAGATGACATTGCCGAGCACCCGTTCGGCCATGAAAGCGGATTTGCCGAACAGGCCGAACGGAATGAGGACGAAACCGGCGAGTGTGGAAAGCTTGAACTCGATCAGCGTCACGAAGAGCTGGATGGCGAGCACGAAGAAAGCGAGGAGCACGAGCGCCCAGGCGAACAGCATGCAGGCGATCTGGATGAAATTCTCGAAGAAGGACCAGTAGCCCATCAGGTTCGAGATGGATTCGAGCAGTGGGTGCCCGGCATCGAGTCCGGTCTGCGCGACCTTGCCGGGGCGCAGGAGATCGGAGACGGTGAAGCCGGTGCCGGACGCCTTCAGGCCGAGACCAGCGAAGCTCTCGAAGATGATGCGGGCAAGGTTGTTCCAGTTGCCGATGATGTAAGCGAAGACGCCGACGAACAGCGTTTTCTTGACCAAGCGAGCGATGATGTCGTCGTCTGCCCCCCACGACCAGAATAGCGCGGCCAGGGTCACGTCGATGACGATCAACGTGGTGGCGATAAACGCCACCTCGCCCTGCAACAGGCCGAAGCCGCCGTCGATGTAGCGGGTGAAGACCTCAAGGAAATGGTCGATGACGCCGGTGCCCTGCATGGTCAGCGTCCTTCCCGGTCGGGGCCGAGAAACCGGCGGCGGTTGTCAGCCCAGGCTTTCAGGCAGGACGGATCGCGCGCGCCGGCCTCACCGATCCCGCTGCACCGGGTGAGTTCCGCATCCAGCGGATCTCGCTCCGTGACAGGACGCGCCTGTGTCGCAACATTGTCCGGCGCAACCTCATGGCGGTTCATCTCGATCGTAGTCGCGGTGATCGCAACCGCGACGAAGATGACGGCGCCGATGCGCGCGAGGCTCTTGCCGTCCATCGCCCGTTCCTCAGTTGCCGCTGCTGGGGAACATCCGGGCATTGCCCGGCTGATAGCCCGCACCGGGTGTCAGGAATCGGCGGCGTTGTTCGCGCCCCTGTTCGGCGGCGGCTGCCTGTTCGGCATCTCGCAGCGCCTGCGCTCGCCCGTTGGCGGCGACGACAGCGGTGAGGTCGGCGAGTTGCTGGGCCTGCAACGCGAGAAGCTGGTTGCCGGCCTGCGTTGCTTGCAATGCCCCCGTCGCTGATTGGCTCGATCCGACCAGCGCCGACATCTGCGTGCGGTTGGTGTCGATGTTGCCGACCACGGTGGCTTGCACGCGCATGGCATCCTGCAAACTGCCGACCGTGTTCTGCCAGCGGGTCTTGGCATCGGCGATCAGTTGCGTGTCCGACGCTGACATCGACACGTTGGCGTATTTGCTCTGGAACACCTGATCGATCTGCTGAACATTATAAGCGATGTTCTGCGCCTGACTGAGAAGCTGCTGCGTCCGCTGAACGGACTGCTGGAGCTGTTGCAGCGAGGAATAAGGCAGGCTGGCGAGATTGCGGGCCTGGTTGATGAGCGACTGCGCCTGGTTTTGCAGGCTGGTGATCTGATTGTTGATCTGCTGGAGCGACCGCGCCGCAGTCAGCAGGTTCTGCGCGTAGTTGGACGGATCAAACACGGTCCATTGCGCCTGCGCGGGCGTCGCCAGCATCGGGGCGATGGCGAACGGAGCGATGAGCAGCGCGGCAGCGAGCCGCGCCGCACGAGTGCGGCGTAGTTTCATTGCAGTTTCTCCAGGTTGGTCAGGTTGGGAATGAGATCGGCGGCCCAGTCGACGCCGCGAAGACGCAGCCATGCGTCGAGGAAGCCTTCGGGTCCGTGTTCCGCGATAATGTTGGCGATCGCGGTCTGGTCGGTCTTCGCCGAGGCAGCGCACAGCGCCAGCGCCACTTGGCTGAGACCCAGCTCGAACAGGCGGTTGCCACGCCGCGACTGGCAGTAGTAATCGCGCTTGGGCATGGCCCGCGCGACGATCTCGATCTGCCGGTCGTTGAGGCCGAAGCGGCGATAGATGGCGGTGATCTGGGGTTCGATCGCCCGCTCGTTCGGGAGCAGAATCCGGGTCTGGCAGCTTTCGATGATGGCGGGAGCGATCGCCGAGCCGTCGATGTCGGACAGGCTTTGCGTGGCGAAGATGACGCTCGCGTTCTTCTTGCGCAGCGTCTTCAGCCATTCGCGGAGCTGGCCGGCGAAGCCCTCGTCGTCGAGCGCGAGCCATCCTTCATCGACGATGATGAGCGTGGGCGATCCGTCGAGCCGATCTTCGATCCGGTGGAACAGATAGGCGAGCACGGCGGGTGTAGCTTCCGTGCCGATCAGCCCCTCGGTCTCGAAAGCTTGGACCGTCGCCGTGCCGAGATGTTCGCTCTCCGCGTCGAGCAACCGCCCCCATGCCCCGCCGATGCAATAGGGTCGCAATGCCTGCTTGAGGTCGTTGGACTGCAAGAGGACACATAGGCCCGTGATCGTGCGTTCCTCGATCGGCGCAGACGCCAGTGAGGTCAGCGCCGTCCAGAGGTGCTCTTTCACCTCTGGCGTGAGCGCGACGCTCTCACGGGACAGGATCGCGGCGAGCCAGTCGGCCGCCCATGCCCGTTCGGCGGGGTCATCGACGCGGGCGAGTGGCTGAAGCGATACGCTGTCGGCGCTGCCTTCGGTGAGACCGCCACCCAGATCATGCCAGTCGCCCCGCATGGCGAGTGCGGCAGCGCGGATCGAGCCGCCGAAATCGAAGGCGAACACCTGCGCGCCGGCATAGCGCCGGAACTGCATCGCTATCAGAGCCAGCAGGACGGACTTGCCCGCACCGGTCGGCCCGACGATCAGCGTGTGGCCGACATCGCCGACGTGCAGGGAAAACCGGAACGGGGTCGAGCCTTCAGTCTTTCCGAAGAGCAGCGGGGGCGCTGCGAAATGCTCGTCCCGTTCCGGCCCCGCCCACACGGCGCTCAGGGGAATCATGTGGGCGAGATTGAGCGTGGAGATCGGCGGTTGCCGGACGTTGGCATAGACATGCCCCGGCAGTGATCCGAGCCAGGCGTCCACGGCATTGATGGTCTCGGCCATCGCCGTGAAGTCACGGCCCTGAATGACCTTCTCGACGAGGCGCAGTTTTTCGTCGGCGGTACGCGGATCGGCGTCCCACACCGTCACCGTCGCGGTGACGTAGGCGATCCCGGCATAGTCGGCGCCGAGTTCCTGCAACGCGAGGTCAGCGTCTGCCGCCTTGTTCGAGGCGTCCGTATCGACCAGCGCCGACGCTTCATTGGTCATCACTTCCTTGAGGATCGCGGCGATCGACTTGCGCTTTGCGAACCACTGGCGGCGGATCTTGGTGAGGAGCTTCGTCGCGTCAGTCTTGTCGAGCAGGATCGCGCGCGTGCTCCACCGATAGGGGAACGCCATCCGGTTCAACTCGTCGAGTAGGCCGGGCGTCGTCGCGGTCGGAAAGCCGGTGATGGTCAGCACACGGATGTGCTGGTTGCCGAGCATTGGTTCGAGGCCGCCAGTCAGCGGCTGATCGGCGAGTAGAGCGTCGAGATACATCGGCGTTTCTGGCACGCGAACCCGGTGCCGCTTGGTTGAGACGCAAGCGTGCAGATAGGTCAGTGTCTCGGCATCATCGAGCCAGACACATTCCGGCATGAAGGCTTCGACGAGACGCAGGATGCGATCGATACGGTCGGCGAAGCCGGTCAGCGCCTCGTGCGGATCGACGCCCGACCGGTCGCGGCCTTCGTAAAGCCAGGTCTCGGCGCGGGCTGCGTCTTCCGCCGGCGGCAGATAACAGAAGGTCAGGAAGTAGCTGGACTCGAAATGTGCGCCGGCTTCCTCGAAGTCGGCCTTGCGCTCGGCATCGACCAGCGCCGACGCCGAATCCGGGAATTTGCTTTTGGGATAGCGGTTCGAGACATGCCGTTGCGCTTCGACGAAGATCGCCCAGCCTGAGCCGAGACGGCGGAAGGCGTTGTTGAGGCGGCCGGCGACAGCGACCAATTCGGCGGGCACGGCGCTGTCGAGGTCCGGCCCACGGAACTGCGCCGTCCGCTGAAAACTGCCGTCCTTGTTGAGGACGATGCCTTCACCGATCAGCGCCACCCACGGCAGGAAGTCGGCGAGGCGACCATTCTTGTTGCGATATTCGGCGAGGTTCATCACGGCCAGGTCCTCGCTCAAACCGAAAGGTGCGCGGGAATGCGCAGATGGCGGCGCACGACATCGACGAAGAGCGGATCGCGCTTGGCGGCCCATACCGCCGCGAAATGACCAATCGCCCAGATGGCGAGGCCGACCAGCCATAGGCGAAGTCCCAAGCCGACAGCGCCCGCGAGCGTGCCGTTCATGATCGCGATGGCGCGCGGTGCGCCGCCGAGCAGGATCGGTTCGGACAGCGCCCGGTGCAGCGGGACCGTGTAGCCGGGAACTTCCCCGCCCTGATCGACGACGCCCGCCATCAAACCAGCGCTCCGCCGCCGAACGAGAAGAACGACAGGAAGAAACTCGACGCGGCGAAGGCGATGCTAAGGCCGAACACGATCTGGATGAGGCGGCGGAAGCCGCCCGACGTATCGCCGAACGCCAGCGCCAGGCCGGTAGAGATGATGACGATGACGGCGATGATCTTGGCGACCGGGCCTTCGATCGACTGGAGGATCGATTGCAGTGGGGCTTCCCACGGCATGGACGAGCCGGAGGCGTAGGCGGGCGCAGCCATCACCACACTGAGCGTCGCGACCGATACGGTCATGGCGAGACGGTGGCGCAGGTGGGATAGGCGCATAGTGCGCAGGCGTTGGATCACAGGTTTTCTCCTTCGTGGCTAGGGTTGAGAGTGGCGGGGTCACCGCCGTCACCCTCGAAAACCGGGGTGCTGATGGCGGGTGTGACGCGGTAATCGCCGTCGGGGCCGAGGCCCTCGACGCGGGCGAGTTCGGCGAGCCGGCGTGCAGAACCGCGGCCCGACAGCACGGCGACGAGATCGATCGTGTCGGCGATCAGCGGGCGCGGAACCGTGACCACGGCTTCCTGAATGAGCTGCTCCATGCGACGCAGCGCGCCGATCGCCGAACCGGCGTGGATCGTGCCGACGCCGCCTGGATGGCCGGTGCCCCATGCCTTGAGGAGGTCCAGCGCTTCCGCCCCTCGCACCTCACCAATCGGGATACGGTCAGGGCGTAGGCGCAGCGACGAGCGGACGAGATCGGACAGCGAGGCGACGCCATCCTTTGTGCGCATGGCGACGAGATTGGGCGCAGCGCATTGCAGCTCGCGCGTATCCTCGATGATGACGACGCGATCGGAGGTCTTCGCCACCTCGGCGAGCAGCGCATTGGTCAGCGTGGTTTTACCGGTCGAGGTGCCGCCGGCGACGAGGATGTTGGCGCGAGACGCAACGCCTTGGCGAAGCGCCTCGGCCTGTCCCCCTGACATGATCCCGGCCGCGACATAATCGTCGAGCGTGAACACCGCCACGGCGGGCTTACGGATCGCAAAGGCTGGCGCGGCGACTACGGGGGGAAGAAGCCCCTCGAACCGCTCTCCCGTCTCGGGCAGTTCTGCCGAGACGCGCGGCGCGTCGGCATGAACCTCAGCGCCGACATGGTGCGCGACCAGGCGCACGATCCGTTCGCCATCGGCGGGCGATAGCCGCTCACCCGTATCGGACAATCCTTCGGACAGCCGGTCGATCCAGATGCGCCCGTCCGGGTTCAGCATCACCTCGACGACGGTGGCGTCTTCCAGAAACCGCGCGATGGCCGGGCCGAGCGCCGTGCGCAGCATCCGCGCGCCGCGCGCCAAGCCTTCCGAATTATGATGTGAAGCCTTCATGTCGCCCCGAGTTCAGCGGGGATCGACAGACCTTCCCCTTGCGGGGTTGAGTAAAAGAGCCTGATTTAGGGCGGATTCAACAAGGATTTATCGGCGTAGTGGTGTAGCGTGCAAATACAGGAGATCGGCGGCACCGGCCTTAACTTGAATGACGTCGTCCGATGATTATTCGTCCCGCGCGTGGGAATCATCGCCGTTTGGGACGCCTACATCCTCCGCGATCTCCTGCCGCAGCTTTGGCCCCTTGGCGAGACGTCGCCCAAGCGCAGTCACGAAGGCACCATAGCGTTCGGCCGTCTTCGCATGGGCGGCTTTCGCGACGGGTTCGGACAGCGTGGGCGTGGTGGCGAGCCAAAAGCGGACGAACACCGCCAGCATCTCGACGGAAATCCCGACATCGCGCTCAAGCCGAACCATGCGTCGGTCGAACTGGTCGAGCCGCTTGGTGAGGGCGGCTTCCTGTCGCTCGGCCGCGTCGGGCGACAGGAAGGATTCGATGGCAGCCTCCGCGATCAGCGATCGGGAATGATCCCGCCGCGCGGCATGATCGGCGAGACGGGTCATCACGGCGGGATCGAGATAGACGGACAGACGCTGCTTGCGGGCGGGTTTGCTCATCGCGGCCTCACATATCCATGTCATCGGCGGGATCGAGTGACGCCTGACGGGCGACGCTTTGCATGAGCCGGTTCATGCGGCTGTTGCGGGCAGCGTCATCCTCGTCGTCTTCGTTGAGGCCAATCTCGAACTCATTCTCAATCGTCTCCTTCTTCTCGACCGGCTGCACGCGGTTGAGTTCGGGCTGACGGCGGCGCTCGGATTCGGTCGGATCGTCGTCCTCGGCTTCCGGCGCGGACTTCTGTGGCGCGATCTGCGGGCGCTGCGGCACTGGCAGCGATGTCCAGTCGTCGGGGCGACCCTGCGCCGCCTTCAAAGTCGGCGGCGGCAGGATGCGCTCCTGCAATCGACGATCCTCGAAGTAGCGTGCCTTCTTCGCCCGGATCGGCGGCGTGCCAGCGATCATGACGATCTCGTCGGTCGCGGGAAGCTGCATCACCTCGCCCGGTGTGAGCAGCGGCCGGGCGGTTTCAGAGCGCGACACCATCAGATGCCCGAGCCAGGGGGACAACCGGCTCCCGGCATAGTTCTTCATCGCCTTCATTTCGGTCGCGGTGCCGAGCGCGTCCGACACACGCTTGGCGGTGCGCTCGTCGTTGGTGGCGAAGCTGACGCGCACATGGCAGTTGTCGAGGATCGAGTTGTTGGCGCCGTAGGCTTTCTCGATCTGATTCAGCGACTGCGCGATCAGGAAGGACTTCAGCCCGTAGCCGGCCATGAAGGCGAGCGCCGACTCGAAGAAGTCGAGCCGTCCCAGCGCCGGAAACTCGTCCAGCATGAGCAGCAGCCGGTGGCGCCCGGCCTTGGCCTGCAAATCCTCGGTCAGGCGACGTCCGACCTGATTGAGGATCAGGCGGATCAACGGCTTGGTGCGGTTGATGTCGGAGGGCGGGACGACGAGGTAGAGCGTCGTCGGCTGTTTGCCCTCTACGATGTCAGTGATGCGCCAATCGCAGCGGCGCGTCACCTCGGCTACAACGGGATCGCGGTAGAGGCCGAGGAACGACATGGCGGTGGACAGTACGCCCGAGCGTTCGTTGTCGGATTTGTTGAGCAGCTCGCGGGCAGCGCTGGCGATGACGGGATGCGGCCCGGCATCGCCGAGATGTGCAGTTTTCATCATGGCGTTGAGCGTCGACTCGATCGGGCGCTTCGGATCTGAGAGGAAAGCGGCGACGCCGGCCAGCGTCTTGTCCGCCTCGGCGTAGAGGACATGCAGGATCGCACCGACCAGCAGGGCGTGACTGGTCTTCTCCCAATGGCTGCGCTTTTCGAGGCTGCCCTCGGGATCGACCAGGATGTCGGCGATGTTCTGGACGTCGCGGACTTCCCACTCGCCGCGCCGCACTTCGAGCAGCGGATTGTAGGCGGAGGACCTCGCGTTGGTCGGGTCGAACAGCAAGACGCGGCCGTGCCGGGCGCGGAAACCGGCGGTGAGCTGCCAGTTCTCGCCCTTGATGTCGTGGACGATGGCCGAGCCCGGCCAGGTCAGCAGCGAGGGGATGACGAGGCCGACGCCCTTGCCTGAGCGGGTCGGCGCGAAGCACAGCACATGCTCCGGCCCGTCGTGGCGAAGATAGTCGTGGGTATAACGACCGAGCACCACCCCATCGGGACCAAGCAGCCCGGCAGCCTTCACTTCCGCCGTATCGGCCCAGCGCGCCGAACCATAGGTCTCGACCTTCTTGGCTTCGCGCGCCCGCCAGACCGACATGCCGATCGCCACGGCGGCGGCGATCAGACCGCCTGATGCCGCGATATAGGCGCCCTCGATGAAGATCGACGGGGCGTAGGCATCATACCCATACCACCACCAGAAGAAGGACGGCGGATAGTAGAAGGGGAAGCCCAGTAAAGTGAACCAGGGGTGTCCGAGTTCGGGCTGGAAGGCGAGCCGCCACGCAACCCATTCGGTCGCGCCCCAGATGCAAAGAAAGACGATGGTGAAGACGGCGAGGATCTGGCCCCAGAGGATTTTGGTCGCGGACATAGGCAATTCCTTTTTGGGCAAAGGGTCTTGGAGAAAATCAGAGGCCCAGGCCGCGCTTGCGCCCGAAGCTCCAGTCGATGCCGCCGTCATCGCGGGCGACGCCGGAGACATGACGGCCGAGCTGCTTTTCGAGGGACGGCGTCCACGGCACGAGCTGGAAGCCAAGGCCGTCGTCGATCATGGCGAAGCGGCCGGAGGAGAGCGTGATGCGCTGGCGATAGGAGCCGGCGACATATTCGCCGTTGCCCGCGCGGTTGAAGGGTTGGCCAGTCTCGGCAGCGAGCTTCTCGCCGAGCGCGTCCAGTTCTCGGCGGCGCAACGTATCGATCAGGTTGCGGCCAAAAGTGACTCGCTGACCGTGCCGTTCGCCGAAGCCCTGTTCGACCAGATGGGCGGCGCGGGCGCTCATGGCGTGGCGCACCTCGGCGCCGAAGCCGCCTTCCGATAGCGCCACCGGCTCGCGGGAAATATTCTGCCGGTCGAGCCAGGTCGCGCCTGTCGCGGTAATCTGGCGGTCGATGTCAAGATCGGAACGGACAGCGAGCGCGACGCGGCGCTCGCCCTTGGCGTCCTCGAACCTGCGAAGCTCGACGATTGATCCCGTCACGCTGTCGCCGGCGGCGTCGAGATCGCGCAGCCTGACGTGGTGAGTGCGGCCGTCGACGCCATCGATCACAGCGTAGGCCGTGCCCTTCAGCTCATCGTCGAGACCACGATCGACCAGCCGGCCGATGATCGGCGTATCGAGATTTTCGGCGGCGAGGACATAGCCCGCCGAACTTCGCTCGATGCCGCGTTCGGTCAGCGCGCGGTGCATCCGCTTGATGATGTCGCCGCGCTCGCCCATCTCGCGTAGCGACGGCTCGGCATCATTGGCGATCATCCATTGGCCGGGGCCGACCTGATCGGCGAGGCCGAGCGATTCCAGCTTGCGAAGACGGCCAACCTTCAAGGCATGATATTCGTCGGGCGTGGCGTGGCGGTCGGGCGCTATGTCGATGACGCCGGTGTCGTGTCCGTCGCGCACGAGCTGGCGGTCGAGTTGGGTCCAGCGCTCGGCCTCGACCTGCCGGTCTAGATTGCGGCGGATGTCGAGATCGGTGCGCGGCCCGAGATCCTGCGTGACGAGATCGGCGGCGCGGGCGCGCATTCCCTCCTTGATGTAGTCGCGGGCGATGACGAGATCCTGGCCATCGTCGGTGCGGCCGCGCAGGATGATGTGGACGTGGGGATTGTCGGTGTTCCAGTGATCGACGCCGGCCCAATCGAGCTTCGTGCCAAGATCGCTTTCCATCTGGCTCATCAGTTCGCGGGTGAAGCCACGGAGGTCGGTCATCTCCACGGCGTCCTCCGGCGAGACGATGAAGCGGAAATGATGCCGATCTTCCTCGCAGTGCTCCGCGAAAGCCCGGCCATCCACGTCGTCACTACCCGGCCCGAATAGCAGGGCCTTCTCCCCGTCACGGGTCACGCCCTCGCGGCGCAGATAGTTGAGGTGGGCCTTGAGCGGCGTTGCGCGCTGATGGTGGCGCACTACCCGCGTCTTGATGACGACGATGCGGGAACGGCCTGTCAGGAGGCGATTGGCGCGAACGCTTGCCGTGCGGCCACGGCCGAAGGTCGAGCGGGTTCCAGAGGTGATCCGGCCCGAGCGCGAGATACGCGCGCCAGCCTTCTGTGCGGCGGCGAGCGCCTGTGCGATGAAGGGCCGCGCGGCTTGTTTGCCGGACGAGCGGATGCGGCCTGGGCGGACGCGAAAATCGCTGTCGCCGGTCATGGCCGAGACCCCGCACATCGCGTCAGGCCACGGAAATCATGGAGAAATGCGGGTTTCCGCGAGGTGCGGGGAAAATCCGCACCTCGCGAAATCGCTCCATAACCCCTTGAAACCAAACGACCGCCAACCGCCGCACCTCGCGGCTTTTTATCTCGCCATCCTTCGGTCGTGTTGCCCGTGCTCCCCCTTCGCGCCCCCCATGACACGCTGGAATGCGCTATCGTGCGAACAGGAACCCGCGCGCTCATTGCGCCGTTCCGCCGTTTGCCCGCGCGACGAACAGGCCATTCGACTGCGGCACGATGGCGGAGACATCGCGCACGATGGGCGTCGCCGAAGCATCGCTCGACGGACGCTCGGCCGACACGGACTCGGCAGCCGGTCTGCGATCGGGCTGCCGATCAGAAACGAGCACGAACAATGAGGAGCGGGTCCAGGCCAGTGGATCTACCGACGCGACGACGGTGATGCCGGGATCGCCGGCACTGTCGAGATTGGGCGCGACGGTGGCGACATAGGCGCGCGTTTCGGACGGTAGCGGGCGCCCCTTCAGCGACGCCTCGTAGCGGCCCGGTCCGGCGTTGTAGGCGGCAATCCAGCCGGGCGATCCGTAGCGGTCATAAAGCAGCCGGATGTAGGCCGCGCCCGCGATGATGCTGTCGTGCGGATCGTAGGGATCGCTGCCGAGACGATGGCGGATGCGCAGATCACTCCATGTCGCGGGCATGATCTGCATCAGGCCCATCGCGCCTTTGGGCGATAGGGCACGCGCATCGCCGTTGCTTTCGGCGGCAAGGATGGCGCGTATCCATGCGGCGGGAAGTTGGAAACGCTGCGCCGCCTCGGCGATGTAGTCGCCATAGGGATCGCGCGGCGACGGGCGGATGACGCCTGGCGCTTGTGCGAAGGCCGGACCCGAAACCCCGCAAGCGAGCGAGATGCCGGAAAGGAGAAGGAAGGCGGCGCAGCGCATGGCGTCACTCCTTTCCGTCGTGCTTGGGCTGACGGCTCCAGTGCAGCGACCAGGCATTGCCGGTGTCGTCGTCACGGAACAGGTTGGCGCGGATCGGCTGCGGCAGCGCCGGATCGTCGATGACCAGCGCGAGGTATTCGCCCGCGCGCTCGCCGGTGCGCCTCCAGGCCGCGCCGATCTCTGCGCCCGGCTCGCCGGTCTCACCGTCGACGATGTGGACGCGATACTGCGGCGTGTTGTCGGTTTCCGATGGTTCGGCCGTGACGATGAGCACGTCCTGGGCCATCATCAATGTCGTCAGATGTCCGACGAAGCCTGCTTCATCGCGAGTGAATGTGCCGATCTGTGGCATGGCGGTTCCTTGGCGGTGGCGTTGAAGGAATCATCGGCGAGCACCGCTCCCGCCGATGGGGAAGCGGTCAGCGCGTGGCGGCGCGCCAGATGAAGCGGCCATCGCCGGCTTCGTCTGTGTAGAGGGGCGTTGCCTTGCCGATGAGGTCACGTGCGGGAAGCGGGCCGAAATAGCGACCGTCGAGGCTGTCGGGCACGGATGGGTTCATCAGGAAGATCTCGCCGTTCGCGATGCGACGGCAGCCCTGCCAGACGGGCAGCGGACGGCCGCGCCTGTCATGGTCGAGCGCGTCGCCGAAGGGCACCGCATCGACCGTCACGGCGCTGCCGGTGCGGCAGACTTCCTGCCCCGGCAGCGCCGCGATGTGCTTCAGCAGCGGCACGCCGCGCCCGACATAGCCGCGCCCGACCATGAAGTCGGCGAGCGGCATGTCGGGCATGACCGCGACCAGATCGCCAACCTGGAGAGGACTTGGACGTTCCAGATCATAGAAGCCGATGGGCACGCTGGCCGAAGCGTTCCAGAGCAGCTTTACCGGCAGGGAAACGCAGGAACCGATGGCAATGGCCATCAACGAAAAATACGTCACCATGACATAGCCGAAGCGGGTCATCCTTCGACCCTCCGCCGCTTGAGCCATGCCTGATGACGTTCCATCGTGTAGGCGCGCGGCTCCTGGCCGGCGCTCAGACGGTGATGAACGTGGCGCCAGTGATCGGGACAAACCTCGCAGGCGTCGATGTCTGCGGCTTCCACCGCGTCGACGTGACGGAACACCTGTTCAACGTTGGGCCAGCCTTCGATCTTCAGCAGGATTTCGCCGCCGGGGCTCACAAAGGGCAGCGTCTGATAGGACTCGCCCGGTATCACCGCGCGCACGATGTCCATGCGCGAGATGATCGTGCCGAAGTCGTTGGCCGCCCAACGAACGAAGGCGAAGACGCTGCCGGGGAGATATGAAAAGACACGACGGCGGCGGTCGAGCACATGCTCGCGCGCTTCGCGGCCGAACCTGATCCAGTTCTCGATGCGCTTCTCCACCCAGGTCAGTTCGACATGGGTGAGATTGTCGGACGCTTGCGTGATCGGCACGGCCGCGCCGCGCACGCGGAGGGCCGCGTTGCCGGTCATGACGGGTCTCCAGAGGTTGCGGGAAATTCGCGCGCGAGGAGATCGCGCAGCATGTCGGCGACGGTGACGCCGCGCTTGAACGCGGCGATCTTGATCCGGCCGCGCAGGTCCGGCGTCACGTCGATGGTCAGCCGCGCGGTGAAACCAGCGGCCTCGCCATTACGCGGCGGAGCGTCAGCCGCCTTGATCCAGTGTTCGGGATCGGCGGGCCGGGCGGCGAAGCCGCGGCGGATCGGGCGCTGGCTCATAGCGCGGCCCTCCCGATGCCCAGGTGTTCGATTTCGTCGGCCAGCGCCGCGATTTCGCGTGCGGCGGGCGTTTCGCCATCCAGTTCGGACACCAGTCGGCCAGATTGCGCCGCTGCCGCAAAGGCGATGCGCTGTCCGATGGTGGCGGCGAGCACCGGCGGGTCATGGTCAGCCAGGTTCTCGGCCGTCTCGCGGGCCAGCACGGTGCGCGCGGCGCAACGGTTGAGCACGAAGCGCGCAACGAGATCGGGTCGATAGATGCGCGCTTCGGCGACGAGCGCCAGCATTTCGGCTGAGGCCCAGCCATCGAGCGGTGATGGCTGGACGGGGATCAGCACGAGGTCGGCGGCAAGAAGCGCCGAGCGCATCAGCGCGGCGACACGCGGCGGCCCGTCGATGACGACGTGATCGGCATCACGGGCAAGCTCGGGGGCTTCCCGGTGCAGCGTATCGCGCGCCAGGCCGACGACGCCGAACAGGCGCGTCAGGCCTTCGCGGCTGCGCTGCTGCGACCAGTCGAGCGCCGAAGCTTGCGGGTCCGCGTCGATCAGCGTGACCCGCCTTCCCTTACCGGCCCATTCGCCAGCAAGATTCAGCGCCAGCGTCGTCTTGCCGACGCCGCCCTTCTGGTTGAGGAACGCCACGATCATGGCCTGCCTCCCGAGCGACTGGCGAAGGGAAGCTGAGGGACGTCGGACGCGGCTTGCGGGGAGCGGTTTCGGCGCGTTTTCGCGGTCGAACCGAGGGCGTCGGCGGCCTCCCGAATGAGGTTCTTCACCTCGCGCGCGCGCGCTAAAGAGTTAGATTCTTTGTTAGACTCTAAGTTAAGGGCAGGATTTTTCGTTTTGGCATATGGGGTTACACCCCGTTTGGGTTCCTGCTGGCACGATAGGGCGGTTCCCGATAGCACGGGCCTGGGGGTTCCCGATGGCACGAGGCCATCCACAGGTTTTCCACAGGGCGGAAAAGGCTCGAAGGCAAGCAGCGTTCGGCCACCGATCTCGACCTCCAGAAACAGCCTGTAGCCAGGCAAAGGCTGGCGACGGATGATGTCGCGCAGCTCGAAGGCGAAGCGCTTGAACGGGGACAGCGCGCCGGATTTCTGGTGCAGATGGCGAAAGTCGAAGCGCCAGCCCTTGCGCTGGCTACCACCATGCTTGCGCACGATGCGGTAGAGCCAGCGTTCGAGGCCGCCCGCGAGATTGAAATAGGCGCGGTCGATGGTGAGGATGAGCGCGTCATCGAGCACCGCCTGGTAGAACCAGTCGGGCAGGATCATCTCGATGCCGTCCGGCCTGCCGTTGCGGTCGGTGCGCTCCTTCCACTCGTTGATCCACGAGAAGCGGTGACGACGACCCTCGGCGGGCTGGCGGATCGATGTGCAGACGGTCGTGGACTGAAGCCGGTCCAGCGCCGCCTTCAGGCGCTGATAGTCGCGCAAAGACGTGCCGCGACCGATGAAGCGCAGGATTTCGTAGGGAGTGGCTGCCATCAGACGCGAGGTGCGAAGGCCCGCGTCACGAGCCTCGACGATCTGGCTCGCGGCCCAGATCAGGATGTCGGCATCCCAGATCGTCGCCATGCCGTGATCGGGCACGGACTCGACGCGGATCGTCACTGCGCCGCCGATGAAATCGATCGGCGCGACGCGATGGGATTTGGAGAGGGAGAAAAACGGATAGGCCATGAGATCCTGCGCATCTCGAACGGCGAACTCACCCGGCAGCGCCCGGAACAGGTCGAGTTGTCCGCGCTCTGAGGAAGAATGTTGCCGCGTCGCCATTGGTGACCCGCCCGCGATCAGCGTGCGAAGCGGCCGGACAGCGCCGCTACCGCAAGGGGCTGGCGTTTGGCGGGCAAGACCATGCCACGCGGATCGGAGGTGGAGGTGACCGCGCCGCGCTCGGCCCAGGCTTGCAGGTCATCGACGGCGTAAACGACGCGGCCACCGAGTTTCTTGTAAGCTGGCCCCGTCCCGTAGGTGCGGTGCTTTTCGAGCGTGCGAGCCGATAGGCTGAGGAAATCGGCGGCTTCCTTGGTGCGCAGAAAGCGCGGCGGCAAAACGGCGAGATCGGGGCGCATGGGTCGGCCTTTCGTGGGTTGCTTGCGGCTGCCGATGATTGGCGGCGGGCAATGGCCACGATGGCGAAGCACAAGATGCGAGTTGCAGGGCGAAGTTGGGGGGTATCAAAATCGCCCACCAGCGGGGTGATGCGGAATGATCAGGGGCGTCGGTGATGTCCGAGCAAACCGCGGTAGCCGCCCGCAATCATGGCGCGGGCGTCGCGCAGCATTGATTTGATTGCATGACGGGCGCTGGAAGCCTGCCATTCATCGCGATCCAAACGGCCTGTGCGGAAAAGTGTCTGCGCGATGTCCTGCTGGGTGGCGCCATCGCGAACGCCATCGAAAGCGCGCAGCATGCGTCGCATGCGCACCCGTTGCTGCTGAGTTATGCGGGTGTCCGGCGGCACGGCGCGGCCGTGAATGGCGGCGAGCAGGCGATAAACAGCGTCGAGCCTGCTGAACCCCTCGCGGTTGAGCGGCACTACGGCGGCAATGGGCTCAGCGCCGATGGCGAGAATTTGCATCTGCGCGCCATCGCGGAGCGCAACCATGGCATGGGCGCCCTGTCCATCGATCTTCTCGCTCGTGCGTTCGAGCCTATCGGGCTGATCGCCGGGATGAACGAGGACGGCCGGCGCGGTGGTCAGGACGACGACGCTGGTGTCATCCTGAGGCAGCCAGTAGACGGGTTCGATCTGGGGTTCGATCTCTGGATTTGCCGGGAAATCGCAACCTCCAGCGCTGACGGATTTCCGCCGTGAGCGCGGCCTGGTCCGCGCCGGGCGCGGCATAGGCCTCGAAATCCTGATCATAGGCTTCGTTGCGGCGCAGCCATTCCCATGCGAGCCCGGACGCTGTCAGCTTCTCGACATGATCATAGCGCGCCGACGAGCGCCAAAGGGACGCATCTGGCAACATTGCTATCCTCCCCATATCAATCGATTGCGGGAGAAGTAGGATTCCCGGATGGGTTGATCAATGGAAGCCGGAATCTCGGCAACGGGTGATGCCGCCGTGGCATCACGGCGTTACCCGGATTTGCCTCCGCTGAGCAATTGGCGGTAGCCCTGCTCGGTCATCCACCGGGCGCGCGCCAGATGCGCGTCATGAATTTTGCGGCAACGCACTGGCTCGCGCTCAGGATCGAGGCCAAAGAGGATCTGCACGGCTTCGCGCCAATCGGCCTGGTCGCGTTCGGCATCGAGCAGCCGCAAATAGAGCGTCATGTGCTCACGATCATAGGGCGTGAGCATCGAGCCTTGCGGCGGTTCCTCCAGAAATGTCGGTGCAGTATGACCCATCACCACTGACCTTATTCCTTCCCGCCAATCCTGTTAACCAAATCTGGCGCTGTCATTGATCCATGACAGGCCAGCCCGGAAATACAGAGAAGGAAGCGTCGGTGAACGCAGCCGCTAAAGCCTCGCCGGCCGATCGTTCGGCTCATGGAGTCGCAGAACACCTTCGCCCTTTTCCGTGGACAAGAGGACGACGCCAGCTGCTTCCAACGCCCTGCGTATCTGATCGCGCGTGGTCTCGTACACATCGAGCCCACTTTCGGACTCAAGGCGCTTGAGCGCGGTCAGCGATACTCTGGCCCTGTCAGCGAGCGTCTCCTGTGTCCATCCCAGCAACGCGCGTGCGGCCCGCGATTGTCGAGCGGTGATCATGCATGATCACCTCCCACCGGCACAAACGCGCACGCCAGAACTACGACTATATTAGTCGTCCTTGGACGCAATGCCACCGAAAATCTATCCGGCGTCTCCCTTTGCGACCGTGATCGGGTGGCGCTGCGGGTCGAACTGATTCGGTCGCCGGACGATGAAGGCCCCGGCCGTTGTGGCCGGGGCCTTGCTCCGGGGCCTCAGTCGCCCCGGCGTCCGTTGGGGCGGGACCAGATGAGCGAGAAGCCCTCGCCATCCTCGTCGTCGAAGAGGTTAGCGTAGATGGGGGCGTTGAAACTCGGATCGTCGAGCTTGAGGCCCAGATAGTCGCGGCCCTCATTGGAGCGCTTGGACCAGGCGGCGCCGATCTCGGCGCGGCCAACCAACACGCGGTAGCTGGGGGCGTTTTCGCCGGTGGAGCGCAGGTCGGGGACGATGCGCACGCCCTTGGCCAGGACGCTGAGGGTGACGATGTCGCCGGTGAACTCGTTCGAGCCGGTCTTCTTGAAGGTGCCGATGGTCGCCATGACTAAATCTCCGTTTTTCGTGTTCGAGCCCGCACCATGCGGCCTCGATGGCGATCGACGGGCCGGAGGCGACCGACGGCGCATCGCTTGCGACCGAAGCAAAGCGGAGGACGGCGCAGGCGCGGCTTTCTTGCCTCGCGAGGAATGGGTGAAACCCAGGGGAAGAAAGTCGTGACGCGCCGTTGCGGCATAGGCGGTCGAGGCTTCAGCCGTCCTTCGGTCAGATCAGCCCATTGAAGAGGCCGTTTGGAGCGCTCGCTCACAGATTGGGAACGGAGACAATGGCGGCCCTCCTAAACCAAAAAAGACGTGTGCCGATGAACCGCCGACTTGGTTGTCCCTCCCTCCCGGCTGGCCTGCGTATGCTTCGCCACCGCATTCTTCACCACCGGAACGCCCGCTACCGTGTGCTGCCCGGCCCAGTGACAGGTCATTCAGCCGCAGTGTCAGACGCTCTGCCGGGGACGCCGATCGGGATTCTGCTCGATCCGCCTTCATCGCCCCTTCGCCATCCCGTTGACGATGAGACTGACGCAGACATCGCCCTGTCTCCACCCGCCGACGGAGATCACGAACGTCAGGCCCGAGCAAGCCTCTGGCCCGGAGGGACGGCGGCCGCCATCGCCGCCACGCGCATGAAGGCCGTGGCGCCGACCGCAACAGCGCCGATGATCGAGAACACGATCTGCCAGGGTTCGGAGGGCATGGTGTGTTTCACGATGCCATGAGTGGCGTGATAGCCGGCAAGTGCAGCGGGCGCGACGAAGGCGAGCGCGATCAGCATCCGCGCCCATAGCGGTTGCACGACGATCAGAAGGAATTGCCCGATGCCGAGGGTGAGCGCCGCGCAGACGAGTCCGACGATGATGGCTCCGAGCCAGCCTGCGCCAGTGTGACAGGCCCATAGGCCCGCACTGACGCCGGCAAAGAACGGTAGCGCGAAGACGGCGAGCGTGAAGAGCAGCCAGCAGAAGAAGCCGATGGCTGCGAATGACAGAAGAATGCCGAGGATGATCATGGTGGTTCCTTCCGAGAGAATGCTCTGACGGTCGCGCCACCACCACCACCACGGCGCAACGACGAGCATAGCAAAAGATGAAGTGCGACGGGAGTGGAAAACGGCAAGGTTTCCAGCCCGCGCGCGATGATCTTCGCCCCGTCACGAGGCGAAGGGATCGATTTCGACGACAACCGCAGACGGCTCGCCGTCGTATTCGTTGGCGGGAGAAACCGACAACGTGCCGTCGCCGGCGCGGAAAATGACGATGACGGCCATCAGCGTGGTGGCGAGGCTGAAAGCGAAGGCGTGAGCGTCGTTGAGGGACATCGATCCGGCTCCTGTTTCGAGCGGAGGATCATCCCCCGCTGACAGGCGCCCGATGTGTTCGGCCGAGGGCCGCAATCACCGTGAAGGCGAAGCCGCAGCGGCGGCACGCGCATGCGTAGTCCGACCCTTTACGGGTTGATGGCGTCAGGCCTTCGGCTGGACCAAGGATCAGCGTCTTGAAGTGGGGGTGGTCGTCCGGTCAGGAGCCGAAATGCTCGATTGTCACGACGGTCATTTCCGTCAGCCTATCCGATCCAACCCAAGGCAGTTCGTTAGCGCCCGGCTTTCCAGGGATCGATGACTTCGACGCCCGCGGCGTCGAATGCGCTGGTGTCGCGCGTGGCGACGACGAATCCCTTGGAGGCCGCAATCGCCGCGATGTAGCCGTCGGGTGTCGGAAAACCCTTCCCGGCGGCGCGGGCTTTGACGGCGAGGTCGGCGTAGTGTCGTGCGGCATCGATGTCGAACGGCAGGACGCGATCAGCGAACAACTCCATCACGCCGTCCAGAGCGCTGGCGAGCTTGTCTTTACGTTTGCCCGTGGGAAGCGCGCCAATGCCGAACATCAACTCGGCGATGGTGACACTCGATAGGTAGAGCGTTTCCGCCGCTTGCTCGTCGAGCCATCCTCGCACGGCATCGTCGGGGACGGGTTTCATCGCCTCCGACACGACATTGGTGTCGAGGAGGATCATTCGAAGCTCATCGGCTTGGCCGGGGCCTGGTCGCGAGCCTGTTCGAGGGCTGCGACGTCCTCATTGGTCAGGCCGAGCTTGCGGCTGCGTTCCGCGAGCGCGCTGCCGAGCCGGAGGCGCGTGTCGGGACGGACAGCCGTTTCGAGGATGTCGCGCATTTCGGCCTCGGCGCTGCGGCCGTGCTGCGCCGCCCGCACTTTGAGGGCGCGGTGCGTCGCGTCAGGCAGGTTGCGGATCGTGACTGCGGGCATGATAGCGTCTCCATCAATTCTGATAGCGATGATGGCATATTACGAAAAATGCCATCATTTTTCAAGGGGGCAGTATCGGCGGCGCTTACGCGCCGCCCTTATCGAAGCGATAGACGGGGATGCCCATCTTGCGGGCCTTGTCGCCGAGATTGTCCTGAATGCCGGTGCCGGGGAAGATGATGACGCCGATCGGCATGACGGCCAGCATCTGGTCGTTGCGTTTGAAGGGCGCGGCCTTGGCGTGTTTGGTCCAATCCGGCTTGAAAGCGATCTGCGGCACCTTGCGTGTATCGGCCCAACGCGCTGCGATTTGCTCGGCGCCTTTGGGCGAACCGCCGTGCATCAGCACCATGTCGCGGTGCTTGGCGTGGATCTGATCGAGCTTGGCCCAGATGAGCTTGTGGTCGGTGCTGTCGCCGCCGGAAAAGGCGATCTTTGGTCCTGCCGGCAGCATGATTTCGGTCTCAGCGCGGCGCTTGGCGGCGATGAAGTCGCGGCTGTCGATCATCGCGGCGGTCATGTTGCGGTGGTTGACCTTCGAGCCGCTGCGCGGTTTCCAGCTCGATCCGGTCTGGCGCTCGAAGTGATCGACGGCCTGGTCGCGCATCAGCTCGAAGGCGTCGCGGCGTTCGATCAGGGTCTGGCCTTCGGCGAGGAGGCGCTCCAGTTCGACGGATTTGACCTCGCTGCCATCCTGTTCGCGCTGAAGGCGGCGCTGCCCCTGCTCATTGTCGTCTAGTTCGCGTTCGATCCGCTCAGTGGCGCGGTGAAAGAGGTTGACGGTCGACCAGAGGAGATCGTCGAGGTCGGGTTCGAGGCGCGTGTCCTCCATCGTCGAGACCAGGGCGTCGAAGATGTCGGCGATGGCGCCGGCGACGCGGTCGCCCTCGGGGAGTGGCCGGGGATCGGGTTCGTCCTCGAAGGGACGGTAGCCGTAGAGCTGAAGCTCCTGCAAAACGTGATCGGTCGGGGAAGAATCGTGGTGAGGCTCAAAGTCGTCATGCCCGCTCATGGGATGCTCCGTCGTTTGGACCGCGACCATCGCGGCCTTCTGGCGACGAAAGCCCACGGGCGGCGTGGCCCTGCACCCGGAGCAAGGCGCAGGGCCGAAGCGCAGCGGAGGATGGCGAAGACCGGCTATTTTGCTTCGCGATGGAAAGCGGCCCAGAGGGACGCGCCGGAAAATAGCCGGACGCAGCCATTGCCGGGACGGGTCGTTCGTGGGCCGATCGCCCTCTCGAAGGCCGTGGTGCGGTCCTTTTTCGACGGATGAACGCATCTGGGCATGATGATGAGCGGTGCTCACCGCCTTTCCCGTTGTCGGCTATGCTGCCCGAGCCATGGAGCGGGCGACGTCCTGCGGAGCGAGCTGGACCCGGACAATCGCCCGGAGCGCGTCGATGCCGAGCTGCCGGAGATCCTCGTTGAAGTCCCCGAACGTCGGCGAGAGCGCTATCGCCTCGATCCCGGCCGCATTCGCCCGTTCGATCAGGCTGTCCCGCGCGCCGTCACCGGCCGGATCGTTGTCGCGGACGATGTAGAGCCGCCGCAGCGCGTCTGGGAACAGGATGGCGGCGAGATGTGGCGCCGACAATGCGGCTGCCGTCGCCATGCCCGGAATGATCTCACGCACCGACAGGACGCTTTCGATGCCTTCGCCTGCCGCCATCACGTCGCCAGGGGTGCCGAAGCGGACCGCGTGCCCGAGCAGGTCGCCCATCGCCTTGCGCTGTATGTCGATCGGCGCCTTGTCGGAGCCGTCTGGCGCGAGCCAGGTGCGGTGTGCGCCGCTGATCTTGCTATTCAGATCGGTGACGGCGGCAATCAATGCCGGCCATTTCTCGGTCGGGCTGTGCTCATCAGGCCGATAATAGCAGCGGGGATGAAAGCGGAGATTTCCGGTTCCGTGCAAAGACATGATGCCGCGTCTGCGCAAATACGTTTCCGCGATCGTGCCACCGATCGGCTGCGACATGGCGAACAGCCGCCGCGCCGCTTCTGAAGAGCCGAGTTGCGCCGGTGTGCTGGCGTGCTTCTTTGGCGGCGGCTCAGGTTCGGGATGCGGCAAGCTGAGAAAGCGCCGAGCTTCTTCGGCCACATCTTTGAAGTCGACGAGGCCGAGAGATTCGCGGATTACGTCGAGCAGATCGCCATGCTCACCCGTCGCGGCGTCGGTGAACTTGCCGGCCTGGCCTTTGGGCGTATCCCTCAGCCGCACGAACATCGAGCGGCCGGGCGTGTTGCGCACGTCGCCGACCTGCCAGTAATTGCCTTGGCGACGGCCGGCGTCGAGATAATGACGGCACACCGCCTCGGCCTGTCGGCCGAGACGCTGCGCCAGATCGGAAGCGTCGAGACGCGCCATCATGCCGCCTCCCGATCCGAGATGCGCGTCAACGCATAGGTGTCGAGCAGCTTGCCGAGGACGGTGGGACCGGCGGCGTCGATGGGGACGAAGAAGCGCAATTTCCACGAGATGATCTCGGTAAAGAGGCCATAGGCGCGCAGCCGCTCGCGCATTGCTTCGGTGAAACCGGAGAGTTCAATGCGGTTGGCGCCCATGACGCGGACGCGGCGAAGCTGGAGACCCTCGGTGAGATCGAGAATGGTCCGCCCGTCGATCAGCGCGGCATAGGCGTCTTCGGCAGACAGCTTCGCCGTGCCGGTGGTCGATGCTGCATTCGCCGCCCATGCCGGCGACACACGCCGCCCGATGATGCGCTCGCCGTCATCGGTCTGGAGCCGATAGACCCGCGTCGACTCGTTCGGCAGGCGCTTCCAGACCGGCAGGAGCAAGCCAGCGACGATGTGCAGCGTGCTTTCCGTAAAGGCCGGCACGTCATCCAGTTCACTGCTCCAGGCCAGTGCGAAGGTCTGGCGGTCGGCGTCCTCCCAATGGCTGTCCGCCATCATCTGGAACGAGGCGTGATGGTGCTCCATCGGCCGGATCAACCGTACTCGGCGTTCGATCTCGCCATCGTCGAGCATCAGCGAGGGTGCTGCAACCTGCACGGCGGCGCGGCCCGATTTGGCGTTCACCAGCAGCTTGCCCTGACCATCGGCGAGCCAGGCCAGCGCATCGTCGAGCATCATCGGGCGGTTGCGGCGCTGCTCGGCGACGGTCAGCAGCCGCGTCTCTGCGCCGGTCGCCGAATGAGTGTAGATCGTCTTGCGCTCGGTGACTTTGAGGCTCTCCGCCGTCAGCGTTTCCAGCCCGACGTCATAGACGCCGCTGGCGATGGCACCCTGCACCTTGGCGTCGAGCAACTGCTCGAAGGCGGTGAACAGGATGCCCTGAAGTTCGATGGTCAGCGCTAGCAAGCGGTTGAGGAAGGTTGTGATCGGCGGCAACTCGTCCTTGATGCCGTTCGTGTCCATCAGCTTGAGGCCGGTAGCGTTCTCGAAGCGGGTGAGCGAGCAGCCGTCGATCTTGCCACGCACGATCAGCAGATAGAGCTGCCGCAAGGCGGCGCGAGCATAGGGGCTTTCGAGATTGTCCTCGGGCCGGAATAGTCCTTGCCCGCCGGTCTGGCGTTGCCCTCGCGTGATGGCGCCGAGCGTGTCGAGCCGCCGGGCGATGGTCGAGAGGAAGCGTTTCTCGGCCTTCACATCGGTGGCGATCGGTCGGAATAGCGGCGGCTGCGCCTGATTGGTGCGGTTGGTCCGGCCAAGGCCCTGAATGGCGGCATCGGCTTTCCAGCCCGGTTCGAGCAGGTAGTGGATACGCAGGCGCTGGTTCTTCACCGACAGGTCCGCATGATAGCTGCGGCCGGTGCCACCGGCGTCGGAGAAGACGAGGATGCGCTTTGCGTCATCCATGAAGGCGGCGGTCTCGGCGAGGTTTGCGGAGGGCGCGCGGTTCTCGACAGCTAGGCGGTCGCCGCTGCCTCCCGCGCCGAGCTTGCGCACGATACGACGCGATCGGCCCGTGACCTCGGCCACCATATCCGTGCCGAAGCGCTGCACGATCTGGTCGAGCGCGCCGGGGACCGGCGGCAAGGACGCGAGCCGTTCGATCAGTTCATCACGGCGGGCGACAGCTTCGCGGCTTTCGACCGGCTGACCATCGCGGAAGACCGGCCGCGACGACAGGTTGCCCTCGCTGTCGGTGAAGGGCTCATAGAGCTGCACCGGGAAGGAATGGGCGAGGTAGTCAAGCACGTATTCGCGCGGCGTGATGTCGACGCGGATGTCGTTCCACTCTTCGGTGGGGATGTCGGCGAGCCGCCGTTCCATCAGCGCTTCGCCGGTGGAAACGATCTGCACCACGGCGGCGTGGCCGTCCGCCAGATCACGGTCGATCGAGCGGATCAGCGTCGGCGTCTTCATGCTGGTGAGCAGATGGCCGAAGAAGCGCTGCTTGGTCGACTCGAAGGCTGAACGCGCGGCGGACTTGGCCTGACGGTTCAGCGTCCCGTCGCTGCCGGTAATGTTGGCGGCTTCCATCGCCGCGTCGAGATGGTTGTGAATGATCGAGAACGCCCCCGCATAGGCGTCGTAGATGCGGCGCTGTTCATCGGTTAACGCGTGCTCGACCAGCTCGTATTCCACGCCGTCATAGGAGAGCGAGCGCGAGGTATAGAGGCCGAGGGAGCGCAAATCGCGCGCCAGCACCTCCATCGCCGCGACGCCGCCATCCTCGATCGCTTCGACGAACTCGGCGCGGGTGGCGAAGGGGAAATCCTCGCCGCCCCACAAGCCTAGCCGCTGGGCATAGGCGAGATTGTGGACGCTCGTTGCGCCGGTCGCCGAGACATAGACAATGCGGGCGTCGGGTAGCGCATGTTGCAGGCGCAGACCGGCGCGCCCCTGTTGCGACGGAGCGACGTCACCGCGGTCGCTCTTGCCGCCACCGGCATTCTGCATGGCATGGCTTTCGTCGAAAATGATCACCCCGTTGAAATCGGAGCCTAACCAATCAACGATTTGCCGGACCCGCGAAACCTTCTCTCCACGCTCGTCGGAGCGCAGCGTGGCGTAGGTTGCAAATAGGACGCCTTCCGACAGTGTGATCGGCTTGCCCTGGGCGAAGCGCGACAGTGGCGTCACCAGCAGGCGCTCCATGCCGAGCGCCGACCAGTCCCGCTGCGCATCCTCGATCAGCTTGTCGGATTTACTGATCCAGATCGCCTTGCGGCGGCCCTGCATCCAGTTGTCGAGGATGATCCCGGCTGACTGGCGGCCCTTTCCCGCGCCGGTGCCATCGCCGAGCATGAAGCCGCGCCGGAAGCGGACGGCGTTCGCCGCGTCGGTAGGCGCTGCGCTCACGTTGTCAAAAGTCTCGTCGACCGTCCACGATCCGGCGAGAAGATCGCCATGCGCTTCGCCGGCGTAGATGACGGTCTCCAACTGGGCGTCGGAAAGCAGCGCGGTGATGTTCGCTGGCAGCATTGGCCGATAGCTGGGCTTGGGCGGCGAGACGCTCGCCATCGCCGCCGATTGCACCAGCTTGGTCGGATGGGCCTGAGAGCCGGGAATACGGATCGACTGCAATCCGTATTCCTCATAGATCGCCTCGGTCAGGTGTGCGCCCTCAGGCGGCGTCCAGTCCACGATGTCATAGGCCAGCGGGATGCCTTCGGGATCGATGCTGGCAGGGGCATCGGGGCGAGTGGTTGTCGGGCGCGTGAGATAGCCGCTCACGGTCTTCAGTGGCGCCGAGATCGGCACGGATATTGCGGGCAGCGTGACCGGCAACCGGGGCGGCACATGCGTGCCGATCCAGTCGAGCAGCGTAGCGGCGTCGGGCGCCATGCCCGGCGAGGCCGGGAACAGTGTCGGATCGTCGGCGGGCAGCTTGTCTATGACAGTCAGCCGCGTTGGAAAGGTCGTGCCGTGTTTGGCATAGACCGCGCCGGCAATCGCGGCGCTGAACACGACGCGGCTGCACGCCTGCAAGCGGACGAAGGCCTCGCGCCAGTCGGGCATATCAGGGCCGACGTTCGCGCCGGTGATGGCGACGAGACGCCCGCCGGGCGCGAGCCGGTTCAGCGCTGAAGCGATGTGGCGAAAGCCTGCGTCAGCCGAGCGCCCCGCAACATGCGCCAGTGCCGAGAAGGGCGGGTTCATCAACGCCACGGAGGGCACGGCGGTGGCGTCCAGATAATCGTCGATCTGCGCGGCGTCGAAACGGGTGACGGGGGTTGCCGGAAAGAGCGATGCCAGCAATTCGACACGGGTCTCGGCCAGTTCATTGAGGATCAGCGCGCCGCTTTCCGTTGCCGCGAGGATGGCGAGCATGCCGGTGCCTGCCGACGGCTCCAGCACACGGTCAGCCGGCGTGATCGCCGCCGCTGTCAGTGCCGCAAGCCCCAATGGCAGCGGCGTCGAAAATTGCTGGAATGCCTCGCTTTCCTCGGATCGGCGCGTGTGCGTCGGCAACAGAGCCGCGATCTTCGCCAGCACGGAAAGACGTGTAGCGGGAGAGGCGGCTTTGCGGAAAAGTGCTTTTCCGTATTTGTGCAGGAACAGGACGGTCGCGACCTCGCACGCCTCGTAGGCTGCTTTCCAGTCCCAGGCGCCGGCGGCGTCGGACGCGCCGAACGCGGTTTCCATGGCGCGGCGCAGGATAGCGGCGTCGATCTGATTGCCACGTTCGAGATGGGTGAGCAGCACATTGGCGGCGGCGAGAATGGCTGCCGACGGGGCGAGCGGAAGCGGCGCGGCCGATGCGGCGGTAACGGAAGACAGAATGTTCATGGGTGAAACCTCGAAAGAGCGTGACGGGACGAGCCCGCGCGGCGCTCTCTCTCGACCGCCCGGACTCAATCCCGTCCCGGCGGACCTCTTCCTCTCAAGGGCCTGGCATGAAAAAAGCGCCCAACCTTGAGGCGGGCGCTTTCGTTCAGCCGAAACGGCGGCCAGCGTCTGTGAAGGTGTAGGCTTTCGCGGCTATGGTCTCATCGACGCATTCATCGGAGATTTGATATTCATAGTCGCGTTCGAGCTGCCGGTAGAGCCATCGGGCCAGTTCGCGCAGGGCTTCAGCGACAATGTTGTCAGCATCACGCGTCATGTCCTGCATGGTGGGGCTGTCGCGCTCGACCGCTATTTCCATGCAATATTCGTGGGTATAGCGCCCACGGTGGCGAATATCGGCGCGAAGCTGGTAGAAATTTCGTCGCTGAATGGCCTGCAAGGCATCCGCGATCTCGTGCAGATCCGTGTCCATCGGCGCGTATTGCCTGATCTTCGCGGCGGCGTGACGCCCGTGAGCGTATTGGCCCTCGAAGCAGGCGCCATCGCCCTGACTCCAGAATCCACGAAAATAGATACATGGCTCCGAACGTGATCCCCCGCCCATGAGGCGGACGGCATTGGTTCGCAACGTCACGCCGAGGATGGCGCAGATGCTTTCAAAATCGACATAGACGGCGTCGTGCCAGTCGTGGTCGAAGGCGCCGTCACGATACCAGGCGCGCGCCTTGTCCTTGGCGTCGCCCGATAATTCCTCAAGCCGATAGACGGTGGTTTCGATGATCTCAGGCATCGCCGTCACCTCCGTCGAGAACCGTAGCCAGCCAGCCATCGGTATAGATCCAGCCAACGGTCTCGCCGGTGGCGAGGTCGAGCACATGCGCGCCGCCGCCAAAACCATCGAGCCGCGGTTTCGAGCAGGTGTTGGCGTATTGAAATCCCCATAGGCCGCTCAAATGAAATGCAGTGGCGCAGCGTTTGACGAACTGGATGACGCGCTCGGGATCGCCAGCGCCATCGTCGCGCATCCACAGAGTCGTGCCGCCGTGCTCCGGCTGGATCGACAGCAGGAACCCTTCGGAAGGTGGGTCTTCTGATGCACCTTCTGCGGAAAGAGCGTTGTAGAGGTCGAGCGCAAGAGCGGCTTTCTCGGGTGCGCCGACATCGAGCAGGCACGAGAAGTGAGTGAAATAGTCGGCCATATCAGGCTCCTGAAACAAAAATGCCCGGCGCGAGGCCGGGCAAGTACGGGAATGTTGGTGAGATTGGCGGGGAGCGTCGCGCCACTCCCCGCCGGGATCGCTCACTCGGCGGCGATCATGCTTTCCTCGTCCTCCTCAGTGTCGGCGTGATCTTCCTCGTCGTCCTCTTCGGTAAGGAAGGCGGGAAGCGCTTCATCGCCGCCGTCCTGATCGGCAGGTGCGGCGGCGCTGTCGCCATCGGCACCGGCCAGGCGCAGCGGCTCGGGCAACCAGCCGGTGTCGGCCAGCAGACGTTCGGCCTCCTTGGCCATGTCGCCCTTCTTCATGTGGTCGATGAGCTGCGCGGCCCGCTCGCCGGCGCCCTCGCGGACGGCCTCCACGATGCGGGTCTTGGTGACGCGGCCGAGATAATTGCCGACCGTCGGCCGCCATCCGGCTTGCGCCATGTCGAGGCCCGTCGCCCGCGCCAGTCGGTCGGCCTGTGCGAGGCGGACCTTCAGCCCGTGCTCGCTGACACCGGAGCCGCTATAGGGATTGGGCCGTTCGTAGAGCGCGTTGATGCCATAGCTGACGCAATGGGCGAGCAGCTCCATGCGATTGTCGTCGTCGAGCGCGACGAGCCAATCCCACAGCGCCTCGTCATCGGCCGGAACATGGTCGCCCCAGCGATCATGCCGGTCGGTGACGGATTTTGCCGAAGGGCTGTCCTTCAACTCCTCGGCCTGTGCAGCGAAGTGAACCTCCCGGACATTGGCTTCCAGCGCGCCCGTCGCCGGGCGGTGCAGGAAGGTGTCCGAGACCAGCTTGTGCAGCAGCGCGGTCATGGCGATATGCGGGTGGTCCGCCACGGCGTCGCGCAGGGCGAGCGTGCGATGCGCCGTCAGTTCAGTGACGAGGCGCTCGGGCAGCGGCTTGATGCCATCCTCCTCGTCTTCCTCCGCCACTGCCGGGGCAGGCTGGCCGCCGATGGTGATGGCGGCACGCTGGATGGCAGGCGCTTTCCCGGTCTCATGATCGCCGCCCTCCCGGACATCGTCACCTTCCAGCTCGGCGGGTCGTTCGTCCTCCGGGCGGACGTAGCCGCGATCGACGACCAGCTTGCCGTTGGCGTCGAGGGTTGCGAAGACGCCGGCAATGGCGATCTCGGCGGGATCGTAGTGGACGGGCCGATTGTCGAGTTCCTCCATCGCCGCCTCGATCTCGCCAAGGCGTTGATCGATCTCGTCCGGCAGCTCGTCGGCATCTTCATATTCAGCGACCAAGCGATCAAATTCCACCTGCAAGGCGTCGCGCGTTGCCTGTTCCGCCTCGCTCATATCGAGCGGCGTCCCGGTAATCTCCCGCATTCCGTGGGTGACACCGTAGGGAATGCTCAGCGCGGCCTCGACCCATTTCCAGCCCTCAGTAGCGATCTCGTCGGCGATGACCTTGAGCTTCTCGGCAACCAGGCGATCGAGCAGGCCGACATCCTGAAGCCATCCGCCGTCGTCGGACTGGAAGAGGTCGCGCAGCATCATGCCGCCGGCCGCCTCGTAGGCGTCGATGCCGACGAACACGGCGCGCTTGTCGGACGCGCGCACGGTGGTTTCGGTCAGCATCCGCCGGATCTGCCACGGCTCCTTCTGCCAACCGGCGCTGATCGCCTCCCAGACCTGTTTCTGCCGAGCGTGATCGGCCGACACGGTGAAGGCCATCAGCATTTCGAGCGTCATGTCGTCCTCGGCATAGATGTCGAGCAGCGTGGGCGAGACCGACGCCAGGCGCAGGCGCTGCTTCACCACGTTGACGCCGACGAAGAAGGCGGCGGCGATCGCTTCCTCGGTCATGCCCTTGTCGCGCATGGCCTGGAACGCCCGGAACTGGTCGAGCGGATGCAGCGGCGCCCGGTCGATGTTCTCGACCAGCGAGATTTCGTCGATCAGGATACCGCTGGCGGCGTCGCCGACGACGCATGGGACGGGCGTGGTTTTGGCGAGGCGCTTCTGCTTGGCGAGCAGTTCGAGCGCGCGATAGCGCCGACCGCCGGCGGGTACCTCGAACATGCCAGTCTCTATGCCCTCGGCATCGAGGACGGGGCGAACATGCAGGGACTGGATGAGGCCGCGCCGGGCGATGGACTCGGCCAGCTCGTCGATCGACACGCCGGATTTCACGCGCCGGACGTTGGCCTGGCTGAGCACCAGCTTGTTGAAGGGAATGTCGCGCGACGACGAGAGGGTGATTTTCTGGATGGCAGTTGCCATTGTCATTACTCCGCGACGGGCAGCCGGGAGACTCTCTCTCGACCTCCAACCCGTCACGAAGCGAAGCGCCGCCCTCTTCCTCTGAAGGGGCAGCGCCACGAACACAGTGATCGGTAAGGGGAAACGGAACGCCGATTCCCAATCAGCGGGCTTCTGACTCCCAATCAGCCGGACTCGGCGGCCGAGGGTGAAAGCCGGAAATACGGCAAACCGCATCTCCGGCTTTGATGAGATCAGGCAGCCCGATCGAGCAGCTTCTTCGCCTTGGCTTCCATGTCGAGGCGGGCGTCCTGATGCGGCTTGTCGCGCGCGACCGCGGTGATGCCCTGCACGAAATCGAAGATGCTCTCGGGCGGGCGACCTTCCTCGACCAGCACGGCGTCGATGATCTTTCCGGTCTCGGCCTTCGAGAAGCCCCGCTTGCGCAGGAAATCGCTGCGGTCCTCATCCGTGCGCGCCACTATCCGCTCACGCGCCGTCTTGATCCCATTGATGAACGGCAGCGGTGACGAGTTGGCGAAATTCAGCAGTGCCGGTTCGGCTTCATGGGCGAAGCGCGACGCGGCATATTTGCTGTGGCGGATGCTGATCTCCTCGAAATCCTCGACGCCCCACAGATTGCGGTTCTGGCACACGGCGCGCAGATAGAAGCTTGCCATGCCGAGCGTCTTGGCGCCGACCTCCGAGTTCCAGGCGTAGAAGCCGCGGAAGAACAGGTCGGGTGAACCGTCCGGCAGGCGGCCGGCCTCGATGGGGTTCAGATCATCGACGAGGAACACGAACACGTCGCGATCGCTGGCGTAGAGCGTCGTCGTGTCCTTCGAGATGTCGACGCGGGGATTGTAGATCCCGGTCGACCAGTCGAGCACGCCCGGCACCTTCCAGCGCGTGTCTCCCGTGCCGTTGCCGGCGATGCGTTGCACAGCCTCGATCAGTTCGTGGTCGTAGATGCGGCCATAGTCCGGGCCGGTGACGGCGCGCAGTTCAACGCGGCCGTTCTCGGTTTCCAGCGTTTTGATCTGCTCGGCGCGGTTCGAGGTCAGGCCGTATTGCAGATTGATGCCGGCGAGGGCCGCCGGAAGATTGCGCAGATAGGCAGCGGGAGCGCCGACTTGGCTCGCCAACTGGCCGAAGCTCCAGTGTGTGGGAGCCACAGGCGCCTCGGCGCCGGGCAGGATCAGCGACAGCCGCTCGGGATCTGTGCGGCTTGCCTCGACATGGATCAGCGCGGTTTCCACCACGCGGGTCCGGCTGCGCTCGGACCGATCGCGCACCGAGCGGGCCAGCTCGCCGAGTGACAGGAAGCGCTCGTCGTCGGGCCGCGAGAACCACTCCGATGACACCCGGCCGACGCGCTCGCCGCGCGTGACATCCACCTTGTAGCCGCCGCTGAAATCGCGGCGCGCATCGAGAACCTGCATGTTCATGGGAAGAACTCCATGACGGGCGCCGAAAGCCTCTCTCTCGACACTCCACCCGTCACGGAAATTCCTTCCCCCCTCTTACTCTCAGGGGGTGTTGCGGGGTCTCCCCGCAGAAGGGGTCGGCCGAGACCGTGGCTCGGACGCAGGGGAAGACCTTCCCCGTATCGGCCTCGCCCACACGACTTACTTGAAAACTGTCAGAAAATCGCGTATGTTTCTAACAGGAGAATGAAATGACTCGCCTGACCGAACAGATTTTGACGCATGCAACGGGCTTGCCCGAAGGTGTGTCGTTGTCTGCCAAAGGGTTGTTGCATCTCGGAAATCGAGCGGCGGTAGATCAGGCATTGTCGCGTTTGGCCGAGCGGGGGCAGCTCATTCGCGCGGGCCGTGGCGTCTATTTGCGGCCCATCACCAGCCGGTTCGGTACGCGCACGCCTTCGGTCGAACAGGCTGTCGAGGCCCTAGCGAGCCAGAAGGGAGAGATCATCGTCTCGAACGGCGCCGCTGCCGCGAACGCCCTTGGCCTGACGACACAGGTGCCCGTCCGTTCGGTTTATTTGACCTCCGGGCGCAGCCGAAAGATGCACCTCGGCAAGCAGGTCGTGGAGTTGAAGCACGCTCCGCGTTGGCAATTGGCTTTGGCCCACCGCCCGGCTGGGGAAGCTGTGCGTGCGCTGGCCTGGCTCGGCCCGGAAAAGGCGGAAACCGCTCTCAAGACGCTAAAGCGCAAGATGCCACCTGGCGCTTTCGGCGAACTGGTCGCAGCCGCGTCGCAACTTCCGACATGGCTCGCGCAAAGCGTCGGAAAGGCAGCCTATGGCTGACGTCTTTCTCAAGCTCTCCGCCCAGGATCGGCGCGACGCGCTGGGCGTCGCCGCCGACCGTTCGGGTCGTCCTACCCATCTTCTTGAAAAGGATGTGTGGGTGGTATGGGCGCTGGCGACCCTTTACGCCGCGCCACTCGGCGAACATCTGGTGTTCAAGGGCGGCACGTCGCTGTCGAAAGCCTATCAGGTCATTCGCCGGTTTTCCGAGGACGTGGATCTGACCTACGACATTCGGGCGATTGCGCCCGATCTGGTCGGGGACAATGGCGAGGGGTTGCCGAAAACCCGAAGCGAGGAAAAGCGCTGGTCCAGTGAGGTGCGTCGGCGGCTGCCTGCGTGGGTCGCGGAAACGGTGCAGCCGGTCATCGCGACCGCACTGGCAGCCGAAGGTCTGGCGGCGACCATCCGCATCGAGGATAAGAAGCTCTTTATCGACTACGAGGCGACTGCGGCCGGGTCCGGCTATGTCGCACCCAGCGTCATGCTGGAGTTCGGCGCTCGCTCGACGGGCGAGCCGGCGAGCCCGCGCGAGGTCGTCTGTGATGCGGCTGATCTGGTCGATGGGCTGATATTCCCAACGGCAAGGCCGCGCGTCATGCACGCGGAGCGAACTTTCTGGGAGAAGGCGACCGCCATCCACGTTTTTTGCCTACAGGATCGGCTGCGCGGCGATCGCTTCGCGCGACACTGGCACGATGTTGCAAGGCTAGATGAAGCCGGCTTCGCAGAAGTTGCTTTCGCCGATCGCGAACTGGCCAACGCTGTCGCCCGGCACAAGTCGATGTTCTTCGCGGAAAAGGCCGCCGACCGCACGCCGGTCGACTACGCAGCGGCGGTCAACGGAGGCTTGCAACTCGTGCCGGTGGGGGATGTCGCGAAGGCCCTCGAAGACGACTATGCCCGCATGGTCGAGGACGGACTGCTATTCGACGACGCGGAACCGTTTAATGCGCTCATGGCGCGATGCGCAGACATAGCGGCGCAGGCCAATCGAACGTCGGAATATTCGCGATGATGTTGGTTGAAGTTGGGCAGCACCTTGGCGCGGTGCGGCAGGAAGGATGGAGGGGCAATTGGTAACTCCACTCAGAAAAAAGAGGCTCCGCACGGAAGAACTCTATACGCGCATTCCGGAGGTCGAAGCCAAACTGGCCGAGCTGGAGGGCTTATCAGGGGATGATCTCTTGGCTCGCGTTCAAATTCGCCGCCGGGATGATCTCGGTTATGTACCAAGCGAATGTCTGGTCTATTTAGTGCGGGCCAGTCGCGCGGACAATTCCGCTGCCGGGTTCGACCGGCTGTACAAGGTTTTAGCCGAGCGGGTTTTGCGATCTCTGCCGAGGGCCGAGAGTGCGGACGGCACGACAACGTCACTGACCAACAGCGTTATTCGTGACAGGGTGTTCGGGCGATTTATTGAGCTTTTGTCGGCTGACCGCGGCGCATATTCTGAAAAACTGGACTATTTTGAAGTGCGCTTCGATGGCGCGCTGGCAAGCTTGCGACGCGATGCCCAGGAGCAGGCCTGGCGCGATGAAAACCGGTCAACTTCGCTGGATTTCGACGAAGAGACAGGTGAGCCTTCTGAAGAGGTTGAGAGGGCGGCTGGCAGCTTCGATTGGTCCTCGGATTTGGAAATCGACGGTGCGGATTACCGGTTTCGTCTGGATGCGGCGATTGATGCTCTACCACCAGAACAAATGAGGATCATCGAAATGTTGCGAAAGGGCGTCCCCATCGACTCGAAGGAGGCTGATGCTGTCACTATCGCCAAGGCGCTCGGCAAATCGGAGAAAACCATCCGGACACATAGGGACAAGGCCTTTGCGGCAATACGAGCGGCCATGTCAGGAGAAGAGCCATGAACCCCAACGCTCATCAACCATCGCGGGAAGATGTGCTCGACGCCTTTGCGGTCGAACCCAGCCATGGCCGCGAAATCCTTGAGCGCTACCTGCGTGAGTACCCGCATTTTTCGAACGAGTTAGTGGACTTGTCGAAAGAGCTATCTCGCGTTCCTGATGGAGCCGAGAGGCCGATGTCTCTCCAAGAGCAGGCCATGATTGACGCGGCATGGCAGCAGCATATGCCGATCGAAACGAAATCTGCAAAAGATCCTCTGGCAGATTTGTCGGTTTCCCAACTTCGCGAGATCGCCGTGCAATTGGATGTGCCCCGGCAAGTGGTGACAGCCTTTCGGGAGCGTCGCATTGTGGCAACTTCTGTCCCAAGGCGCTTCCTCACGCGCATGGCAGCCGCTCTGAATTGTACGGTTGATTTGTTGGTGAGCACGCTCACGATGCCGTCGGGGCCTGCGCTGGCGCGCAGCTACAAATCAGACGGGAAGCCGTCGGCGGAAACTGCTGCAACATTTGAACGGCTGCTGATCGACGCAGGCGTGTCCGAAGAAAAGCGGACGGCTCTGCTGGCGGACGACAACTAGGATGGACGCGGTCGAGCTGGCGAGACAGATTGCAGCCGACCTCCACCGGCAGGCCGTTGCGAACGGCCATGATCCTTGGCGGCCTTATGAATTCGCCATTGCCGAAGCTCAGCGGCGCGGATTGGATGTCGAGCCGACCGCTGCGGGCTCGGTAATGCTTGACGGTGGCCGCGCAACCGTCGTTGCCGCAGACAGCCTCATCTTGCACGAAAATATTGGGACGGTGTTCGAGCAGGCATTTCTCGTCGCCCATGAAATAGGTCATATCGAACTTGGTGACGACGTTGCCGATGAGCCGGCGCGCAACATCGATTTTGCGCGAGCGGCAGAACCTTCGCCCGTCGGCGTTGATCGGGTCGTTGACTATGGCCGTAGACAACGACGCGAGGTTCAGATGGATCTGTTCGCGCGCGAATTTCTCTTGCCGCGCGGTCTCGTCCGCAAACTTCACCTTGAAGATGGTCAGACCGCGACCGAGATTGCAGCGCGGATTGGGGCGCCGTTCGATCTCGTTGTCCAGCAGCTCTTCGACGCTCTATTGTTGCCGGAAATAATGGCTGCGGTCGAAACTGAAACCGTAGAACGTCCCCTGAATCCGCTTCAGGCATCTGCGGCTGCGCATCGTGGCGAGGCATTTCTGCTTGAAGCAGGGCCAGGCACTGGCAAGACCCAAACGCTGACGGCCCGTGTCGACGGACTTCTGGCAGAAGGTGTCGATCCGCGACGGATATTGCTCCTCACTTTCTCCAACAAGGCCGCTGGTGAGATGGCGGAACGGATCGGCCGCAAGCACAAAGCTGCCGCCGCAGCGATGTGGATCGGCACGTTTCATGCTTTCGGTCTCGATATCATCCGACGGTTTCACATCGAACTGGGTCTGCCGAAAGATCCCCGGATGATGGATAGGACCGAGGCGGTCGAGCTTCTTGAAGCCGAATTCCCGCGTCTCGGCCTCAACCATTATCGCAACCTTTATGATCCGACGCAGATCATCGCCGACATGCTGGCGGCAATCTCCCGCGCCAAGGACGAGGTAGTCAACGAAGCACGCTATGCCGAACTGGCGGAAGCGATGCTTGTGAGCGCCGCAACGCCAGACGAACGCGTGGCGGCGGAGCGGGCGGCGGAGGTTGCCCGCGTCTACGCGGCCTATGAGGAATTAAAGCGGCAGGCGCATTGTGTCGATTTTGGCGACCTTGTCTCGATGCCCGTGCGTTTGCTCGAAGGGAATCTCGAGATCCGCACGCATCTTCAGGCGCAATATGACCATGTTCTGGTCGATGAATATCAGGACGTGAACCGTAGCAGCGTCCGCCTGATTACGGCCCTGCGAAGCGATGGGCGCAATCTCTGGGTGGTCGGAGATGCCAAGCAGTCAATTTATCGGTTTCGGGGTGCGTCATCGTTCAACATGACGCGCTTCGGAACGTCCGATTTTCCCGGTGGTGCGCGTGGCCGCCTGAAGCGTAATTATCGATCGGTCGATGAAGTGGTGCAGGCGTTCTCAGCCTTCGCCATTCGCATGAAGGCTGGAGACCAAGATAGCGGCCTCGAATCAGAGCGTGGCCGGTGCGGGGCATCTCCTCAACTCCGCACGGTCGACCAATCGCCACAGCAGACGGTGGCGCTTGCCGATGCAATCGAGGAAATGCGCCAGGCCGGGCACAACTATCGTGACCAGGCTGTGCTGTGCACTGGAAATGAAAAGCTCTCAGAGCTTGGGCAGGATTTGGAACGCCTTGGCGTCCCGGTTCTTTTCCTGGGCAGTCTTTTCGAACGACCGGAAATCAAAGAGCTTTTGTCGTTGCTAACAATTCTCACCGATCGGCGAGCGATGGGATTGGTTCGTGCAGCGTGCATGTCCGAGTTCAACATGCCGATCTCAGACGTCGATGTGATATTTCATCAGCTGCGCGCGCTGGACTCGCCACCTGGAGCGTGGCTGAACGAATTGGACGCGATCACGGACTTGTCTGAGAACGGCAGCGTGGCATTGGGGTCTATCGCTGCCGCGATGCGCGGTTTCGACCAGAGCGCCTCGCCATGGACGGTGTTGGCGACGCTGCTGTTGGATCGGACCCGTATCGCAGCGCGTATCGGTGGTTCTAGTGACATCGCTGAGCGCACCCGTGGTCTCGCGATCTGGCAGTTCATGAATTTCCTGCGTGTGCAGCCCAGCGGTCAAGGACTCCCTATCGTTCGCCTCCTTGATCGGGTGCGCAGACTTGTACGGTTGGGCGACGATCGAGATCTACGGCAACTTCCGGCCGCAGCACAGGGACTTGATGCCGTGCGTCTGATGACCATTCACGGAGCAAAGGGACTTGAGTTTCCCGTGGTGCATGTGCCGGGCCTCAATGGCGACACCATTCCCAGGACGCCACAAGCACCGCCGTGCCCGCCGCCAGATGGAATGGTCGAGGGTGCCGAAGGGCGTGCACTAGATATTTTTCGCGCGGGCCATGCCGAGGAGCAAGAATGTTTGTTTTACGTTGCAATGTCGCGCGCCCGTGACCGTCTGCTTTTGTACGCCCCGACCCAGAAATCAAATGGCCATAACCGGCCCCTATCCAGTTTTCTGGATAGGGTGGGATCGGGGCTGGTACGCACGAAAATCAACCCGACAAGAATCTTACCGCCCACGCCTGAGGCCGGCGATGTCACGCTTGCCATTGATGGCGCCCTACGATTTACCGGGGCGCAGATAGCGCTCTACGAACGCTGTCCAAGACGTTTCTTCTACACCCACATCCTTCAGATCGGCGGGCGACGAACGGCGACAGCCTTCATGCAGATGCACGAAGCTGTTCGAACCATCTTCAAGGCCGTGATTGCTGACGCGAGCAGCATCGGCGGAGCAGGCGACTTGGAAGGGCAGATCGCCAACGCGTTTGCTGCGCACGGACTGGCGGATCACGGCTATGTCTTAGAGTATAAGGGGTTCGCCACCTCAATGATCCAGTATTTCCTCGCGACGCGCGAGAGCCATACGCCAGAGACGCCCACGGCTCTCAGCATCGCTTTTGGTGCCGAGGAAATTATCGTGCGCCCAGACGAGATTCTTATACGGCCTGACGGAAGTCGCACACTTCGGCGAGTTCAAACCGGACATTTTCGTACCTCGGAGATGGACGATGTAGGAGTCGCGGCCTTCCTCATGGCGGCACAACGGGCATTTCCTGGCGCCACGGTTGAACTCGTCCATCTGTCTGACCAGACTGTTCGCCCCGTCGATCTAACAACAAAGAAGCTTCAAAATCGGCAGGAGAAGGTCTCAGGATTTCTGGGAAGAATTCGTGCCGGTAATTTCCCGGCCGATCCGTCGGCGCGGACCTGCCCCGGATGTCCGGCATTTTTCGTATGCGGCCCAACGCCAGCGGGCACTCTCAGAAAAAATTTCGGCTGACCTTACCGGTCGGCCATTGCCGCACCGATTGACCCCTTAGAGGCCAGCGTCGCTGAGCTAAACTCTAAGGAAAACCCACAATGAATACCGAAGAACCTCTCGAATTCGACGATCTGGGCGAAGCCCTGCGCGAAGGCCGGGCACTGCGCCCGGCGCGGGGCTATCGTATCCGCTTCGCGCAAGACGACCTCAATTTCCGGAACCTCGATGTAACCGATCCGGTGCCGCTGGGTCGTCAGATTCTGACTGCCGCTGGGCGCGATCCGCATGATGGCTACAGTCTTTTTGCCATCTTGCCCTCCGGTGATTTCGAAGACGTCCGGCTTGATGAGCCGTTTGATCTGCGCGAGCGGGGTGCCGAAAGGTTCGTCGCCTTCCAGACCGACCGCGACTTCAAACTGACGCTGAACGACCACCAGCTCGAATGGGGCAAGCCGGCGATCGGTGGTGCTACTCTCTATACGCTGGCGAATATCGGTGATGATGAAGCGGTCTTTCTGGAAGTGCGTGGAGGCGAAGATCGGTTGATCGAACCCGCCGATCTCATCGACCTGACTGCCCCTGGCGTCGAACGGTTCATTACCGCACCCCGGCCTCCCAAGACGTTCGAGATCATCGTCAATTCGCGACCCCGCGAAGTCGACCAGAAGCAGGTTACGTTTGAGCAGGTCGTTCAGTTGGCCTTTCCCGGTCCACACGAAACCAACGTCGTTTTTTCGATGACCTACCGCCACGCCGCCTCGACACCGCACGCCGGCGAACTTGGTGCCGGGGGCAGTGTTGAAGTGAAAAAGAAGGGAACCGTGTTCAATGTCACCCGCACCGTTCAGTCGTAACGCCGACCTCAAGCGTCTTCGCGACGAGGGCTACTTCGTGCAGATCCGGGGCGGGTTCCTCGTGATGCGCGAGGTGCCTTACGTCAATGCTCAACGGGAAGTGCGAACCGGGACTCTCATCTCCAGCCTAACAATGGCTGGAGATGAAACCCGCACGCCCGATACCCATGTGATGCATTTTGACGGTGACTTTCCCTGCCGTGCCGATGGGACGCCCATCCAGCAGATTTCGCACCAGACTGGCGACTTCAACCTCGGGCACGGTCTGAAGGCGAAGCACTCGTTTTCGAGCAAGCCAGAAGGCGGGTACACGGATTATTTTCACAAGATGACCACCTACGCGGCAATCTTGTCTGGGCCGGCTGAGGTTCTGAAGCCCGGGTTGTCGCCGCGGACTTTCAGAACGCCAGAGGCGGAGGAGGAAAGTGTCTTTAACTACACGGAGACAGCATCAGATCGCGCGGGCATCGGCGCTCTGACAGAAAAGCTGGAGCACGAGATCGTAGCGATTATCGGCCTCGGCGGCACAGGTTCCTACATTCTGGATTTTGTCGCTAAGACACCGGCTCATGAGATTCGGCTAATCGACGGCGACGAATTCCTGCAACACAACGCATTCAGAGCCCCTGGCGCGCCTGGTATCGAGGAACTCCGGGAAGCCCCAAAAAAGGTCGATTACCTGAAGGGCATCTATTCCCGGATGCGCCGTGGCGTTGTCGCTTATGCTGAGGCGCTGTCTGCCGATAATTTACATTTACTGGATGGGATCACTTTTGCCTTCCTCAGCATGGACGCAGGTGACGAGAAGCGCTTGGTCGTCGAAAAGCTGGAGGCCTTGGGCGTGCCCTTTGTGGACGTGGGCATGGGCCTGGAACTGGATGAAGGTTCGTTGGGTGGCATTCTACGAGTCACCACCAGCACGCCGGAAAAGCGTGATCACGTTCATCAGGGCCGCATTTCCTTCGCTGGCGGCGGCGAGAAGGATATTTATGCGTCGAACATTCAGGTTGCCGACTTGAATGCACTCAATGCCGTGTTGGCTGTGATCAAGTGGAAGAAGCTGCGCGGATTCTACCGCGACCTGGAACGGGAGCATCACTGCACCTATACGACTGACGGCAATATGCTGCTCAATGGTGACCTCCCATGATGCGGCATAGCCATCTCGCACATCGGTTCGTGCAACACATTCCAGATAAGCTTGAACCCGGCGTGCTCTATATTTCGATGGAATATGGCACGGCCGCCCACGGATGCTGTTGCGGGTGCGGCGAGGAGGTGGTGACACCCTTCACGCCGACCGATTGGAATATGACGTTTGACGGCGAAACTGTGTCGCTCAATCCGTCCATCGGAAATTGGACGCTCGCTTGCCGCTCCCACTATGTGATCAAGCAAGGGCGGGTGATTGAGGCCGGGCCATGGACTGACAAGCAAATCGAAGGCGAACGCCACCGGGATCGTGCGGCCAAAGCGCGCTTCTATGGCGTGACCAAGCCAGATGCACCAACTGCCACATCCCTTGAAGAAGAGCGCCCCACCAAAGCACCAGAAGGCATTTTGGGTCGCTTAGTACGCTGGCTTACCGGAAGCTGAAGTTGACGATGTGGAGCAAATAACTTCGGAATTTACCCAGAATCCTGAGGTTATTTGCTACTCATCCCGATAATCGATAAATTTCATGCTGAAATGCGCTCATCGTTATTTCCGTCGACCGCCCGCGCGAGGAACTGCTTCAACGCCGCTTGCCTGGAATTGAGGTCCAAGGCGTAAGCAGTCTGCTTGAATTCTACACCGTCGAGTAGTCCTTGGATGTAACCGGCGATGGTGTCTGCGGCCATGATGAGCGCCGTGTCGAGCGTATGAATATAACTGCTCGTCATCGTGCCCTTAGAATGGCCGATGAGCGCGGCAATAGTGATTTCGGTAAATCCAAGATCGTTCGAAATGCTGGCAAAGCTGTGCCGCAGGACGTGTGGCGTCACATCGGCAAGTGGCGACTTTCTGAAAATCTGTTCCCAATGGTTCGGAAAGCTTCCGAACGCCGCGCCATTCCGCTCGCCTGGAAACACGTAGCCTTCGCCTTCCTCTTTTCGGCGTTCGTCCAGAAACTCCACCACGGGCAAGCCTATTGGACGGACAGAATCGCCTTCCTTGCTATCGATGAGACGAAGACAACTGGAACTGAGGTCAACCTCTCCCCACTTCAAGCCGATGATCTCGCTGCGGCGGCAACCGGTGAGAGCGATCAGGCGAATGATCTCGACCGTCATCGCGTATTTCTCGGTCTTCGCCGCTTCCCGCAGCATGTTGCCGAGCGTGCGGTATTCCGCCTCTGTAAGGCGGCGGGTCCGGACGGCATACTTTGGCTTCTTCAATCCGTGTGTGGGATTGCTGTCGATGATTCCTGCGTCGATTGCATAGGTAAGGATGCCGCCGAGCAGGCCGATGGTGCGCGTTGCCGTACCAGGTCCACCCCGAACGATAGCCCTGCCGCGCAACTTTTTCGTTTTGACCGACACCCGCGTCTTGCCCGCAATGATGTCCTTCATGAGCTTGTTTACGTCGGCCTTGGTTAGATCCTTGACGCGCCAAGAACCGACTAGAGGAATGATATGGCGCTCGATGCGACCGGTATCCGTGACGATCGTGGTCGATTTTTTTGGGCGCCCGCCCTTGCCCAGGATGAGCCCCGCATCCAGGTCGGCGACATAGAGAGCGCAAAGTTCTTTGATTGTGATGGCTTTGTGGTCGAGCTGGCGTTCCTCGGCGGGGTTGTCGCCAGCCGCGATACGGCCGAGCTGAACTTTGGCTTCCTGACGCGCGGTTTCGGGCGTCCAGATGCCATGTAGGCCGATAGTGTAGCGCCTAGACCGACGTCCGGCGCGGTATTGGACGAGATAGCTGCGCTTGCCAGACGCGAAGACGCGGAGTCCGAAACCGGGCAGTTCATCGTCCCAAAGGAAATAGTCTTTCGCTTCGGCCTTCGCGGCATCCACGGTCCGTTTTGTGAGCTTCACCATCACCCAATCCTTCGATATCGGACTGCTTCCGCGGAAGCACCACGGAAGCAGGCAAGAGGAAATCGCAGCGAAATTGCGGATATGGGTTTCGGCGTAAAATTGAAAAACATCTAGTGGTTTCAGATGCTTATCGTACTGTAGCGTGCCCTATTGCATTTTTCGGATGCGTGGGCTAAATTGCTCCGAAGGCAAAGGTCACACGTTCGAATCGTGTCGGGCGCGCCATTTTTTAAATTTCAGCATTATTTTTCAACGCTTCAGGGTTTGAAAGCGTCTCGGTTTGGTTTCCCGCCATGAAACCGAGACATGTCTGTTGATCCTCTGTTTTCCTCCGATGAGGCCGGAACGGGCAAGAACACGCTTGATCATGGCAAACCCATCGGTGTTCAGCGTCGAGGTGTTGCGGGTAGTTCATGCAGATCAACGCCCGCACGCCCCACGGCCGCTGGAAGGTCTGCCACTGCTTGACCGGTGGCGCTGTCGAACGGTGCGGTGTGATCGCAGAGCGGGGCTAGATCTCCGGTTTCAGGCCGGCCCGCTCCAGTCGGACGATCGCCAGGTCGAGCGCGGAGAGGAAATTCGAGCGATCCCTCGGCGAAAACGGCCGCGGCCCGCCAGTGATCTGTCCGGCGGAGCGCAGATCATCCATCAGGTTCCGGGTCGCCAGCGCCAGTCCGATCGATTGCTCGGTATGGGCGCGGCCATT
>Ga0209573_1000623_pt1 | contig 69566 bp, 53 predicted proteins | sample TNRBio252014_DNA_FD_185870 | JGI IMG/M metagenome (GOLD analysis project Ga0209573, IMG submission 185870) | Wastewater treatment Type I Accumulibacter community from EBPR Bioreactor in Madison, WI, USA - TNR Reactor_6/25/2014_ DNA (SPAdes)... | ecosystem: Engineered > Bioreactor > EBPR >...
TAACCGTGTACCCGGCAGGCAATCGCTAACCCTGCCCACGGCTGGCTTCATATCACCTGGGCAGTCCACCCTGATCAGGGCCCGCATCGCACAGCTAACCCATCGAAGGAAAAGTAGTAAAGTCAAACTAAGAGCAGGCCCACAATGCCGCCATCGCTCCATCCCAACACAAACAGGGAGTCTATACCCAATTGATCGGTCAAAGCTGCCCAGTCGGCGGCGATTTGCACGTATGTGAGTGAATCGGCGCCCAAACCCGACTTACCGTGTCCACGGCTATCGGCTACAATCACTTTATATTTTTGCTTAAAATATTCAATCTGATGGCCCATCCCCGCAATGTTACTCCCGTTTCCATGTATCAACAATAGCGGTTCACCCTGTCCGTATACTTCGTAATACATTTGAATGCCGTTGACGGCGGCATATTTCCCCACGGCTTTATTATCGCCGTAAGGCGTATCGTATTTGGCTTCCAGGCTGACCTGGCCGTACAAATCGGCGCTTGTCAGGTGAAAAATGATAACCAGAATGGTTGACAAAAGGGTTTTAAATCGATGCATTGTTATTCAATTAAGGTGTTTTTAAATAAACAGGTTTGCCTGCAAGTTTTGTAAAGTGAATATAGAATAAACTTTTTACCCAAAAAAATCACCCTGGGCATTGAGAAAGATCATTCCCCCGGCCTGCAAACCTCTCGAACTTGCCTTCCACATTAAGTAGCATAAACAAGGCTTCCTATGTCAACAAAGCCGCACGATCTCACTCCTTCTCCCAACCTGAAGGAACACGCCCAGGGCACGGGGCCGCAGCGCTCCCGCCGACCCATTTATTCCGACTTTTTGCCTCCCTGCAACCGGGCATGCCCGGCAGGCGAGAATATACAGGCATGGATAGCGCATGCCCAGGCCGGCGATTACGAGGCTGCTTTCCAGCAATTGGCGGAAGACTGTCCGTTTCCCGGCATCATGGGACGCATCTGCGTACACCCCTGTGAAACGGGTTGCAACCGCACGCACATCGATACTACGGTGGGCATCCACTCTATCGAGCGTTATATCGGCGACCTGGCCATTGAAAAAGGCTGGCAGATCCAATTCCAGGCCAAACCTACCGGCAAACGCGTATTGGTAATAGGCGCCGGCCCTGCCGGGCTTTCAGCGGCTTATCACCTCGTGCGCATGGGCCACACGGTGGAAATATATGAAGCCCACGACGCCCCCGGCGGATTGCTCCACTACGGCGTACCCACCTACCGGCTGCCCGCCGAAGTGCGCGACGCAGAAATTAACCGCATCAAGGCATTAGGCGTCAAAATACAACTCAACCGCCGCGTAGAAGACGTATTGGCTGAAAAAGAAAAAGGCGCCTTCGACGCCGTTTTCCTCGGCATTGGAGCGGCTTCCAGCCAAATGGAGCCTATTGTCTTTACCGATCCCGTACCGGTTTACGACGCATTCTCTTTGCTTTTCGACCTCCACAGCGGCAAAAAGCCGCCGTTGGGCTCGAATATCGTCATCTTCGGCGGTGGCAAACTGGCCATGTATCTGTCGCGCGTGATGCGCCGACTGGGCATCAGAGCACACGTATTATTCAACGGCGACCAAAAACTGATGCCCGCCTACGACTTCGAAGCCGACGACGCCATCGCCGAAGGTATTGACGTGCAGCTTCTGCGCAGCATCCGCGAGGTAAACAAAAGGACGTTTACCGTTGAGGTGATGCAAATGGAAAAAGGCAAGCTCACCGGTACCGGCAACTTTGAAACCCTCGAGGCCGATGCGCTGATCATGGCCAACAAACAGGAAGCGCTTACCGGCTTTTTACACAATATTAACGACCTCGTCATTAAAGAAGACGGCACTATAACTGTCGACGAAGGCCGCATGACCGGCCATGCCGGAATCTTTGCCGGCGGCGACGTGGTGGGCGGTGAACGCAGTGCAGTGATCGCTTTCGGTCACGGCAAAAAAGCGGCCAAATACATCAACGCCTACCTGAAAGGCGAAACCTACCAGAAACTGCCCAAACATACGACCGCTTTCTATCGCAACCTGCTGATGTGGTTTGAAACCGATGCCCCGCAGCGCGAGCACCCCAAACTGCCACCCGCCATTGCCGTAAAAAGCTTTGAAGAAGTGGTGGCCGGCCTTACCGAAAAAGAAGCCCGCTATGAAGCCCAACGCTGCCTAAGTTGCGGCAACTGCTTCGAGTGCGACGGCTGCTTCGGCGCATGCCCCGAAGGCGCGATTATCAAACTGGGACCGGGCCAGCGATATAAGTTTAACTACGACCTCTGCACAGGCTGTGCGGTGTGTTTCGAACAATGCCCCTGTCACGCCATCGACATGGCGCCCGAAGAGAATCAAGCTTAGTTGCAAAATTTGAAAATTACAACCACGGATCATGGCCAAGCAATCCAAAATAATCACCATAGAAGGCAATGAAGCGGTAGCGTATGTGGCTTACCGTATCAACGAAGTATGCGCGATTTACCCTATTACGCCTTCCTCTAATATGGCCGAATGGGCCGATGAATGGGCGGCTAAGGGCATCAAAAATATATGGGGCAACGTACCCGATGTCATTGAGATGCAAAGCGAAGGCGGCGCTGCAGGCGCTGTGCACGGCGCCCTGCAAACCGGCGCCCTCACTACTACTTTCACGGCTTCCCAGGGCTTGATGCTGATGCTGCCCAATATGTACAAAATAGCGGGCGAGCTTACACCCACGGTATTTCACATCGCCGCCCGTTCGCTGGCAGCCCAGGGGCTTTCGATCTTCGGCGACCACCAGGACGTGATGGCCGCCCGCTCGACGGGTTTTGCCATGCTTTCATCGGCCGGCGTGCAAGAGGCCCACGACTTTGCACTCATCTCCCAGGCCGCTTCGCTGGAATCGCGCATCCCCTTCCTCCACTTCTTCGACGGCTTCCGCACTTCACACGAGGTGAATAAGATTTACCTGCTATCGGATGAAGATATCCGGGCTATGATGGACGACGAACTGGTCTTCGCCCACCGCAGCCGCGCTATGAACCCCGATAATCCATTTATCCGTGGCACAGCGCAAAATCCCGATGTGTACTTCCAGGGCCGCGAAACGGTGAACCCCTTCTACGACAAAACTCCCGAGATCGTTCAGGCGCAAATGGACAAGTTTGCCCAACTCACCGGACGAGCATACCGACTCTTCGACTATACAGGCGCCCCCGATGCCGAGCGCGTCATTGTGATTATGGGTTCCGGCGGAGAAACCGCCACAGAGACGGCCGAGGCACTCGCAGCCAAAGGCGAAAACGTGGGCGTACTGCAAGTCCGCCTCTATCGCCCGTTCTCCTGGTCGCATTTTGTGGCCGCCCTGCCGAAAACCGTGCAAACCATTGCCGTACTCGACCGCACCAAGGAACCCGGCGCCTCTGGCGAACCGATGTACCAGGATGCCGTTACCGCCTGTATGGAAGCCTTCAACAACGGCGCCCTCGACAAGATGCCCCGCATCGTCGGCGGCCGCTTCGGCCTCTCCTCTAAAGAATTTACCCCTGCGATGGTGAAGGGCGTGTTTGACGAAATATCGAAAAAACAACCCAAAAACCACTTTATGGTGGGCATTGTAGACGACGTAACCTTTAACAGCATCGAGTACGATACCAAATTCAAACTCGACGAATCAGAATGGCGGCAAGCCCTGTTTTTCGGCCTTGGAGCCGACGGCACCGTTGGCGCCAACAAAAATAGTATTAAAATTATCGGCGAAAACACCCCGTTGCACGGGCAGGGTTATTTTGTGTACGACTCCAAAAAGTCGGGCGCCCGCACGGTTTCCCACCTGCGTTTTGGGCCCAAACCCATCCGCGCCCCCTATCTGATCATGGAGGCCGACTTCCTGGCCTGCCACCAGTTCAACTTCCTGGAACACGTCGAGATGCTCAATTTTGCCAAAACCGGCGCAATATTCCTGCTCAACAGCCCCTACGGCCCTGACGAAGTGTGGGACCAGTTGCCCAAACACGTGCAAAAGGATATTATCGGCAAAAAGCTGTCCCTCTATGTAATCGACGCCACCTCGGTAGCCCGCGATAGCGGCATGGGTACGCGTATCAATACGATCATGCAGACCTGCTTTTTCGCACTTTCCGGCGTTTTGCCCCGCGAAGAAGCCATCGCGCAGATCAAAAAGGCTATTGAAAAGACCTACGCCAAAAAAGGGCCGGTAGTGGTGCAGAAAAACTTCGAGGCGGTCGATGCTACGCTGGCCCACCTACACGAAGTGAAAGTACCCAGCCGTCTAAGCGGAGTAGAAATCGCCGAAGGCCTCGTACCCGCCGATGCGCCCCTTTTTGTAAGAGAAGTCACGTCGGTGATGATGGCCGGCCACGGCGACGACCTGCCCATTAGCGCCATGCCTATCGACGGCACCTTCCCCAGCGCAACGACGAAATACGAAAAGCGGAATATCTCCGACCTCGTACCGCTCTGGGAACCCGACACTTGCATACAGTGCGGCAACTGTAGCTTCGTATGCCCCCACAGCGTGATACGCTCGAAGTATTACCACGAAGACTACCTCGAAAACGCCCCCATCGGCTTTAAATCGGCGCCGATCAACGCAAGAGGTTTCCCCGAAACGAAATTTACACTCGAAATATCGGTAGAAGATTGCACCGGCTGTACGCTCTGCGTAGAAGTCTGCCCGGTCACCGACCCGGCCGACCGCACGCGCAAGGCCATCAACATGACCTCCAAGTCGCCGATACTCGAACAGTCGAGGGCTAATTTTGAATTTTTTGAAGAAAAAATACCGGTCAACGACCGCGACAAGGTCAATTTCACCACCGTGCACGGCATCCAGTTCCTGGAGCCCCTTTTCGAATACTCCGGCGCCTGCTCGGGTTGCGGCGAAACGCCCTATGTAAGGCTGCTCACGCAATTGTTTGGCGACAGGTTACTGGTGGCCAACGCCACGGGCTGTTCGTCGATCTACGGCGGCAACCTGCCTACTACGCCCTGGGCGGTGAATAAACAAGGCAAAGGCCCGGCCTGGTCGAACTCCCTGTTTGAAGACAACGCCGAATTCGGCCTCGGTATGCGCATCAGCGCCGACCAGCACACGGCCCAGGCCCGCGAATTGCTCAAGCAGCTCGAACCGCAGGTTGGCGGCGAACTCGTGCAATCCCTGCTTGAAGCCTCCCAACAGGTAGAGTCGGAAATCGTGCGCCAACGCGCCAACGTTGACAAACTCAAACAACGCCTTCAGGAATTAAATACCCCCGATGCACGCTACCTGCTTTCGCTTGCCGACCTCTTCGTCAGGCGCAGCGTATGGCTCGTAGGTGGCGACGGCTGGGCCTACGACATCGGCTACGGCGGACTCGACCACGTGCTGGCCAGCGGCCGCAACGTAAATGTGCTGGTACTCGACACCGAAGTATATTCGAATACCGGCGGACAAAGCTCTAAAGCGACCTCCATAGCGGCTACTGCCAAATTTGCCGCCGGCGGCAAGCGCGTAGGCAAGAAAAACCTGGGCTTGCAAGCCATCTCTTACGGCAACGTATACGTGGCGCAGGTAGCCATGGGCGGCAATCCGCAGCAGACCTTGCTGGCCATGCGCGAAGCGGAAGCCTACGACGGCCCCTCGCTCATCCTGGCTTATTCGCACTGTATTGCCCACGGCATCGACATGGAAAAAGGATTGGACCAGCAAAAACTGGCCGTAGACTCCGGCTACTGGCCGCTGTATCGCTACAATCCCATTTTGCGCAAAAACAACCAGAATCCCTTTGTACTCGATTCGCCGCGGCCAACAGTTCCGCTACGTGAATTCGCCTACAACGAAGTGCGCTACAAAGTATTGACGATGACCAATCCCGAAGAGGCTGAACGCTTGATGAAGCTGGCCCAGGAGAGTGTCAACCTGCGCTGGAAGAACTATGAAGATATGGCCAGCTACGGCGCCAGTTCGTTCGAGCCGATAGCTTAGAATGAGGGAGTGAGGGAGTGAGGGTGAGAATGTAGCGTGAGCGTTTACCGCTCACCAAACCCTTTGTTTCAATGAAAAACATGAAATTATGATAGATCTTAGGACCACATATATGGGATTGCCGCTGAAATCGCCTGTCGTCGTGTCAGCGTGCACCCTTTCGGAACAGGTAAGTCACATCGCGCACATGGAAGACGCCGGCGCCGGGGCAGTAGTACTTTTTTCGCTGTTTGAAGAACAGATCAGAAAAGAAGCCAAGCAGTTCGAAGCCCTGATGAGCGCCACCACCAACGTGTTTGCCGAGGCCTCGGATTATTTCCCCGACCTCACGGATTACCACGTGGGCACTTCGCAATACCTCGAATTGATCAGGCAGGCCAAAGAACGCGTGGATATCCCTATCATCGGCAGCCTCAACGGTATCACCAGCGAAGGGTGGATAGAATACGCCCAGCAGATGGAGCAAGCCGGCGCCGATGGCATTGAAATCAACGTATTTTATATCCCCGCCGACCTGCGCCTCACCAGCGAAGAAGTGGAGCAACGCTACCTCGATATCATCCGCACAGTAAAGCAGACGGTGAAAATCCCGGTGGCCGTCAAGCTGAACCCCTACTTCAGTGCGATGGGCAATATGGCCAGGCGAATGGAAGACGCCGGCGCCGACGCGTTGGTGTTGTTCAACCGCTTTTATCAGCCCGATTTCGATATCTATGGGCTTAAGGTGCTTCCCAACCTCCATTACAGCGAATCCAACGAGATCAGGTTGCCGCTGCTTTGGATTGCGGTGTTGTACGGTCAGCTGAAAACTTCACTGGCTGCTACTACCGGCGTACAAGGCGCCCGCGAGGTCATCAAATATCTGCTGGCCGGCGCCGATGTAGCTATGACTGCCTCCGCCCTCTACAAACACGGCATCGGATACCTGCGCACCATCAACAGCGAACTCGAAGCATGGATGTTTAATATGGGATTTAATAGCATCGATGCTTTCAAAGGCGCTATGAGCCAGCGTAACATCTCCGATCCGACTGCTTATGAAAGGGCTAATTATATCCGGATTTTGGAGAATGCGAAATAGAGGAGCCCTCAGTCCGGCTTCCAATTGGTTTGTATGATGCCCTTATTTTGCATAAACAAGAGCATTCCTTTGACCGTATCTTCCAAACTGGGGTCAGGCAGGCAAGCAGCTGATTTATTTTTGGCGTTTAAGTAATTGTCGTTGTTGTACAATTTGAATTCCATGGAGGAGATGTTGTCAATAGACCGGACCAAAAAGTCCAATAGTGGAAATAGTAAATCTTCTTTTTTACAGCGCGCTACCACCTCCGGTACAAATTGCTTCAAATTAAACTCCTGCATTGGTTTACCTGTGCATTGCTGGATGATACCCATGATATCCATCATATTGGAGTAATTATCGCGGGTCATGTGGAAAGTTTTTTGGATCGTATCCTCCATATTAGACACGGCCACGATATTGTTGGCCGTCACATCAACAGGGGTAAAACTTACCTGGTTATGCGTATTTACACTAATTCCGTGGTTGATCATAAAAGCAATCAGCCGGATGGAGATGTCAAAATTATTTCCTTTGCCTGAAGCAGAAGGCGTGATAAGCGCCGGCCTGAAAATCCGCCCTTTGAGTCCTTGCTCCATGGCTTTGACGATGAGTTGCTCTGACACCCATTTCGTTTGACTATAGCCAAAATCCAGGAGGTCCATATTTTCGCAAAAGTCCGTTTCAAAAAGAATGTCCTTAACTGCCCAGCCAAAGACAAAAGTAGTTGAGACATGGTTCAACACCTTGGGATTGCCCTCCAACGCAAAGCGGATGGTTTCGTTGGTGCCCAAGACGTTGGTTTCCCGCATCCGTTCGTAGTTGAAGAGGTAATTCACCATAGCGCCGTTGTTGTAGATGGTATGGATTTTTTTTGACAGATCCTTCCACACCTCCGGGCGAAGCCCCATATTCTTTTGGCTCAGATCTCCCGGCACGGCAACTACTCTTGTATTGATAAGCTCGGCGAGGTTTGCATCATAGATCCCCGACATCTCCATTCCTTCTATGAGCTTTTTTTTGCCGGCAGCCTCATCAGCCGCGCGGATCAATACATAAATAGTATCCGGAGTTTGTTGCAACAGGTTTTTTAATAAAAATGGACCTAAAAAACCCGTACCGCCCGTCAAAAGGATATTTCCGGATTGCAGGTGATTGGGGTCATATTGGGGGGCGGTCAGTTTAAAGTTTATCCGGCAGTCTGAAAGCATCATCTTTTGCTCGTAAACCTTGTGTTCGGATTTGAGTTTATCGATGATTTTTTTCAGGCGATGGATGCCAACTATGGATGCGGATTCGAGTTCTTCTACCAGGTTAAAAAATTCGGATACGTTGATTTCCTGAATCAAGCGGGTATCGACTTGTTTGGAAAGGTGCACGGCGCCCTTTTTGACCAACAATTCTTCGATATCGTGGATAAGGCATACCAGATCCAAAGAATCCAGGACTTGTGCCAATGAGTAATTTTCCTTGCCGGTCAGGTGGTATTTTCTTTTGATTTCATCAAAGGGAGAAGCGTAATGCAGGCCTCCCTCCTCTGTGTCCGGGATGGTTGAAAATTCCGAAATAACTTCAAAACCGCCATTCAGCCAGATTTCTTTGACTTTGGAGCGCATGATTTTGCCAGAAGAGGTTTTCGGGATACTTTTGGTATTTACAAAGGCGATGGTGGATACATGAATGTTGAGGTACTTTTGGATGGCTTCGTGGATGGGTAGCGGATCTGGTACTTTGTTGATATTTTTCAGGCCTGCGACTACGATGAGCTTTTCCTCTCCGGCGTCTTCAATGCCAAAGGCGGCCACAAAACTCTCCCTGATATTGGGGCTGCTCTCCTCTACGATTTGTTCGATGTCGTGCGGATAATAATTCAACCCCCGGATAATAATGGCATCTTTTAAGCGACCGCAAACATAGAGTTCTTGTTGGTGCAAAAAGCCCAGATCGCCGGTTCTTAAGTAGGAGTCTTCATCCGCAGGGTAGGCGTTTTTAATTTTTGCCCCAAATACCAATTGGCTCAATTCTTCTTTGTTCCAATACCCTAAACATTTACTATCCCCGCACACCCAAATTTCGCCTATGGCGTCAGAGCCCAGGTCCTGTTGGGTTTCTGGATCCACGATTCGGATTTTTTGGCTTCCAAGTGGTTTGCCGCAGCTCATGATTTTGGTGCTGGGCAGTTGGGAATCGGGAGATAAGATGTGGAGGATATGTCTTTTGAGCGCTTCGGAGGCTACGGAAACCGAGTTTCTTCCATAATTGGAAACGGCCAGGGTGTTTTCAGCCAATCCATAGGCTACAAAATAGCTGACGGGGTTGAGGCCATAGGGCTTGAAGAAATCGAGAAATCGCTGATAGGTTTCGGTCCTGACGGGTTCGGCTGCATTCATCAAGTACCGCAGCGTACTCAGATCCACATTTTCCAATACTTCAGGACTTAACTTACCGGGCAGAAGGCAATAATCATAGGCAAAGTTGGGAGCAGAAGAGGCTGTTCCTCCGTATTTGGTAATCGTTTCCAGCCATAGGGATGGTTTTTTGATAAAATTAATTGAGGAAAAGCCATAAGTCGTTCCGCCTTTTAAAGCAAAAAACAGATAATAACCTATCAGGCCCATGTCGTGGTATTGGGGCAGCCAGGTTACCCCGATAGGCAAGTGGTCTACTGCCAGATCGGAATTGTGCAGGATATTTTGGTGAGAAACCATCACCCCTTTGGGTTCACTGGTAGAGCCGGAAGTGTATTGCAAAAAAAGAAAATCGGCCTCCTCATTGGGCGGCTTATTGGAGGACGCGAGGTCCACAAATTCACCGGTATTAATCCAGGGAATCTTAGTGAGGATATTATTTTCCTGGATATTGTTTTTGGCGACATTTAATTTGAGGTTCCAATAATACTCGTCGCTGGTGAGGACCGCTTTAGCCGAGCAATCCATGGCTATGTATACCATTTTATTATAAGACGACTGAAAACCCGATGAAGTTGGCGGATACGTTGGAACGGGTATCAGTCCATTTTTCACGCAGGCAAAATATGCGCAGATGGTTTCAATACCCGGCGGAAAAGCCAGCAGGATTTTGTCATTTCTCCGGAAATTAAATCGCGCTCTCAGATGACTGGCAATAATATTGACCCGGTTTTCGAAATCGCCATAGTTGTACTGCTCCGTAATCTGGCCATTGATATCCAAAAAGGTATACAGCGCTTTATCAGGCTGAGCTTGTACCCATTCTTCAAAGGTCTCCATTACTGTTTTCATTTTCTTTCCTTTAGGTTAAAAAATAATTCTTCTTTGGGCTTGAGCATGATTAACGGCGCTATCCCTACATTTTTTCCTCCCGTAAATGTGATCTCGTAAGCCGCCAATAATTTTTTTAGAATGACCAGCATTTGCAATGTAGCGTAATTTCCCCCGATGCATCCCTTGGGGCCCGCCCCAAAGGGCAGATAGGTAAAGGGAGTTTCCTTTTTGGGGTTTCCACCATGGAACCTGTTGGGATTAAAGCTATCAGGATCTTCCCAGTATTCGCTGGAATGATGCACACCGTAAATGTAAACCAGCACCATCGTACCCTTATCGATGCGGATGCCGCCCACTTCATCGTCAGCCAGGGCTTCCCGGTCTATCATCCAGAATGGCGGATAAAGCCGCATAGCTTCCTGCAGTACCTGGAGCGTGTAGGTGAGGGTAGACAAACTTTCCATGGAGATGTTCGAAAGGCCCTCCAATTCGATTTTGACTTTCTCGTATATTTCGGGGTGCTGGGTCAGGAGGTAAATCGTCCATAACAACACGGTAGAAGACGTTTCGTGTCCGGCAACGATAAGTTGCATGCTTTCCTGGAGTATCTGGCTATCAGTCATGCCTTTGCCGGTTTCCTGATATTTTACCTGCAATAAAATATCCAGGATATCAGCCTGTGGATGGTATTGCCCTTTCCGGTTTTGGATGATGCTCCGGATGACCTGGTCGGACAATTCCCGGTTTCTTTGGTGCTGGGAGTATTCCCCCGAGATTTTAGTCCAGGGAGTGAGATAAGGCTGCACAATTTGGTTTAGGATATACTTTTGTACGGCGCCGATGGTATAGGCCACGGTTTGCAGGTCTTTCGGATCTATACGCTCAGAAAACAACGAACCCATCACCATTTCGAAGGTGACTTTTTTCAAAAAGGTATCCAGATTGGTGCTTGTATTTGTTTGTGCTCCTAAAGCTATTAAGTTGCGGCTAACGATTTCTTCCATACCTTGCAGGTAACTCTGGAGGCGGTCTTTTTTAAAGCCTTCCTGAATAATCCTGCGTTGGGTAAGCCAGTAAGATCCGTGACTAGTCAGAAGGCCGTCGCCCAAAAACTGTCCCATTTTTTTGGTTTGAATCTCAGACTTACCGTAATTTTTATAGTTCTTCTGCAATACGTGCTCGATGAGGAGCGGATCAGTTGTCACCAAAGCCTGCTTGATACCGCCAAAGGGGAAATAGTAAGAACTGCCGAGTTTATCGAGGTACCTGGAAAATACACGAATCGGGTTCTCTGACATATTCAGGGAATCCCAAAATCCCTGGAACCGGTGGACTGATGGTAGCGTCATACAAAATAGCGATTAATGACTAAGCGATTTTAAGTGGAGATAGTGGTCTTTGACGGCATCGTACATGGTGGGATTCACCCTGTAATTAACCTGATATTTGGACGCCACCTCCGAGACGATTTTCGTCAGGTTATGGTAGTGTGTATGGCATATATTGGGGCCCAAATGGTGGATAACATGAAGGTGCAATCCGCCAAAAAAACATGCAGCGATATTGCTGTTAATCGAATAGTCTGCCGTTGTTGCAAAAACGAAGGCGGTAAAATTGGGGTATTCATTTTTTGATTCAGGAAAAGCAGCCGTGGTGAGGGGATGGGTAAGCTGGATAACCATTGCCCCAATGATACCGATTATGAAATGACCGACTAGAAATACAAGGATCACCCAACCTATGGAATACTCCCAAAGCAGAATAGGTAGCACAATCATGTAACCGATATAAATCAACTTAAAAACAAAGAGCTTGACGTATTCCCCCGGCGGATGTTTTTTATTTTTTAAATAGGTAGTGTGCGGAAAGAAAAAACATTCAAAGTCTTTGAAAAAGACCCAATCAGCCGTAAAAAGGCCGTAAATAATCCAAAAATATAAATGTTGAAACCTGTAAATGAAGCGCTTTTGAGTTTTTTCGGTAAAGCGCAAAAGTTTTCGTGCCACCAGGCTTTCGTCTTCTCCATCTATATTCATGCAGCTGTGGTGCTGTGCATGGTGGAGTTCACGCCACATATAGGAATTCACGCCGGACAATTCGAAAGAATAGGACATGAGTTTATTAAGAAAGGGGGTATCAAAAATAGCGCCATGATTTGCATCGTGGGCTATATTCAGCAAAATGAAAAGCTGGGCAAAGCAATGGAAGACATATAAGCTAAAAAATAGCCACGGGTTGGCGCCGCCGTACGCGAAGAGCAGGTACAGACTGGAAGTCCACATCGCGGCTGCTACAGCTAATTTGACGTACATTTTGCCATTAGCATACCGGGAAATGTTGTTGTCGTTGAAATACGCGTTTATCTTACTATACAACTCTTTTTCAAAAACTTTGGCATCCATGGTCAAGCTTAATTGTCGTGAATCAAGGGTGTCTATAGTGAAATCCGGGCATAAAGAGGATTCATGAGAATGCCTGCTTCGAGCTATTTGGGAATATGAATATCACGAATATAAAGGTACCTGTCTGATATAATCAAAGGAAGGAACACCAACAAAAAATCGCCGCATTGGGGCATGTAAATTGTTTGTTGAAATAGAGGCTACATGCGAAAATAGCTACGAATATACGAGTTTATAGTTATCAGAGGCAATTATTTTCATCTATTACCCCCTAACCCCCAGTGTATGCAACAACGACAATTGCAAAATATGGTTCATCACGTCGCCGCCGCGGGCGGGGTTAATCCACTGGTTCATATAGCCGATCTCCAGCCGGTTGAGGCGCTGCTGAAAGATGCCGAGGCCGATGTAAAACCGGTTTTGGTCAATCAACTGCCCGTTGATATCGGGAGAAAAGAAATTGAAGAAAAGCTCGTCTTGTAGGGCCAGGTAGAAAGGGTGTTTCTTTTCCTGGTCTTTGGTTAATTCAAAAAGCGTGCGGTTGAAATAGCGGAAGCGGTGGCCGAAGACGTTACTGCCGTCGCTTTTTTCGACAAAACGCTGCTCGAGGCGGTAGCGATGCGTCATATTGACTTGCGCCTTTGACCTCACATCTATAAATTGCTGCCAGATGCGGTCTTCGTGCAGATAATCTTCGATACCAGCGTTGTAAGTATTGATATAGGCATAGCCGACGGTGAGGTGCCGGGTGGGTTTGAAATAATACTGCAACCCGGCCCGCAGCAGGTTTTGATTAGCCCGGGCAATCCGCTCATCGGTGCGATACTGGATGTCGAGGTGGATGCCCCATTTGTCGCTGAGCTTGTACTGGCCGAGGTAAAACGCCCAGTTATTGAAATTGTGCGTGATGTCTGTTTGGGCGCTTAGGCAATTCACTACAATACTTAAGGCCAAAACAAGTAATAATCTGTGCATAGTTGTAGGTTGTAGGTTGTAGGTTGTGGGATGTGGGTTTTCATATTGCTAATTAATTAACTGATAACCCACAACCCATAACCCATAACCGGCTACACCATATACGCCTCCATCGGCGGACAGGTACACACCAAATTGCGGTCGCCGTGGGCATTGTTGATGCGGCTCACCGAGGGCCAGAACTTGTAGCCCTGGCGCAGGTATGGCAGCGGATAAGCCGCTTTTTCGCGCGAATAGGGGTAGGGCCAGTTGTCAGCGCACACCACTTCTGAAGTGTGTGGGGCGTTGGTCAGTACGTTATTGTCGTGGTCGGCTTCGCCGCGGGCGATCTCGTCGATCTCCTGGCGGATGGCCAGCAAAGCGTCGCAGAAGCGGTCGAGTTCGTCTTTGCTTTCGCTTTCTGTGGGCTCGATCATGATCGTGCCCGCTACGGGGAACGACAGAGTTGGGGCGTGGAAGCCGTAGTCCATAAGTCGTTTGGCCACGTCTTCGGCACTTACGAAGTCTTTAAAAGGCCGCAAGTCCACGATCAACTCGTGGGCCGAGCGGCCCATGTCGCCCACATAAAGTACATGATAGGCTTCCGACAGGCGCGCTTTGATATAATTGGCATTCAGAATAGCATACTTGGTAGCCTCCGTCACGCCAGTTTTGCCCAGCATTTTTATATAAGCATAAGAAATAAGCAGGATGCTGGCGCTGCCCCAGGGCGCTGCCGACACGGCCTTGATGCCCTGGCTGCCGCCGGTCTCCACCAGCGGGTGTTTGGGCAGGAAGGGTTTGAGACTGTCGTTGACGCAGATGGGGCCCACACCCGGACCGCCGCCGCCGTGCGGGATGGCGAAGGTTTTGTGCAGGTTGAGGTGGCACACATCAGCGCCGATGGTAGCCGGGCTCGTGAGGCCTACCTGGGCGTTCATATTGGCGCCGTCCATGTAGACCTTGCCGCCGTTCTGGTGGATGATATCGCAGATCTCGTTGATATGCACTTCAAAAACCCCGTGGGTAGAGGGGTAAGTCACCATCAGGGCGGAGAGGTTGTCGCGGTATTGTTCGGCTTTGGCGCGCAGATCGGCCACGTCTATATTGCCGTGGTCGTCGCAGTTCACCACCACCACTTCCAATCCGGCCATGACGGCGCTGGCGGGGTTGGTGCCGTGCGCCGAGGAGGGAATCAGCGCGATATTGCGGTGCTTGTCGCCCCTCGATTCGTGGTAGGCCTGTATGGTTAGCAGTCCGGCGTATTCGCCCTGTGCGCCGGAGTTGGGTTGCAGCGAGCAGCCGGTAAAGCCGGTAATTTCACACAAATAATTTTCCAGATCAGTAAATATCTGCCGGTAGCCCTGCACTTGTTCGAAAGGCGCAAAAGGGTGAATATTGGCAAATTCGGGCCAGCTCACCGGCAACAGTTCGGTAGCGGCGTTGAGTTTCATGGTGCAGGAGCCGAGCGGAATCATCGACAAAGTCAGCGACAAGTCGCGGTTTTCTAAGCGCTTGATGTAGCGCATCATCTTCGACTCGGTGTGGAAGCTGTGGAATACGGCGTGCGTGAGGTAGACCGATTCGCGTTGCAGCGCTGCGGGTATCTGGAAGTGTTTGGGCTCGTCTTTTTTGAAGGCAGGCTGGGCGCCTTTGACGCCGGCAAACAGCGCCACGAGTTGCTCCACGTCCTTCAGCGAAGTCGTCTCGTCGAGGCTGATTTGAACGCAGCTTTGCGTATAATGGAAGTTGATGCCTTGCGCCAATGCGGCCTCTCTGATTTTGGCCTGCAAGGCGCCGTCGGCTTCAACAGCCAGCGTATCAAAATAATGGGTGTTTTTCTGCTTAAAGCCCAATTGCTGCAAGTGGGCATCCAACATTTGCGCCAGCGTATGCACGCGCACGGCGATAGCTTTGATGCCGTCGGGACCGTGGTAGGCGGCGTACATGCCGGCCATGATAGCCAGCAGGGCCTGCGCCGTACAGATATTTGAAGTCGCCTTTTCGCGGCGGATGTGCTGTTCGCGGGTTTGCAGGGCCATGCGCAGGGCCGGTTTGCCCTGGGCGTCGACAGACATGCCGATGATCCTGCCCGGAATGACGCGTTTGAAGTCGTCTTTGGTGGCAAAATACGCCGCATGGGGACCGCCATATCCCATCGGTACGCCGAAGCGTTGGGTATTGCCCACGGCGGCATCGGCGCCCCACTCGCCGGGAGGCGTGAGCAGGGCCAGGCTGAGCAGGTCGGCGCAGACCGTCACGTAAATTTCGTGGGCGGCGGCTTTTTCGGTCAAAGCACGGTAGTCCTCCACGGCGCCCTGGCTATCGGGGTATTGCAGCAGGATGCCGAACACCTTGTCGTTGAATTCAAACGAATGCCAGTCGCCCACCACGACCTCTATGCCCACGTGTTTGGCGCGGGTGTAGAGTACGTCGATCGTTTGCGGCAGCACCTTATCAGACACGAGGAACACATCCGAGGTTTCCTCTTTGGCGCGTTTATTTTTTTGGGTATGAAACATAAACATCGCTTCGGCGGCGGCGGTAGCCTCGTCGAGCAGCGAAGCGCCTGCTATGGGCAGTCCGGTGAGATCGCTCACCATCGTCTGGAAATTGAGCAGCGCCTCCAGTCGCCCCTGGGCGATCTCGGCCTGGTACGGCGTGTACTGCGTGTACCAGCCCGGGTTTTGGAAAATATTGCGCAGGATCACCGACGGCGTTATCGTTCCGTGGTAGCCCATGCCGATATACGATGTGAAAACTTTATTTTTGGCGGCTGTCTGCTTGAGTTCCTGCAGGTATTCGTATTCCGACAATTCCCCGGGCAGGTTGAGTTCGCGCTGCAGGCGGATCGTATCGGGCACGGTTTCAAAAATGAGTTGGTCGAGGCTCGAAGCGCCCACGGCCTGTAACATCTCTTGTAATTCTTGTGCGTTGATGCCGATGTGGCGGTTTACGAAGCGATCGAAGGAGGCTGTTTTGCTCATATGCTTAGGTGTGCCGATTTGGTTAGGAAAATGACATGCAAAAGTATGACTTTTCACCCGCATAACATTGCAAAAAGGGAAGTTGTTTGATGTGAATTGTGAACTGTGAACAGTGAACTGCACTTTGATCTGTTCACTGTTCACAGTTCACAGTTCACAAAATAAAAAAAAGCCTTCTTTAGCTTTGCTTTTTCATCTGCCTTGTAATAGTTTACATCAAAAAAATTGAACATGAAGAAAATAACCTGGCTGGCAACCTTTATTATGCTTCTGAATGTGGCTTACGCCCAACAGGTAATCCCCCTCTATCCCGCAGGCCAAATACCCAATGCCAAAGCTGAAGTAGCAGAAATAACCCATACCTTCCCTTCAGGCGACAAGACCATCCGTTTCGTGGTGGATATTTCCACACCAGAACTGACTGCTTATCTGCCCTCAAAAGAAAAAGCCAACGGCATGGCCGTTATTATTTGCCCTGGCGGCGGCTACTCAGGTGTAGCCATCGACCACGAGGGTCACGATATGGCCAAAAAAATGAGCGAAAATGGTATTGCCGGGTTTGTCTTGAAATACCGCATGCCCAAATCGACTATAGTAGACAATAAAGAATTTGTCCCGCTTCAAGATGCCCAGCGGGCCCTGCAAATCGTGCGCGAAAACGCCGCGGAATGGGGCATCAACCCCGGCAAAGTCGGCATTGCCGGCAGCTCAGCAGGCGGACACCTGGCCTCCACCGCAGGCACGCATTACCACAAAACGCTGATCGACAACCCCAAAAACACGAACCTGCGGCCCGATTTTATGATATTAAATTACCCGGTAATAAGCTTCGCCGACAGCCTCACGCACTACGGCTCGCGCTTTAACCTGGTGGGTGATTTGCCTGCCGACGAACTCGGAAAAATCCTGGCCGACTGGCGGACTTCGGAAGAAAAATTAAAAAAACTACCCGTTTCAGAAGAAAAAAAGCGCGAATACTCCAACGAACTCCAGGTAACCCCCGACACGCCTCCTGCCTTCGTCACCCACGCCGTAGACGACGATGTGGTGAAAGTGCAAAACGCCATCCTGTTTGTCGCAGCCTTACAGAAGAACAAAGTGCCGGTGGAGACTTTCTTCTACGCCAATGGCGGCCACGGCTATGGCATGGATAACCCGACCAGCGAGGTGGATTGGATTGATAGTTGTATAGATTGGCTTTTAAAATTGAAAAATTAAGACGACGGCTTTCGGAGAAACTGCTGTATATGTTTTGGGCTGTGGTAAAACACTCCAGCCCTATCCAGCAAAAAAGATTTTATGTACCTTAGCCAAAACAAAACAAAAACCTGATACCCGTGCTTTCTCCAGCCGCTCCCACCACCGCTTTCTCCGATTCTAAAAGCCATTACGAAATACTTGACGGACTGCGCGGCATAGCCGCCATTATGGTTGTCGTATTTCATTTGTTTGAAACATTTACAGGCGGTAATCACCTCATACAAATCATCAACCACGGCTACCTGGCCGTTGATTTTTTCTTTGTATTGTCCGGGTTTGTGATCGGCTATGCCTATGATGACCGCTGGGGCAAGATGAGCTTGAAGGACTTTTTCAAACGCAGGCTTATCCGCCTGCATCCCATGATCATAATGGGGATGATTATCGGCGCAATCTGTTTTTACTTCAGCGAATCGCCCATTTTGTTTCCACAAATGAACCAGGTTCCCGTCTGGAAATTACTACTCGTCATGCTGATCGGTTTTACCCTGCTGCCCGTGCGCGGATCGCTCGAGATCAGGGGCTGGGGTGAGATGCACCCGCTGAACGGGCCGGCCTGGACACTGTTTTATGAGTACATCGGCAATATTTTATACGCGCTGTTTGTTAGAAAATTTTCGAATACGCTGCTGGCCATATTTGTGTTTTTGGCGGGCTGCGCCTTGATACACCTGGCCGTCACCAGTCCCCACGGCGACGTAGTCGGCGGATGGTCGTTGACGCCCGATCAAATCCGGGTTGGGTTGACGCGCTTGTTATATCCGTTTTTTGCCGGTTTGCTGCTATCCCGCATCGTCAAACCCGGCCGGGTAAAAAACGCCTTCCTTTGGTGCAGCGTATTGATCATTGCGGTACTTTCTTTTCCGAGAGTCGGCGGCAGTGACAATTTGTGGATGAATGGGTTGTACGACTCGCTTTCCATCGTTTTGCTTTTTCCGCTGATCGTTTACCTGGGCGCAAGCGGAGAAGTCAAAGGCAAATATTCGTTGATGATCACCCGCTTTTTGGGAGATATTTCTTACCCTATTTACATTATCCACTACCCGTTGATCTATATTTTTACGGCATGGGTTGTAGATAACCAGGTTTCCATGCAGGAAGCCTGGCCGGTTGGGCTGCTTGTATTATTTGCATCTATCGCTATTGCTTACGGCAGCTTGAAATGGTACGATATACCGGTGAGGCGGTGGTTGATGAAACAGTTCACAAAATAAAAAAGCCTTATTTTGCTTTGCTGTTTACCCACCTTGTGATAGTTTACATCAAAAAATTAAGGGGTATGAAAAAAATAACGTGGCTGACCGCCTGTATATTATTGTTGAATGCGGCCTACGCCCAACGGGTCATCGAGCTTACCTCGGCGCCAACACCGCCGGAAATAACCTGGAATACGCCTGAAAAGCAGTATTTCACGCCAATGTGGCAAACGGAGGTCATCACCAACGTCTCCAAGCCGACGTTAATAGCATACCTGCCCGATCCCGCCATTGCCAACGGCACAGCGCTTGTCATCGCCCCCGGCGGCGGCTTTCACGCGCTGAGCATCAACAGCGAAGGCCATTGGGTGGCCGATTGGTGCGTAAAAAACGGCATCGCCGCTTTTGTGCTCAAATACCGCCTGGTACCCACGGGTGAAGACGGCGTGATGGAGTTCCAACAGGGCGTCGCCGACCGGGAAAAATTCATAAAAAGCGTCGGCCCCATCATTCCGCTGGCCATCGCCGACGGCAAAACGGCCATCGAATATGTGCGCAGCCATGCGGCGGAATTTGGCGTAAAGCCCAACCGCATCGGCATTATGGGGTTTTCAGCGGGTGGCACGGTTGTGGGCGGGGCCGTCTATGACCACAGCGCAGCCAACCGCCCAGATTTTGCAGCGCCCATCTACTCCGCCCTGCAACCCGGCGACGTCACCAAAGTGCCCGACGACGCCATGCCCCTCTTCATCGCCGTGACCAGCGACGACGTTTTTGGTTTTCAAAAACAAAGCACTGAACTCTACAACAAGTGGAATGCCGCCGGCAAACCCGTCGAATTGCACATATACGAAAAAGGCGGCCACGGCTTCGGCGCCAAAAAACAAAACCTGCCCAGCGACAAATGGCTCGATGCTTTCGGCGCCTGGCTCGATAGCTACGGCTGGCTGAAAAACTACCGCGACCTCAACCACAACGGCCAAAAAGACATATACGAAGACGTATCCCAACCCATCGAAAAAAGGATAGACGACCTGCTTTCGCAAATGACCCTCGAAGAAAAAGCCGGGCAACTGTTCATCAACGGCGTAGGCGTAAACAAAGACGGCAGCATCGGATTCGACCCCTCAAAAGTGGATGGTTTTGCCGCCTTCCGGCCCGCCGCCGTCGACAACGTGAACAAGCTGAAAATGACCCATTTCAACGTATGGCAAATCCCTGCCGACCCGGCTATCATGGCCCGCTGGACTAACAACCTGCAAAAGGCCGCCGAAAAGACGCGCCTCGGCATTCCCGTGACTATCGCCAGCGACCCCCGCAACCATTTCAGCAACCAAATCTTCTCCATGGCTGCCAGCGGCTTCTCGCAATGGCCCGAATGCCCCGGCTTTGCCGCCATCGGCGACCAAAACCTCGTGCGCCGATTTGCCGACATCGTAAGGCAGGAATACACAGCCGTCGGCATCCGCGAAAGTCTGCACCCGCAAATCGACCTGGCCACCGAACCCCGCTGGCCCCGCATCAGCGGCAACTTCAGCGAAGACGCCCACCTGACGGCGAAAATGGTGACGGCCTATATCGAAGGCCTGCAAGGCAAAGACCTGCGCCAGGGTGTAGCCTGCATGACCAAACACTTTCCCGGCGGCGGCCCCCAAAATGAAGGCCTCGACCCGCATTTTCCCTTCCACAAAGGGCAGATTTACCCTGGCAACAACTTCGACTACCACCTCATCCCTTTCGAGGCGGCCTTCAAAGCCGGCACCGCGGCCATCATGCCCTACTACGGCATTCCCGTGGGGCAAACCGACGAGGACGTGGCCATGGCTTTTAACAAAACCATCATCACCAAACTGCTGCGCGAAAAATATAAGTATGACGGCGTTGTTTGCACCGATTGGGGATTGATTTCCGACAACAAAGCGCCTACCTTCACCTGGCCCGCCCGCGCCTGGGGTGTAGAGCGCCTCAGCGAAGTAGAGCGCGTAAAAAAAGCCATAGATGCCGGGGTAGACCAGTTTGGCGGCGAAAGCCTGCCGCAGCACGTCGTACAACTCGTCAAAGAAGGCCAACTCAACGAAACCCGCATCGACCAGTCTGTGCGGCGATTGCTTCGCCAGAAATTCCAGTTGGGGCTCTTCGACGACCCCTTTGTAGATGAATCAAAAGTAGCAGCTATCGTGGGCAACCCGGCCTTTCAAAAAGAAGCCGACCTTGCCCAGCGCCGCTCTATCACCTTATTAAAAAACGCCAAAAATGCCCTGCCGCTCAAGTCGGCTAAGCTGAAAATTTATATAAAAAACATAAAACCCGAAGTTGCCGCCTTGTACGGCACAGTAGTCGACGCTCCTGAAAATGCCGACATCGCCATCATCCGCCTCAGCACCCCCTGGATACCCGTAGAAACCGACATCCCCTTCGCCCAGGGCTTCCACCACGGCGACCTCGACTTCAAGGGCAAAGACCTCCAGGATGTACTCGAACTCTGCAAAACCGTTCCGACCATCGTAGACATCTACCTCGACCGCCCGGCGGTTTTCCCGGAAATCAACGCCGCCGCCAGGGCCGTGTTGGCCAACTACGGCGCCGCCGACGCCGCCCTGCTGGATGTGATTTTCGGCAAAACCAAACCCGAAGGCAAATTGCCCTTCGAGTTGCCCTCCAGCATGGAAGCCGTGCGCAAGCAAAAAACCGATGTACCCTACGATTCGGAGAAACCGCTGTATCCGTTTGGGTTTGGGTTGAGGTATAAGTAGTGGCGGATGATTTTTTGATTTTTGCTCATGGCCAGAAGTATTTTATCCTGACGGGAGAAAAAAACTTTGGCAGCACCTGCCCCCAGCCAAACAAAAAAAATGGTAACTTTAAATAGACTACATCGCTTTTTTATGGAAAAATTAGACCTCACCAAACTGTACAAATCCTATTACACCGCCAAAACCACTCCGGAAATCGTAGAATTCGACACGGCGCGATTTGTCTCTATACTAGGCTCAGGCGATCCCTCCGGCGACGCTTTTGCTGCCGATATTCAGTTGCTGTATCCGGTTGCTTACGGCGTGAAAGCGCTGTGCAAAGCATCCGGAAAAGACTTCGGCGTGCCGAAACTCGAAGGCTTGTGGTGGTTTGATGAGCAGCAATTCGGGAATCCCGGTATCGCCGAGGCGCCCCTGAAAGTACCCCGTAGCGCCTGGCAATACCGCCTGCTCATCCGCATGCCCGATTTTGTAGATGCCGCAATGGTGGCCTCGGCAGTAGATGCTGTCGTCACAAAAAAGAAAATACCCGAGGCGGCAAATGTGCATTATTATGAAATGACCGAAGGCAAATGCATACAAATGCTGCATATCGGCCCCTATGCCGACGAACCGGCCTCACTGCAAAAGATCCATGATTTTAGCCAACTGCATAAGCTGGCGAAAAACGGCCTGCACCACGAGATTTATCTCTCCGATTTCCGGAAAACCGCAGCAGAGGCTTTGAAAACAATTTTGAGGGAGCCGGTTAAATAATTGAAAATGAAAATCAGGGACTTGATCGTTTTTTTTCTACTCGCTTATGCCATTTCCTGGCTGATATGGTCGCCCATGTGGCTGCCGTATTTCGGAGTAAACATCAAGCCGGTATTGCCCTATCAGCACGGCTTTGGCGGCTTGGGGCCTATGCTTTCAGCATTTATTACAACTGCAATTTTTTATAAAAAAGCCGGACTACAAGCGCTCTGGCGCCGACTGTTTCAGTGGAGGCCGCTACTCTGGACGCTGCTTGCGCTATTGTTGCCCTTTGCTTTTTCGCTATTAGGCGGTTTTATCGCCCGGATTACAGAAGGCAGTTTTCCCGATTTTTCGGCTTTGGGAAGCAATAGCGAATTCCCGGAACTCGGCATTTCGGGTTTAGTTACTTACAACCTGTTTTTCTTCGGTTACGGTGAAGAAGTCGGTTGGCGGGGGTTTGCGCTGCCCCGCTTGCAGGAAAAATACCCAGCCCTTGTCGCCACCTTAATATTATCAGTATTTTGGGCGGGTTGGCACCTCCCGATTTTTACTTACCGCCCGGGTTATATGGCTATGGATATGGCAGGCGTAATCGGTTGGTTTTTCAGCATCGTGGCTGGGGCGGTGGTCTTTACCTGGTTGTTCAACGGCTCTCGGGGCAGCCTGTTGGCCTGCGCTGTCTTCCACGGCCTGATCGACGTGGTTTTCCTGGCCGAATACAGCAACGACAATATGATGCAATACATCGGCATGCTGGTCACACTGTGGGGCATAGCTGTTTTGCTGATTTGGGGATGGAAAAACCTCGCATCAGGGGAACGGGTGAAAAGCTTTTAGGAATGTGGCGTAAATAAGTTACCTGAATTCGGCGAGGCTATTTTTTTACCAGGCAAGGCGCGAGAAGGGAGCTTAGCCAAAGCTAAGAGACCGACGAAGCAACGAAGCATGGTGAAAAAAGAGACCGCCCAAACAGGTAAGTTATTTACGACACGTTCCTTAACTCTAATTTTTTTAAACAATAACGTCACGAACCAGTCGTTATCAACTTATCCATCACACTCATATTCATTTTCATGAAAACGAAACTCGCTTTTCTCGCAATCGCGATATGCCTTGCCCTTACCTTGTTCGGACAAAAACCAAACAATCTATCTCCACAGGAAAAAATTTATGGCTTGTCGAAGTTCTGGCAGGAAGTCAACTATAATTTTGTATTTATTGATAAAATAAACCGACAGGAATGGGACGCTTTGTACCAGGAGATGATTGCCAAAGTATTGGCTACGACAAATGATTATGACTACTTCAGGCAACTCGATTTTTTTTGCGCTTACCTGAAAGATGGACATACCAATATTTATCATCCCAATGATATCGGCCAAAATATCATGACTACCATGTTTGGGGAATACAGGTTATTCCTCACCAATATCGACGGCAAAGCCATTGTGACCCGGGTAAACGAAAGCAAAAAAAGCGAAATCCCCATTGGCAGCGAGGTGATTGTGGTAAACGGCATGGATGTAAAAACGTATATGAAAGAAAATGTAACGCCCTATATCGCTTCGTCAACTGATTATATACGCGATAAACAAAGCGTCTACCACCTGTTGCGGGGGTACGAAGGCGACAAATTTACCATTCAATTAAAGAAGCCCAACCAGGAAATAATTACGCTTAATATTGAACACCAACTGACAGAAGAAAAAGGAATTTATCCGCCTTTTGTCGATTTGAAATTGCTGGATTTTAAAAAAATGGAAAATGGCGTCAATTACCTCGCCCTCAACTCTTTTGAAGATGAAAAATTAGATAGCTTATTCCAGCAGGTATTGCCTGATTTATATGATTCAAAAGGCTTGATTATTGATTTGAGAAATAATGGCGGCGGCAGTACGAATATCGGATTTAATGTTTTAAAATATCTGGTTCCTGACTCGGTTTTGTACGGCTCAAAAAGTTCAAGCCGCATGCATATACCCACTTACAAAGCCTGGGGTGCGTTTGTATCCCCGGCGGATACCTTGCAGGATAACCCCGAATGGGGCATGAGCAAAGCCGATATGACGCAGAGTTTTTTGATGGCGCATGACATTTTTTACCATGAATTTCCCTATCAACCCGAGCCGATAAAAGGTATAACGAAAAGAATAGTAGTGCCCACCGTCATTTTGATAGGCAATGCCACGGCTTCTGCTGCGGAAGATTTTTTGATTTATGCGCATGGCCAAAAGCATTTTACCCTGATGGGAGAAAAAACCTTTGGCAGTACCGGCCAGCCGTATTTGTTCAGCTTGCCCGGTGGCGGTAATGCCCGGGTCTGCACCAAAAAAGACACTTACCCCAACGGCAAAGAGTTTGTGGGCTACGGCATAACGCCCGATATCGAGGTGAAGCAATCGCTGGATGATTATGTCCATAACAGGGATGTAGTACTGGAACGGGCGCTGGAGCATCTGAAAAAGCAAATGAAACAAGGCAAAAAGCCATAGCATTTTGGAAGGCGGATTAGAGCTGAGGGGAAGGCGTGATTGGAGTACTCCTCAACGTTGCCATACTGCTGATGGTTCTTGGCGCCATTATCTTTGCCAGACTACTGGATGCCGGCCGTTAAGACAGCAGCAACAAGTCGCTCTTATGATGGCATGCAAATCTGTAATTTTAGTATATTTGTAGGGTTGAATGCTGAAATAGCGAGCGAACATTAGTTCATTCCAGCTAAGCTTATCAGAACTTTTTTGCGCTTAAGAAGGTTGAGATAGTATAAAAAAATCGAGTTATGGAACTTAAACTCAATATCGGATACCCGGAGCTCATGGCCTTGATTAAGCAGCTTCCGGTAAGCCAAATCAGGAAACTGAAGGCCGATCTTGCTTTAATAGCTCCAGAGAACGAAATGGAGAAAGATAAGCGCAAGTTTCAGGCCTTTCTGCTGCAAGGACCGGTGATGGAAGACGATCAATATCAGGATTTTCTTGCTAACAGAAAGCACTTCAATGCATGGCGAACGAATTAATTTGCTTGGATACATCTGTCCTGATAGATTATTTTAGGAAGACAAAGAAAGAAAACTCATTTTTTTTTGAGCTATCAAATCAATACTCCTCATTTGCTGTATCTATTATAACTGAGTTTGAAGTGCTCAGCGGCAGTAATTCGACTCAAAAGGAATTTTGGGAGGAATTTTTCCAAAGAATTCTTGTTATACCATTTGAAAGCAAATCTAATAAAGAAGCTATTCAAATATTTCAAGAGCTTAGAAGCCAAGGTAATTTGATCGAAATGCCCGATTTACTTATCGGGGCTACTGCTAAAGCCTATAACTTGAAATTGGCTACTTTAAACGAAAAGGATTTTCGAAGAATTCGGGGTTTGTCTTTACTTACAAAGCAATTGCAATAATAGAAATACTGTCAAGTTGTCTTTCCTGCGAAGACAGATGCAAAGGCGATCCTTTCGGCGACGCTTGTGCTACCGATATTCAGGCGCTTTTTCGGGAGTGGGAATACCGCCTGCTCATCCGCCTGCCCGATTTTATGTTGTCGCATGGCCTTGAGAAAAACGACCTGTACCACGAAATTTATCTCTCCGATTTCCGGAAAACCGCACCAGAGTCTTTGAAAATAATTTTGAGGGAGCCGGTGAAATAATCATATCATTGGTGTGCCTCGGCGACTTTACGACTGTACGAACAATGATCATATAGTCGTACAGTCGTAAAGTCGCACCGTCGCATAGTCCTCATCACTGCACCGCAAACCTCCCCGTCGCAAACCCGGCTTCGCCGTGCAGGCGGTAGAAATACATGCCGGCAGGCAGCGACTGGCGCTCGATGCGCACCTGGTCGTCGGTGATGTCGTTGTATACCCGTACCACCTGGCCTTTGGCGTCCATCAACTCGAGGTGATAGGCATTGCCGGCGGGGTTGGGGAAACGCAGGAGCGACACGCCCGTCATCGGGTTGGGCTGGATGGTGACCGGGATAGCCGGGTTCACATCCTTGACACCCACGGCTACTACGCAGCCGTCCACGATTTTTGACGAGACCTGCTCGTGGTCTTCGTTGACTACTTCAATGATCTCATCGATACAGATATAATCGCCGGTCAATTCGGTGAAGTAAATGCGGCACAGTGGCTGCATATCGGGCGATTTGAGGATCAGCGAATCCTGGTAGGAGATGCCCACTACCATGCCGCCGTCGATATTGATGCGTGGTGTGATGGGGTATTGTGCCGGGTCTACCAGGTTTTCGATGTTCATCGGTGCGACACCGCTTACGCGGAATTGGTAGGCGTGCACATAGTCGGTGGGGTTTGTGATGCCGATATCAAAGTATTGCTCGTCGAAGTTGACGTCTATGATGCTGAAAGCCACAGTGTCAAGTTCATTAGTTATGCCGGCGGGGAATGAACAGTGGTCGTGGAGGCCCTGACCGATGTGCAGGTGCGCGGTGCCGAAGTTGAGGCAGCTGGTGAGCAGGGCGGCGTCGTACACCGTAATGTCACCGTCGGCGTTGAGGTCGTTACAGGGGGTGGCTTCCAGGTCGTCGGCCATAATGCCGTCTACATAGGTAACGGCGTCGCTGATTTCCTGTATGCCGTCCACGTCGAGGTCGCCGCGCAGGGTCATGCCGCCGCAGATGCCGGCGCAGTCGTTGCGAACATTGCCATAGGGCGTGCCGTTGCAGTCTACCACCGGCGGACAGTCGTCGTCGATTTCGAGTTCCAGTTCGCCCGAGCTGCGGTCGAGCACGATACACACCTGGCCCCAGTTGTTGAGGGTATCGCTTTCTATTTGACCAAGCGCGTCGGGGGCGTTAGCCCAGTTGACGCGGGTCACCAGCACATAGCGGCCGTCGGGTACGTCGGTTACGTCGATCCATTGGCATTCAAGGCCCGACCAATATTCGTCGTAGCAACCGGCAGAAATGCCCATGTAGCCGCAGCCGTATTGACCGGAACCGGTAGTACAACCCAGGTCGAGCACGCAAAAGCCGTTTTTGAAGCCGGCGGGAAGTACTACGCCGTTTTGATCAAACAACAGGTATTCGGCATAACCTGCGTAGTGGAAGTGGTTGTGGCAGTTGTCGTAGGTAAACTGGGTGTTGTTTGTATTGGGGGGGCCGATGAAATAATCTTTTTCGCCGATGTTAGAAATTTTCGTAGAAAAACGCACGATATCGCGCATACCGTAGCCTTTCAGGCATCCTTCCTGGATGAGGCAGGGGTCGTCGGACAAAATCGTGCTTAGTTGAATGGTATTGCGAAGTAATTGCTCGTCGAGTTCCAAATCGGGCGCTTCCGGGCAGGCGGGGTCGCCTTGGGGCAGACAAGAGCCGTCGTCGACGGTGGCCAGCGGATTGTAGTTGCAAGAGCCTATTTGGGTACAACCCACCACCGGACCGAGGTAAGTGATAGACCAGGTGATGGTATCGTGGCAACTGTTTTGGTGGTCGCCGATGCGGATATAATACGTTTTGGCGGGGTCCATATAGGCCTCTACCTGGGCTTGCGGGGCGCAGTCCGAATCGTCATTGTCGTAAAACGCGATGCCCTGGTTGTCGTCGGTCAGGCCGTTGCCCTGGCAGCTTTCGTATACCCAAATCGTGGTATTACAATCGGTAAACCCACATGTAGTGATGAGGTATGTGCCGATAGAATCGGGTGTAAACTCGTACCAATGGTTGTCGAAGCTGGTCGTATAGGTACCCTCGACAATGGGTATAGACGAATTGCAAACCTCGCCGGGTTGGCAGTTGAAATTGACGAATTCGTATTCGTCATAATCGCCACCCTGGGCGATGATTTCGCCATCAACCTGGATACGGTAAAATCCCGGCGCAAAAATGCCGTCGCCGTAGCTGTCGAATATATTAAACGTAATGCACTCCGAAGGAGGCACGCATACTTGCTGCTGAAAGGTACTGCCATTGGCATAGGTATTAAACGGAACCTGGTGGTATACCGTGCCGGAACTGCCGGTGATATTCCAGCCGATCTCGTAGCCGTAGCCATCTGTTTTGATGGTGACCACCACAGACACATAAGAGGTATCCGGGCAAGGTGGCTGCGCTTGTAATGCCAAAACCCATAGGAAGCAGAAAAGGAGTGTAAATGATAGCCGCATGTTGTTAACCATAATTTGGGTGAAAAAAAGGAAGCCTAAAAGTAATGTTTTACTATAAATTTTAAATTCAAATATTAAATCTGTACAACTTATGGTGGGCAAAAGACAATTTTTTTGCCTTTCCACAGACAATGTGGAGATATTTGCCGGCCTAATGGCCTATTTCCTGCCGGGGAACCGTATTTTGGACGCCCGGAATAACAAGTAAATTATCACCTACCGTATGAAAAAGACGATTTGCCTATTGGCTATAGTGGCCATTGCCGCACACCTGTTTGCCCAGTCGGGCGCCGACTCCTATTCCCGCCTGCGCATCGACCTGAGCCAACGCAGCCTGGCTGAATTAGCTGCGCTGGGTATCGACGCCGACCACGGCATTCACGCCCCTGGCCGCTTTTTTATCGGCGACTTCTCCGCCCGCGAAGGCGCGATGATGCAGGAAGCCGGCTGGTTGACCGAAGTGCTGATCGCCGACGTGCAGGCCTGGTATGTCGAGCAGAGCCGGCTGCCGGCCCCCGCCCGCGACGGCGGCATCTGCGACCCCAATGCCCGCTATAAATACGCCACCCCCACTAATTTCAACCTCGGCAGCATGGCCGGCTTTTATACTTACGAAGAAATGCTGGCCGAACTCGACGACATGGCCGCCCAATATCCCGAACTCATCACCGCCCGCGCACCCGTCACCGATGTATATACCACCGAGGAAGGCCGCCCACTCTACTGGCTGCGCATCTCCGACAACGCCGCCAACGACGAGCCGGAAACCGAGGTACTCTACACCGCCCTGCACCACGCCAGGGAACCCAACAGCCTCTCGCAACTCATCTTCTACATGTGGTACCTGCTCGAAAATTACGCCACCAACGACGAAGTGCGCTATATCGTAGATAATACCGAACTCTACTTCATCCCCTGCTTAAACCCCGACGGATACATCTATAACCAGGTCACTAACCCCGAAGGCGGCGGCCTCTGGCGCAAAAACCGCCTGCCCAACGAAGACGGTTCCTACGGCATCGACCTCAACCGCAATTACGGTTATCAGTGGGGATTCGACAACCAGGGCTCTTCGCCCAATCCCGAGTCGCAGGTTTACCGTGGCACGGAGCCGTTTTCGGAAGCAGAGACCCGCATGGTGCGCGACTTTTGCGAACAACACGACTTTGTGGTCGCCCTCAACTACCACACCTTCGGCAACCTGCTGGTGCACCCCTGGGGTTACTCCGATACCCTTACCGCCGATGCCGCCACCTTCAACGCTCTGGCCGACGCCATGATCTACCAGAACTACTTCCTGGCGGGCACCGGCACCGAAACCGTGGGCTACACCGTCAACGGCAACTCCGACGATTGGATGTACGGTGAAAATACCTCCAAACCGGCCATCTACTCCATGACTCCCGAAGTAGGCCGCCGCGACGATTCCGGCGGTTTCTGGCCGCCCATCTACGCCATAGAGACCAACTGCAAAGGTACCATGTGGATGAACCTGTCGATGGCCTTGTCGGCCCACAACTTCGGCATCGCCCAGGAAATCAACGCCAAAGTATTGCGCCAGAAAAACGGCTACCTCAGCTTCCGCCTTCGCCGGCACGGCCTCGAAGAAGGCGCCCTGACTGTGGCCATCTCGCCGCTCAGCGCCAATATCACAGGGATAGGGGAGCCTAAGACCTTTACGCTGGATAACTATGAGCCGGTAGTAGATAGCATTGCCTACACCCTGGCCTCCGCCACCGGCGACGAAGCCGAGGTCGTGTTTTTGTTGTCGGTAGACAACGGCGCTTTCGTGCGCAGCGATACCGTGCGGTTTTACTACAGCGAAACGCCCGTCGTCTTTGCCGACGCCGGCAACAACCTCAACCAGTGGACCGTAGAAAACGGCAACTGGGGCATCACGTTCAGCGAATTTCACCTGGGGCCTTCTTGTATCAGCGATTCGCCGGCGGGGCCCAGCGACAACAACGCCTTTACCACCATCACTACTACTCAGCCCATCGTCCTCGGTGATTTCGCCAAAGCGTTTTTGTCATTCTGGACCCAATGGGAATTAGAGCCCTCTTTCGATTACGCCCAGGTGCAACTGTCTGTCAACGGCGGAGAATTTGTGCCCATCTGCGGCAACTACACCGTGGCAGGCACCGACTTCCAGGCGCCCGACGAGCCCGTCTACGAAGGCGAGCAGGGCTACTGGGTACACGAATGGATCGACCTGGGGCCCTATGTGGCTTCCGGCGACCAGGTCCGCGTGCGCTTTCTACTGAGTACGGATAACTACGGTACCGGCGACGGCTTTTTCTTCGACGAGGTACAAGTACACACCTGGGACGGCATCAGCACCGATGTATTCGATCAGGCGAAAACGCCCTACTATCTGCAAAGCTATCCCAACCCCGCCCGCGAAGAAGTCACCCTGAGGGCATACGGTGCGGTGCAGCAAGCAGAAAACGCCATGCTTCAGGTATTCAACAGCATCGGCCAGTTGCAATGGCAGGGCCCGGCGCAGTCCGATGCCCTGGGCTGGATCAACCGGTTGGATATTTCGGCTTGGCAATCAGGCGCTTATACCTATCGTTTTGGGGTTAACGGCGTGTCTGCGCCGGCTGGTAAATTTGTAATTACAAAATAATCGAATGTTTTTTGTTAGCTAATTTGGAATACTGAAAACAATTGCCGTATCTTTGCAATCCAAAATGCAACACCGCGGAGTGGAGCAGTTGGTAGCTCGTCGGGCTCATAACCCGAAGGTCGCAGGTTCAAGTCCTGTCTCCGCAACAAAGAAGCCCGCTCAGGCGGGCTTATTTTTTTATAAAAAACAACAATATATATACGAGTTTGATATGATTGCTTTTCTCATCCGGCTCAGCCATTCGTAATTCGTAATTTCCCATTCGTAATTTATTCCGCATTCCGAAATATGATTATATTCGTTTCCGGAACCTAAAACCCTCTCACCATGACAAAAGCCGCCCAATCCGTGTATTATTTCGGGTTTTACCTGCTATTGCTGGGCCTTATTTTAATTATTTCACCCAATACGCTGCTGACCTTATTCCAGTTTGAACCCACTTCGGAAGTCTGGATCAGGATTGTGGGTGTATTGGTACTCGACCTGGGTTTGTATTATGTGATCGTGGGACCGAAAGCGAGCGATCTCTTCCTGAAAGTGGCTTCCTACAACCGCTTTATGGCAGCCGGCTTTTTTGTGCTGTTTGTGATGCTCGGCCTGGCCAAACCCCAGTTGATTCTCTTTGGGGTCATTGATCTACTTGGCGGACTTTGGACGATGATGGCGCTAAGGAAGGGGTGAGGGGGAGACTATTGGACTATTGGACTGTGGGACTTTAGGACTAATGTCGTCAACTTAAGCCGATTATTTCACCACAGAGTTAAACGGAGTAAAATGGAGTGACACAGAGTTTTTTATTTTACTCTGTGGGACTCTGTGAAACTCCGTTTAACTCTGTGGTAAAAAAAATATCGCTTGAGTTTTTCCTTATGTTGACGACATTAGACTTTAGGACTTTGGGAGTCTATTTATAATGTTTTGTAATAATATGTAAATTCATTTTATGCGTAAGACAACAAAACTGCTGATCGCCTTTGGCGTATTATTTCTCGGGATACAGGCCATTCGACCGGAAAAAAACCTGTCGAACGACCAGACGTATGACATTTCAAAAAAATATACGATTCCCGATGAAGTGAATGATATTTTGAAAGTGGCTTGCAACGACTGCCACAGCAATTATACCCGCTACCCCTGGTACGCCGAAATACAACCCGCCGCTTCCTGGCTCGCTTCGCACGTCAATGACGGAAAAAGGCATCTGAATTATTCGGAATTCCTGAAACGCCCTATCGCCGTGCAAAACCACAAGTTTGAGGAGACGATAGAGATGGTGAAAGAGAAGGAGATGCCCCTGGCCTCGTATACCTACCTCGGACTGCACGCCGACGCCAGGTTGACGGACGAACAACGGGTCCTTCTGACTACCTGGGCGCAGGCGCAAATGGATATGCTGAAGGCGACTTATCCTGCTGATAGCCTGGTAATGCCGCAGAGAAGATGAGTGTGGGAGGGAGTGATGGAGTGATGGAGTGATCTTGGGAAATTATCCGGGGAACTTTTTTTCTGTGTATAGCCGTTTCAATATTAAAAAACTATGGAATTTTCACTTAGACCCTGGTCAATAGACGACCTGGACAGCCTAGTCCGCTATGCCGGCAACTACAACATCGCCCGGTATCTAACCGACCGTTTTCCCCACCCGTATACCCGCGAAAACGGTATTGCTTTTATTGAGATGGCGACCAAAGAACAGCCTATACATATTTTTGCCATCGATATCGAAGGGCAGGCTTCGGGCGGTATTGGGGTGCACCCTATGGCCGATGTGTTTCGCAAAAACGCCGAGTTGGGTTATTGGCTGGCCGAGCCGTTCTGGGGCCACGGCATTATGACTAAAGCCGTAAGGCAAATGATAGAATTCGCCTTCCAAACTTATGACGTTACCCGGCTTTTTGCCCGGCCTTTCGGCACTAATATAGGTTCGCAAAAGGTACTCGAAAAAGCGGGTTTTATCCTGGAGGCGAGGTTCGAAAAGACGATTTTCAAAAACGGCGAGTTTGAGGATGAGTTGATTTATGCCGTTCGCAGTCAGCAGTCAGAGCTTAGCAGTTAGCTGACTGCTAAGCCCTGATTGCCGACTACCGACTATTACCCCAAATACGATTTCAGCGAATTCCGGCTATACGATTTGCGGAGGCGGCGGATAGCGCGTTCCTTGATTTGGCGTACGCGTTCGCGGGTAAGGCTGTATAGTTCGCCGATTTCTTCGAGCGTAAGCGCTTTTTGGCCGTTGAGGCCGTAGTAGGCCGACAGTACCTCAATTTCGCGGGGTGACAGGATCGACAGGCCTTGTTGTACCTCATCTTTGAGCGATTGCTCCATGAGGAAGTTGTCGGGGCTCATCTCGATATCGCCGGAGACGAGGTCGAGCATCGTGGCGTCGCCGTCTTCACCGCTGAGGGGGGCGTCGAAAGACACGTGGCGGGTGCCGCCTTTGAGCATATTCGACACCTCCTTGGGCGTCATATCGAGCAGTTCGGCGAGTTCTTCCTCGGAGGGTTCGCGTTCAAATTCCTGTACAAAAGTGATAAAAGCCTCGTTTACCTTATTATAAGAGCCCACCTTATTGAGGGGCAGGCGCACGATACGGGAGTGTTCTACGATAGCCTGGAGGATCGACTGGCGGATCCACCACACGGCATAAGAGATAAACTTAAAACCTTTGGTTTCGTCGAAGCGTTTGGCGGCCTTCATGAGGCCCACGTTGCCCTCGTTGATGAGGTCGCTCAGCGACAAGCCCTGGTTTTGGTATTGTTTGGCTACCGAAACCACAAATCGCAAGTTGGCCTGCGTGAGCCTGTCGAGAGCCTCCTGGTCTCCCGTGCGAATGCGGCGGGCCAGTTCAGCTTCTTCGTCAGCGCTGAGCATCGAAATCTTGCCGATGTCGTTGAGGTACTTGTCTAGTGCAAGGCTTTCCCTCGTGGTAATTTTGTTTGTAATCTTCAGTTGCCGCATCCTAAGGGATTTTGGGAGGTAAACTCGTGTAATAAATACGTAAAAGAATGGGAAAAAGTTGCTTCTTCCTGGAAGAAAACTTGACTTTTTAATGAAAAAGGCTTAAATGCAGCGCTTAAGCTACAATACTAGTAAGTATACAAGAAAGCGGCAACAAAAGTTTCAAAAAAGGCAAAAAATACAAAAGGCGCTCCACCGGCTGGTCGATGAAGCGCCTTTTGGGGAGGGAGTGAGGGAGAGAGTAAAGAAAATCCCTCACTCCCTCCCCCCTTCTCTCGCTCTCAAACTACCTGCGTGGGCCGCGGTCGCGGCGGTCGCCACGGTCGCCGCCGCGATGGCCACGATCGCCACCGCGATCGCGATCACCGCGATCACCGCGGTCACCGCCCCTATCGCGGTCGCCGCCTTCATCGCCGCCTCCGTTGTTCGACACACCGTCGGGTCTGGGCATAAGGGCTTTACGCGAGAGGCGCAGTTTGCCGGTTTTATTATCCACTTCGATGAGTTTCACCTTCACCTCGTCGCCTTCTTTGAGGACATCCTCTACATTGTCGATGCGGGTGTGAGAAATTTCGGAGACGTGGAGCAGACCGCTTTTGCCGCTAAACTCCACAAAAACGCCGTAGGGCATCACCGTTTTCACCACGGCCGTATACACGTCGCCGATTTTTGGAGTAAACGTGATGCGCTGGATGCGTTCCACAGCGGCGTCGATAGATGCTTTATTCGAGCTGGCGATAGACACGATGCCTTTGTCGTCCACCTCTTCGATATTGATCGTTGTGCCGGTGAGTTGCTGGATTTCCTGTACCACCTTGCCGCCCGGGCCGATAACGGCGCCGATATAGCTTTTCTCGATAACGAGTTGCACAATGCGGGGGGCGTGGGGTTTGTAATCTTCGCGCGGCTGGGCGATCACCTCATTCATTTTCGAAAGGATATGCAGGCGACCGCGGCGGGCCTGGTCGAGGGCTTGCGTGAGAACCTCATAGGGCATACCGTCGATTTTGATATCCATCTGGCAGCCGGTGATACCTTTTTCGGTTCCGGTTACCTTGAAGTCCATATCGCCCAGGGCGTCTTCGTCGCCGAGGATATCGGAGAGGATGGCCGTGCGGCCGCCTTCGGCGATAAGTCCCATAGCGATCCCCGACACAGCGGCTTTGATTTTGATACCTGAATCCATGAGTGCCAGTGAGCCGGCGCAAACCGTAGCCATTGACGAAGAGCCGTTAGATTCGAGGATATCGGATACTACGCGCACCGTATACGAATTTTCATCGGGCAGTACCTGGCGCAGCGAGCGGGCTGCGAGGTTGGCGTGGCCGATTTCGCGACGGCCGGGGCCGCGTTGAGGTTTGATTTCGCCTACGGAATACGCGGGGAAATTATAGTGCAAAATAAACTTATCGTAGTGTTGATCGAGTGCATTGTCGATCATCACCTCGTCGAGTTTGGTGCCGAGCGTCACCGAAGTAAGGCTTTGCGTTTCACCACGTGTAAACAGAGATGAACCGTGGGCGGCGGGCAGGTAATCGATTTCGCACCAGATGGGGCGGATTTCGTCGAGTTTGCGGCCGTCGAGGCGCACGCTTTCGTCGAGCACCATATGGCGGATCACCTGTTTTTTGAGTTTATCGTAGTAGCCGGCGACTAAATCGCCGTTGGCTTCCATATATTCTTCGCCCTTCTCTTGGGTCAGGGTCTCAATCGTTTGCTTTTTGATTTCATCGAAGCGATTTTTGCGGTCCTGCTTGGGCAGAAAGCCTTTGGCCACTTCGAAAATAGGCTGGCGAGCCAGTTGGTCGATGCGGGCTTTGAGCTCTTCATCCTGGGGCGCCGGCGTCACAGGGCGTTTGTTGGCGGCTTTGTCGCCCACCAGCTTAGCCAGTTCAAGTTGCGCATTGCATTGAACTTTGATGGCGTCGTGGGCTATTTTGATGGCTTCCACGAGGTCTGCTTCGGCGCATTCTTTGGCTTCGCCCTCCACCATATTTATATCGTGAAGCGAACCGGCTACGATGATATCGATATCGGCATTTTGGAGCGCCGATTTAGAGGGGTTCACCACAAACTGGCCGTCGATGCGAGCTACGCGAACTTCTGAGATGGGGCCCATGAAAGGAATATCGGATACCGCCAGGGCGCTGGAAGCCGCCAGGGCGACCAAGGCATCAGGAGGCGTATCTTTATCACCCGAAACCAGGTTGATAATCACCTGGGTTTCATTCATGAAGTCGTCGGGAAAAAGCGGGCGGATGGCCCGGTCTACCAGTCGGGAAATAAGCACCTCGTTGTCGGAGAGCTTCGATTCGCGGCGGAAGAAGTTGCCGGGGATACGACCTGCGGCGGCAAATTTCTCCTGGTAATCGACCGAGAGGGGGAAGAAATCCTGGCCTTCTCTCATTTCTTTTGCAGAAACTACGGTAGCGAGGATCATCGTATGGCCCATTTTGACGAGAGCTGAGCCGTCGGCCTGGGTGGCCAATTTGCCGGTTTCGAGGGTAATCGTTCTTCCGTCCGGTAAATTAAAGGAAGTGGAAATAGGAATCTGATGTCCCATTGTGCATTACTGAATTAAAAGTTGTCGCAAAATTATTTGTCTCTGTTCTATCCGAATTGCTGGCCCTGGCGGGCGGTGGTTGCCGCAGTTGTTGAGATGAGAAATGGCAGATAGCTCAGTCAGCAAAGAGGCAAGGAATTGGCCGGTTAAAAGCATAATTGTGCTGGAAAACGCGCCTTGTATTCTATAAGATGCAAAAAAAAAAAGAGGAAGTACCCCATGATGGAATACTTCCCCTTTTGTTACTTGCGGAGGCCGAGTTTTTCGATCAACTCGCGATATTTTTGAAGGTCTTTCTTCGACAGGTATGAAAGAAGTTGCTTGCGCTTGCCTACCAATGCCAGCAGCGAACGCCGGCATGAGTGGTCTTTGCGGTTTTCTTTCAGGTGTTCCGACAGTTTTTGAATTCTGTAGGTAAATAGTGCGATCTGTCCTTCTGTGGAGCCGGTATTGGTTTCTACACCACCGTACTCTTTGAAAATTTCCGCTTGTTTTTCTTTCGTCAGATAAATAGCCATTGTTGTTAGTTTTGTACCGCTAGTGATCACAAGAATCAGTTACAGCGGCGCAAAAGTACGTTTTTTCGGGAATATAGTAAAGGATTGGGGAAAATAGTTATCAGTTGTAGGTTGTAGGTTGTAAGTTCCCATGAATGCTGAACTTACAACTTACAACCTACAACCCAAAATATTCCCACAGAATTATTACATTTGGCCGTGCTTCAATCACTGGAAAAAACACGAAAAACAATGACCAAGTCGAGAAAGCAGCGTCGTTTGGAGAACAGAGCGAAAAAAGAAACAGCCAAGTTTACCAAGATCATTCTCATCACCACATTAGTGCTGTTGATACTGGTTTACTTGATATACCGGGGCATGTAGCGTTAGCCGGCGTTTCGCTTCAAAAACTGTTTGCGCTCTAGTGCAAAGGCGATAAGGAAGGCGGCTACCATCATCGCCAGATTCCAATACCAGGCAAGTGGCTCGCGACCCGTTTCTACAAAGATCGGATCGGCGGGGAGTGTAAATTTTTGTGCCGACAATTGGACGGTGCGGTCTTTCTCTTTGCTCAAATCGCGGATGATACCCTTGAAGGAGCCTTGGAGCCGGGGCGCACAATTGGCATTATCAACACAAATAGCTGGAAACTTTTCGGTCCAGCCGATAAATCTAGGCTGCACGGTCTGGCCTTGGTCTATTTGTGCAAGTTGTGCACTCGAAACCAATGGAAAAATAATAATCGGCTTGTCGGTTTTGCGCTTTCCCGATACGTACACATAATCGCCTGTTGTCCAGGCATCGCGCAATTCGATATAATCAGCATCGCCGATACCCTTGGTCAGGGCTTCCTCCATGGTATACGCCCGCAGCTTGTGTGTACCAAACTGCAAGGAGATCAGGCTGTTACAGCCATTTATAAATACCACGATACAAACCAACACAGTAATAATTCGGAATAGCATAGTTTTTCTGCATAAAATTCAGGCTAAAGTAGAAGCTATTTTCGACTTGCAAAAACATCCTTTGTTTATTTTCGCTTTCCGAATGGCCTAAACACCGCATACATAACATGGAATTTGGCAAATTACAGGACATCAGCCAGGTAGACTTCCGCCTTCCGCCCGACGCACCGTTTTCATGGGAGGCTCTGCTCCGCGGCGATGACACTGAGCCGGCGCCTGTTTTGTATATTGGCTGTACGGGCTGGGGCATGCCCGAATGGGTGGGCACGGTATACCCCGCCGGGGCAAAGCCGAAGGATTTTTTGCGCCATTATGCCCGCCAATTCAACACCATCGAGCACAATACCACCCATTACCGCATTCCTACCCCCGAAACGGTGGCCAAATGGCGGGAAGAGACGCCTGCCGATTTTCGTTTTTGCCCCAAAATTCCGCAAGTCATCAGCCACAGCGGCGATTTGGGATTGGGCGGCGAGGCGCTCTGGCAATTTTGCGAAGTGATTGCGTTGCTCGACGACAAGTTGGGCTGCTGTTTTTTGCAGTTGCCTCCATACTTCGGCCCCGAAAAAATGCCGGTCATTAGCCGGTTTGCTTCGCGTTTCCCCAAACATATCCCGCTGGCGCTCGAAGTGCGGCATCCCGGATGGTATGCCGATGCGGGCGCAGCGGCAGCGCTGTTTGATTTGCTGGAAAGCGAAGGTATGTCTACCGTCCTCACCGATGTGGCCGGTCGCCGCGATGTATTGCATATGCGACTTACTACGTCCACGGTGCTCGTCAGGTTTGTGGGCAACGCCTTGCACCCTAGCGATTACAGCCGCTGCGATGACTGGATAACCCGACTGCGCAATTGGTACGAAAACGGCCTGAAGGAGGTCTATTTTTTCACCCACGAACCCGACAACCTGCTCGCGCCGCAATTGGCACAATACCTCTGGCAGCAAGCCGCCGCACAACTCGGGGTGCAGGTGAGGGGGCCTTCGTGGCAGGATAGGCAGATGTCGTTGTTTTGATGTTATGGGTTGTCGGTTATGGGTTGTCGGTTCTTTTTTTATAATTTTGTTTTTTGCCAAACCTGCAACAGAACAAACTGGAACCCACAACCCACAACTCACAACTCACAACCGAACCATGACCAGTAATTCCTCGCTATTAATCCACCGGGATATTAGTTGGCTATCGTTCAACTATCGAGTATTGCAGGAGGCCAAAGACCCTGCGGTGCCTTTATTTGAGCGCATCAAATTTCTGGCCATTTATTCCTCCAACCTCGATGAATTCTTTAAAGTGCGCATGGCCAACCACCGCAACCTTTTGCGGGTGGGAAAAAAGACCAAACGCGAGCTCGATATTTCACCCAAGCTGATTGTGAGGGAGATACAATTGATTGTTAACAAACAACAGGAAGAATTCGGCAAGATATTTGAGAAGCAGATCATTCCCGAACTAAAAAAACACAACATACACATACTGCGCCGCCTCGACCTCAATGAGGCACAGCGCCAATACGTGGAAAATTACTTCAAAGAGCACATGTTGCCCTACGTGCAGCCTGTATTGTTGGTAAAAAACAAGATCAGGCCTTTTTTAAATAACGGCGCTTTGTACCTCAGCATACTGATGAAGGCCAAAGACACCCCAACCGGCCCCCGCGAATACGCCATCGTTAAAATTCCTTCCGACCACCTGCCGCGTTTTATTGCGTTGCCCTCTGCGCCCAACCGCCACGATATCATCATCCTCGACGACATCGTGCGGCATAGCGTATCGTGGATGTTCCCGGGGTATCACATTATCGACACCTTCTCGATCAAGCTGACCCGCGACGCCGAGTTGTACATCGACGACGAGTTTTCGGGCGACCTGATCCAGAAGATCAAAGAAAGTTTGTCGCGTCGGCATGTGGGACCGGCTTCCCGGTTTGTATACGACCGCGACATGCCCGCGCAGTTGTTGGCTTTTCTCAAAGACTCTTTCGACCTCGACAAATTTGACATTCTCAGAGAAGGGCGCTATCACAATAACTTTGACTTCTTCCGCTTTCCCGACTTTGGCATGCATCACCTCAAAAACCCGCCCATGCCTCCCCTACCCTACGCCCCCCTGGAGGAAGTCACCGACTTTTTCGGCGCCATTCGCAAAAGCGACCACCTGATTCACGTGCCTTACCAGTCGTATGAGCCTGTGGTGCGTTTTTTTGAAGAAACTGTGCGCGATCCCAAAGTGACGCATATTAAAATCGTATTGTACCGCGCCGCCCGTAAATCTCGCATCATACAAGCGCTCATGGACGCCGCCAAAGCCGGCAAGCAGGTGTCGGTATTTATTGAAGTAAAAGCGCGTTTTGACGAAGAGGCCAACCTCGAATGGGGTGAAAAGCTTGAACGCGCGGGCGTATCGGTGCATTACAGCTTTCCCGGGGTGAAAGTCCACGCCAAATTGGCACTGGTACGCCGGGTAGAAGGCCGCCAAGCACGCATCTATACCTATTTATCGACGGGCAATTTTCACGAAGATACCGCCCGGGTGTACAGCGACTTCGGCTTATTTACCGCCGACCCCCGACTTGTCAACGAGGTGGTGCGCGTATTTTCCTACCTGGAAACCGTTCAGCCCCCCGTCCAGCCTTTCCAGCACCTGCTGGTGGGGCAATTTAACCTGCGCAGCGAACTGGAGCACCTCATAGATTTTGAAATTACACAGGCAAAAGCCGGCAAAAAAGCTGAGATCATACTAAAAGTCAATAGCCTGCAAGACGAGCAGCTCATCGACAAACTATACGCAGCCAGCAAAGCCGGCGTGCACATCAAAATGGTAGTAAGAGGTATCTGTTGCTTGATACCCGGTCTGAAAAACGTAAGCGAACGCATCCACGCGGTGAGTATCGTAGATCGCTACCTGGAGCACGCCCGAATATTTATTTTTCACCACGCGGGCGAGGATAAAATTTATCTTTCTTCTGCCGACTGGATGGTGCGCAACCTCAATTACCGGGTGGAAACGGCTTTTCCCATCTATGACAAACAGATCAAGCAGGAAATTCTGGATTTTATGCAGATACAACTCAGCGACAATGTCAAAGCGCGCCTGCTGGATAAAACGCTGAACAACCCGTATTACAAAAACGGCGGCGATTTGCCCATAAGATCCCAGTTGGAGACTTATTTTTATATCAAACGCAAAAATGAAATGGAAGCCGCCGCCCCCGCGCTGCCGAAAACCAAAGGTTCTTGATAATTTTTTTAACACAAACGTAATAATTTGACGATTGTGCGCATTAATTATCGATAAACCCTTTACACATTAAACTTATGGACACCAAACCTGATGCCCCCTCCGCTCAAACAAATCTCTTCTGCTTATTTCTCATTTCGCGACTCAATAAGCCCGATTAATCGAACTTCACTCCCGGCTGATCTGGAAAAGTTTGCACTTCCTTGCATTTTAAGAATATCTTTGATACCACCAAGAATTAAAACATCTGAAAAATGAAATGGTCTAGATTAACCTTTTTGTCAAAGGCACTCATCACAATTTTGATCACTGCGGGTATTGCCGGCATCATCTACATGGTATCGCCCGGCTTGCGCGTGGGTATTTCCAAGCAACTGAAAGGAATTGAAGTTACCGACAGCGATGTCGACAACGTTGTTACCGCCGACGAGATGGCGCTTCCTTCGAGCAATCCTTCCTCGAAAGTAGCCTCCCAGCCGCTGGTGCGCATCGGCGCCTATGCCTGGAACGCGCAGTCCGGTATTATCGTGTCCAACGGCGGCCCTCGTACTACCGCAGGTTCGCTGATGGAGAAAAACAATGTCAATCTCGAAATCATCCGCCAGGACTGGCTATCAGAACTGCGCAACCTGCAGGTGAAGTTTGTAGAGGAATACGACAAAGGGAAAAGCTACCCCAAAGAAGGCGTATTCGCGGTTATGATCATGGGCGATGGCGCGCCGTATTACATCAGCTCTACCCAACAGGCCCTTAATGACAAGTACGGCGAAGACAAATACCATCTGCAAGTGGTGGGTAATGTGGGTCTGAGCTACGGCGAAGACAAACTCATCGGCCCACCCAAGTGGAAACTGGACCCCCAAACCATGAAAGGCGCCCTGATCTCTACGGTTATCGGCGACGGCGACTGGGTGACCTCGGTAAACTACGCTTTTGCCAACGGCCTCAAAGTAAATCCCGATCCCGGCACCTACGACCCCGATGCGGTGAACTTCTACCCCTCGGCCAACGACGACTATATCGAGTCGGCCAAGGAACTCATCAAATCACAGCGGGAAGGCTGGACCGTGCCTCTCAAGGAAGTTAAAGACGGCAAACTCACCGGCAAAACCCTGAACCGCAAAATCGACGGCTGCGCCACCTGGACTCCCGGCGACAAGATGGTGTTTGACGAATTGTCGGGTTTTACTGATATCGTATCTACCCGCGAATTCAACAACCAGATGGCCACCACGGTCATCGCCGTAAAAGAATGGGCGGAAAAAAATCCACAGATTGTGAGCAACATCCTGCGGGCATCGTATACTGCTTCTAACCAGATGAAGCAATACGACAGCTGGCGCAAGCGCGCTGCCGAATGTGTGGCCAATACCTACCAGATGGAAGACGCTACCTACTGGTACAATATGTTCAAAGGACAAAAAGGCGAGAAAAACGGCATCACCTATAATATGGGCGGCTCGAGGGTGTTTAACCTCTCAGATGCACAGCAATATAACGGCCTTACCGATGGTATCAATCGCTACAAGGCAGTGTACGACCAGGTATCGTTTTACCTGAAAGAACTCAATCCCGCAGGATTTAACCAAAACGTAAGTCGCGTAGTGCCTTACGAAGAAGCCGTCAACCTGTCTTTCCTCAAAAGCATCAAGGACATCGATACGGGCGAAGCGTATACCACCGATTACACCGAAAAGGCCACCAAGGTGCTGGCCTCGGGTGAGTGGCGCATCAACTTCGCTTCGGCCAGAGCTTCTATCAAACCCGAAGCTAAAGACGTACTCGAACAGATCTACAACCTGTTGATCCAGGCAGAAGACGCCAAACTCGAGCTCGAAGGGCATACGGATAATGTCGGCAACCGCGAAGACAACTATGCCTTATCGACTGCGCGCGCCGAAGCCGTGAAGAGTTATCTGATGCAACGAGGCATCCCCGGCAACCGCTTCCAGAAAGTGGACGGCAAAGGCCAGGACGAACCCGTGGCAGATAATGCTACTCCCGCCGGTAGAGCGCAGAACCGCCGGGTGGTGATTACTTTGTTGCAATAACCGGTTGTGAGTTGTGGGTTGTGGGTTGTAAGTTAACCCACAACCCACAAACCCACAACCTACAACCTACAACCGCTATGAACTTCCGCTCCTGGTTTCGTCCATTCGAGATTCTAAAAAAAGAACACAACATTGCGCTCATTGTAATATGGGTGGTGATGGTAGTGGGCTATTGGTTTGTGGCCACATCGGGAGAGAAAAAGCTATTTCCGCCGCCTGAAAAAGTTATTGAAGGATTGCAGGCGTTATACGGAGAAGGCCTGGTAGTACACATTGCCAGTTCATTGGGATTGTGCCTGAAAGCTACGCTGATATCTGTGGTCGTATCCCTGTTTTTTGCTTACCTGTCTCCCGTGCCTTTTATGCGGCCTGTGGCTATCGGGCTAAGCCGCATGCGCTACCTACCGCTTACCGGCATCACCTTTTATCTGGCTATGATGATGCACGATGCGCGTTCGATGCAGGTAGGGGTGCTTGTGATTTTTATGAGCCTTTATTTCATCACTTCTTTATTGGGTGTGATTAAAGATATTCCGCAGGAAGAGATCGACCACGCGCGTTCGCTCAAATGCAGCCGCTGGGAGGTATTGTGGGAAGTAATCGTAAAAGGCCGGATCGACTATGTAATCGAAGTACTTCGCCAAAACCTGGCCATCACCTGGATGATGCTCGTTACGGTCGAATCTATCCTGGTAGCTGCCGGCGGCCTGGGAGTATTGATCAAAAATAGTGACAAATTTATGAACCACGGTCGTATAGTGGCATTGCAATTGGTAATCCTGCTGGTCGGCCTTGGCATCGACTGGATATTGAATACCACCCGAAAGTCGCTTTTCCGCTATTCTAAAATATAAGCAAAGCCAGGCATGAACCAATACGAACAAAAAGATACCATACTCCACGCTGAAAATGTAAGCGTGTCATACGGCGAAAAAACGATCATCAAGGATATCAACTTCCTCGAACAGGATACCGTGCGGCCTGGCAAAGTACAGGGGCAGGTCATCGCTTTTCTGGGGCGGTCAGGCCGCGGCAAATCTACCTTGTTTCGGGTAATTACGGGATTAAACAAACCCACGACTGGCAGTGTGCTCATTCCAGACCCCACTAAAAAGCCCATCAACGGAAAAATTCCCGCCAAGGATGTAGCAGAAGGCGATGTGGGGTTTGTTGATCAAAAATACACCTTATTCCGCCATAAAACAGTGTACCAGGCGCTCATATATGCGATGCGAAATTCCCCCCTGTCAAAAACTGAAAAACACGACAAGATCATGCGCTATCTTGCCGAATGGGGACTCGAGAAGTCCAAGGATCAATACCCCAACGAACTCTCCGGCGGGCAACGCCAGCGCACGGCCATCCTCGAGCAATTGCTGAGTTCCGGCCATTATATCGTGATGGACGAGCCTTTTTCAGGCCTTGATATTGGTAATATTTTGAATGTAAAAACGGCTTTCAAGCTTATTAACGAAAGTCACGATCTCAATACGATTATCTTTAGCACCCACGATATCGAATTGGCCGTCGAACTGGCCGATTCGCTATATGTAATCGGCTATCCCCGCAATGCCGAAGGCAAGCTGGAAACCTACGGCACGATCCTCCACCACTACGACCTCAAAGCTATGGGGCTCGCCTGGCACGACGGCTTCGGCGCCCAACACCGCGAACTGGCCGAGGAGGTGAAGAAGGCGTTGCTGGCCTCCTGAGTAACTTTGCGACTCGACTGTACGACTTTGCGACTGTAAGACTATACGATCAGGGAAACTTCGTATCTTTATTTGTCCAATTTTTCGTCGTCGTACAGTCGTACAGTCGTACAGTCGTACAGTCGTACAGTCGTACAGTCGTACAGTCGTACAGTCGTACAGTCGTACAGTCGTACAGTCGTAAAGTCCTTATTCCACTGCCACCTTCTGCACGCCTGTGAGGCTGCCGTAGCTCATCACCACCCAATACATTCCGGGATTCAAGGTATGCAAATCCAGTTCATAGCGAGCTGCGGGGGATTCCGTGGAGGAGTAAACGCGTGCTCCCAGGGCATTATACACGGCAACGACAACCTTATCGGAAGGCGTTTCTGAGAGAGTGAGCGTAAGTTGCCCAGTAGTGGGATTGGGGTAACACCGGAACGGCAGCAGGCCTGCAACAGGGTCATTTATACCTACGGCCAGGTCGCTACAAGGCGACACAGCCCACTCGTCGTTATTACTAGCAGAGGCGCATTCGCCGCACATCAGGCGTTTAAAGAAGCAGGCGCCACGTTTAACAACCGTAGTTTCGGGAAAAGTGCAATGGCCCAGGCTCAGCATTTTGAGGTTAAGTTCTGAGCAAGTTCCATCCGATTGCAGATGTTGGTGAATGGGTTGCGAACCGTATGCATTGATAAAAGCCTGACAATTTAGACAGCTCAGCACATGTCCGTATTGTGATGGCACTACGCAATCGAGGTCGTCATGAAAACTAACGACAGGGATGTCTTTGTTGAGTACATCGAGCGAAACCGCTGCACCGCAATTGTTGAGCACGCCCCTGATGTGATAAGTAGCTTGAATATCGTTGACGCCATCATCGAGATCGCCGATTTGCTCCACGCAATAGGGGCAAATAGTACCTGCTTCCTGTTGGGTAAAATAAGCGGTATGCATGGCTGTCACAGCCCCCGCGCTACCGCCTCCCACAAAAAACGCCGAAGTATCCACGCCGTACTGCCCGGCGTTGGCAGCCACGAAGCGAAGAGCGGCCCTGGCGTCCTGCACGGCGCGGTATACGGCCACGGGTAGTTTATTGGCCTGGTTGCCACAGAGCAGACAGATGAGCAGTCCGGCATTGGGGTCGCAATCCCACCCGAGTCGGTAAGTCATGGTAGCGGCCACAAAACCCCGTTGGGCGAAATTTCGGCACATATTGCGCATATCGTTGCGATTGCCACCGAGGAAAGCCCCGCCGTGGATAAACATGATAAACGGCCGCTTGGTCAGCTCGTCGGCATCAAGCGACGGGAAGTACACATCCATACGCAGCGTATCGACCACCTGCGAGGGCCAGCGTGGCGCTGCACCGTACACCACATTGCTATCAACGAGAATATCGGCCTCTTCAAAATAAGGCGTCTCCGAAAACCGGCCTTCGATGCAATACTGCGAAAGCTGGGAAAAACCGGCTATTGCCCCTAGAAGGGAAAAAAGCGTTACAAGTGTCAATCGCATAAGCGGAGGTTATTGGGTTGTAAAAAAATGAATTCACTGGCTAAAAGTAAAAAAATCCGGACAATCCCTTGTTACCTTTGCATAGAATCATACAACAAACGCATGATGCGACGTATCCTCGTCACCGGCGCTACCGGGCAGTTGGGGCATGCTTTCCAGACAGCGGCCAGGGATTACGGCGACATACGGCTCACTGCCGCCAATCGCCACCAACTCGACGTCACTGACGAATCACAGGTAAACCGTTTTTTCGATACCCACTCCTTTGATGTGTGTATAAATACGGCCGCGTATACGGCTGTTGACAAGGCAGAATCCGACCAGGCGGCCTGCCGGCTCGCCAACATAGACGCGGTGGGATTCCTGGCCAAAGCATGTGCCCAACATGGCATCCAGTTTGTGCATTTCTCAAGCGATTACGTGTATCACGGCATCCAAAACACCCCTTTGCGGGAAACAGATCCAACTTCGCCGAAAGGCGTATACGCCCTCACCAAGTTGGAAGGCGAGCTGCTGGCGCAACAACTGCACCCCCAAACGATGATCATCCGCACCTCTTGGGTATATGCCGCAAATGGGCACAATTTCATGAATACGATGCTGCGCCTGGGCCGCGAGCGCCCTGAATTAAAAGTGGTTTTCGACCAGATAGGCACGCCCACTTATGCACCCGACCTGGCCGGGGCCGTATTGGAAATGCTACAAAAAGTATGGACGGGCGCCGTGCCGGCTGCGGCACTGCAGGGTGTTTATCACTATAGCAACGAAGGCGTAGCCAGTTGGTACGACTTTGCGCTGGCAATTTTTGAATATAGCGGTATAAATTGTAAGGTCATCCCCATCGAAAGCTCCGACTACCCCGCCCCAGCCCAGCGGCCACCGTATAGTGTATTGAACAAAGCCAGGGTCAAGGCCGCTTTCGGCCTGGAAATCCCGCACTGGAGGGCAAGTTTGAGGAAATGTATTCAGGGGTAGCGGCTGGGAGGGACTGTACGACTGTACGACTGTACGACTGAACGACTATACGACTATACGACTGTACGACTGTACGACTGTACGACGACTGTTAGACGTTTTATTGTCACCTTGTCACCTTGTCACCTTGTCACCTTGTCACCTTGTCACCAACGAGGCGGTAAACGGTAAACGTTTACCCTACTATTCCATAAAATTCCTACATTTAGCCCGCTTTCACATACATGCGTCTTAATATGCAACACATCCACTCCAAACTGCGCAGGGCATGGCTATTCGGCCTTAGCTGCTGGCCCCTGGCGGCCGTTCACGCCCAATCGCATCAGACTATTTCGCTTAATGACCTCCGTGCTTTTCGCACCCCGCCGGCCAGTTGGGCCATTGCCGGGAGCATCAGTGCCGATCCTGGAAAAAACCACGACCTGCGCACTGAAACCGGTACGGGTATACTGGCCAACCTGCCCGTAAGCGGCGGCGCCGATATATACACCCAACTCGAACACGGCGATATCGACCTCGATCTAGAATTTATGATGGCCAAAGGCTCCAATTCGGGTATATACCTGCAGGGGAAATACGAAATCCAACTGCTGGATAGTTGGGGCAAAGAAAACGTAACTTTTGGCGACTGCGGCGGCGTCTACGAACGATGGATCGAGCATAAACAACAAGGCTACGAGGGTTATGCCCCCCGCATCAATGTAAGCCGCGCGCCGGGTTTGTGGCAGAAGATGGAAATCTCGTTTGCTGCGCCACGCTTCGACCAATATGGACGCAAAATTGCCAATGCGCGCCTCTTGCGCGTAGCCCTCAACGGAGTGAACCTCCACGAAAACCTCGAACTCACAGGCCCAACCCGCGGCGGAGGCATCGCCGAAGCAAACCGCGGCCCCTTGCGTATCCAGGGCGATCACGGTCCGGTGGCCTTCCGCAATATTCGCTACCGGTTGTTGGATAACCCGCCCATTCAATTGGGCGAACTCAAATGGGAGCAATTTGCGACCACTACCGATTTCGCACCGGATCTAAGTACGCTCAAACCCAAAGCAAGCGGAAAAACCAAAATGCTGACCCACGAGGTGATGAACGAAAACTCGCAATTCACACTTCGTTTTACCGGTAAACTGTCCGTACCCGCTGACGGCGATTACCACTTTGATTTGCACGCCTACGGTTCGGGGACACTACGCATTGACGGCAACGAAATCATCGGCAAAGGCTGGTGGTTCCGCAGCGGTACGGCCAACCTGAGCGCGGGTGACCATCAGGTAGAAATTATTTACACCAAAAAAGAATCGTGGTGGCCCAACGGTCTCGGCTTGTTTGTGGAAGGCCCCGGCATCAGGCGCCAGGCTCTGCATATAGAAAGCTCGGTGCCGCTTGGGCAAATGGCACGCCAGATCTTCCTCGACTATGAAAGCGAACCGGTGCTTATGCGCTGTTTTATAGACTTCCGCAGGCATCCCGATTCGGCGGCGCACCGCATAACGCATGCGATTTCGGTAGGTTTTCCTGAAAAAACGGCATACTCCTACAACCTCTCTACAGGTACCCTGCTGCAAGTCTGGAAAGGCGGCTTCCTCGACGCCACCCCCATGTGGGATGACCGTGGCGACGGCAGCTCGCAGCCCAACGGCAGCGTATTACCGCTTACCGACGAACCGCAATTAGCCGTATTGGCCACCAGCGAGACGCCCTGGCCCACATTCAACAAGGAAAACTCCCCCTTCCGCCCCCGAGGCTACGAACTCGACGACAACGGACGGCCTGTTTACCAATACGAAGCCTATGGATTTAGCGCAAGCGATAAAATAATACCCACTTCCGACGGCAGGCAACTCGAGCGGACGATCTCCTGCAAGGGTTCGGGACAGGGGAACTTGTACCTTCGCGTAGTCAGCAGCAAAGAGATCAAAGCTGTCAGCGCCACTTTATACCTCGTCGACGGCGCGTATTTTATAGAAACAGCCGCCAAACCCCTGCTGCGCAATAGCGGCGGACAGCAGGAACTACTGCTGCCCCTCGACGCAGGCAATTCCATCACCTATCAGCTCATTTGGTAACCGAACAACACCAACCGCATGTCCAGATATTTGTTATACATACTGCCGGCGCTATTGTGGAGCATTCTGCCGGCGCAAAGCCAGACCGGTGACAAACTCCTGCCCACCGAAAATGATTATTACAAAATCGTCACCCTGCCTTTACCCGAAGGGCTCGTGCTGGAAGTGGGCGGACTGGCTACCCTGCCCAACGGCAACATTGCCGCCTCCACACGCCGCGGCGAAGTGTGGGTCATCGAAAACCCATATATGCTCAACGGGCAATACCCCCATTACCGGCGATTTGCCTCGGGCCTGCACGAAATACTTGGGCTGGCCTACAAAGACGGCGCCCTCTACCTCGCCCAGCGCGGTGAATTGACCAGGTTGGTCGACAAAGACGGCGACGGCAAGGCTGATTTATACGAAACCGTCTACGCCTGGCCGCTATCGGGCCACTATCACGAATATTCTTTTGGTCCCATCGTCGCCCCTGACGGCAGCATGTACGTCACCTGCAACGTTGCCTTCGGCGACCAGGAATGGTGGCGCGGAGAAAGCCGCGTACCCTGGCGGGGTTGGACCCTGCGCATAACACCCGACGGCGAGATGGAACCCTTTGCCACCGGCATGCGCTCGCCCTGCAGCATAGGCCTGGTAGACGGCGAGTTATTTTACGGCGACAACCAGGGCGACTGGATGGGCTCGGGCGGATTGGTGCACGTCCAAAAGGGCGACTTCACCGGCCACCCTGCGGGCTTGCGCTGGGCCGACCGCCCTGAATCGCCCGTTAAAGTGCGCCTCGACGAAATCTACAAGCGAGCCGACCCGCGCTTCACCCCGCCGGGCAAAGACCCCATCAAACCCGAAAACATCGAAAACGAAACGCCGAAACTGTTGTCGGATATAGCTAAAGAAGTGCCCGGCGTCAAATTGCCTGCTGTGTGGCTGCCCCACGGCATCCTGGGCATCTCTACTTCCGAGATCGTCACCGACCGCAGTGGCGGCGCCTTCGGGCCGTTTGAAGGCCAGCTATTCATCGGCGACCAGGGCCAGAGCAAAATCGTAAGGGTATTTTTAGAAAAAATCAACGGAGTATATCAGGGCGCCGCCTTCCAGTTCCGCGAGGGTTTCCAGTCTGGCGTACTCCGCATGAGTTGGGGCCACGACGGCAGCCTTTTCGTAGGGCAGACCAACCGCGGCTGGGGTTCCACCGGCAAAGACCCCTACGGGCTTGAAAGGCTGGCATGGACTGGCAAAACGCCGTTTGAAATGAAAGAAATCCGCGCCAAAGTAGACGGCTTCGAAATCGTCTTCACCCAGCCCGTCGACAAAGCCACAGCGGCCAATCCGGCTTCGTATGCCATTACCGGATTCTCGTACAAATACCACCCTGTGTATGGCAGTCCGGTAGTCAACCAGCAAAACTGCCCGATCAAAGGCATCGTTGTGGCCGACGACGGCCTCAGCGCACGCCTCGTCGTAGACAAACTGCGCCTGACTTACATCCACGAAATCAAAGCAGAAGGCGTGCGCTCCTATTCGGGTAGTTTGCCATTGCTGCACAACACCGGCTACTATACCCTGCACGCCATCCCGGATGGGGAGAAGCTGAGCCTGCCTGCTGCCGGGCATGCGGGTCACTCTGCCACCGGTCAGACCGCTAACCGGGGACGGAGCGGGGTAAGCGGTCAGACCGGTACTACGCAGACCGGGGCAAGCGGTCAGACCGGTACTACGCAGACCGGGGCAAGCGGTCAGACCGGTACTACGCAGACCGGGGCAAGCGGTCAGACCGGTAAGCCAGCCGCCGGCAAGCGCATCACCAAAATGCCTGCCGATTGGGGCAAAGCCGACAAAAGCATCACCCTGAGCACCTTGCCGGGATTAAAATACGACCAAGGCATGCTCACCGTGAAGGCCGGCAGCAAAGTCAAGCTCACCTTCACCAACAACGACGACATGCCGCACAACGTAGTCTTCGTTAACCCCGGCGCAGCCGATGAAATCGGCAAAGCTGCAATGGCATTGGGCCTCAAGGGACCTGAAATGCAATACGTGCCTAATTCACCCAAAGTGCTGCACCACACCAAACTTATACAGCCCGGTACGGCGGAGACGATCTATTTCAAAGCGCCGAGTCAGCCGGGCGATTATATGTATGTGTGTACTTTTCCGGGGCATTATCAGGTTATGCGGGGGATTTTACGGGTGCAGTGATGCAGGATCATCACAGCCTATACGCATACACACTATCGCCATTAGCCACCACAAGAATGCGCTGTTGGTTGCCGAAGAGGTCGACCACTGAAAAAGGCGTGGCGCCACCCAAGGGGAAACCCGGGTAGGGGCTCCCATCAGCGTGCAGGAGGTGGATGCGACGGCGCGAAGCGCTCCAGAGGCCGATGGCAGCGTGGCTTTCGCCCGGCATATCGACGATGAACACCCCGTCGGGCACCCAGCCGATGCCTTGTTGCAGGATTTTTTCCAGTTTGTTGCCGTTGTAGGCATAGACGGCCAGGGTAGTATCGGAGAGGCTGACGTAGTCGAAGCGGGCGTCGCCGGTGACGTCGCCGAAGGCAAAACGCACGTTTTGGGCTTTGGGGGGCGCCAGGCTTAGACTAAACTGCTGCCCCTCCAGGTTGACGACCTGGGCATTTCCGGTAGTGGCGACAGCAACAAAGCGGTTGTAGACCGAAAGCTTGGCGGTATCGGGCAGGTTTTGACAGGCGGGGGGCGAGAGGAAGGTTCCTCCCCATTTGATCGGAGAAAATCTATAGCCGGCGTCTTTGCGCAATACGTGGAATTCTCCCCTCTCATTAAGCGCGGCTAGGTAGTCTTTGCTGGCGGTTTGCAGGTGCAGCATATCGTAGGTGAGCGGACCGATATCCATCAGTGGGTTCCAACCTTCGAGGGGCCGGCCGGTGATATCGTAGCCATAGAGGTTGCCATTGGCGCAGGAAAGGAAGAAGTTGTAGTTCCTGTTATTATCAAAATCTACCGGCAGAAGTCCGTTGGTGGCCGGCGATTGGAGGTGTATGGGAAAGTTGTTGGCCGGCTCGCCGCGCAGGTCAGTGAGATATATACTGTTGGAGGTGTTAAACAGCAACAGGGGCGTGGCCGCGTCTGCGGGCGTCACAGCATAAACCGGCGAGCGCAGGGGGCCGTCGAGGGTGCGTTTCCAAAGGAGCGCGCCGTCGGCGCTGAAGAGGTATAATTGCCTGCTGGTATCTTGCACAGCGATAGCGTAACCTTCGGGCAGTTTTATTACGGAGGGCGCCGCGAGGGCGTCGGCGTCGAGTAGCGATTTCCAGGCGATGGCCCCGTCGTCGGGCGACTGCCTGGCGGCGCCGGGTTTCCATATCCCTTTAAATGTTATTAATCCGGAAGCGGGCTGCAGGGCTGCTTCTATTTGTCCGAACGCGGGAGCCAGGTTGGCCAGTTGTTCGGTTTTGGCATAAGCCCTGGCGAGGGGAAGCAGGTGAAAACCGTTGAGGTACCAGTGCGCGGCTGCGGGTTGAAGATTGTGCTGGTGCAATTGCAGGAAGTCTTCTTTGCGTGCCAGCGTATTGCCTACCAGGTATAAATCGATCCACACCTCCAGCGCGGCCCGGTCGGCGGCAAAAATGACATAGTCGTCGAGAGCCAGCACCCAGGGATTGCGCAGGCAGCCCGGACGGCCGTTGCACCAGGCGTCGAGCAGGTGTTCATCGAGTAGTTGCCTGACTGTGAAGGTCTGGTATTCATAGCTATTGAGCTGGCCGCCGGTTTCGAGCAGTTCGCCGAGCAGTTGCCGGGAGAGCGCCGGGTCGCGGTTCGACAAGACGAGAAAGCGATGCGCGCCCACGCGGCCTTTGACGGGTTCGGTGATGACCAGGGCCGACTCTGTGCCTACCCAGGGCGCTATTTGTTTGAGCAACCGTTCGTTGCCGTAGCGCCGGCTGAAAGAGGGAAAATGGCGCATAGATACCCGGTTGAAAGAAGCCGTATTGCCGGGTAGTACGCTGAGCAGGGAGCCAGGCAGCGGAGAGGCTTCTGCAAAACCAGCGGATAATACGCCTTCGTGGCGGGGCGCCAGCGCACCGCTGATTGCGTAGCCTTCGGCTGAAGCTTGCAGGTCGAGGCGGACCCAGCTGATCTGGTCTTTGAGCAGGGCGGCATCAGCGATGGCCTGGTTGTTAAGCCATCCCGCCATCTCGTCTCCAAGGAATTCGGTGTGGAGCAAAAGTGTAAAAGCTGCTTTTTTATTGCCTTTGCGGTAGATTTTCCGGAAATCGCCGTCGCGAAAAACATTGGCATATCGCCGTGAGAGTTGTCCGATAGCTTCTTCCACCATGATGGGCTCGGGCGCAATGAGCAGTAAATTGCGGTAAGCAGCCAGCGTAAGACGGCTATTGGCCCCGGTGCGCACTGTGAATATCGTGTGCCCCCGGTAAGAAGCCCTGGCGGCGGGCGACTTTTGCAATAAGCGGTCTATTGAAAAACCGGTACTTTGCAGGTTGATAATAGCAAGCACATCCGGTGATTTGCGGGCCGGATTTTGGAGGGTCCAGGTCGTCGGAAGCGGATACTGTGGAAATCCGTTGCCTAGCAGAAATTTATCTATATGGCGCATATCCTCTAACACCGTAGGAAAGGCGGCCCACAACTGCAGAGTAAACTCATCGGCGGCAGTATCAGTTCGGATTGTTGCGAATTGCCATTTTGGCGAGGTGATACTCAGCGGGGCATTTACAGACAAGGCCTCGAGGGGATGAACAGGAATGAAAGGCAACCGAAAAAGATAGTGCCAAACCCCGAGGATTGCCGTTAGAATCAACAAGACTCCTATCCAAATTTTGCGTTGCGCAATATTGTTCATATTTTTGGTTTTGAGGATTGTAACCTGTGTTGCATCTTTGCGTCTGAAGAGAAAACCACTAACCCGGAACACAAAAAAGAACATACATGAGAAAAACTTTCTTTCGACTTGCCAGCGCCCTGGCTTTAGCTGGGGTTATTTTAGGTGCTTTTGCCTCCCACGGCTTAAAGGATAAAATATCACCTGACCAAATCGACTCTTTCCAGGTTGGCGTGCGCTACCACTTTTACCATTCCATTGCTATTTTGGCTATTGCCATTTTGTTGTATTTCCGCAAAACGTCTTTCCTGGTATGGGCAGGCTGGGTTTTCGCAGCCGGCATCCTGCTGTTTTCAGGCTCCATCTACCTTCTATCCACCCGCGAATGGACCGGCATTGATTGGTCGTGGCTGGGGCCTGTGACTCCGCTCGGCGGCTTATTGTTTATTACCGGATGGGCCCTGCTATTTTTGTCCTCCTATCAGGATAATACGCTGCGCAATGGCGGCAACGGCCATCACAACGGCAATGGCAACGGCCACACCAAAGCGGAGACCCACACCGTTCAAGCCTCGATAGCCTCGTTCTGGTCGTCGTAGTTTTTGCGGCGGTTGCGCCACCAAAGAAATCCCATAGTAGCTACAAGCAGGTACGGCATGGCCAGCATGTAAAGGATGCCTGTATTCAGTCCTTTGCCGGCGGTGCCTCCGTTACTCATGTTGCTTTCAGCCGACATACGGCACATGGGGCATTGCGCCTGCGCGTCTACTGCCAATAACAAGACTACAAAGACTACGGAGAGGATTATCCCCCATTTTTTCCAGTGCATATTGTTGTAAGTTGTAAGTTGTAGGTTGTAGGTTGTAGGTTTTGTCAATATAACCTACAACCTATAACTTCTTCTACCCCACCACCGCCGTCGCCTCGATTTCTACCAGCATATCGGGGTGAATCAGGGCGGTGACCTCCACCATAGACGTTGCCGGTTTAATATCGGCGAAAAACTCGCCGTGGGCGCGACCCACTTCTTCCCAGCGGGAAATATCCGTCACATACATACGCGTGCGAACCACATCTGCCATTGTAGCGCCGGCCTCGTGCAGCGCTTTTTCAATAATCTGCAAAATGAGGCGCGCTTGGGCATAGGCGTCGCCAGGAAAAGCAGCCCTGCCGTTTTCGACGGCGGCGGTGCCGGATACTTCTATTACATTACCTACCCGGACTGCTCTTGAATAACCCACTACGTTTTCCCAAGGGGCGCCGGAGCTGATTAGTTGATGTTTAGACATATTTTGCGACTTTGCGACTTTGCGACTGTAAGACTGTAAGACTGTACGACTGTAAGACTGTAAGACTTTATGACTCTAATGGTACTTGTTCGTACAGTCGTACAGTCGTACAGTCGTATGGTCGTACAGTCGTACAGTCCCATAGTCTTCACCGTTTCGGGCATTTTTTGCATCTTTTCCCCTTTTGGTATTTTTTGCAGCATTTATTCTTTCGGTCCTTTGCTTGAATAACAGGCAAAGGAAAGGGAAGTTGCATAACTCCGGAATCAGGAAACGGTACAAAGGTAGCCCTCGTGCGCATAACAATCAGGTTTGCAATGCAAAAGTAGACTTAATTTGGAATTAGTCCAAATAGACATTGTCATCATACTTCCATTTTCCGGAGAAGTTCGTCAAAGTTTACATGTTCGTGAATAAGTTCGATAGCGCGGCTTACCTTCCAGGGGGTGCTTGTATTAATTTTCACTTCGATACGGCTGATTTTCACTACAGAGCCGTACGTATCCAGTGCAGTTGCGAGTACAGGTACTTTATATTCTTCGAAATAGGGGTGGTTAAAATTAAAATCCTCCACCCAGTCGGCGTGACGGCCGTCGCCGGTCACAATAACGCCGGAGAGTGGCGACTGTTCCAGTTTTTTGATTTTGGAGATAGCGCTCACCTTGTGGAGGGCTTCATCGAGGCGTTTGCTGCTCACTACGAGCAAAGTATTTTCAAAACTATTAAATTCGTCAATATCGACCAGGGAGCCGGCGATAATTTCGGCCACGCGGTTGCCCATTTTATCGCGATTCAGGATCACCCTGCCTTCTACGGCCTGGCGGATGGCTTCCATAATCGGAAAAGAAAGCGAGCGGTCGTAGGGGATCATTCCTAAAAGCGGGATGTTCATTTCGTGGAGGCGTTTGCGCAGGTAGTAGCTTACCTCCTCCATTTTATCTGCATACACTTTATTGATAATGACGCCCCACAGCGGCACTTTTTGCTCCCGAAACAGCGACAGACAGAGGCTGAGTTTGTCGATAGTATTGCCGATGCCGGCTTCTACCACCATCACCACGCCGGCGCCGAGCATGTGGGCCACCTGGGCATTCGACAAATCGGCGATGCTGCCTACGCCAGGATGGCCTGTGCCTTCGTACACCACCACGTCATAGTTGCTCGAAAGATGGCGTTGAGCGGCCTGAATGCGTTCTCGAAAATGGAAATTATCGGGCTTGTCGATAAAAGCTCTCGTCACACCCTGGCCGATGACCACCGGGCTATGCCAGTCGGGATTAATCTCGAAGCCCACGGAGTCGGCAAAAAGCACGGCGTCTTTATCGGCTATAATGCCGCTCACTTCGACGTGCTGCTGGCCTACCGGCTTGCAATATCCGGCGCGAATACCTCTTTCGCGGAGCCCTGCCAGTATGCCCAGCGTAGTCGTGGTTTTACCTACATGCTGTCCCGTTGCCGCTACGTAAATAGGTTTCATTCCATTGTTGTTAGATCCCCGTCCGAAATGTAAGGAACCGAAAAGCAAAAATGGGAATTTTGAGGTATAAATTCCGGTCAATGGCATCCTAAAAGATCCGCTCCAATAAATAACCGACGGCATAAGCTACCGATGCGGCACAAATTCCGAGGGTGAGTGTTTCGGCCATGCCCCGCCAAATACTGCGCTCGTTGATATGGCTTTTTAATATACCGATACCGGTGAATACCAGCGCAGTGAGTCCGCATGCCCAGGTAAAAAAGTGGATATGCAGGCCGGTAGTCAGGTCGAGTACGTACACCAAAAGGGGTACAAAGCCCAACACAGTAAAAGAAAAAAAAGTAGCGGCGGCCATAGCCAGGGGTGACTTGGGGGTGGGGGTTAATTCCAGCTCTTCTTTCATCATGGTATCCACCCATACGTCTTTGTCAGAGGTTATCCGCTCAACTACGCGTTCGAGCAACTCCCCTTCAAAGCCTTTGCGCTGGTATATTTCGCGAATTTCCTCCATACCTTTTTCAGGCGTGTGCGCTACCTGGTAGTATTCTTTGCGCTTGAGGCGTTCGTATGCGTGCAGATCAGATTTATTTGACAAATAGCTGCCCACCGACATCGAAAAGCCGTCGGCAAACAAATTGGCAAAACCCAATATGATCACAACTTCACTGGTCAGATGGGCGCCGGCAGCGCCGGCTACTACGGCAAAGGTGGTTACGCTGCCGTCAATTCCGCCGTATACAATTTCGGGAAGAAATAATCTGATTTGTTTTTGCACGATTATGGGTTATCTGTATGCTGCTTGGCAAAGATAGGTAAAACAAGCCTCCGGTATTTAAAAAAAAACACTATATTTGCCTACCCAATTGTTCAAAGCTAGACCACTAGGCCATTATTACCGTTGTAATGATATTGCATTCGTGTAAAGTGATTTTCAAAAAATATATAACTTCGCGGTAAATTGACTAGGTTGAGAAATATCGTATCCATAGGCCTGGCATTGCTCATATTACTGCAATCATTGAGTGTGGTAGGGATATTTATTTCATTCAAAATCAATCAGGATTATATCGCCAAAAATCTTTGCATTAACCGGAACAAACCCGCCAAAAAGTGCAACGGCAAATGCCAGCTTACCAAAAAAATTGCGGAAAGCACGGAAAAAAAACCGGACCAGGCGCCAGTACCCAAGCCTGATGAGCTAAACCAAATCCTCGCTATTTACGAAATCTATCATGCTCCTATAAGCTTCTCCAAAATAGCAGCACCCCAACACTGCTTTGCGGAGAGTCCTTTCACCACGCAATCCTGCGTACTCAACATCTTCCATCCTCCGCAAGCGCTTTCCCGGTTTATTCCTGTATAATTTCATTGTCACATTAAGACTGAACTCATGGCAAGGAACGTGATCGCACTTGCCGTGTTCCTGTTGTTATTCAGTGAAGCCACAATGGCGTGCGACGCCTGTGGATGCAGCGTAAACGGTGTAGGCGTAGGCCTGATGGCAGTTTACCGTCAAAACTACGTCGGCATGCAGTACCAGTACGCCCCCTTTCACTCACAACTCGAACACGCGCACGGCGCTGTCGACTATTTTCATTCGTTCGAGCTCGTGGCCAGGCTGAGGGTGTTGCGCCGTATCAACCTGCAACTCAATCAACCATACAGGCTCAATATCAGGCGTCATCCCGACGGTGACGACAAGCGCTCCGGCTTGGGCGATACCAGGCTTGTAGCCCATTATGTATTGCTCGACCAGCACCAATTTAAAGGAGGGCTCCGGCTCTATACAGAGGCAGGAATCGGCGTAAAGGCTCCCACCGGGCATTTCGACCCCGATATCCATGACGCGCACAACCTGCCTGAAAATTTTAACCCCGGCAACGGCAGTTGGGGGGGAATACTCCAAGCCAATATAGTGCTTGGCTATCAAACCGGCGGCCTGACGCTTTCGGGCAATTATCAGTATAACGGCCCTTCTACCTCCGGTTATCGCTTCGGACATCAGTGGTCGGGGCAAGCACTGCTCTATAACCAGTTCTGGCCCAACGGCGCCATCTCTTTAACGCCTTATATCGGCCTGACAGCCGAAGGCATAGGGCGCGACGAACAAGCAAACGGCAAATATGCCGCTTCTACAGGAGGTAAAGGCTGGTTCGCCGCTGCCGGTTTGAACCTCAAATTCAATCAATGGCTTCTCGGCGCTGCGCTTTCTCACCCCCTTTCACAGCATTATTCCAATGCCGAAGTGGAAGCGAAAGCCAGGATGACGATGAATTTGTCTTTTATTTTTTAACATTCAAATAAGTATAATTAATCATGAAGAAGTTTTTGTTTTTGTCCACTCTGCTTTTTGGTGTATTGTTCTTCTCCGCTTGTAAAGACGAAGAAGAAACCAAAGATCCGGGAACACTTGAAGTCAACTTTGACAATATCGCTGTAATCAACAACGTGCAGCAGCAGTTGAGCCTCGTGACTCCGGGCAGCACCAATTATGCCTACACCAATGCGCTGGGGCAGAAGTTTAATATCAACCTCCTGCGCTATTACATCTCTGCCATCGAACTCGACGGCCCCAACGGCGAGCACTACCACGACCACATGGAGGCAACCGCTTCCGGCTCGAAAGGCTACTACCTGGTTGACGAAAGTATTCCCGCTTCACAGCTCATCCTGCTGGAAGATATCCCCGCAGGCGAATACAACAAAATCACCTTCACCGTCGGCGTTGACTCCAGCGGCATTGTAAACGGCGCTGCAGGCGGATCGCTCGACCCCGCAACCTGCCACATGTTCTGGAACTGGAACTCGGGTTACATAGCAGTGAAGTATGAAGGGCAATCTGACGTATCGAACGGCGGCGTAAGCGGCGCCGAAACTGTTACAGGCGACAATCCACATGGCATGGCCTACCACATCGGCGGCTGGAAAGATATCCCCTGCGGCGTTTTTGTTTATAATAACAAACGCCTGTCGTTTACTTTTGACACCGTTGTCAAAGTGGAAAGCAAAGAAGCGCCGGAATTGCACATGGTTTTTGACGTAATAAAGATGTTCGGCAGCCACCACAATATTGACTTTACGGGCAACCACAACGTGCACAAACCCGCCGACGGAGTGGAAGTGGCTCATAACCTGGAACATGCGTTTGATTACGATCATATCCACCAATAGGATTTGACCTTGTAAGTTGATCGATTGGGAAATGGAAAGCAACCTGTAGTTGTCTACCATTTCCCGATTTTTGATCAAACATTAAATCGATACTTATGAAAAAGCTCTTGCTTTTCCTCCTTGTCGCCTTGTTATTCGGCGCATGCCAAAAAGACGAATTATCCACCGGGCAATTCCGGTTTGTAAAGCCGTCGCATTTCCCGGAGCCGACCTATACTTTTGATATCAACCCGGTGACAAAGGAGGGTTTTGAATTGGGCAAGCGGATTTTCGGCGACCCCATGCTGTCTCGCGACAATTCAGTGGCCTGCAACAACTGCCACGTAAAGGCCGTTGCTTTCGCCGACCCGCAACACGCGCTGAGCCTCGGCGTAGATGAACGCCAAGGTATTCGCAATGCCCCCGGTATTGCCAATATGGCTTTTATGAAAGAGTTTATGTGGGACGGCGGGGTATACCACCTCGACTTTGCGCCGCCCAACGCCATAGAAAACCCGCTGGAAATGGATGAAAAGATGGCTAACGTGGTCTGGAAGCTCAACAGAAACAGTACTTATCCCGCTCAATTCCGGGCGGCATTTCCAGAGATGGGCGATACCATCACCTCGCCTTTTGTGCTCCTTGCCCTATCGCAGTACCAAACTATGCTTGTATCAGCTACTTCAAAATACGACTACTACAAATTGGGTAAGGGCGAGCTCAGCGCCAATGAGTTGGAAGGCTTGCAACTCTTTAAGCAAAAATGCGCCGCCTGCCACAGCGGCGAGTTATTCACCAACCAGGAGTACCGCAACAACGGCCTCGACACAGAGTTTTCCGATGAAGGCAGGGCGAGAATTACGGAGTCGGCGGCCGACCTGGGCAAGTTCAAGGTGCCCAGTCTGCGCAACGTTGAACTTACCGATCCTTATATGCACGACGGCAGGTTCAACACGCTGGAAGAGGTGCTTGATCATTATGCCGCGGGCGTAAAGCAATCAGCTACGCTGGCTACTGAATTGCGTCAGGGCGATTTCTTAGGAATACCGCTGACGGCTTCGGAGAAAAAATTGATTGTTGATTTTCTAAAAACCCTGACCGATCATGAATTTATTCAGGACGAACGCTTTTGAGCCAGTAGTTTAATCAAATGAAATCTTGTGCCAATTCGGGGGTAGGTAGCTCTCCTTTTGGAAGTCATCTACCTCTCTTTTTATATTAAAAATTAATTTCACATGAATAAACGGTTTTTGCAAGTAATGGCGGTAGCAATTATTGCCTTTTGCACATGGACATATATGCGCAACAGCATTTGGGACAACCGCGATCTTTTTCCGAGCGAATCGATCATGATTTATGCCCGCGACAGTTCCTCCTTTTTTATCGTCCTCCGATTAGTATTTGTTGCGATGTGGGCATGGGGAGTCAGTATTTTATGGACTACGGGCAGAGCGGCGAATACATGGCTGGCTGTTATTTTTTATGCCGGATTCCTGCTCTTAGACAATCTGGTGCTTGCCTCCCACTACCTGCAATTCAAAGCGCAAAACGACCTCGGTGAATCGGCTTTTCCCTTTCTTTTGTTCCGGGGTATACCTGAAGCTGTTTTTACCCTCCTCTTTAATGTACTTGCGATTTGGTTTTTGAAAGAAAGCTGGAAAAAAAGACAGCAAAAAGAAAACGGTGAAAATGCAGTAGCGCTGAACATCCATTCATAGCATTTCAACACCTGAATATGAAATACCTTTTCATTTGCTTCCTAACAGCCTTGTCCCTGGCCTCATGCAACAACCCGCCACATTCCGATAGCCAGGCAAGTACTGCCGGCGAAGAATCTCCTGAAGACAGCTTGCTGCAGAAAACCCTGCCCGATAGCATTACGACGGAGAACCACTCTATGATAATGGATGCCATTTTGGGTAAACCCAAGTACAACATAAAAGACATCGGCATTTTAGTTTATGACGGGGTTAATGATCTGGACTTCATGGGGCCGAGGTACATACTGGGGCAAACGGGGGCAACAACTCGCCTGATAGCAATCAAGCCCGGCAACATCAAGACCGTCATGGGTGTAGAAATCGTGCCGAATACCGTCATTGATTCCGTTAATCGCCTCGACATTTTGGTTATCCCCGGAGGTTTCAAAGGCACCATAGAAGCAACCTACGATAAAAAACTGCACGCATGGATACGGATGATAGACCAACACACAACTTACACCTCTTCCGTTTGCACAGGAGGCTGGATATTAGGGGCAACAGGTTTGTTGAAGGGCAAAAAGGCCTCTACCAATTGGTACCGCGAGGAGGAGTTTTTGAAAAAATACGGCGCCATACCCGCCAATGAACGCTACACACAGGATGGCAAATACTGGACTTCTGCGGGCGTTACTGCCGGCATGGATATGTCGCTCGCCATTTTGAAAGACAATTGGGGGGGGAAATTCGCCAAAGGCGTCATGCTCGACATGGAGTACGACCCCCACCCGCCTATCAAAGGGGGTAGCCCTGAAAAAACAGGCTGGCTGGTTGAATGGATGATGAAATCAATGTACGATGCCGGGGTGAATCCATTAATCGACAGCCTGGAAAATAGCAACAGGTAGAGGCGTAAAAATTGCGTCTCTACGCGCGTTCCAATGCTACCGCCCGGGGAAACAACACATTGTTCTCGAGGTGCACGTGGCGGTGCAGGTTATTTTCAAAATCGCGCAACATGGCATAGAGCACGCGATAGGTATTGCATGCTTCGGCGGGAGGGCTGTAATGTCCGCTTATTTCGCCGATGCGGTGCATGATTTCGCCGGCGGCTTCGTGTTCCGTTTCCATCATACGAATGGGGTTCTGCACCGTGCCGAAAGGCGGGCGGGCAGGGCCGGTACCTGCCTCCAGGTTTTTGATATACGGAAAAAGGATGTGTTCCTCTTTGTGCATATGCGCCAGCAGGTCTTCCTGGAGTTCGTTAAACAGGCGGGCGATTTCTATCGTTTCGGGGTGGTAACGGCCGTGTACACGCGCTACTTTCTCGCTGTATTGCAACAGGAGCGGCACTTTGCGCCTCACATAACTGTGATGTACGTACATGATATAATCTACCAGAAAACTCAGAGGCCAACGGTCGGCGTCTTCGTCGTGCTCGGTGGTCACCTGCTCGATTTGCTGCAGAGCAGCCTCCAGTGTAGCCAGGTCGACGCCTTTATCGCGGCAGACTTCCGCCATCGTTTTTTTACCGCCGCAGCAAAAATCGATGCCAAAGCGCTTGAATACTTCCGCAGCCCGGTAATCCGCCGCTACGATATCGCCGACAGTAGGCGAGGAAGTGATAGGTATGGGAACCATGATGATTTTATTTGTGAAAATTAAAAAAACTGAACCTGATCCTGCCTTTTTTCTGCCCGGATGAATAAAAGCAATAAAACCCCAAAGGGAATAAGCAGGCTTGCGCCAAATAATAACTCGTAATACCAGGGCATAAAGCCGATTTGCGCCCACAAAAGGGTGCCCTGCAAAAAGAGCAGTAATTCACTCAATAAAAATCCTGCCACAAAAAAAACGATACCCGCGCGGGCTAAACTACGGCGAACCGGCACCATGCCTTTTTCGACGGCTTGCGCCAGTATATAACAAGAGATCACGCCCAGCAATACCAGGTGGATGAAACCGATCACGTAATTCCTGATCGTATAGGCAATGGTGGCAATTTGGGGAATCGCTACCGCGGTTTGCACCGCCACTTTGAGCAGTAGTCCCGCAGCCGCTAAAACAAACAAACCCTTTTCCCAGGGCGCCAGCAGCGCCGATATCTGCCGGGCATGTGGCCGGTACAACGCTACCAGCACTATGATAGCCGCCAGTTGCACCAACACGCCGATGCTGTTGACCCAAAACACGATAGGTTTGGGGTTGGACCAGGCCACGGCAAGGGCGTATGTCGATAGCGTAGACACCATGACCAACCCATAAAACAGGCGTTGAGAATTGCGGTTGAAGTGAATGCCATGCCCTTCAAAGCGCTTGAAAAACAAGGCCAGCACCCCCAGCAAAAACCAGCCGTTGAACTGAAAATGCAGAAAAAACTGCACGCACATATAATACAGCGCCGTCCGCTTCAGGTCGGTCATGATGATAGGCCCCAATAGCCAAAGGCTGATCGTGGATACCACCATAAAAGCCAGTGCCGTTTTGGCTAGTAATGCCGAAAAAGCCGCCTTCTCATCCCCACGGTTCAGATCGCGCCAGAATTGCCAGACAAAAACATACGACACCAGCACGTGGAGCGTAGAAAAAGCGATAGAAAAACCGGCATAACCTTGAATGGGAAAACTGACGAACATACCTGCCACGCTCAACTGCGTCAGCCAGAACAGACGGCGATAGAGCGGCCGTTCAAGCGTTGCCGGCGGCAGGAAAGCGTGAAGCAGCAAATTGTACAAGGCCAGATAAACCCACCCCAGCATAGCCACGTGCGAATGGGCGTGGAGGATGTTTTTGTACTTCATCCACGCCACCTCCTCTACAAAAGCAAAGCGCAGCAGCGTGCCCATAGAGGCTGCCAGAAGCAGGTTTATCAGTGCCGTCTTAAACCATCGAGGGTTCATGTTATTTTTCTCCGTCGTTTGAGCGCATAAATTCCAATATGCTGCGCGCCTCCGTTACCGACACGTTTTGGTTGGGCATGCGAGTAAGACATTCTTCGAGCAGTTTCTGTGCCTCAGGATCTTCAGCAAGCATTACATCTACGTTGGTGATCATGTTCATGATCCACTCCGGCTTACGACGCTTGGTAATAGATGCCCAACCGGGGCCTACAACTCGTTCGTCGGTGATTTTGTGGCAAGCCGAGCATTTCATATCGTAAATACCCTCGCCCTCCTTGACCATCGCCTGGTCCAATGGGTTGGCCAACTCCACATTTTTGATTTCGCCGACTCCGGTGCCGTCATTCGTTGCTGCCGGTTCCTCTGATACCATACTCTTGGGCGCATCGCCCGAAGTTGAGCTTTCTTGTGATGGTTCGCCCCCACCGCAGGCAAATACGCCGCCTACCAGTGCGGACAATACTACAATTTGCAAACGTTTCATTGTTTATGTTTTAAATTAGAAATAGTTACAAAATTAATTCATCGTTTATTATGCGTACCGACAGATCCTTAATGGTCTGGCGTGTGAGCAAATACATCAGCCCTTCCCGGTAGATGACGGCCTTATCGTGTAACGGGCAGGGATTGGCGGAAGAACACACAGGCAGTCCCAACAGGCATGAAGTGAAAATATCGGGCCCGTCAATACTTTCTACCACTTTTCGCATAGAAGCGCTTTTATCTCTTTCGCTCAAATAAAATCCCCCGGAGGGACCTTTTGTAGAAGAGATAAGACCGTTTTTGGACAACTGCTGAAGTACTTTTGCCAAAAAAGGCCCGGGCACGTCCAATGCTTCAGCAACCTCCTTGACGCCAATCTTGTGGCTTTCGCTGGAGTGTATGGCCAGATGGACGACCGCCCTTATAGCGTATTTGCAGGACTTTGAAAACATAAGTTGTATTGTCGCGACAAATTTAAGATAAAAACATCTTTTTTTCTTTTTTTAGATGCATTTTTTTTTTCGCTCAAATCTTTTACCCAAATTGCAGGGAAAAGAATGACAAAAATCAATACCCCCGGCGACAAATATCAAATGTTTTGCAACGCTTAACAGCTTTCTTTGCATCATAAAAGATATAAACATCTTTTTATCTTATATATTTCAACCCTCGGCTGAAGCCGAGGGTTGAAGATGAGGAAAGAAACAGTATTACTTTTTATAACCTAATCTTTTGCCATGAAAAGCTCCTTTTTATTAAAAACAATTGGCGGATTCGCCCTACTACTAGCCCTAAGTATTTTTCTTTCAGGGTGTGGTAAACCCACTGGTACAGGAGGCGCATTAAGCGGTGATGCAGCCTCACAGGTATACGTAGCGCCTGGCCAGTACGACGAATTTTACATGTTTGCATCGGGCGGCTTCAGCGGCCAAATCGGCGTATACGGTCTACCTTCGGGTCGCTTGTTGCGCGTGATACCTATCTTCAGTGTAGACCCTGAAAAAGGCTATGGCTACAACGAAGAAACCAAGCCGATGCTCAATACATCATTCGGCTTTGTGCCCTGGGATGACGCCCACCACCCCGAGTTGTCTCAAACCGACGGACAGACCGACGGCCGCTGGATTTTCATCAACGGCAACAACACACCTCGTATTGCCAGAGTTGACCTAAGCACTTTTGAGACGGCTGAAATTATCGAGATCCCGAATAGCGGCGGCAACCACAGCTCGCCGTTTACTACCGAAAACACCGAATACGTAGTTGCAGGTACTCGCTTCAGCGTACCCTACCCGCAAAAAGACGTGGCTATCAACACCTATGCCGAAAACTTTAAAGGCACCCTTTCCTTTATCAGCGTAGATAAAAATACGGGACGCATGGACGTAGCCTTCCAGGTATTACTGCCCGCATTCGACTACGACCTTGCCCACTCCGGCAAAGGCAATTCGCACGGATGGACCTTCTTTACTTCTTACAATACGGAACAGTCGAGCACGTTGATGGAAGTTAACGCATCGAAAAACGACAAAGACTATATCGCTGCCGTAAACTGGAAAAAAGCCGAAGAGTATATCAAAGCCGGCAAAGGCCACGACATACCTGCCAACTACGCCCACAACGTATATGACGAAAGCACGCATATGGCTACCTCTACCATGAAGAAAACCGTAAAAGTGCTCATCCCGTCGGAATGCCCGGGTCTTGTTTACTTCCTGCCCACGCCCAAATCGCCCCACGGTGTCGACGTAGATCCCACCGGCGAGTATATCGTTGGCAGTGGCAAACTGGCCGCCGACCTCACGGTACACTCTTTTTCCAAAATGCAAGCGGCTATTGAAAAGAAATCTTTTGACGGCGAAGTAGACGGCGTACCCATCATCAAATACGAAGAAGTAGTAGGCGGCGTAGTATCGAAACCCGGCCTCGGCCCCTTGCACACCGAATTTGACGGCAAAGGTTACGGTTATACCACCTTCTTCATTTCTTCGGAAGTCGTGAAGTGGAAACTGGGCACCTGGGAAGTCGTTGACCGCCAGCCTACGTTTTATTCAGTAGGTCACCTTTGCATACCCGGCGGCGACTCGAAAAATCCCGACGGCAAATATCTCATAGCCCTGAACAAGATCACCAAGGACCGCTACCTGCCTACCGGCCCCGAACTGACGCAATCTGCCCAGCTTTACGATATTTCAGGCGACAAGATGAAAATGATCCTCGACTTCCCAACCATCGGCGAACCGCACTATGCACAAGCCATACCAGCATCGCGTATTGTCGAGCGCTCGAAGAAATTCTACAAAATAGAAGAAAACAAGCACCCTTACCGGGCGCTGGGTGAAAAAGAAACGAAAGTAGAACGCAAGGGCAACGATGTACACGTATATATGACGACCATTCGCAGCCACTTTGCTCCCGACAACATCGAAGGTATCAAAGTGGGTGACAAGGTTTACTTCCACGTGACCAACCTCGAGCAAGACTGGGACGTGCCGCACGGATTTGCCGTACAGGGCGCCACCAACGCCGAGTTGCTCATTATGCCCGGCCAAACCGAAACATTGCTCTGGGAACCCAAACGCGAGGGCGTGTTCCCGTTCTACTGCACCGACTTCTGCTCTGCCCTCCACCAGGAAATGCAGGGTTATGTAAGAGTCTCCGCTGCCAATTCCAGTACGCCGCTGAAATGGGGCCTGAATGTAAAAGACCCCTCTTAGTCACCATGCTGCGGAATTGTAATTCTTAGTACCATCAGCGCGGGGTCGGCCCCGGCCCCGCGCTCTTTTAAACTATCACGATATGAAATCGCTTCCCCGCCTCCTGATGTTTATCGCCGCCTTATCTTTGCTGGGATTATTCGCCTTTCCCATGTGGAGTATTACGCTTTATGCCCCGCAATACCCCGACGGTGTGACGATGTACATTTGGATCAACAAATTGAGCGGTAGTACGGAGGGCACCCTACAAAATATCAACATCCTCAACCACTACGTGGGGATGAAAATGATCGAACCCGAATCAATACCCGAATTGAAATATTTTCCTTATGTCATTTATGCGATGGTAGCGCTGGGACTATTGGTGGCTATCATCAACAAAAAGAATCTTTTCCTGGTGTGGACCATCCTGCTGGTGGTACTCTGCACGGTGGGCATTTACGATTTCTACCTCTGGGAATATGACTATGGCCACAACCTCAGCGCCGACGCGCCTATCTCAATCCCCGGAATGGCTTACCAACCCCCGCTGATAGGCCGCAAGATACTGCTGAACTTTACTGCCGATTCCTGGCCTTATATTGGAGGCGCCTTTGTAGCCGTGTCCATGCTGGCAGGTTTCCTGGCGTGGTGGCTAAGAAGACGAATGGCGCCACAGGCTTAGTTTAAGCTTAAATACTTTACGTCCTTCAAGCAAAAGCTAATGAAAAAGGCAATTTTCATCCTGATTGGGGTGGCAATGATAGCCGGTTGTACGCCCAGTCCACAACCCATCAACTACGGTACGGATCTTTGCAATCACTGCCAAATGACGATTGTAGACCGGCAACACGCAGGCGAAGCAGTGACCCGAAAGGGCAAGGTGTACAAATTTGACGCCATTGAATGTATGGTCAATTATGTGAATGTGCACCAGGAATCTGAGTGGGCGATATTATTAGCCGGCGATTACAATCGGCCTGGTGAGATGATCGATGCACTTACGGGCAGCTACCTCATCAGCAAGGCCATACCAAGCCCAATGGGCGCCTACCTTTCAGCTTTTGCCAATACGGAGGAAGCCGGTATGGTCCAATCAGAAAAAGGGGGCGAAATATATGATTGGTCGCAATTGCGCACTAAATTAGGCCCTAATACACCTCAATAAAAAACCTGTCATGCGCAATCTCCTATTTGTGCCG
>Ga0209573_1000624_pt1 | contig 69510 bp, 67 predicted proteins | sample TNRBio252014_DNA_FD_185870 | JGI IMG/M metagenome (GOLD analysis project Ga0209573, IMG submission 185870) | Wastewater treatment Type I Accumulibacter community from EBPR Bioreactor in Madison, WI, USA - TNR Reactor_6/25/2014_ DNA (SPAdes)... | ecosystem: Engineered > Bioreactor > EBPR >...
GTGATTGAATGACTTTCAGTCATCATACACAAGCTATCAGCTTGCAGCTTTCAGTCAGCTTTAGCTGAACCCGAGACTTTCAGTCTCTAAAGCATTCTATGCACTTTCAGTGCATAGTGGTTGAATTACTGTATGGCCGCTGGCTGGAAGACGCTATTTACGCCACCGAAGGCGTCGATTCGGCCCGGCGGCAACGGGCGGCGTTCTGGGTTCGGCAATGGCTGGACGCCATCGCCCCTTCCAATTTCTTCTGGACCAATCCCGAAGCGCTGCGGCGCGGCATCGCCAGCCACGGGTGCAGCGTGCTCTGGGGCTTGCAGAACTGGCTGCGCGACGCAGCCGCCCACAACGTGCGGATGGTGGAACCGGATGCGTTCCAGGTCGGTCGCGACCTGGCCGCCACTCCCGGTCAGGTGGTGCTGCGCAACGAACTGCTGGAACTGATCCAGTACGCGCCCGCCACCGACCAGGTGCGCGCGATACCGATTGTTTTGATCGCACCCTGGATCAACAAGTACTACATCATGGATTTGCGCCCGGACAACAGCCTGGTCCACTATCTGGTCAACCAGGGTTTCACCGTGTTCGTCACCAGTTGGAAAAATCCTGGTCCCGAAGCCCGGGCGACCACTCTGGAGGATTACCTGTTGCAGGGAGTGCGGCCGGCGCTGGACGCAGCCCGAGCGATCTGCGGCGTTCCCCAGGTCCACGCCACGGGCTACTGCCTGGGCGGCACCGCGCTGGCCATGACGCTGGCCTGGTTCAACGCTGCCGCCGCTGACCGGGCCGCTTGCCCGGTCGCCCACTGGACCGCGTTCACGACGCTGGTGGATTTCAGCGATCCCGGCGAAATCGGCGCCTTCCTGAGCGAATCCAGCTTCGAGTTTCTCAAACAGCGCATGAACGATGCCGGTTATCTGGACGGCGCTGACATGGCCAACGCCTTCCGGTTGTTGCGACCCAACAATCTGATCTGGCACTACGTTATGCACAGTTACTTATATGGCGAAGAACTGCCGCCCAGCGATGTCCTGTTTTGGAACTGCGACACCACGCGAATGCCAGCGGCGATGCACGAGGTCTACTTGCGGGAACTGTATCTGAACAACCGCCTGGCGCGGGGTGAACTGGAGATCGGCGGGCGACGGCTTGATCTGGGCGCGGTCCAGCAACCGTTGTACACGGTGGGAGCGGAACAGGACCATATCGCCCCCTGGAAACAGACCTTTCGGCTGTGCGCGTTGACGGGCGGACCTGCGCGCTATGTGCTGGCGACCTCCGGCCACATTCTCGGCATTATCAATCCGCCGGTCACGCCGCCCAAACGCCGTTACTGGGTTGGCGACGCAACGGGTCAACAAGACCCGGAGATTTGGCGTACCGGTACTGAAAAAGTATCGGGATCCTGGTGGGAAGACTGGACGCTCTGGCTGGCCGAGCGCTGTGGGCCGCTGGGACCGCCACCCGCGCTGGGCAACGCCGACTATCCATCCCTGGACGCTGCGCCAGGACAGTATGTATTGGAAAAATAGAAAAAAAGATCAAAGGGGAAAGGCTGAGGGAAACCCGTTGCAGCCTTTGTAGGACTTTCGCTTACCTACCTTTTCCGTCATACCCGCGAAAGCGGGTATCCATTATTTTCAATAAGTTACTGGATTCCCGCATACGCGGGAATGACGAAAAGCGAAAGTCCTGCTTTGGAATCTCTTCGCCCTTCGCCTTTCGCCTTCGCCTAACTTTCCGCCCGATTGGGATTGCGCCACAGCACCTCGACGCCCCCATCGTCGCGGGCCAAAATCCGGCATAGCACAAACAGCAGATCCGACAGCCGGTTCAGATAAACCCGCACCGGCTCGCCCACCTCCTCATCGCGCGCCAGCGACACCACCCGCCGTTCTGCGCGCCGGCAAATCGCCCGCGCCATGTGGCAATCCGCCGCCGCCCGGCCACCGCCGGGCAAGATAAATTCCTTCAGTGGCGGTAATTGCGCGTTGAACTCATTCAACATCGCTTCCATCCGCGCCACATCCTCCTCTCGCACGGCCTGATAGCCGGGGATGCTCAGTTCCCCGCCCAGATCAAACAGCTTGTGCTGCGTCTCCTGCAAACCATCGCGAATCGCCTCCCGCAGATCATGCGCCAGCACCCGGCCAATCGCGCAGTTCAGCTCATCCACCGCCCCGATCGCCTCGATACGCGAACAATCCTTGGCCACCCGTTCACCGTTGCCCAGTCCCGTCGTACCACCGTCGCCGGTGCGCGTGTAGATTTTGGAAAGCCGGTTGCCCATCTCGTTACCTCCCCTTCCCGTGCTACTAACCGTCGGTGTTCCCGGTCTGGACCGTGCTGGGGATCGTGATCCCGCCAGTCCACCGGTGTTGTTGTCATCATACTCCATCCTCCTTGGCGCCCGTGCACCGCCTGGCCCCGGATGCGGTCTGCTTCGCGCATCATTCGCTGTCAGCGCCACTAATATTTCGTAAAGTGGAATTTGTTTATATTTCAAATAGTTATTTATAATAATCATCCAGTTGACCAACAAAGGAAAAACTTTATAACTATTTGAATTTAAAATAATTATTTTTAATTGTATCTAAATAAATACAATAAAATTTACTTTACTTTTGCGACCTTCTCGTAATTGAAAACTACTCTCATTTTCAAAAAATGAAAAAATTTTTAAGTATTTGTTTTATAAAAGTTTTTTGTTTTTTTGCTATAAAATTTAATTTATATTTAACTTGATGTTTTTAAATATAATTTTTATAAATGATCATTGATCAAAAAGTATTTTCAGGAAAAATAAAAAATATTCATTTGCCAATTAGATACTTGCAAACCGTTTCGTTGTCATGTTTTGATACCGCCGCATTGCTGTATTGCAGTATGTTCCTGCCAAGGCCCGTTCTGTTGCAAACACGGCCTTAGGAACGTCAGGCGACACCGGCTGCCCAGCTTGGCAGGCTTCGGCCCGGAGTTGCTTAGGTCGGATTCGCGGGGATCGGGTTCATCCGATCCAGGCCAGGAAGCCTCAACCGATCAGGGATCGGAATCCATCGAGCACTATCAGTTCGTACTGATTAACGACGGAGGTCTTTATGGAATTCACGGAATGCGTCAAGGATCGGCTTACTCTGACCCTTAAGTCAGGTCTGCTGTGCGCGGTCATGCTGATGCCTGCGACAGTTCTGGCTCAATCGCTGGAGACAGTCCGTGGCGAGGAGGCCACGCGCGTCGACAACCCGGCAACGGCAGCTCCGACGATCACCGAACCGCAGAGAGTGAGCCTCATCCCCACCGATATCGCCACTGCCGCCGTATCAGCCCAGCAGCGCAAGATCGCCCGTTTGACCGGGCATATTCAGCGCCGCTACCAGATCCCCGAACACAAAGCGCAGCAAATCGTGACCGCAGCGGTCCACAACAGTGAAATTCACCAAGTGGATCCGGAACTCATCCTCGCCATCATCGCGGTTGAATCCACTTTCAAGGAGCGGGCTGTCAGCCGGGTCGGCGCCCGGGGACTGATGCAGGTGATGCCCAGCGCGCATGGTCGCAAAATTCGGGAAATCGGGGGGCACCACGCCCTGTTTGATCCCGTCAAGAACATTCATGTCGGTTCCCGGATTCTGGCCAACTATCTTGATGACCACTCCGGCAACCTGCGGCGGGCGCTGCTGAACTACAACGGTAGTCTGCATTTGCGCCGCTCGTCCTTCCCGGAAAAGGTCATGCGCATCTACCGCGACCTGCAACGGACCACCACTGAGGGCTAATCTGTCCGCCCCAGCGCTCCCCCACAGCGGGGAGCACGGGTGGAGTTGCGCCAGACCCCGGTTCTTCATCGCCAGCGCCGATCACTCATACCGGCTACTATTGAGTGCATCCGCTCTCTCGTGACTGGAACTCATGTCTGCCAACCGACCCGATCCCGCCCTCCTGGCCACCCAACTGCCGACCGACCGGCCCCTGCCCCCCGTCGAATGCTGGCATCCGCCGCTCAGCGGGACCATGAATCTGCGTATCACCCGTGATGGCGTCTGGCATCACGACGGCGCACCCATTCAACGCGAAGCGCTGGTGCGCCTGTTCGCTTCGATCCTGCGCCGCGACGATGACGACCACTACTATCTGGTCACTCCGATGGAAAAATGGCGCATCCAAGTGGATGACGCCCCCTTTCTGGCGGTACGGCTGGACGCGACCGGCCATGGACTGGAGCAAACCCTCGCTTTCACAACCAACGTCGGCGACAGGGTAACCGCCGGTCCCGAACACCCGCTGACCGTCGAATACCACACCCCCGGCGGTGAACCCACTCCTTATCTATGCGTGCGTGGTCGCTTGCGGGCGCTGTTGACCCGGGCGGTCTTTCTGGAGCTAGCTGAACTGGGCGAAGAACAGCCGGACGCTTCGGGTCGTCACTACGGCGTGTGGAGCCAGGGCCAGTTTTTCCATCTTGGCCGGCTGGATGATGAGACCTGAACCATGCGCCGCATTCTGCTTTCCCTGCTGCGCACCCTGGTGCTGCTGCCCTCCCTGACCCTGGTTGCGCTCATTCGCCTGCTGCAAGGGCTGGCCGCGCCACTGGCCCTGCTGCTGCAAGTGCTGATCGGCGTCCCCCTGGCGCTATGGCGGATCCGCCAACCCTTGGAACCGCGCTTTATCCCGATTCAGGAGGCTGATCTACCCAACGCGGCCTGGATTGAACTCACTGACGCCGCCGAGGCGCTGGCCGCCGATGATTTCGTGCATTACGGCGATTTTCGCTGCAACGGTCTGATCCAGAACGCCGTATTGTGGCTGCGGCTGCTGGGCCAGCCGGAACACGGCATCGGCGCTATCGCCGCATATGTCGAACCCTTGGGCGGCGGCCCACCGGCGCGCGACTTCATCGAGTTCGTCACTGAATTTCACGATGGCCGGGTGCTGACCAGCAATAACCTGAACCTGCCCTACAGCCTGCCTGCGCCGGACTACCTGGCCCGCCTGCAATTCAAGGATGTCTGGGATCCCCGGGCGCTGTATGTCCTGCACCGCAGCCTGGTGGCCGCTCTGAACCGGCCGGTCAGTCGAACCCGGGTTGAACAGGCGGCCCACAACCCTGCCGGTCTACTGGCCGACAGCTATAGCCGCGAAATCCAGGCCCTGATCGCGCGGGGCTGGCTGCGCCTGGACCCGGCTGCCGCCACCGCCCGGCTCAGTCCGTGGGGCGCACTGATCGGCGTCTGGCGACAGTCCTGGCCGCTGGCCAGCCTGTACTTGCGCGCCGCCGACCGTTACGCGCACCGCCTGCTGGTCGAACATGGCATTGACGGCGCGGCATTCCTCGGGAGCGCGCCCAATATCATCGTCGCCCGCCAGCCATCGCCAGAATCCGGGGCTATCGCCACGGTACGCGCCGGCTATGAACGGATTCTGCCGCTGGCCCGGCGTACTGACCCCCAGGCGGTGCTGGAAGCGGTGGTGGTGGAACTGGATCGCGAGGCCGCCGGCGCGCTGTTAATGCCGGAATTCCGCTACACCTTCCACGGTTACGCCGACCACCCGCCACGGCGGATTCGCCGGTTGCGTAGCTTCGACGTTGTCCTTGACCCGCAAACCGGTACGCTGGCGGTCACGGCCATGGAGCGGGAATTCGAGCAGGCCGTTGATGAAGCCGAATGGGCTGATCTCACCGCCAGTACGCCACAGGTTCCGTTGATCCTCGGCCCCTGGCTGTGCGATCTTGACCAGATCCTGCCCACGGCCCTGGTGGCGCTCGACGCCCAGGCGGACGACAGCCCCCTCCTGCTGGATTCGGCTTCACTCTACGGCAACGAAGACGGTGCGCCTTACTGGCAGGTCGTCGCCTGGAGCGGCCAAAACGACCATCCCCTGCAAGTGCAGGTGGACGCGCGTTCGGGCCGGATCATCCCCGATACTCAATCCTGACCCACTGAGGAGTCGCATCATGGGAGGCTTTTCCACCTTTGTCATCGGTTTGGCGGTTTTCGCCGTCATTCTCATCTTCCTGGGCGTCAAGTCGGTGCCCCAGGGTATGGAGTACACCGTCGAGCGGTTCGGCCGCTACACCGAAACCCTGCGGCCCGGCCTGAATCTCATCATCCCCGTCGTTGACCGCATTGGCCACAAAATGAACATGATGGAAACGGTGCTGGACGTTCCCTCGCAGGAAATCATCACCAAGGACAACGCCATGGTGAAAGTCGATGGGGTAGTGTTCTACCAGGTGCTGGACGCCGCCAAGGCCGCTTATGAAGTCAATCAGCTTGAATTTGCCGTCCTGAACCTGACCATGACCAACATCCGCACGGTCATGGGTTCCATGGATCTGGACGAACTGCTGTCCAAGCGCGACGAGATCAATGCTCGCCTGCTCAACGTCGTGGACGAGGCCACCACCCCCTGGGGTCTCAAGGTGACCCGCATCGAAATCAAGGACATCGCTCCACCCAAGGACCTGGTGGATTCCATGGCCCGGCAGATGAAAGCGGAACGCGACAAGCGGGCCTCCATTCTGACCGCCGAGGGCGAACGGCAAGCTGCGATCCTGGCCGCCGAGGGCCAGAAGCAGGCGGCGATTCTGGAAGCGGAGGGCCGCAAGGAATCCGCATCACGGGATGCCGAGGCCCGCGAACGGCTGGCTCAGGCCGAAGCCCGCGCGACGCTGATGCTGTCGGAAGCCATCGGCAAGGGCAGCGTCCAGGCGGTTAATTATTTCGTGGCGCAGAAATACGTTGAAGCCATCGCCAAACTGGCGGCGGCTCCGAATCAAAAGGTGCTGCTGATGCCGCTGGATACCTCCGGGCTGGTCGGCGCCATCGCCGGGGTCGCCGAACTGGCGCAGGAAGCCCTGGGCAGAACGGGACCGCGCGCTTGACCTCCTCCCCGCCCTAAAGGGCGAGGATTCCTGACTTCACAATCAGGGTTTTCTGCTTCACTGAGGATTGCCCATGGGAGTACCGAGCTTGGTTTTCGCAGTTCCCCCCGAAGGGGGTTTTACGAGTGTTCCGCACTCAACCGCATACCCCCACAGGTCTGACATCCTCTCCACAGACTTCACATTCCGCCAGCCCGGCGGTAGGTCTTTGGAGACGCGGGTGATGTTACCGAAAAGAGCGGCGCTGAAACAGTCCCCACGAGGGGGACTGCCGCGCCGTCCGCTCTCCCTCCCCGCCCTAAAGGACGGGGTCTCTCGCGGAGAAGCCTGATGAACCCCTGGCTACTGGAACCGGCCTACTGGAACTGGCTGGTGTTGGGCGTGGCGCTGATGGCAGTCGAAGCGATAGTCCCCGGCTTCTTCTTCCTGTGGCTGGGCGTAGCGGCGCTGCTGGTCGGGTTGCTGCTGGCTATCGCGCCGGGACTGGACGGATCCTGGCAAGTGCTGCTGTTCGCCGTGTTGTCGGTAGGTTCCATCGTGGCCTGGCGGCTGTGGCTGCGGCGGTCTCCGACCCGGACCGCCGATCCTTTGCTCAACCGGCGCGGCCATCAATATGTCGGACGGGTGTTCACTCTGGATGCTCCGGTGGTCAACGGTCATGGCAAGATCCGGGTTGATGACAGCACCTGGAGGGTGGTGGTGGAGCAGGATTGTCCAGCCGGAACCCGATTACGCATCGTCGGCGTGGATGGCGTGGTGCTCAGAGGTGCGGTGGAGATCGCCAGCGCGGACGAAGGTTCAAGCGCGAAATCATTCAGTTGACCACTCAGCGCCGTATTGGGCTGACGCAAAAGTTTTAACCGGTTCTCGTTCCCACGCTCCCGCGTGGGAATGCCGTCGAGCCGCTCCAGCGGCCCGAGTTCGAAGGCTGACCCCGAGACGCGGGAGCGTCTGGATCTGCTCCCACGCGGGAGCGTGGGAGCCAGATATTTACTGCGCGACGGCGCAACCGTGGTCTTGACGCCCGGCGAACTGGCCAAAACCGTGCGTTTCATCGAATTCGACCCTGCCCGGCAATGCCTCAACGACTTCACCACCACGAATCAATACCGAGTGCAAGGCGAACATCGTGCAGCTCCACACTTTTGCACTGGGAATAATTTGGTCATAGTGTCCTGAAAATACCCAGCAAAGAACCCGCCCCATGACTGTCCTTTACCCAACAGAGTTTTCGCGGCTGCGGCAGCAAGCCGGGTTTCCCTTGGATGAGCTGTAAAAAATCCTTGGATACTCGCGCCGCACCCTATCGCACTATAAAATATGAAAGTAGTATAATCTTTCCAAGGTTGCTGATTATCGACACCCTATGCTGACTTTTGGAAGAAAGGGGAAACAGTATCGGGTTTTGCTCAGATCATTCTGCTGCATTGATCCTTTCGCTGGTATCGGAGGAGATCGCTGGGGCTTTGATGCAATTGAAGGCAAGCGTTTATTTACCAGAGAATGGAGTATATACCCATAAAAACTTATATGGCCAACAAGGATGCACAGAAAAAATCCACGCCGTAGGTGCTAGATTTATTTTTGGCCTGTTTGGGCTTTATCTTATATCATAAAACCAAATTCAGCACTTAGAAAAAGCTGTTTTAAGCCAATGAGGAAAGCATGTTCAATAAAATCTACAAAAGTAGTTCATATTCTCGACCACAATTGGCAGAGCTTTGGGGTTATGCCAGTTTTCATGCAATTGCTCGTGGTGTTATCACTCCAAAAAATACGAACAAGATCATTCTATTCGTTACAGAAGAGAAACAATCATTTCAAGCACAGTATCAAGATCGCTTATGTGAAGGCGTACTCTTTTGGGAAGGGCCAACAGACCATTTTGCTGAACAACGGATAATTGACGCAGCAACAAGTGGTGATGAAATACATCTGTTTCACCGTGAGAGACATCATTCAGACTTTACATATTTCGGGCTGCTTGCCTTAACGTCTTACCAACTTCAAACTGGCAAACCCAGTTCTTTTGTATTCCAGATTATATAGAGGGAGCATATATGACGAAAAATGCTATAAGTAAAGATATCATCTCCACTTTATCGACGAGTTTATACTGTGATGAAAAGGGCAGATTTCAACCGGGGAAAAAGAGATTTTCGATGCAGCGGTAGTATGCCTGATTAGCGACACAGGTAACATTGAACTTAGAGGAATTTATTATGGAAAAATTGATTGAGCTTTGCGACTGGATGGACGAACACAGCAAGTCTCATATCGTCTGGTATGTAAAGCGGCTGGCTGCAAACGACACCCTTGCCAGTGGGGCGCATCAGGCAGGCCCCTATATAGCAAAGGATTTTTTATTCAGTGTATTCCCCTCCCTGAACCGGCAGGAAGCAGAAAACCCGGACAAGCACTTTGAACTCAAGATTGATTCCCATAAGGACGTTCGGAAGGCGCGGGCGGTTTGGTATAACAATAAATTCAGGGGTGGTACCAGAAACGAAGTGCGACTAACCAATTTTGGCAGTAAAATTTCACCATTGCTTGACGCTGACAGCACCGGTTCCCTAGTTGTCTTTGCATTCCATCGGGCTGATAACGGAGAGGCTTCAGTTTGTCATGTATGGGTTTGTAATCATGAGATTGAAGCGGACTTTATTGAAGATCGCATCGGTTTTGTAGAGCCGGGCAAATGGAGAATTCGGAGCATTGACGAAGGAGACCTCTACTCGTTTTTTGCGCCGCCGATCCGTTCTTCATGCTGGCTTGATCCGCATCAAGTTCCCTCTTCCTGGATGAAACAATTTCCCAGTGCGGCTGAGATTATCCATAAAACCCTTGAGCTTCGCGCACCGCATGGAGAAACCCCTGATGTGCGATTGATGCAACGCCAAGAGTGCGGGTTTGAGATTTTCTACAGCGTAGAACAGGCCATCGAGTTACCGGTGGTTCAAAAGGGCTTCACGACCATAGAAGACTTCAGTCAGCGAGGGTTAACTGCCATTCAGCGTCGTAAGTCTTATTTGGGACGCTCACTGGGATTGCACACGCGAGAAATCTTCCTCGAAGAGCAATTACTGGAAGGAGAACATTTCTCGCATCAACCGGAATCCGAGTCGGGAAAGCGGCCAGATTTTCTCTTTCCCAGCCAATCCGCTTATCAGGACAGTGCTTTTCCCGCTCATCGCCTGCGAATGCTGGCTGTCAAAACCACCTGCAAAGACAGATGGCGGCAAATCCTGAATGAGGCCGACCGGATTAAGCAAAAACATCTGCTGACGCTCCAAGAAGGAGTTTCGGAAGGCCAGTTTAAGGAAATGAGTGCGGCAGGCGTTCAGCTTGTGGTACCCGCGCAATTGCGAAACGCTTATCCAATCGCTATTCAGCCACATTTGCAGACCCTCGAATCATTTATCGGAGATGTCAGAGTTTTGAGTCTTCCCTAAGCCTGCCTTCTTGCCAAAGTCTGCGTTTTTTATCTCCTCCCGCGTTCCCATTTCGCGCCGCTTTTTTTCCAGCCAGAACGTCAGCGCCAGTGCGCCGCCACCAGCGATCAGCAGACTGAGCAACAACCCCAGATGCTCCGCCAGATGAGCGAAAAAGAGCGTGTAGATTTGGATGATCAGGAACGTCGCGCCGTAGCCGGTCAACATCCGCATCGCCAGCCGCGCTCCCAACCCAATCAGCCCGACATTTAATCCCGCCCACAGCGCGTTGAAGAACAGTAATTCGACCGCGCTGGCCCGATACCACCCCTCGTCGGCCAGATCAAAGTTGCCAAACAACGCCAGCAGCCACAGCGCCATTTCCGCAAAAAACAGCCCGGCGGACAGCCAGACCTTACAAAACCCCCGATACCGCGCCAATAGTCCGGTTTCGCTCTGCTGATGAATAACCGCCACGGCGATTATCGCTATCGCCGCCAGCAGAAACCGCAATGGGTAATTCATCCCGAACCAGTAGGCGCCCCATCCCGAGGCATAGCCGGTAAATCCGCCGAACCAGGCGAAAAACACCACCGCGCTCAATACCAGCAACAACACATTCCGCAGCGCATAACTCAGGCTGAGCAGCAGCACTAAATCCAGCAGCAGCAAAGCCGGCCAGTTGCCGGAGCCGGTTGAATAGATCGTTCCTACCGTAAAAGTCAGGCCCATCAGCAGCCAACCGCCCAGCAGTTCCAGACTCAAACCGCTCCAGACCCGGGCGGGACGGTTGTGCTTCAGCCATTGTCCACCACCGAAGCTGGCCAGCGTGGCGATGCCCAGCACCACTGCCAGCTTAACCAGGGTGAATTCGAACAGGGTCTGGCCCAGAATGACCAGACCGGCCATGACGCTGACCGCGCCAAAGATCAGGAACCAGCGCCCCAGCGAGCGCCAGTCCCAGCCCTCAGTCGGATAGCGGGCGCGCAATTGCGCATGAATCGCCGCGTCCAGCAGCCCCTCGCGCAGCAGGGCGTCCAGTTCCCGGCACACCCGGCGGTTGCGGGAGGACGGGTTCACGAGGGCTGCTCCGGTGCGCGAGCCTGCCGCTCAAAGGCGTAGCCCAATAGCATTGCCAGCGCCCCGGCTACCAGGAAAAAAATCCCGGCGGACTGCGGATCCCAGAAGTGCTCGAAAAAGCGGGTGTACAGGTCAATCGCCAGAAACACGATGCCAAAGCCGGTAAATCGGGCATCGTGCAGGCGAGCGCCGGCCATGATCTGGACGACGCCAGCGGCGGTGAAAATCAGCACCCAGTCCAAGGGTCGCCCGAACAGGGTCAGAAACCATAGCGCCAGATTTAGATACAGCAGCCCGAAGATCAGGTACAGCGCCCCAAACCCGGCACAGCGGCGCAGCGGGCCACATTCCAGCCGCCGTTCATGCCACAGGCCGAGCAGGATCGCGATCAGCGCCACGACCGCCATCAGCCGTTCATCCTGAAGGTCGGCGAAGTAAGCGCCCTGTCCGCCGTAGGCGTGCCACGATCCCAGGCCGTGAAAAAACAGCAGCAGCGCCAGCAGCAGCGGCCAGCGCAGGTGATAACGGTAGGCAGTCAGGGCGCTGAGTACGCCGGTCAGCAGCAGGATCACCGGAATAACCCGGCCTTCGGTATCGTCGTTGACGGCGATATTCAGTAGCACGAAGACGCCAAACGCCGCCGCCAGACTGGCGGTGACCAGCACCGATCCGGTGAAGGGATGACGTTGCTGCGAGTCGGTCGCCATTCGCACTCCAAAAAACCACAGTCCCGCCCCCACGCCCCCCAGCATGAGCGCCGCCAGCAGGGCCGATTCCGCCAGCAGGGCGATAAAAGCCAGCACCGCCAATCCCAGTTGGAACAGGGCGAACAGGCCGAGCCATTTCAGTAGCGCCGCCAGAAACCGGCCCTGAGTCTCGTAGCGCGGCAACAGGGTTTCCAGCAAGGAGCGGTCGATCAGCCCTTGTTGATGCCAGTCAGTGAGTTCGCGGGTCAACAAGCTGCGGGTGACAGGGCGCATGATTCAGACTCCGGATGGTTTTGGCGCTGCACAATCTCTGGAGGGGATGCGCTGGGTCTTCACCCCGCTGGTTCCCGCGCCTCCAGCGCTTCCCAGCGTTCATAGGCCGCCTGCAACTCCGTTTCCAGCGCCCGCAGTTCCTCCATGGACCGGGTAATCGCCGCCGGTTCCTGTTTGTAGAACGCCGGATCGGCGGTCAGGGCGTGCAACTCCCGCTGGCGCTGTTCCAGGGCTTCGATCCGAGCCGGCAACTGTTCCAGTTCCCGCCGTTCCTGATAACCGAGCTTGCCGGACGTGGCCGATGGCGGCAGGCGGATGGACGGCCTGGGTTGCGGTTTGGGCTTGGCGGCGACCACAACCGGCGCCGGTACGGACCGCTGGCGCAGCCAGTCACTGTAACCACCGACGTATTCGCCAATCCGGCCGCTCCCCTCGAACACCAGGCAACTGGTGACGACATTGTCCAGAAACGCCCGGTCATGGCTGACCAGCAGCAGCGTGCCGGGGTATTCCAGCAGCAGTTCCTCCAGCAGTTCCAGCGTCTCCAGATCGAGATCGTTGGTCGGTTCGTCCATCACCAGCAGATTGGCCGGCCGGCTGAACAGCCGCGCCAGCAACAGCCGGTTGCGCTCGCCGCCGGACAGGGACTTGACCGGGGAGCGCGCCCGCTGGGCGGTGAACAGAAAATCGCCGAGATAACCGATGACATGGCGGCGCTGGCCGTTGATCTCCAGAGTTTCCTGGCCACCGGCCACGCTGTCCAGCACGGTCTGTTCCGGATCCAGATGCTCGCGCAACTGGTCGAAATAGGCGATGTCCAGCTTGGTTCCCCAGCGCACCTGACCCTGATCCGACGCCAGCCGTCCCAGCAGCAATCCCAGCAGGGTGCTCTTGCCGCAGCCGTTGGGGCCGATCAGGCCGATGCGGTCGCCGCGCTGGATGCGCACCGAAAAATCGCGGATCAGCGGTTCCTCCTGCCAGGCATACGTCAGATTCTTGACCTCTACCACCAGTTTTCCAGAGGCATCGGCCGGGTCCAGCTCGAAACGGGCCTTGCCGACCGGCTCGCGCCGCTGGCGGCGAACCTCGCGCAAGGCCAGCAGCGCCCGCGCCCGACCCTCGTTGCGGGTGCGACGGGCTTTGATGCCCTGGCGAATCCAGACTTCTTCCTGGGCCAGTTTCTTGTCGAATTTGGCGTTATGGCGGGCTTCAACCTCCAGTAGCGCCGCCTTCTTTTCCAGGAAATGGGCGTAATCCCCCGGCCACGAGGTCAGCGCCCCGCGATCCAGCTCCAGCAGCCGGGTCGCCAGCCGTTGCAGCAGGGTGCGGTCGTGGGTGACAAACAGCAACCCGCCGCGAAAGTCCAGCAATTCCTCTTCCAGCCACTGGATCGTTTCCAGATCGAGATGATTGGTTGGCTCGTCCAGCAACAGCAGATCCGGCTCGCACACCAGCGCCCGACCCAGCAGCGTCCGCCGCCGCCAGCCGCCGGACAGTTCCGCCAGTGGAGTATCGGCCGGCAATTGCAGGCGGCTGAGCACGGTTTCGACCCGCTGCTGCCAGCGCCAGCCGTCGCGCGCTTCCAGTTCGTGCTGCAACTGCTCCATCCGCCGCAGTCGATCCGGCGTGGTCGCCTGCGCGAGCTGGTGCGCGGCGGCATGATACGCAGCCAGCAATTCGCCCAGCCCCTCCAACCCGCCCGCGACCATTTCGAATACGGTCGCCGTGGTGTCCGCCGGCAACTCCTGCGCCAGCGTTGCGATCCGCAAGCCCGGCTGCCGCCAGATTTCGCCGCCGTCGGCGTGCAGTTCATCGGCCAGCAAGCGCAGCAGTGTGGTTTTGCCAGCGCCGTTGCGGCCAATCAGGCAAACCCGTTCGCCGGGGTCAATCTGGAAGCTGGCGTCATCCAGCAGTTTTTCCGCGCCAAAAGCGATAGAAAGATGGTCAATGCTTAACAGGGGCATGAAATCACTATTTAACCGAGGGTTGATTCAATGAGCAGGTTCCCGTTCATTCAGGAACGGTTGCAGCAGTAACCCATCCAGCCGCGTGGCCCGTCGGTCGCGGAAATAGTCCAGGCCCAGAGTCATGCCGGTGTGACCGTCGCGCGGCTGGTCGCGGTAGGTGTCAAACAGCCGATCCCACCACGGCAGGTTGAAGCCGAAGTTGCTGTTGGTTTCCTCAGGCCGCACCGAATGATGCACCCGATGCATGTCGGGCGTGACCACCATCCAGCGCACAACCCGATCCAAGGCCGGCGGCAGTCCCACATTGCCGTGATTGAACATCGCCGTGGCGTTCAAAATCACCTCGAACAGCAGCACGGCCACCGCCGGCGCACCCAGCAGCAGCACCACCGCCAGCTTGATCAACATCGATAGCACGATTTCCAGCGGATGGAAGCGCAGAGCCGTCGTCACGTCGAAATCCAGATCGGTATGGTGCATCCGGTGCAGCCGCCATAACAGCGGCGCTTTGTGAAACGCCACATGCTGGGCGTAGATCGCCAGATCCAGCAGTAGCAGTGAGGCGATGAACGCCAGTCCCGCCGGCGCATTCAGCCACGGCAACAACCCCCAGCCGTGCGCTTCCGCCAGTCCGGCTACGCCAACCGCCAGCACCGGGAACACCAGCCGCACCACCACGCTGTCCACCACGATGATGCCGAGATTGGCCGGCCAGCGGCGGATTCGCGGCAGGCTTAAAATCCGGCGCGGCCGCCGCCATTCCCACTGCATCATCAACAGCAGCACGATGAAGAAGCCGCTTAACCGGATAGCCGGTTCATAACGTAACAGATCGCTCATGCGCGTGGGCCAGGTGACGGTGCAGGGTTCAGGCATAACCGACGGTCAGGCGTCGGCGCTGGCGAAACGCCTCCCAAACCTTTTCATGAAAATAATAGGCAACCGTGTTGCAGGCCGGCTCAATCAAGGCCACCACGCCGCCCGCCAGCGCACTGCCGGTCAGCAGATACACGACGGTAAAAGCCACCGAGATATGGACCAAGGCAAAGGTGAAGGTTTTCAACATGACGGCGCCTCCGGTAAGTGATTCATGGCCTCATGATAGGGGCGCCGGCAATAATAATAAAATGGATTGTTTTGAGGGAATAGATAGTCAATTTCTATTTAATGCCCGTGGGGAGGATGCACGGCTATTGTCCGCTCAGGAGGGATCCAAACGGGCGAGAGGTGGCGAGGTGAGCGAGATAGATGGGCGCCGGTTCGTTCAGTTCGCTGGCGCCCAAGGTCTCCATCTGGCCGACGAAGACCTGTTGAAAGGTGCTGGTGTACTGCGATCCGCGCCCGACCGGCCACGGGTCGTTGAGGTAGACCTGTCCACCCTCGAAACCAGTCACCACCCGGATATGGGGCACCGGGTTCGCCACCCCGGATAACGAAACCAGGCCCGCCAGCCACAAGGGGCCATAGCTTTCCAGCAGCGCCGTAATCGCCGGTGGCGTGTAACAGACGGGTTCCTCAACAGCGAAGCCGTTCCGCTGAAGAATGTAGCGATCATTCGGATTCAGGCCATTGGTGAGGGACGGGACATAACTCACCCCGCCCGGATTGGCCGCGATGCGGCTGGGGTCAAAGGATGCCTGGTTCTTCCAGCCCAGAATCATGGCGATGCTGGCCGCCCAGCAGCCCATACCGGTACCTTGGGCAATCAACGGCACGTCATATCGCATGGGTTCTCCCTCCCGGTGAGGTGGAGTGGGGTTGCAATCCGGCGCGTGCGCCGTCTTTTGACTATAGACCATGCGCGCTGTTCTGATGGGCTGTTTCCAGGATGATGCGAAACATGGACCGGGTTTCAGCCGACCGGTCAAGGGGCGGCGCCGACGGTTCGGGCTATAATGCCGCGCCGCGTTCGTGCAACCCTGCATTCTTTGGAGAGAACCCCGTGCCCCGATTCCCCCAGATCATTACCGGCCAGTTTCCCGGCGTCCGCCCGCGCCGACTGCGCCGCGATGAGTTCTCGCGCCGACTGGTGCGCGAGACCGTGTTAACCCCCGCTGATTTGATTCAACCCCTGTTCGTGATCGAGGGTGAACAGCGCCGCGAGCCGGTCGCTTCGATGCCCGGCGTGGAGCGCCTGACGATTGACCTGCTGCTGCGCGAAGCCGAAGCGCTGGCGGCCTTGGGCGTACCGGCGGTGGCGCTGTTTCCGGTGACGCCGCCCGAAGCCAAATCGCTGGACGCCGCTGAAGCCTGCAATCCGGATGGCCTGGCGCAACGGGCGGTGCGCGCGCTGAAGGCGGCAGTTCCCGAACTGGGGATCATTACCGACGTGGCGCTGGACCCGTTTACGAGCCACGGCCAGGATGGGCTGGTGGACGAATCGGGCTATGTGCTCAATGACGAGACCGTGGCGGTGCTGGTGCGACAGGCGCTGTCCCACGCGGAAGCCGGAGCCGACATCGTGGCGCCCTCGGACATGATGGACGGACGGATCGCGGCGATTCGCGAGGCGCTGGAATCCAACGATTTCATCCACACCCGGATCCTGGCCTATTCCGCCAAGTACGCCTCCAGCTTCTACGGGCCGTTCCGCGATGCGGTCGGTTCATCCGGCGCGCTGGGCAAGGGCAACAAGTCCAGCTATCAGATGGACCCGGCGAACAGCGATGAAGCGCTGCGCGAAGTGGCGCTGGATTTGGAAGAGGGCGCGGATATCGTCATGATCAAGCCGGGATTGCCGTATCTGGACATCGTGCGCCGGGTCAAGGACCAGTTCGCCGCGCCCACCTTCGTTTACCAGGTCAGCGGCGAATACGCGATGCTGCTGGCGGCGGCGCGCAACGGCTGGCTGGATGAAAAAGCGGGGGTCATGGAATCGCTGCTATCCATCAAACGGGCCGGGGCGGACGCAGTGCTCACCTATTTTGCGAAATCGGCGGCAGGCTGGCTGCGGCAGGCATGAACGGGCCGATTCCCCCAGCGGTGCGCACCACGCCCCTGCATCAGGGGCGCTGGAAAATTCTGCTGCTGGCGGCGCTGGGCGTGGTGCTGAGCGTATTTTTCGCAGCGATCATGCGTCCGCCGGGCGGTCAGCCGTCCGCGCCCGGTCAGGACAAGCCGTGGCAGATCAGCCGGAGTCCGGACGGGACGACGATCACCGTGTTTGGCCTGACCCTGGGTCAGAGCACCCTGCGCGATGCCGTGAACAAACTGGGCCGGCGCTACGAACTGGGCGTATTTCAGAATCGGAATGGCGCCCTGAGTCTGGAAGCCTATTTCCGCGATGCGGTGGTCGGCGGCCTGAACGCCCGGCTGGTGCTGGCGGCGCAACTGCCCGAAGACCTGCTGAACGGGCTGCGGCAGCGCGCCGGCGAAGGCAAGCCCACCGCTGATGGCGGTCGCCGCTATCCGGTGATCGAAGCGGATCAGGAGGTGGGACTGGGGGCGATCATCACCGCAATCACCTATCTGCCGGTGGTCCCGTTCGACGCGGAACTGGTCGGCAAGCGCTTTGGCGAACCGGACGAACGGGTGGCGGTGAAAAAAGGCATGCACTGGCTGTACCCGACGCTGGGGCTGGATGTGCTCCTGGGCGAGACGGGCGAGGCGCTGCTGCAATACGTTCCCCCCCCGGAATTCGAGCAGCGGTTGCGAGCGCCGCTGCGCAATAGAGTCATGGAGAACTGAAGATGACCCTGCCGCCCGATCAATACGCAGTAATGGGCAATCCCATCGCCCACAGTCAATCACCGCGCATTCATGCCCTGTTCGCAGCGCAAACCGGCCAGAACCTGGAGTATCGCGCCCTTCGGGTGGAGCCGGGCGGGTTTGCGGCGGCGGCGCGAGCGTTCCAGGCGGCGGGCGGCAGGGGACTGAACGTGACCGTACCGTTCAAGCCGGACGCCTGGGTGTTCGCCGACGTACTCAGCGCCCGCGCCGAGCGGGCCGGGGCGGTCAATACCCTGAGTTTTACCTCTACCGGCGTGCAGGGCGATAACACCGACGGGCCGGGGCTGGTGCGCGACCTCAAGATCAACCACGGTTACTCGTTAGCGGGCCGGCGCATTCTGCTGCTGGGCGCGGGCGGCGCGGCGCGGGGCGTATTGCAGCCGCTGCTGCTGGAGCAGCCGGCGCAACTGGTCATCGCCAATCGCACCGCCAGCAAAGCCGCCGAACTGGCGCTGCGCTTCGGTGATCTGGGGCGGGTGTTGGGCTGCGGCTTGACGGATCTGGCCGGACGGTCGTTCGATCTGATCATCAACGCCACCGCCGCTGGCCTGACCGACGCCGTGCCGCCGTTGCCGGACGGGGTGCTGGCAACCGATGGCTGGTGCTACGACCTGATGTATGGCCATGAACCTACCGCGTTTGTGCGCTGGGGCGGTGAGCACGGCGCGGCCCGGTCTCTGGACGGGCTGGGGATGCTGGTGGAACAGGCCGCCGAATCCTTTCATCTATGGCGCGGGGTGTGGCCGGAGACTGCGCCGGTCATCACGGCCCTGCGGGGCGGGTGAGAGGCCATAATAAAAACTAAGCCTTTGATTTGTATAACTGTAGAGCCGGCTTCCAGCCGGCTTTTGGATGATCGGGCTGGCTGGAAGCCGGCTCTACATAAAATTTTGCTGAAAAATCAATGAAGATTTTTTCGACAGTCTCTAATACCAATTCTCGGTAAATTTTCGTATTTGTGATCGTCATTCCCGCGAAGGCGGGAATCCAGGCAGCCGCTGAACAACGGGATACCCGCTTTCGCGGGTATGACGAACGGGGTGGTTTTTGAGCTGAAAAAGATAAAGCCTATTGGGAAACGGTATAAGGCCAGGCTGAAACCGACCGAGGTTCACTCCGCCAGCAGCACCGGCGTCAGCAGCGCGACAGTTTCCGCCAGTTCGCAGGCCGCGCCGAGGGTATCGCCGGTCACGCCGCCCAATCGCCCCATCAACTCGTGACGTAGCCCGATCCATCCGATCCCCAGCGCGACCAGCAACACACCGCCCTGCCATTCCAGCAAGGCGACGGTCGCGGCGGCGATCAATAGCACCAGCAGGCTGCAACTCAGCCGGGGCAAATAGCTCGCATAGGGCGCGCCCAGACCCTCGGGCCGGATATAAGGCGTGGTGATCAGCAACAGGACGATGATGGCGCGGCCCAGCACCGGCGTCAGCAGCAGGAGAACCCCGGCGTCGCCGGCCAGCAGCGCTTGCAGAGCGGCGAACTTGATCAGCAACACCAGCACCAGGGCGACAATCGCTATGGGGCCGCTGCGCGGGTCTTTCATGATCGCCAAGGTCCGATCGCGGTCACCCTGACCGCCAATCCAGGCATCAGCGGTATCGGCCAGCCCATCCAGATGCAGTCCACCGGTCAGCAGCACCCACGCCGTCAGCACCAGCGCCGCCAGCACGCCGGGGTCGATCAGCCACAATGCAGTGTATAGCCCGGCCAGCAACGCACCAATGAGCAGACCCACCACCGGAAAAAACAACACCGCCAGTCCCAGCTCCTCGGGACGCGGCGGACGGCTGGACGACGGAACCGGCAAGCGGGTCAGCAGTTGCAGGGCCAGCGCAAAGGCGCGAATCATGCCAGCCGGCCGTTGTGGAACACCAGGTGGGGATCGGCCTGCGGATCGCGGTGCTGGCGGATGCGGCTCAGCGCGGCGAACGGGACTTCAATCCGCCAGATCCGCCGCACCGGCATGTCCAGCAGGCGGCGCAACACCATGCGAATCGTGCCGCCGTGCGCGACCAGCAGCACATGCCGGCCGTGATAGCGTTCCAGCAGGGCGTTCCAAGCCTCACCGATGCGCTGGTCGAAGGCTTCCACCGGTTCGCCGCCGGGAATCGGGCAACCCACCGGGTCGCGCCAGAAACGCGCCAGCGCCGACCCGTCGTTTGCGTGAACCTCGGCGACGCTGCGGCCTTCCCACCGGCCAAAACTGATTTCGCTGAAGCCGTTGACGATCTCCAGCGGCCGATCCAGATGCGCAGCCAGTTCGCGGGCGAAGGCGGCGCAGCGGATCAGCGGCGAACTGATCACGGCGTCCCAGTCGCGGCAGTCGCCCACCGCCGCCCGCATCTGCTCCCAGCCGCGCGGGCTGAGCGGATCGTCCAGCGCGCCCCGAAACATCTGGCCGCCCTCCGGCTCGCCATGCCGCAGCAAATCCACCACCGTGAACTCATTCATGCCGATGAAACTCCCGCTTCAGCGAAGGTCGCCATACCGGCGTGCAGAGCAGCGGCGGCGCGCAGGATCGGTACGGCCACCGCCGCGCCGCTGCCTTCGCCCAGCCGCATCTCCAATTCGAGCAGTGGCTTCGCGTCCAGGACATCCAGCAACAGGCGGTGACCGGGTTCAGCGGAACGGTGGGCATAGAACAGCCAGGCGGACAATTCGGGCCGCAGCCGCACTGCGACCAAAGCGGCGGTTGTGGTGATAAAGCCGTCCACCAGCGCCGGCAGACCCAGTTGACCGCAGCGCAGATAAGCGCCGGTCAGCGCCGCGATCTCGAACCCGCCCAGCCGTTGCAGGGCGATCAGCGGCTGGTCGCTGCGATGACGGGCCAGCGCCCGTTCGATGACCAGCGCCTTGCGACTGACGCCCGCTGCATCCAGCCCGGTGCCCGGACCGGCCAGGTGCGCGGCGGGCCGTCCGAGCAGTGAACAGGCTATCGCGGCGGCGCTGGTGGTGTTGCCGATGCCCATCTCACCACCGATGAACAGCCGCGCGCCGTCAATCGCGGCCCGTTCCGCCGCGTTACAGCCGGCGGTCAATGCCTCGTGCAGTTGGTCGACGGTCATTGCCGGTTGGTGGACAAAGTTGGCGGCGCCCGGGCCGACCCGGGCGTCCAGCACCCCCGGTAGCTCCTCCAGCGGTTGTACCGTGCCGACATTGACCACTTCCAGACGGGCGCCCCATTCGCGAGCCAGGACACTGATGGCTGCGCCGCCCCTGGCGAAGTTGCGCACCATTTCCGCAGTCACCACCTGCGGGAAGGCGGACACGCCCTCGGCAACCACGCCGTGATCCCCGGCGAACACCGTGATCCAGAGTTTATCGACGCGCGGCTGTTGGGTGCCCTGCATGGCGGCCAGGGTAATGCCGAGTTCTTCCAGCCGGCCCAGCGAACCGGGCGGCTTGGTCAGTTGCGCCTGTCGTTCGCAAGCAGCGGCCCGCACCACGGGATCGGGGGCGGCGATGGGGGCGTCATACCAGTGGTGGTTCATGCGGAGCAATCCTTGAGGGTGAGAGGAAGACCGGCCACGATGAAACTGACCCGGTCGCAATCGTGGGCAACAGTTTGGTGCAAGCGCCCGGCTTCATCACGGAATCGGCGGGCCAGCGGATTAACGGGGACGATGCCCTGGCCGACTTCGTTACTAACCAGCAGGAGATGGCCAGGCAGGATGGGCAGGATGGCGAACAGCGCTTGGGTTTCAGCGGCCAGCGCGTCATCGCCGGCGGCCAGCAGGTTGCTGAGCCACAGGGTCAGGCAGTCCACCAGCAGACAACGCTGCGGGGCGGCGTGGGTGCGCAAGGCGGTGGCCAGCGCCAGCGGTTCTTCGATCAAGCCCCAGTGTTCGGGCCGTTCGGCGCGATGACGGACGATGCGCGCGGTCATTTCGGCGTCGCCCGCCTGGGCGGTGGCCAGATAAAGCACATCCAGGCCGCTGGCGGTCGCCCGGCGCTGGGCGAAGGCGCTCTTGCCGGACCTTGCGCCACCAAGAATCAGTTCTTTCATGGCAATGAGTGAGGGTTGTTTTTTTGATTTTGCTTGCGGACTGGCAGGCTGAGCGCCAATGACGGCCTCAAGGTCGCAGCAAGGAATAAAGTGTCGAGTCTTGCTGAAAGCGGTCCTTGATCCTATGCATTCTCAACCGCCAGCCAGCGCCAGCGTTCGGTAAGGAACAGTTCATGCGGCCGAAAGCGGGATTTATAGGCCATCTTGCCGCAGTGCTCCACCCAGTAGCCCAGATACACCCACTTCAACCCGAGTCGCCGCGTCTCGGCGATTTGCCACAGGATCGCGAACGTCCCCAGACCGCGCGTCTCCTGGGCCGGATCGAAGAACGTGTAAACCGCCGACAGACCATCACCGATACGATCCACCACTGCCACGGCCAGCAACTCCTGATCGGCGCGGAATTCGCACAACCCGGTCGGGCACCAGTTCGAGGCGACAAACGACCAGTAATGATCGGGGCTGGCCGGGTCCATGCCGCCGCCCGCATGGCGAGCGGCGATATAACGGGTAAACAGCTCGAAATGTTCATCCTGAAACGTCGCCTCGGTCATCCGGATCTGTAAGTCCTGATTGCGCGCCCAGATTCGGCGCTGGGCGCGGTTCGGCTGGAACCGGTCTACCGGGATGCGCAGCGACCGGCAGGCCACACAATTCCGGCAATGGGGCCGGTAAACATGATCACCGCTGCGCCGAAAGCCCAGTTCCGCCAGTTGCGTGTAGAGTCGGCCATCCGTCGCCACCGGGTCGGCCACCAGATTGCGCGCGGGTCGATCCGGCAGGTAGCTGCAAGGGTACTCGGTGGTCAGGAACATGCGCAGGTCATGCAGTGAATCGCGGGGATTGCTCATGGCGGCGAACAGCGGGTCAACAGGTCGGAAAGCAGGTCGTCATCGAGGCGCCAGGGTCCATCCCGGCCTGGCAGACCACTCTGCCGCTCCAGCAGTTGCAGGAAGATGGCACGGGAAATGTCCACAGCGCCCATGCGCGTCAGGTGCTCGGTGCGCACCTGACAATCGATCAGTACGAAGGACCAGCGCCGCAGTTGCGCCGCTAGGACCACCAGCGCCGCCTTGGAGGCGTCGCTCATCGCGCTGAACATGGATTCGCCAAAGAACACCCGACCCACCGCGACCCCGTACAGACCGCCGACGAGCTGGCCTTCACACCAGGTTTCGATGGAGTGGGCATGCCCCAGCCGATGCAGCCGACAGTAGGCCCGATTCATTTCCGGGGTGATCCAGGTGCCGGCGATCCCGGCGCGCGGCGCGGCGCAGGCGGCGATGACTGCGGGGAACGCGGCGTCGGCGGTCAGGATGAACCGGCCCTTTTTCAGAGTCTGGCGCAGGCTGCGCGCCACATTGACCGCTTCCGGGAACAGAACCAGCCGGGGGTCTGGCGACCACCACAAAATCGGCTGACCGGCGGAATACCAAGGGAAGATGCCGTGCTGGTACGCGCGCAGCAGCCGGCGCGGCGTCAGACTGCCGCCGGCGGCCAGCAGACCATCCGGTTCGCGCAGGGCGCGGTCGATGTGGGGGAAAGGCTGGTTGTCGTCATCAGGATCCAGCCACGGCAGGCGCATCAGACGGTTCCTCGGCGCGGTAGGGCGAATGGCCCAGAAGGTCTTGAGCGTAGGCGCGCACCGCCGGCGTTTCCCGCTCCAGAAACTCGGCGATGGCCTGGCGAAAACCAGGGTGAGCGATCCAGTGGGCGGAATGGGTGAACGTGGGCAAAAAACCCCGGTAAATCTTGTGCTCGCCCTGCGCTCCCGGCTCGAATCGTTGCAGGCCCTGCTGAATGCAATAGTCCAGGCCCTGATAATAGCAGGCTTCAAAATGCAGGCTGTCATAATCCGCCTGGCAGCCCCAGTGCCGGCCGTACAGGGTGGTGGCGCTGCGGAAACTGATGGCCGCAGCGACTTCGCGACCGTGCGCAACGGCCAGAACCACCATTAACTGCTCGCCCAGCGTTTCGGCCATCTCCTGGAAAAAGGGCAGGGTCAGGGTCGGGACGCCGCCCAGGCGCTGGAAGGTGGAGCGGTAGAACGCATGGACGCTGCGCCATTGCCCATCGCTCAGTTCCCGTCCGGTCAAAACGCGCACATCCAGCCCAGCCTCTCGCACCCGGCGGCGTTCGCGGTGAATATTCTTGCGCCGCTTGGCGGTGAACGCATCAAGAAAGTCCTGAAAATCCCGATAGCCCTGGTTTTGCCAATGGAACTGGCAACCCAGCCGGGGTAGAAAACCCTGGGTTCGCAGCCGTCCCAGTTCGGTTGACGGCGGAAACAGCCAGTGGATGGAGGACCAGCGCCGGCGGCGGGCTTCCTCCAGCAAGTACTCGATCAGATTCCGCGCGGTTTCTTCGGGCGCGGGTTGATCGGCGACCAGCAGCAGGCGCGGGCTGGTGGCCGGGGTATAGGGAATCGCGCCGACCAGTTTGGGGTAATAGGGCAGGTTGCTGCGCCGGTAGGCTTCGGCCCAGCCCCAGTCGAACACGAATTCGCCATAGGAATTGAATTTCAGATACAGCGGGGCCGCGCCCAGCAACCGCCCGCGCTCGTCTCGACAGATGATGTGCCAGGGCAACCAGCCGGTCGATTCACCAACGCACTGATGGCGTTCCAGGGCGCTGAGAAATTCGTGGCTGAGAAACGGATTTCGGTCGGGAACCAGGGCGTTCCACTCGGCGGCGGACAGTGCGCTCAGGGTTTCAAGGCGGTCAATGCGCATGGCTCAAAATCAGCGGCAGGAAAGCGGAAGGAACAGAGCGGCGTGGGATTGAGGCACGTCCGCTGTCGTTTGAACCTGAAAGAACGCAACGGTTCGGCAGCGCCCTTCACCTCATCGCCCGGCAATGGGACAATAGGTCGGCTGGATTCCTCCCGAAGCCGGGTCTCTTCGCGACCCCCGCTGTTCCCCACTACGACCACAGGACTGTATTTTGTCGCAGGCACATCGCATCAAAACCGAACCGCCCGCGATTCGCGTGGGTATTCTGCGCTTCTTTCGTGGCGTCGCTCGCGAGATCGGCTTCTGGTTATTAGCGGCGGTCGCGCTGGCCATGATCGGCGCGCTGCTCACCTTCAATCCGGAAGATCCGGCCTGGACCCACACGGCAACCGTGGCCCGCTTTCACAATCTCGGCGGAATCATCGGCGCCTGGTTCGCGGATGTGAGCCTGTACTTTCTGGGCTACGCCGCTTATCTGCTGCCGCTGGGCGTGGCGTTCGCCGGTTGGCGGTTGTTCGAGCGCGGCGCGCTTCTGGAACTGGATGGCGAGATCGTGCTGCTGCGGGTGCTGGGATTTCTGGTGACGCTGGCGACGGTTTGCGGGCTGATGGCGCTGCATCTGAACGCGGCGTCCGGAACGGTGCCCGGCGCGGGTTCCGCCGGGGGACTGCTGGGCGTCCATGTCAGTCAGTTTCTGATCCAGGCTTTTCAGCCGCTGGGCGGCAATCTCTTCATGGTGCTGCTGTTGCTGGCCGGTCTGATTCTGACCACTGGTTTTTCCTGGCTGACCGTGCTGGACGGGATTGGCGCGGTCGTGCTGAAACTGGTGGACTGGGTAGGCCGTCTGGTGTTGACGCCGCTGCGCTGGGCGCAACCGAAGGCCGGCGAGAAAAGCGCGGCGTCCAGCGCGATTCCGGTCGGAGCTGCGCCCGCTACTGATTTTGATTCACCGGCAATCCCCGAGGCGTCAGAGCCGCCGCCGGCGCTACCCCCTCAATCCCGACGGCTGGCCGCGCAGGCGCAGGACTGGATTCACGCGCTCAGGAACAGGGTGAACGCCTGGTGGCAATCCCGCCGGGAACAGGCGGCAATCATCTCAACCGCTGCAGTTACACCACCGGAACCCGCACCTCAACCGCCTTCGCCTCAACCGCCTTCGCCGCAACCATCGCCGACCGAGGTTAGTGAAGCGTCAGCGGTTCCGCCGGTCAGCCGAACGGCCCGGATCGAGCCGGTGTTGAACTGGCCGTCGGAACCGGCGTCTGTGCCCGCATCGGACGACCTGCCACCCGCGCCGCGCCCGGAACGGGAGTCGCCGTCCACTCTGGATATGCGCACGCTGTTGCCCACGGTTCCGCTGCCAGTCAGGAAGACGGCAGCAGGAGCAATGACCGTCGCACCCGCGTCGCCACAGCCAGCGCAGGGCTTGGCGGCTGCCGCTGAAACAGCGCCTGCCGTGTCCCCTCCTCCCCTTGCGGAACAAACGGCAGGGTTAAGAGGGGGTTTTCCGGCGGCGGCTACCACACGTCCACTAGCGATGCCAACGCCCCTCGCGCCCTGTCCGTTGCCGCCACTGAAGTTGCTCGACCCGCCTCCCGCCCGCACCGCTGGCTATTCCCTGGATACCCTGGAGCAGATGTCCCGCCGGCTGGAAGTTCTGCTCAAGCATTTTGGCATCGCCGTTCAGGTGGTGACGGTGGAACCGGGGCCGGTGATCACCCGTTTCGAGATCGAGCCGGCGCCCGGCGTCAAGGTGAATCAGATCAGCAATCTGGCCAAGGATCTGGCGCGCGGACTGTCGGTGATCAGCGTGCGGGTGGTGGAAATCATTCCCGGCAAGTCCGTGATCGGGCTGGAAATCCCCAACCAGCACCGCGAGATCGTTTATCTGCGCGAAGTGTTGGAGTCGCCTGTTTACGCGCTGGCGGCGTCGCCCCTGACCCTGGCGCTGGGCAAGGAGATCGGCGGCAATCCGGTGGTCGCCAACCTGGCCCGGATGCCGCATTTGCTGGTGGCCGGCACCACCGGCTCGGGCAAGTCGGTGGCGATCAACGCCATGCTGCTGAGTCTGCTGTACAAGGCGGCGCCGCATGAGGTGCGGCTGATCCTGGTGGATCCGAAGATGCTGGAATTGTCCATGTACGAGGACATTCCCCACCTGCTGACCCCGGTCGTCACCGACATGAAGGAAGCCGCCAACGCCCTGCGCTGGTGTGTGGTGGAAATGGATCGCCGCTACCGACTGATGGCGGCGCTGAAAGTGCGCAACATCGCCGGCTATAACCGCAAGCTCGCCGATGCGCAAGCGGCGGGCGAGAGCATCACCGACCCGTTCTGGAAGCCGGGGGAGGGTGGCGTCGCGGGCGAAATTCCGCTGCTGGAGCCGTTGCCGTTCATCGTGGTGGTGATCGACGAACTGGCCGATCTGATGATGATCGTCGGCAAGAAAGTAGAGGAACTGATTGCCCGACTGGCGCAAAAGGCGCGGGCTTCCGGCATTCACCTGATTCTGGCGACCCAGCGGCCATCAGTAGATGTCATTACCGGGCTGATCAAGGCCAACATCCCGACCCGGATTGCCTTTCAGGTCTCGTCGCGGGTGGATTCCCGCACCATCCTCGACCAGATGGGCGCGGAGCAACTGCTGGGCCATGGCGACATGCTGTATCTGCCGCCCGGCACGGGGCTACCGCAGCGGGTGCATGGCGCGTTCGTGGACGATCACGAAGTCCTGCGGGTGGTGGACGCTCTCCGGCGCAGCGGCGCGCCCGATTATCTCGACGACGTATTGGCCGAGCCGCGTGAGGCGAGCGAGGGGGCGGAAGACGTTGATGGCAACGGCGCGCGCAGTGGGGAAAGCGATCCACTGTACGATGAGGCGGTGCGCATCGTGACCGAGTCACGGCGGGCTTCAGTGTCCGGAGTGCAGCGCCGGCTGCGGATTGGTTACAACCGGGCGGCGCGGCTGGTCGAGGAGATGGAGAGCGCGGGCGTGGTCGGCCCGGTACAGACCCATGGCGGTCGTGAGGTGCTGGCGCCGCCGCCCTGATCCGGTCAGTGGCTGGTAGCGCGGATCTGCTAATCGATGGAATCGGTTGCGGCGGTGCGGATAATCAAAAACAGGGCGAAATACGGTCCCGGCGTGGCGGGGATGTCCGCGAAGCGCTTAACAATGCGCTCGGCGGGCCGGCTGGCCTGTTCGATGTACAGCGTATCCCCGGTGCGACCGGTTTCCCGCAGCAGCTCCAGCAGGCGCGGCCGATGGCGACCTGGCTTGAGAATCGCCACGCTGTCGCTGGTCAACAGGGCCTGGCGCACTGCGGCATCATCGGCGGTCGCAGGAATCACGGTCAGGCGCTGTTCGCCGGTGATCAGCGGCGTCGCGGCGGCGGCAGCGGCGGCGCTCACCGAGTTGATGCCGGGAATGACCACGCAGGGAAACCGCGCACCCAGTCGTTGCAACAGATAGCTGAAGCTGCCGTAAAACAGCGGATCGCCTTCGCAGAGAATCGCCACATCGCGCCCGGCTTCCAGTTCCCCGGCGATAGCCAGCGCGGCCTGGTCATACGCCTGATTCACCGGACCCCGATCCAACATGCAGGGCATGGCGATGGGAATTTCCCGCTTGCCGACCAGCCATGGCGCGGCGATGTCGCGGGCCTGGGCGCTGCCTTGGGGCGTGGCGGGGTAGGCGACCACGGGTACGGCCTGGAGGATGCGCACCGCTTTCAGGGTCAACAGTTCCGGGTCGCCGGGGCCGACGCCGACGCCATACAAAACGCCTGACAATCTGCTCCCCTCGCCCACTGGCGGAGGAGCAACGGGTGAGGATCGCACCGTCTCATTCACGCGCGTTTCTCCATCTTCATCAACAGCACTGGCAAATACGGGCGCATCACGCGCTGACCCGCTAACTGCTCACTGCGGGCGATGCTCAACTCGGTCCATTCCGCCGCGCGGTCGCCGACGAACTGATGCAATTCCACCCGGCTGTCCTCGGTCACGGCGCTGGCGACCAATCGCCCGCCCGGTCGCAACCGCGTCCAGACCGCGTCCAGCATCTCCTGCAAATGACCGCTACTGCCGCCGATGAAGACCGCAGAGGGATCCGGCAATGCCGCCAGCGCCTCCGGGGCGTGACCGGGAACGATATGCAGATTGGCAACGACGCCAAATCGCTCGCGGTTGACGCCGAGATGCTCCAGCCGTTCCGGGTGACATTCGATAGCGTAGACCTCACCCAGCGGATTCCAGCGCGCCCATTCCACTGCGACGCCGCCACAGCCCGCGCCCACATCCCAGCCCGTTTCACCCGCGCGGGGCGCCAGCAGGGAGAGCAGGGTCAATCGCACCTCGCGCTTGCTGAGCAACCCTTTACCGGGTTCAGCGCCGGTGCTGAACCGCTCGTCAGGAATGCCGGGGAATTCCGGCAGGACGCCGCCCGGCCCTCGGGTTTCCAGGATGACGACGTTCAACGGCGAAAACGTCCGTTCGACGCCGGCCAGTTCAGCCGCATGGAATGAACGGCATCGCTCATCCGGCAGGCCCAGATTCTCAGCGACCCACAGCGCCGATTCGCCAAAACCGGTATCGACCAGCACCTGGGCAATCGCCAGGGGCGAGTTCTCGCGGTCGGTGAGCAGGGCGTACAGCCGGTTACTCTGCAAGGCAGCGCGCAGCGTCGCCAGCGGTCGCCCGTGCAGGCTAACGACCACTGCGGCGTGCCAGGGCCGGCCCAGCCGGGCGAAGGCGGCCTGAAGGCTGGAGACGTTGGGATGAAACACCAGATGCTCTGGAGCCAGATAGCGCAACAGCGTCTGGCTGATGCCATAGAACAGCGGATCGCCCGACGCCAGCAGCGCGATCCGCCGCCCGGCATGGGTTTGCAACATCGCTCCCAACCCGCTCATCGGGCTGGGGTAGGGTATTTTTGCAGCGTGCAATTCCGGCAGCGCCGCCAGATGCGCCGCCGTCCCGATCACTCGTTCGGCTTGCGCCAGCGCGGTGTGCGCTGCCGGACCCAGCGCCCCGGCTTCAATGCCCATGCCGATGACCTGAATCGGCGGGCCAGATCCGTCTGGAAAAGACGCCATCAGAAGCGGATTCCGTGGCCCATGCGCGCTAGCGCGTTCAACGTCGCAGCCGCCAGACTGCTACCGCCGCGCCGACCCAGCAGGGTGATGCAGGGCGTCTGAAACTCACGCGGCGCGATGTCCCACAGCGCCTGCTTGGATTCGGCGGCATTGATGAAGCCCACCGGCATCCCGATGATCAGGGCCGGCCAGGGCGCGCCTTCGTCCAGCAATTCCAGCAGCCGAAACAGCGCGGTGGGCGCATTGCCGATGACGACAATGCTGCCGGACAGATAGACTGGCCATTCCGCCATCGCCGCCATGGCGCGGGTCTCGCCGGTCTGGCGGGCGCGCTCGGCCGCTGTGGGTGAGTTGAGGAAACAGTACACTGGACTTTGCAGATAGCGCTTGCTGATGCCGTGGCTAACCATCTCGATGTCGCAGAGTACCTCCGCGCCGTTGGCCAGCGCCGCCTGTCCTGCCTCGACCGCGCCAGGACTGAAATGGAGATCATGGACGATGCCGGGATCACCGGAGGTGTGAACCAGCCGCATCGCGACCTGCTGCTGATCGGGGTCAAAGCGGGAAAGATCCGTCAACTGGCGGATTTGCGCAAACGACTGGCGTTCAATGGCATCGGGATCACGGAGATAGTCGAAACGGGACATAGCGGTTCTCAGGTGGCGAGTGGCAGGCGGCGAGCGGCATTCAATCGCTACTCGCTAATCCTTTTAATCATGATCATGCCCGGTTTGCGGTGCGCCTTGCCAGTCCTCGCGCCCAACGATGGGCGTCCGGTACGGGCAAAACTGGCAGTTCATCCGCGCCTCGCCGCATTCAGCTTCGGCCAGCCGTTCCAGAAAAGTCGCCACGACCAGCGGATGGGCATTCAGATAGGGCGCGACTACGGCCTTAACCTCAGGATGGCGGCGCTGGTAGTCGGCGACCGTAGCGCGCACCTGCTCGACCAGTCGACCGGTGAACAGCAGATAGGGGAAAACAATGACCCGCTGGAAACCGAGCCGATGGGTGCGCTCCAGGGCATCCGCCATCAGCGGCGCGGCCACGGCCGTGTAGGCGGTTTCCGCCCAGCCAAAGCCCATTCCTTCCCACAGCATCCGGGTAATCTTGCTGACGCTGGAGTTGGCGTCGGGATCGGAACCACCGCGCCCAATCACCATCAGCAACGTCTCCCGCCGCTCGTAGTCCGGCCCGAAATCCGCCTCGCAACTCTCGATGCGCTCACGGGCAACACGCAGCAGATGGGGATGAACCCCCAGATCTGCGCCCAAGGTGATGCGCATCTCCGGGTGCTGAGCCTGGAAGGCGTTGAGGATGGCCGGAATGTCATTTTTGATGTGGCCGGCGGCCAGCAGGAGCGCGGGCAGGGCGATGATGCGGCGAAAGCCCTGTTGCCGCAATTGCTCCAGCGCGGTGGGCGCGTCCGGTTCCACCAGTTCCAGAAAACCGGCTAGACAGGTGCGGTCGGGCAAAGCCTGTCGCATCTGTTCAGCCAGACGGTGAAACTCGGCGACGCCAGCGGCCCGGCGGGTGCCGTGGCCAATCAGCAGGACAGCAGGTGGAGCGGAGGAAGTCTGAGTCATGGCGGGCAGGTGGGGGCGGGCAGGAAAACCGTCATTGTACCGAACATCAGGACCACGCCAAGATGGCGACCGCCACAGCCACCGCCGCAAGGGTTTAGCGAAACGGGAAACGCGGCGGCGGGAAATCGTCTCAAGCCCCCTCCCCCGGTCGGAGGAGGAGTGGAAGCAGTGACGCCTTCAGGCGTTGGGATGATCGTTCGCCATCCAGCGATGGAAGAAGCCTGCCGCCGCAGCACCGGCGATCGGCGCGACCCAGAACAGCCAGAGTTGCTGCAAGGCCCAGCCGCCGACGAAGATCGCCTGGCTGGTGCTGCGCGCCGGGTTCACCGAGGTGTTGGTGACCGGAATGCTGATGAGATGAATCAGCGTCAGACACAGGCCGATGGCGATTGGCGCGAAGCCGGTCGGGGTATTCTTATGGGTGGAACCCAGAATGACGATCAGGAAAAAGAAGGTCATCACGACTTCAGTGATCAGCGCGGCGTTCAGGCCATAACCGCCTGGCGAGTGTTCGCCAAAGCCGTTGGCCGCAAAGCCGCCCAGCGTCGTAAAGTCGCTCTTGCCGGTGAAAATCAGGTAGATAATCGCTGCGCCAGCGATGCCGCCGAGCACTTGGGCGATGATGTAGGGAACCAGGTCGGAGACCGGAAAGCGGCCGCCAGCCCACAATCCTACCGAGACCGCCGGGTTCAGATGGCAACCGGAAATATGGCCGATAGCGTAAGCCATGGTCAGGACCGTCAGACCAAAGGCCAGCGACACGCCCACCAGGGCGATGCCGAGCGGATATTTGTCGGGACCATAGAAGACCGCGGCCAGCACAGCGCTGCCGCAGCCGCCCAGCACCAGCCAGAGCGTGCCGATGAATTCGGCCGCCAGTCGGTTCGTCAGGGGCATGAAAATCTCCTTGAAACTTTTGTTGGAAAAGAGGGTTGCTGTTGTAAACGCGGATGCGGGGTTTACGCCAGCGTTCCAAGCATAGCCAGAGTATCAGTTGTCAATCAACTCCTGCTGTCATTTCGGCCCAGCAGCAGACGCAGTTTCCGGCCCAGATCCGCCTTGCGGTAGGGTTTGGTCAAGATTTCAATCGTCTCGGCACCGTCGCCATCGCCGATCAGCGCATGTTCCGTGTAGCCCGAAGTGAACAGAACGCGCAGACCGGGATAACGACGCTGCGCTTCGGCAGCCAGCCGGATCCCGTCCATCTCGCCCGGCATCACGATGTCGGTAAACAGCAAAGCGATATCGGGCGTGGTTTCCAGCACTTGCAAGGCGGTGGCGGCGTCGGGCGCCGGCAGCGGGATATAGCCCAGACCGCGCAGCGCGTTGAGGGCGAACAAGCGGACATCGGCATCGTCTTCAACCACCAGAAGCTTTTCGCCCCACCCCCGAATCGAAGCATCAGCGGCGCGCAGTTCCGGGACGGGGGGGGTGGGCGTCTCAATCTGCGGCAGATAAAGCCGCACCGTGGCCCCGCAGCCGGGTTCGCTCTGGATGGTGATATGACCTTCGGACTGCTTGACCAGTCCATAGACCATGCTCAGTCCCAGACCGCTGCCCTTGCCGGTTTCCTTGGTGGTGAAGAACGGTTCGAAGACCCGCTCCAGCAGTTCGGACGCGATGCCCACCCCGGTGTCGCTGACCGCCAGCATGACGTAAGGGCCGGGCTGGACCTCGATCTGCGCTGCGGCTTCATCCTCCTGGATCAGCACATTGGCGGTTTCCAGCGTGAGCCGTCCGCCCTGCGGCATGGCGTCGCGGGCGTTGATCACCAGATTGAGCAGGGCGCTCTCAAACTGGTCCGGATCAATCCGCGTTAACCGCAGGTCGCTGGCCAGCACGGTGTCAATCTGGATGGTCGCCCCCAGGGTGCGCCGCATCAAATCCAGCATCCCCAGCACCAGCTTGTTCAGATCGGTCGGTTGCGCCAGCAGGGGTTGACGGCGCGAGAACGCCAGCAGCCGCTGGGTCAGATTCGCACCCCGATCGACAGCGCGCAGCGCCTGCTCGGCCAGTTCGTGCAACCGGGGATGCACCATGAGCTGTTCGTTCAGCAGCTCCAGATTGCCCATGATGATCGCCAGCAGGTTATTGAAATCATGGGCGATACCGCCGGTGAGCTGGCCGATGGCCTGCATTTTCTGCGCCTGGCGGAGCTGGACCTCGGCTTGCTTGCGCTGGGTGATGTCGCGGGCGACCACGATTGTGGCGGCCTTGGCGGTGAAGCGCCGCAGTTCCGGCGGGCCAAACAAATCTCCCTGCGGATGAAGGGTGAGCGGCGCGGAGTCGGCGAACCGAACATCCAGCGGCGCGGTGCGCGACTCAAACCAGCGCCGCCCCGAACGGGTCGTCAACTCGTATTCGGCCACTTGCGTTTGTCGGGTTTTCAAGGCTTGATGGATGAGGCCAAGAAAAAATTCGGCCATGTCCGGGGAATGGACCTCGCTGAGCAGTTTGCTGCGAATCCGGGTATTGCCCACCGTCGCCAAATCCCGGCCCGCCGCCAGGATTTCGCGGTAGCGGCCGTCTTCATCGATGACCAGCACCAGATCGGGAATGGCCCGCGCCATGGCGCTCAGCCGCGCCTCACTTTCCCGCAGGGCCTGATCGTTCTGGGTGCGCTCGGCAATTTCCTGGATGAGTGCGTGATTGGCCGTCGTCAAATGGACAATGCGCTGCTCGAACTGGGCGCGGGTTACGCGCAGTTCTTGTTGCGCCTGCTGTAGCGCGGTCCCCAGGGTATCAACAGCGCGGGCCAGCTCAGCCAGTTCGTCGTTCCCATCGAGATCCATCGGTTCCTGCGGGCCTCCGTCGATCAGGCGGCGGACGCTTTGCGCCAGGATGGCGATGCGTCGGGTGAGCGCTGAGGAGTCGTTGGCCGGTGCGGACATGAGCAGCTATCGCAGGGAAGGTGGGTTAATTTCGGGTTTCCGGGCTGTGCGGGTGTAGCGCGGCGCCAGCGGGAAAGCGCATGACGCTCAAGCTTTATTGTGCGCTGCACAATCCGTAAATTCAATCGCGTCCACGGTCTGAGATGAATCATGGCGTGCAACCCGGTGCGGGCTGGAACTGAAGTTGACGCCTTCGCCGGTCGGGCGCTAGTATTGCCATAGTAACGACGAGGTTTTCCTAATGGCGCTCGCCAGAGGGAATGAAAAGGGAATCTGGTGTAGCGGCTTTAAGGTCGCCTATTCCAGAGCTGCCCCCGCAACTGTGAACAGCGAGTCGCGCCCCCCGCACGCCACTGGCCGAAACGGCTGGGAAGGCTGGGCAAGCGACGCAGACCTGTGAGCCAGGAGACCTGCCCATGTCGTATTCCAGCTTGATTCCGGGCGGGGTGTTCCGGGGTTGCGGACCGTCCCAGCCAGTGCGTCGCCTTTACCGTAGTATGCGGCGACCGCTTTCTCAAGACGACCTCCACGAACCTGCCCGCCCATTACCGGGGAGGTTCGTCATGCATATCGCCGAAGGTTTTTTACCGCCGCTGCACGCCGTCGCGTGGACTGCGATTGCTCTGCCGTTTGTGATCGTCAGCGCCCGCCGCGTCAACCGTCTGATGCAGGATCAGCCGCAAATCAAATTGCTGCTCGCAGCATCGGGCGCATTCGCCTTTGTGTTGTCAGCGCTCAAACTGCCGTCGGTCACCGGCAGTTGTTCCCATGCCACCGGTACGGGGCTGGGTGCAATCCTGTTCGGTCCTTCAGTGATGGCCTTGCTGGGTACGATTGTGCTGTTGTTCCAGGCGCTGCTGCTAGCGCATGGCGGCTTGACCACGTTGGGCGCCAACGTGTTTTCCATGGCGATTGTAGGCCCCTGGGTGGCTTATGGACTGCTGCGCGGGACCCAGCGGCTGAACGCGCCGCTGACGGTCAGCGTGTTTCTGGCCGCGACGCTGGGCGATATGGCGACCTACACCGTGACCGCCAGCCAGTTGGCGCTGGCGTTTCCCGATCCGTCCAGTGGCGTTTTGGGATCGTTCATCAAGTTCATCGGCATATTTGCTCCGACGCAACTGCCGCTGGCCGTGATCGAGGGTTTGCTAACCGTGGTGATCGTCAATTTATTACGGCAATACAGCCATAATGAATTGCGCGATTTGCAGGCTTTTCCTCAGGCGCTGGCGGTGGAGGCGCGCTCATGAACCGGCAGAATCTGGGATTGATGGCGGCGGCGGTGCTGTTAGTGATCGTTTCGCTGGTCATGGGCAGTCGGCAGGAAGGCGCGGAATTCGCGGGCGCTGACGGGCAGGCGATGGCGGCGGTCACGGCGATTCAACCAGATTATCAACCCTGGTTCAGCCCACTCTGGGAGCCGCCGTCCAGCGAGGTGGAAAGTCTGCTGTTCGCCTTGCAGGCGGCGCTGGGAGCGGGATTAGTCGGTTACTATCTCGGCCTCCGGCGCGGCCAGTCCCAGCCACGGCCACGGGATCGGGCTGATGCAGGCGATTGACCATCACGCCTGGACGAACCGCTGGCGTGACCGGCATCCTCTGGAAAAACTGCTGCCAGCGGTGACTCTGCTGTTATTGACGCTGGCGCTGCCGCCGTTGAGCATCGGCCCGCTGGTGCTGGCGGGTACGACGCTGGCGACCGTGTGCGGTGCGCAAGTGCCGTTGCGGGCATTTCTAAGCATACTGGCCGCACCAGCGGCGTTCCTGCTGGCTGGCGCGCCATTCCTGGCGGTGTCGTTGGACTTCACCGATGGCTTCAGTCCGCATCTTTCGCCTGACGGTTTGCATCTGGCGCTGGATACAACCGTGCGCGCCTTGGCGGCGGTGAGTTGCCTGGCGTTTCTGACGCTGACCACGCCGCTGGTGGATTGGGCGCCGCCATTACGGCGCTTGGGAGTACCGGCCACGGTGGTCGAGCTGATCCTGCTGATCTATCGATTGATTTTCGTGTTCGCTGAACGGGCGCTGACCGGCCGCCAGGCCCAGACGGCGCGGCTGGGCTATTCGCGCATGGATCGGTCGGTGCGATCCCTGGGATTGCTGGCCGGCAATCTGTTCCAGCGGGCGCTGGAGCAGGCGCGGCGGATGGAAACAGGTTTGGCGGCGCGCGGTTATAGCGGTGAATTGCGGGTGCTGATGCCGGAGCGTCCACTGTCGTGGCCGAGGCTAACGGTGGCTATGGCGGGAGTGGCCCTGATCGGGCTGGCGGGTGGTTTGCTGGCTTGCGACGGACCATGACCGCGCCGTTGTTGGCGGTTCGCGGACTGGATTACCGCTATCCGGGTGGCGTCGCCGCGCTGCGCGACCTCCATCTGACCGTCGAGCGAGGCCGCAAGCTGGCGATTCTCGGTCCCAACGGCTCCGGCAAGACCACATTGCTGCTGCATCTCAACGGTACCTTCCGCCCGACCCGTGGCGAGGTTTGGCTCGATGGTTGTCCCGCCGGCTACGACCGCCGTTCCCTGAACGACTGGCGGCGACGGGTCGGGCTGGTGTTGCAGGAACCGGATGACCATCTGTTCGCCGCCACCGTCGGGCAGGACGTGTCGTTCGGGCCGCTCAATCTGGGGCTATCAGCGGCGGAGACTGGCGAACGGGTGCGCGAGGCGCTGGAGTCGTTGCGGATCGCGCATTTGGCCGACCGCGCCACCCACATGCTCAGCTTTGGCCAGAAAAAACGGGTGGCTATCGCCGGGGTACTGGCCATGCGCCCGGAAATCCTGGTGCTGGACGAGCCGACCGCCGGACTCGATCCACATGGCGTGACCCACCTGCTGGGCGTCTTGCAGCAGTTGCACGAGGCGGGCGCCACGCTGGTGTTTTCGACGCATGATGTGGAACTGGCCTATGCCTGGGCCGACCGGGTGGCGGTGTTCCACGAAGGCACGGTGCTCTGTCAGGGCGAGACGACGGCGGTGCTCGGAGATCGAGAGGTGCTGCATCGAGCGCGGTTGCGGCCGCCGCTGCTGCTGGAACTGGTGGAGGCGCTCGGTCTGGATCACGATCAGGCCGCGTCCCGTTCCCGCGAGACGGTGTTGGCGCTGCTGCGAGAGCGGTTGGGCGAACCCGCTTCCGCCGTTCCAGTGGAACCAGCGCTCGCGCATTCGCGGCGCGGGCCACCGGCGTGACCGCGAAGGACACGTGTCTATCCATTGCCGTGCGGGTGCCGGTGATGAATATCCGGGTAGTGCGGATGGGTGTGTTCCAGACAGATGTGGACGTGGGCGTGCGTGTGCGGCTCGTCGGGAGGATCGTTCGGCCTGTGCGGATGCTGGTGATGGTCGTCGTGGGTATGCCGGTGCTCGTGAACCATGCCGTCGTGGACGTGCGTATGCTCATGCCGCTCGGTCAGATGCAAATAGACGCCGACTAGCATCAGCGCCCCGGCCACGATCAGTTGTGGGGTTAATGATTCGTCCAGCAGCGCCACGGCAATCGCCGCGCCGAGGAATGGAGCGGTGGCGAAGTAGGCGCCAGTGCGGGCGGCTCCAAGATAGCGTAACGCCAGCACAAAGCCGATCAGGCTACCGCCGTAACCGATAGTCCCGAGCACGCCCGCCGCCACGGCGAAGCTTGGCATCGGGAAGGGTTCACCCACGGCGGCGGCGATGACCAAGGTGACCGGGCCAGCGACCGCCCCTTTTACCATGACGATCATCATCGGGTCAGCCGTCGCCAGCTTGCAGGTCAGGTTGTTATCGATGGCCCACGCCAGACAGGCGCCCGCCACCGCCAGCGCGCCCGGCCGCAGGCCGCCGAAATCGCCTTGCCAGGATAAAACCACCGCGCCGGCCAGAATGGCCAGCGCGCCCAAGCCTACCCGGCGATCCACGTTTTCGTGGAATACCAGCCAGGCGATCAGCAGGGTGAAGAGGCTTTCGAGGTTGAGCAGCAACGCTGTACTCGCGGCGGGCGTCGCGCGCAACCCCACCATGAGCAGAATCGGTCCTGCCAGCCCGCCGGCGATGACGACACCCGCCAGCCAAGGCCCGTCGGCCACGGTCAAGGGTGCTTCCACACGCCGGAACCCGAAGAGCGTGCGAACGGCCAGCGCTACGGCCAACCCACCCCCCGCGCCCAGGTAAAGCAAGCCGGCCAGAGTGGTCGGTCCCATTGCGCCGAGTAACAGTTTGGCAAATGGGGTGCTGGCCCCGAACAGCGCCGCCGACAGCAGCGCCAGCAACACGCCACGCAACCGATCATTCATCGCCGAGTCCTCCTTCACCGTAGACTGGGGTGGAACGATACAAGGGCGCGTCGATCACTACCAAGCGGATGACTTCCCCCCTCAGCGCACGCGAACCCGCCCCACCGGATCAAATCGCCACGGCGCGGCGATGCGCAACACGTCAATCTGGCGGCGCAGTTCCGGTGAAAACGGCGGATAGGGCGCCGCCAGTTCCACAATGCGCCGCGCGGCCCGATCCAGTTCGGCGCTGCCGGACGAGCGCAGCACTCGCACCTCCCGCAGACTGCCGTCGGCGCGGATCGCCACCTCCAATAACGGTCCGGAGCCGGGTTCCAGCCGCCGGGCGGCGTCAGGAAAGTTCAGCTCACCCACCCGAGCGACCTTGCGCGCCCAGTCGGCGGCGTAGAACCCGGCCAGCGACCGGGTATCGGCGAGACTGACCCGCTGTTCGCGAGCGCCACCCCCGGTCTGCCGCTGCGCATCGGCGTCCAGACCGGCGACTTGGCCCAGCAGGGCGGCGCTGTCCAGTCGTCCGGCCTTCCCGCTTGCTGTTCCGCTGTTCCGCCGGGACGGTTCCGTTGGGCGAACTGCCGATCCAGCGAGCGGAGGCGGGCGGGTTTCCACGGAGGTGGAAGAAGGCGCGGGCAGCGGCGTGATCTGGGCCGGTTTAGCGATGGATTCTCCCGGTGTCCGGGGTGCAGCAGCCGGCTTGGTCGGTGACGATGGCGCAACCGGTTTGCTCACCGGGCGCGGAGCCGGCGTCTTTTTGGCGACGGGCGGTGATTTGGCGGACGGTGGCGCGGCGCGGACGACCGGCTTTGATGACGCGGGCGGGGTGCGAATGACGGGTTTTGGCGGCGTGGGCGGCGGCGCCGGCGGGGTGCGGATTGCTGCCGTCGGTGGCAATGGCGCGGGCGGCGGCGTCACCACCGGCGCGGGTGGAGACACCGGGGCGGGTTCCGTGACTGCCATCGGCAGTGCAGCCGATGGCGCGGGTTCCGGAAGAGCGACAGCGGCGGGGCCGGGTGGGGACGCCGATTCCGCCGGCTCTGGCGCTGGAGGAATGGACGGCTCGGGAGGGGGCGGCAGATCTATCCGTGGCAGCAGCGCTACTTCGAAGCGCAGCGGCTGGGGATAGCGCAACGACCAGCTCTCGGCCGGCAGGCCCAACAGCAGCGCGGCGTGCAGGCCGAGAGCCAGCAGCAACGCCAGCGCCAGCCGGTTGGCGTCCGGCGCGTCACTCGCAAGGCCGTTCATGTCCGGCGGCGACCGTTAGCGCGGGCGGCGCCGTTCGATGGCGGCCATCAGCTCGCCACCGATGTCCAGGCCGAACTGGGCGTCCAGTTCCCGCGCACAGGTCGGACTGGTGACATTGATTTCGGTCAGCCAATCGCCGATCACATCCAGTCCGACGAACAGCAGGCCCATCGCCCGCAGCGTCGGCGCGACCTGAGCACAGATCCAGCGGTCGCGTTCGCTCAAGGGCACTCCCTCACCGCGCCCGCCCGCCGCCAGATTGGCCCGGGTCTCGCCGGCCTGCGGAATCCGCGCCAGCGCGTAGGGAACCGGCTCGCCGTCAATCAGCAGAATGCGCTTGTCGCCGGCCGTCACTTCGGGGATGTAGCGCTGCGCCATGGTCAAGCGCCGGCCATGGGCGGTCAGTGTTTCCAGAATCACGTTGAGATTGGGATCCTGTGGACGCAACCGGAACACCGAAGCTCCGCCCATGCCATCCAGCGGTTTAACAACGATGTCCGCGTGTTCGCCCAGGAAGGTCTTGAGCCGCGCCGGCTCCCGGCTGACCAGAGTCGGCGGACTGCATTGTGGAAAGCGCAGGGTGAAGCATTTTTCGTTGGCGTCGCGCAAGCTGCGGGGCTTGTTGACGACCAGCGTCCCGGCGCTTTCCGCCAGTTCCAGCAGATAGGTGGTATAAATGTACTCCATGTCGAACGGCGGATCCTTGCGCATCAGGATTGCGTCCAGTTCCGCCAGCGGCAGTTCCTGCTCACCGTGGAACGTGAACCAGCCGTATTGATCGTCCTGGACGCTCAGGCGGCGCGCCCGGCCCGACGCCTGGTCGCCCAGAGCATACAAGTCAGCCTGCTCGAAGTAGTACAGTTCCCAGCCCCGGGCCTGGGCGGCCAGCAGCATGGCGAAAGTGGTGTCTTTTTTGATCGTAATCGTGGCGATGGGATCCATCACCACCCCTAGTTTGAAGGTCATGGCAGGCAGGTCCGTGAGGTGAGGCCCCTCGCCGGGAGCCGGCGGCGCACCGCGCGGAATCCGGTGGTAGGCGCTGAAAAAAGCCCGAATACCTTTTGCCTCATGGCGTTCGGGCCGCTAGTATGCTAAAAATGACATAAAAAACCCTAATCCATCGTTGCGGCCCTGAGAGCCGGCCTTTTCGCTCCGAACCCCGCTCAGAGGATCATTCTGTGGCAGATGCGGCACCTCCCCCTTCTGCGGCGCCTCTCCCGCTGCATCCCTTCGATATTCTGTCGCAGCTCGACCAGCGCATCCGCGAAAAGACCCCCGTCGTGGCGGTCAGCGCGCAGCTTTCGGAGATTCGCGGGCGGCTGGCGCTGCGGCTGGGTTCATGGAATCTGCTGTTTTCCATGGACGATGTGGCCGAAATCATTCCGATGCCGCGCATTACCCGGGTGCCGGGCGTACAGCGCTGGCTGCTGGGCATCGCCAACCTGCGCGGCAAGGTGATCTCGGTTTCCGACCTGCGGGATTTTCTAAGCGGTCGGTCCACGCCGCAACTGCCCAGCAGCCAGACTGTGGTGGTGCGCTCGGGAGAATGGGATTATGGCCTGCTGGTGGACGAAGTGATCGGGATGCGGCACTTTGGACCCCAGCACCGGCTAGCCAATCTGGATACGGTGGACGCCAGCCTGCGTCCCTACATCGCCGAGGTTTTCCTGAACGACGGTCAGCACTGGCTGGTGTTCAACACGGGCAAGCTGCTGACGGATCCCGGATTCCTGCATGCGTCCCAGTAGAATTTCGACAGTTTCCCCACCACCTCAGAGCTGGCGGGGTCGGCCAGGATGTTCAGTTCCAATGAGAAATACAAATGCGTGATTCGCGAGATAATTCGGTCTTAAAAGGGTTTTCCGTCACCTATCTGGCCCTGCTCGGCGCTCTGGTGCTGTTCATCGTACTGATGGGCGTTATCTTCACCGTTCTGGAACAGCAGGACTCGCGCAGCGAAACCTACTTCAAGATGGCCAGTGAACAGCGGCTGTTGTCACGCGCGATTGTGACTGACGCGCTGGAGGCCGCACGGGGCAGGGAAGCGGCGTTCGCCAAGCTCAAGGACAGTCGCGATCGCTTCGATCAGGCGCTCAGCGACCAGAAGACGGGCAACGCAAACCTGGGGCTGCCGCCCGCGCCAGCGGCGGTGCAACCGGCGCTGAACGAACTGGAAAACCGCTGGAAACCGGTTCGGGCCGAGATTGAGATCATTCTGGCCGGACGCGATCCGGTGGTCTCGGTCGGCAACTTCGTGCCCCTGCTGGAAAGCTCGCTGACCCAGATGAACACCCTGTCCGATGAGATCGCCAAGAGTCTGTCCAATAACCGGGTCGATGCCCGGCAGGTGTACCAGGCCACCAAGCAGTTGCAGTTGGGCGAGCAGATCGCCAGCGATCTCAAGCGGATGTTGAGCGAGGGCGGTCCAAGCGCCGTCGCCGCCGCCGACCGCTTCGGACGCAACGTCCGTCTGTTCGGCCAGGTGCTCAAGGGGATGCGGGATGGCGACAGCCGCTCGGGCATCGACCGCGTGACCCTGCCCGACAGCGCCGGCAAGCTGGCCGAACTGACCGAACTGTTCCGCTCGCTGGAAGCCGAGACGACGCGCATCGTCGAAAAGTCGCCGGAGCTGGTCAAGGTCCAGAGCGCCGCCCGGAATGTTGCCGACAAGGGAGACGCCCTGCTGGAGGCGACCACCCAACTGCTCGCGCGCTATACCGAAAACAGTCGGCAGTTCAGCGTCCTGGGCATCCCGCTCAGTTATCAGGCCGCCTATCTTCTGGGGGTGCTGGCGCTGATTCTGCTGCTGGCGCTGTTCTACGTGCAGAACCGCGAGGCTCGGCAGCGGCTGCTGGAGGCTGAGCAACGCAAGCAGGAAACCGAGGAGCAGAACCGCCGCAACCAGGACGCCATTCTGCGGTTGCTCGACGAGTTGGGCAATCTGGCCGAGGGCGACCTGACCGTGCAGGCCAGCGTCACCGAGGATATCACAGGCGCTATCGCCGATTCGGTCAACTACGCGATTGAAGCCCTGCGCGACTTGGTGTCCACGATCAATAACACCTCGGGGCTGGTGGCGGCCGCCGTGCAGGAGACCAGCGCCATCGCTGACCGGCTGGCCAAGTCCAGCGAGATCCAGGCCCGGCAGATTGAGAACGCCAGCGCGACTGTGATGCAAATGGCGCAGTCCATGGATGAAGTATCGGCCAAGACCTCCTCCTCCGCCGAAGTGGCCGAGAAATCGGTGGGCATCGCTCATGAAGGCGGCGACCGGGTGCGGCGCACCATCCACGGGATGAACACCATCCGCGAGCACATCCAGGACACGTCCAAGCGCATCAAGCGGCTGGGTGAATCCTCCCAGGAAATCGGCGACATCGTCGCGCTGATCAACGACATCGCCGACCAGACCAATATTCTGGCGCTGAACGCGGCGATTCAGGCGTCGGCCGCCGGTGACGCCGGGCGCGGCTTTGCGGTGGTCGCCGATGAAGTGCAACGGTTGGCGGAACGCTCCAGCAACGCCACCAAGCGGATCGAGACCCTGGTCAAGACCATTCAGGCCGACACCAACGAAGCGGTCATCTCGATGGAGAAGAGCACCAGCGAGGTCGTCGGCGGCGCGGGGCTGGCCGAAAAGGCCGGCGAGGCGCTGGAAGAAATCGAAAAGGTCTCGGCCCGGCTGGCCGAACTGATCGACGAAATTTCCAAATCGGCCGGCCAGGTGTCGGAAATGGCCTCGCGGGTATCGACCGCCATGATTTCCATCAACGAGATCACCGGCCAGACTGCCGAGAGCAGCGTGGCCACGGCGTCCGCTATCGGTAAGCTGCACCGGCTGTCGCAGGAGTTGCGCCAGTCGGTGGCGGGCTTCCGTCTGCCCGAATGAGTGGATCCGGAAAACCGGATGCGTGAAACGCGCTGTGATCCCGACAACCTTTTTTCCAAACGGCGTCTACCCGCTGGGCGGGTGCTCCACGCGGAGGCAAGCTCATGATTTCAAGTCGTGTCGCCGATAACCGCCTGGGGCCCGTCAAGGATGATCTCCTGCTGGCCTTGCGCCGGATTCAACTGAACCTGGACGCCTATCGCGAGGATCCACACGACCTGACGTCCCTGGAAGCCGTCCTTGAGGCTATCGACCAGATTCGCAGTCCGCTGGTGGTGCTGGATCATCGCGAGGCCTGTGCTTTGCTCGAAGACTTGCGGGTGCTGATTAAAGCGCGGACGACCGGATCGGCGGCGGCGTTTGATCCTGCGCCCTTGCAGCAGACGGTCGAGCAGTTTGCCGACTATCTCCGGGTCTGCCTGTCTCCTGGCAGCCGGCGGCCCGATGCTGATCTGATCAAGGTCCGCGACGCATTGCGGCGAGCCTATCCGCCGCACGGAACCGTGGCGGCGCCCGCCAGCACACCCGCCCGCCCATTGCTGGATCTCCTCAGGCGACTTCAGGACACCCTCATCAACAAAGTAGACGGATTTCCGGAGCGGGCGGAATCCTGGAGGTACATGCGTAGCGATCTGCAAGCTCTTCAAGACTTGCTGGCGGCGCGGGACTGGCCACGCGCGGCTCAGGCGCTGGGCCGTCTGGACCGAATTGTGGGGGATCTGGCCGCTGGCGCCGCCGAGCATTACGGGTTGCTGGTCAGTGGGGTTTGCGGCGAGATTCTGGCGGGACTGGGCTACGGTCTGGAGATGGATCCCTCGAGCGGCGGACCGGCGGCCACCGTTCTGCGAGCGGCGGAAGAACATCTGGCGCAGATGGAAACCCTGTTGGGATTGCCACCGTTTGATTTAAAGCCGAAGTCCGCCTCCAGCCTATCGACGCCCAACTCATCGACACTTTCCACAGCATCGGAGGCGGCCTTGGTCACGTCGGCCCGCGCCGCGTCAGAGGATGCGGTTTCTGCGCTGACCCTGGAACTGGCGCAATGGCTGGAGCCGGCATCATTTACCCCCGCCCTCCCCCTTCCAGCTCCGGCTTCGCCACCGACGGCGCTGGCTATCGAACCGCTGGAGCTGGAACTGCCGCCGGTCGCTTCCCCCCCACCGGTCGCCAAGATGACGATGCCCGCAACGGATGAGTCCGCCGCGCCGGCGGCGCTGGACGCGGTGGTGGCGTTGATCGGATTGGCTGGCAGCGATCCGGAATTCATCGAAGTGTTTCTGGAAGAAGCGTGCGGCGAACTGGCCGCCATTCGTGAACAACTGGCCCTCTGGCGAGCGCATCCGGAGGATCACACGGCGCTGACGACCCTGCGGCGATCCTTTCACACGCTCAAGGGCAGCGGTCGCATGGTCGGGGCGACCGTCATCGGCGACTTTGCCTGGGAGTTCGAAAATTTGTTGAATCAGGTCCTTGGCGGTGCGTTGTCTCCCAGTCCGGCGATTGCCGACGCCGTCGCGGCCGCTGCTGAAGCGCTAGCGCCGCTGGTGGGCGACCAGCCGCTGACCGGTGGTGAATTGGCGGCCCTGCCGGCGCTGGTGGCGCGAGCGCAGGCCTTGCAGCACCCCGTCGCGCCGGAAGTCGTGGTTGCCCCGGAAGTTGTCGCCCCGTCCACGCGCCGGCTGATGGCTCCAGAGATCGATCCGGAATTCGCCGAGGTGTTTCTCGAAGAGGCTCGCAGCGAGTTGGTCTCTATTCGAGAACAACTGGCGGTATGGCGGCACAACCTGGCCGACCGGCAGGCGCTGACGACGCTGCGCCGGGCTTTCCATACCCTCAAGGGCAGTGGGCGCGTGGTGGGCGCTACCGTGATCGGCGATTTCGCCTGGTGCTTCGAAAATCTGCTGAACCAGATACTGAATGGCGCGCTGCTGGCCACCCCCGCTGCGGTTGATCTGATGGATGAGGCTACGACGGCGCTGGAGCCGCTGATCAGTGAAGCGACGGTGGGTGAGGAAGCCCCAGCGACGCTGGACCGGTTGGCCGCCCGCGTCGAGGCGCTGTTGCACAAGCCGGCGGAAGCGGTGGCGATCCCCGCCAGCGATGCCGCAGGGGTTGAAACGCCGGACGTTGCGGTAGTTTCCCCACCCACAGAGTCGATTCCGGTTCCAACCCCATCCCCAGTGCCGGTGGTAACCCCTCCCAGCAGGGTCAGCGCTCCGCCGGAGCTGGAATCGCAGGCGCCACCCGCCATGGAACTGGAGTTGGCGCAGATTTTCCAGTACGAAGCCGCCGAGATTCTCGACGCCAGCGACGCCCTCTTGCAGCAATTAAACACTGAGCCTGACCGGCCGGGGTTACTGAACGATCTGCGCCGGGGCATGCACACGCTCAAGGGCAGCTCGCGCATGGCCGGCATCATGACGGTAGGCGATCTGGCCCACGCCGCTGAAGCGGTGCTGGACGCTTTGGGCAAGAGCGGCCGACGGGCGGCGCCGGTGGTGCTGGACATGCTGCAACACACGCTGGATCGGCTCAATCAGATGCTGGCCGAGGCCGCCGGCGGAGCGAATCCACCGCCGGCGACCGAGCACATTGCCGACTTGCACCGGCTGGCTGATGCGATTGTCAGCGGCCAACTGGTCGAGGAATTACCCGCCGCCCCGGTTACCGCGCCCGAGGAGACGGCTGTCATTCCCGAACCGCGTTCCCTGCGGCCGATGACCGAACTGGATCAGGAACTGGCTCAGGTGTTCCAGACCGAAGCGGCTGATGTGCTGGATTCCAGCGACCTCATCCTGCGCCGGTTGCGCGACGAGCCGGACAATGTTGACCTGCTCAACAATCTGCGCCGCGAGATGCACACGCTCAAGGGCAGTTCGCGCATGACGGGCCTTCTGGTGGTCGGCGATCTGGCCCATGCCGCCGAATCGGTGCTGGATGCGCTGGGCAAGGGGACGCTCCAGACCTCGCCGCACGTACTGGACAGACTTCAGCACACCCTGGATGGCCTGCATCGGATGCTGGCGGTGGTGGTCCAGGGTGGGCGCCCCGAAGCGTCACCCGCGCTGCTGGATGAACTGCATGGCCTGATGGAGGCTGAACCGGCGAAGCCGTCCCTACCGGTTCCTACCGTCTCGGCAACCCCGTCCGCAGTCGCCGCGCCGGCGCGACCCGTGGAAAAACCGGCAGCCGCAACGCCCGCCGACAGCATCCGGGTCAGCGCCGGGCTGCTCAATACCCTGGTCAACCAGATGGGCGAGAGCAGTATTTTCCGCGCCCGCATCGACCAGGGCGTCAGCGCGATGAGCTTCAACCTCAACGAGCTGGAGCAAACCATTTCCCGCCTGCGCCGCCAGGTCACCCAGTTGTCCACTCAGGCCGAGGCCCGGATCCAGTCGCGCCAGGATCACGGAACCAAAGCGCACCAAATGGAATTTGATCCGCTGGAACTGGACCGTTTCACCGAATTGCAACAGGTCGCCCGGTCGCTGATGGAAATCGCTGACGACCTGGGCAATGTGGGCAACACCCTGGGCGAGCACTCCCGGGAAATCACCACACTGCTGGACCAGCAGGGCAAGGTCAACAAGGAGATTCAACAAGGGTTGATGCGCACCGGCATGGTGCGCTTTGGCAGCATCATTCCCCGCTTGCGGCGGGTGGTGCGGCAGTCCGCCCAGGAATTGGGCAAGCGAGCGGAACTGCTGGTCGGCGGTGAGGAATCGGAGGTCGACCGCACCGTGCTGGAAAGCATGGTCGCACCGCTCGAGCACATGCTGCGCAACTCGCTGGCGCACGGCGTTGAACCGCCGGAGCAGCGCCGGGCGGCGGGCAAATCCGAAATTGGCACGATCACCCTCAGTCTGCGCCGGGAAGGCGCGGAACTGGTGCTGGAACTGGGCGATGACGGCGGCGGCCTCAATTTCGCGGCGATTCGCACCAAGGGCGAGGAGAAGGGCTTGCTGCTGCCCGGTCAGCCGGCCACGCAGGACGAGTTGATTGCCTTGTTGCTGCGCCCCGGATTTTCCACCGCCACCCAGGTGACCCAGATTTCCGGGCGCGGCGTGGGTATGGACGTGGTCAATGAGGCCATCCGCGCCATGCGCGGCGCTCTGCTGATCCAGACCGAGCCCGGTCAGGGCACCCGGTTCATCATCCGGTTGCCGTTCTCGCTGTCGGTGACTCAGGCGCTGCTGGCGCGGGTGGGCGAAAGTCTGTTCGCCATTCCCCTGCTCAGCATTGAGCTGGTGACCCGGCTCAAGGAATCGGAATTCCGGGCCTATCTGACGGGCGAGCAGGTTCTGCATCAGTACAGCGGGCGCAATTATCCGATCCACAATCTGGGTATTCTGGTCAGCAGCCCGCACATTCTGCCCTTCGAGGAAGTCGCCGACCGCCGGCCGCCGACGCTGCTGTTCCGCAGCGCTGAAGCCAGCGCCGCTTTACAGGTCGAGGCGGTGCTGGGCAACCAGGAAATCATCGTCAAACCGGTCAGCCCGCAGTTCAACGGGGTGCCCGGTATTTCAGGGGCTACCGTGCTGGGCGATGGCCGGGTGGTGGTGGTGCTGGAACTGGCGGCGCTGGTGCGCAACATCGGTTCCCAGGCGCAGAAGCAGAGCGAAAGCCGGGCGTTGCGCGCTGCGCGCCAGGAAGCCCGGCCTGAGAAACTGACCATCATGGTTATTGACGATTCGATCACCATGCGCAAGGTGACGGCCCGTATTCTGGAGCGGCATAATATCCGGGTCGTCACGGCCAAGGATGGCCTGGATGCCGTGGCGCTGTTGCAGACCCAAGTGCCCGATCTGGCGATTCTCGACATTGAGATGCCGCGCATGGATGGTTTCGAGGTCTTGGCCCATGTCCGCAATCAGACCACGCTATCGCATCTGCCGATCATCATGGTGACCTCGCGCGGCGGCGACAAACATCGTGACCGGGCGCTCAAGCTGGGCGTCAACGACTATCTGACCAAGCCGTACCAGGAAGAGCAGTTGATGCGGTCCATTCGCACGATTCTGGGCGAACGCGCCCTGGAGTTGATTACCTGAAGACGGGGCAGCGGGCGGGAGCCGCATTCCACAAAACATCCGCGCCCTGCCCCGTCCTCCTGTTCCCTGCGCCTTGTCCTCCTGAGTCCCAAATCCTATGGAAGAATCCGTCACGCTTCGTTGCCTGCTGCTGGCCGTGCAGGGTGGGCAGGTCATCCTGCCCAACAGCCTGGTCGTTGAGGTGTTGCCCTTCGCCACGCCGTTGCGGATCGAGACGGCGCCGCACTGGGTGGCGGGCGCCATGTTATGGCGCAACCTGACTACGCCCTTGGTCAGTCTGGGCCGGCTGATCTTTCGGGTGGCGCCGGACGCCGATCTCAATTCCCGGATCATCATCGTCAATACTCTCGGTTCGGACTCCCAGTTGCCGCATTTTGGTTTGCTGGGCACTTCAGCGCCGCGCCCACTCAACCTGCAACGCCATGAGATCAATTTGGAACCCGAAGTCGCGGCGGCTGATATGCGCCGGCCCGGCCTGCTGTGTTGGGGCCGTTACCAGGATCAATCCGTCGTGATTCCGGATCTGGACGCCATCGAAGCCGTATTGCAACCCTTGGTGCGCCGGGCCTGATCACGGACGGAGCGCCCATTTCACCGCCATGCGCCTGAGCATGATCAAGCTGGCGGGGTTCAAGTCGTTCGTGGACCCCACCGTGCTGCACCTGCCCAGCGACCTGGTCGGCATTGTGGGTCCGAACGGGTGCGGCAAATCCAATATCATCGACGCCGTGCGCTGGGTGATGGGCGAAAGCTCAGCCCGCAGCCTGCGCGGCGAGACCATGAATGATGTGATCTTCAACGGCTCGGCCAGCCGCAAGCCGGTCGGTCAGGCCACTATCGAACTGGTGTTCGACAACAGCGCCGGGCGGCTGGGCGGCCCCTGGGCCAGCTATGCCGAGATCGCCGTCAAGCGGCGGATTGGTCGTGATGGACAATCCAGCTACTTTCTTAATGGCGGACGCTGTCGCCGCCGCGACATCGCCGATCTGTTTTTGGGCACTGGTCTGGGACCGCGCAGCTACGCCATTATAGAACAGGGCATGATTTCGCGCGTGATCGAGGCGCGGCCAGAAGAGTTGCGCGTGTTCCTGGAAGAAGCCGCCGGCATCTCCCGGTACAAGGAACGCCGCCGCGAGACCGAGATCCGCATCCGCCACACCCGTGACAACCTCGACCGGCTCAACGACGTGCGTGAGGAGCTGGCTCGCCAGCTTCAGCACTTGCAGCGTCAGGCCCGGGCCGCCGAGCAGTATCGCCAGTGGCGCGCCGAGGAACGGCAGATCCGGGCGGAACTGCTGACGCTGCGCTGGCGCACCCTGCAAACCCGGATGGATGCCGACCATGCCGGATTGCGCCAGCAGGAAACCGCCCTGGAGGCGGTCATCGCCGAACAGCGCCGGCTGGAAGCGCGTCTGGAGCATGACCGGGTGCAGCGAGCGGCGCTGAACGAGGCGTTTAACGAGACTCAGGGCCGTTATTACCAGGTCGGCGCCGAGATCAGCCGGCTTGAGCAGTTTTTGCAGCATCAGCGCGAATTACGGCAACGGAGCGCCGAAGACCGCCGCCAGCTTGAGGCAGCGCTGGCGCACCTGGAAGCGCAATGGGCGGCTGATCAGCAGCAACAGACCGAGTGGGCGGCGCTGTTAGCGGCGGCTGAGCCGGAGCAGGCGCAGACCTTGGCCGTTGAGGCGGACGCCCGTGCGGCGCTCGCCGCTGCCGAAACGGCTTTGCGCGAGGGCCAGGCGGCGTGGGAAGCGGTCAGCCGGAGCCAGGCTGAGGCGCAGCGTCAGGCCGAGGTAGAGCGCACCCGAATCGAGCATGGGGAACGGCAGGCGCTACAGATTGAACGGCGTTTGGAGCGGCTGCAACTGGAGGCGGCGCAATTAGCCGAGGATGAGGTCGAAAGCGAAATTGCAGAGCGGGCGGCTATCGAACAGGAGGCGGCTGCGGCGCTGGACGATCAACAGCAGGCGCTGGCGACCATCGAAGCCGATATGACCGCAACCGTGGACGCGCAGCAGCACGCCGAACGGATCGCGCGTGAGGCGCGCGACCGGTTGCAGACCGGTCGGGGTCGATTGGCGGCGCTGCACACCTTGCAGGAAACGGCGCTGGGACGGCACGATGAGGCGCTGGACCACTGGTTGCGCGCCCATCATCTGGCCGATGCGCCGCGTCTGGCCGAGCAGTTGCAAGTAGAGCCGGGTTGGGAGACGGCGGTGGAAGCGGCCCTGGCGGGCTGGCTGGACGCAGTTTGCGTACCGGAACTTGACCGGCCGGCGCGGGCGGTCGCTGCGCTGGGCGCGGGGCGATTGACCTTGCTGGAACCGCCGCCGGATGCCTCGCCGGGCGGGCCGGAAACCACGGCGTTGGCGGCCCGGGTGCGGGCGCCCTGGCCGCTCACCGGTTTGCTGGACGGTGTGCGCGTCGCCGCCAGTCTCGCGGAAGCGCTGACCCAGCGCCCTGATCTGCGGGAAGGCGAGACAGTGGTGACGCCCGAGGGCATCTGCTGCGGGCGACGCTGGCTGCGACTGGCGCGCGGCGGTGATGGGGGAGTGTTGGCGCGTGAGCGGGAAATTCGCCAGTTGGAAGCGGCGCTGGCCGGGGATGCGGCAGCGCTGGAACACGCGGAAACTGAAACGGAGCAGCGGCGCGAGCGGCGGCGGGAACTGGAGCAGCAGCGGCGCGAAACCCAGCAGGCGGTCAATCAGGGGCATCGCGATCATGCAGCCGCACAGGGACGGCTCAACGCGGCGCGGGTGCGGGCGGAGCAGCTTGAGGTCCGGCGCGCGGCGCTGACCGAGGAAATCATGGAACTGGCGGCGCAAGCCGAGCAGGCCCGCGACCTGATCGAACAGGCGCGGATGCGAGTGGAAGAAGCGCTGTTGATGCTGGAGCGTCTGAACAGCGAATTGGCGACGCTGAACGCCTGCCGCGAACAGGAGCGCGCCCTCTTGCGGGAACGCCGGGAGCAGGCGGACGCCGCTCGTCAGGCTGTGGCGCAGCGCACAGTGCTGCTGGAAACCACGCGGACCCGGTGGGCCGCCGCCGAGCAGGCGCTGGCGCGGTTGACGGCGCAACGCGCGCAATTACAGACGCGCCAGGAGCGGCTGACGGCGGAAGATGCGACCGCTGCCGAAGCGGCGTTGACCACTGCCGAGCAGGCGCTGGCGGCGGCGCAGGAGCGGCAACAGGCGCTGGAAGTGGAACTGCGGGACGCCCGTCGGGCGCTGGATGCGCAGGATACCGAGTTGCAGACGGGCGAAGAGGCGCGCGGGCGCTATCAGCGTCAGGCCGAAACCCAGCGTCAGGCGCTCGAAGCGGGTCGGCTGGCGGTGGGCGAACTGCGGATTCGCCAGCAGAGCCTTCTGGAACAGTTACACGAACTGGACAGCGAACCGGAAACAGTGTGGCCGACGCTGCCGCCAACTGCGGTCGAAAGCGAATGGCTGGCGCGCCTGGAGCAGGTGGAGCGCCGCATTCAGCGGCTGGGGGCGATCAATCTGGCGGCGATTGAGGAATGCGCCCAGGCGACCGAGCGCCAGCAGTATCTGGACGCGCAAAACGCCGATTTGCTGGAGGCGTTGGCGACGCTGGAAGACGCCATGCGCAAAATGGATCGCGAAACCCGACAGCGGTTTCGCCAGACCTTCGAGCAGGTCAACGTGGGCTTGGGGGCACTGTTCCCGCGCCTGTTCGGCGGAGGCCAGGCGCACTTGGAACTGGTGGGCGAGGATACGCTGGATGCCGGGGTGACGATCATGGCCAAGCCGCCGGGCAAGCGGATCGGGTCGATCAGCCTGCTGTCCGGCGGCGAAAAAGCCCTGACCGCCGTGGCGCTGGTGTTCGCCATTTTTCAGTTGAATCCCGCGCCGTTCTGCCTGCTGGACGAGGTGGATGCGCCGCTGGACGAGGCCAATGTCGGCCGGTTCAGCGCGCTGGTGCGGGAGATGGCCGCTCAGGTGCAATTCATCTTCATCACCCACAACAAGGCCACCATGGAAATCGCCCAGCATCTGGCCGGGGTGACCATGCAGGAACCGGGCGTGTCGCGGCTGGTCGCAGTGGATGTCGAAGCGGCGGCGCGCTTGGCCGGGGTGGGCTAGAGAAATCGGTGTCCCGCCGGCTCACCGGCCAGAGGCCGGTGCTACGACTGGCGCCCATCTGTGGGTGTATCGAAAAAGAGTATTCGGGGTTTGTGCAAGCCCGAGGATTTCAGTATAAACAGCGGAACCTGACTCTCATCCCGCCCGCGGGCGGTTAATGAGGAATTCACTTTCTTGGTGCTGATCGAGGATTACGGCAGGCGTAATCCGGAGTTTTCGATTGATGGAAATGGATAAAACGCAGTTGCAGTGGCTGTTGGCGGGCTTTGGAATCCTGGTGGTGGTCCTGATCTATCTCTGGGGCATCCGCTCCCGTCTTAAAGAGAAAATCAGCAAACCCCGGCGCCGGCCCGAGCGGGAGCCGGTGTTTAGCGATTCGCTGAATGCGCCAGATCCTTTGCTGAACAGTCATGACTTTGGCGATCTGGGACGGATCACTCCCGACCATCATCTCGCGGACAAGGCGCTGGTGGATGTGGAAGTCCGGCCCGTTGAACCCCGGAACGGCCTCTCGTCAATCAACGATTACCAAGAGGCTACGCTCTCCAGGCAGGAGTCGCAGACGCCGGCGAAGACGGGTGAAACCGCCGATTCAGCCGCAGCAACCCTGACCGTGATCCTGACCGTGCTGGCGCCGCGTGGACAATCGTTCGAGGGGCTACACATCCAGAGGGTGGCCGAAGCGCAGGACCTGCGGCTGGAGGCTGACGGCTTGTTCAAACGGTTCCTGGATCGGGACAACGCTGCGGCGCCGGTCTTTAGCATGGCGCACCTGCGTGAACCGGGCATGTTCGATCCGCAAACGATAGCGGCGCTGTCCACGCCGGGGCTGCTGCTGTTCATGCCCCTGCCGGGTCCCCTGGAAGGCATGGAATCGCTGGATTTGCTGGTGATCACCGCCGATCATCTGGCGCGCAATCTGGGCGGAATCATCAGCGACGAGCGCCATAACCGCCTGACGAACGCGATGTTGCAGCGCTTGCGTGTTCAGGTGGCTGCGTGGGAAGCGCGCCCGCCGGCGCAGTCGGATTGATGGTGCAAAACCAGGGGGGCGTGATGGCGATTCCTGACGATATCCAGACCCGCGCCGCGTGGTTGCGCGAGCAACTGAACCGGTATGGCTACCGCTATTACGTTTTAGACGATCCCGAGATTCCTGATGCCGAATACGACCGGCTGTTTCGGGAACTGCGGGAACTGGAGACCGCCCATCCGCAACTGATCACGCCTGATTCCCCGACCCAGCGGGTGGGCGGCCAGCCGCTGGAGGCTTTCGCGCCGGTGCGTCATCACGTCCCCATGCTGTCGATCCGCACGGAAACGGATGCGAGCTTGGGTGGCGCGCGGGCCTTTGACGCCCAGGTGCGGCGTGAACTCGGTCTGAGCGGGGAAGCCGAGCCGGTCGAATACGCCTGCGAATTGAAGTTCGACGGTCTGGCCATCAGCCTGCGTTACGAAAAGGGGGTGCTGGCGCAGGCGGCCACTCGTGGCGACGGCGCGACGGGCGAGGACGTTACCCAAAACGTGCGCACGATCAAAGCGGTCCCTTTGCGCCTGCATGGCGCCGCGCCGGCGGTGCTGGAGGTGCGGGGCGAGGCGTACATGAGTCACGTCGATTTTGAGCGTTACAACGCCCGCCAGCGCGCCGCTGGACTGCCTACCCTGGTCAATCCCCGCAACGGCGCGGCGGGCAGCATCCGGCAACTGGATTCGAGACTGGCGGCGCAGCGACCCCTGTCCTTTTTCGCCTACGGACTGGGGGAAGCGCGGGGCTGGATCTTGCCCGCAACGCATAGCGCCCTGCTCGACGCCCTGGCCGCCTTGGGTTTACCGGTGTGCAGCGAGCGGGCGGTCGTTCAGGGCGCGGAGGGTCTGATGGCGTTTTACCGCACTGTTGCGGAAAAGCGCGATGCGCTGCCTTTCGACATTGACGGCGTGGTGTATAAGGTCAACCGTCTGGATCGGCAGCGACAACTGGGTTTCCGCACCCGTGAACCGCGCTGGGCCGTCGCGCACAAGTTTCCGGCTCAGGAAGAACTGACCGTCGTCGAGGCCATCGAAGTGCAGGTCGGACGCACGGGGGCGATCACGCCGGTGGCGCGGCTCAAACCGGTGTTCGTCGGCGGCGTCACCGTAACCAACGCCACGCTGCATAATGCCGACGAGGTGGCGCGCAAGGATGTGCGAGTGGGCGATACGGTGATCGTGCGCCGCGCCGGCGATGTGATTCCCGAAGTGGTCGGCGTGGTGCTGGAGCGCCGACCCGCCGGGTCACAACCCTTCACCCTGCCAGAATGCTGTCCGGTGTGCGGGTCGCCTATCGTGCGCCTGGAAGGCGAGGCGGTCGCGCGCTGCATCGGCGGTCTGCACTGCCGCGCCCAGCGCCAGGAAGCGATTCGCCATTTTGCCTCGCGCCGGGCGCTGGATATTGAAGGACTGGGCGACAAGCTGGTGGAGCAGTTGGTCGATCGGGAATGGGTGCGCCATCCGGCCGATCTTTTTACGCTTGACGTAACGGCGCTGGCTGGACTGGAACGGCTGGGCGTCAAGTCGGCCACCAACCTGGTGAACGCGCTGGAACGCGCAAAGACGACGACGCTGGCGCGGTTTCTCTACGCGCTGGGAATTCGGGAAGTTGGCGAGGCCACAGCGCGGACCTTGGCAGCGCATTGCGGAACGCTGGATGCGCTGCTGGCCGCCGATGAAGAGCGACTGCGACAAATCCCGGATGTGGGCCCCGTCGTTGCCGCCGCAATTCGCGCCTTTTTCCAGGAGCCGCATAACCGTGAGGTTATCGCCCGGTTGCGGGCTGCCGGGGTGCATTGGCTGGAAACCGCAGCGAAGCCGGGCGCTGATCAGCCGCTGGCGGGCCAGACTTTCGTGTTGACGGGAACGCTGGATTCGTTGACTCGCGACCAGGCCGCAGAGCAATTGCGCGCGCGGGGCGCCAAGGTGAGCGGCAGCGTGTCGAAAAAGACCGATTATGTGGTGGCGGGGCATGAGGCCGGTTCCAAGCTGGACAAGGCCCAGGAGCTGGGAATAGCCGTGCTGGATGAGGCGGGATTGCGGGCGCTGCTACAAAAAAGCTGAGAGGTTGTTGACTAGACTACGACTCAAGGGAGTGGCTTAAAATATTAAAAATAATGTATCTAATAGAATTAAGAAATGCTCAATTTTATGGTTTTTAAAAATTAAAATTAAATGATTTCAATTAGTTACTTTATTATTTTACTGCATCTTGACTTGTTTGAACATTATGGCAGGAAAAAAGTCTAACTTGCGCAACTACAAAGGAGGGCCAATACCGTGAAACTACGCAAATCATCTTTTTACGCTATGGCTTTTACGGGAGCGTTAGCCGCATATCATCCTGCCGTATTGGCGCAAGGCGACCCATTTTTTGCAGTCCTGGTCGGTGGCACCGAAGTGAATGCTGCGGGTCAGGCCAACAAGGGCGATCTGGATGGTTTTGGAACAGCAACGGTTATTGTGCATCGCACGACCAGTACGACTAGCGCTACACTCTGTTTTGGGATCACCGTTCGGGGTATCGACAGACCGACGGCGGCGCATATTCACTTAGGCAGGGCGGGCATCAACGGAGGGGTGGTGGTGCCGCTGACACCACCGCTCACCGGCAATCCTGGAGCATCCAGCGGTTGTGTGCCCAATGTACCAATCGCTGTAGCGAACGGCCTCATCGTTGCCCCTGCCAATTACTATGTCAATGTACACACTCTTGCCTTTCCAAACGGTGCGCTGCGCGGCAATCTGTTCTAACTAATCCAAGTTCCCTGCATATCCAGCCCAAGAAAACACCCTACAGTTCACTGTAGGGTGTTTTTTTCAAACAATCCAAGGTTTGACTTGGCGGCCTCTCCCCGATCCAGGGCGTTACTTCTTTTCTTCCTTGGCAGCGGCTTCCGCAGCCGGCTTGACCGCAGTGACCTGAATTTCCGTCACCTCGATCTTGGCGCCAGACTTCAACTTCTCCAGATAGTCATTCACCATTTTGCTTTGCAGCATCTGGGCGATTTGCGGCTTGAGTTCATCCAGCGACGGCGGCGTCGCGTCGCGGATATCTTCCAGCAGAATCACATGCCAGCCAAACGGAGTTTGCACCGGCTGTTCGGTGTACTTGCCTTTCTCCATCTTGGCGACCGCCTCGGCGAACGGCGGCACCATCATGCTGGGCGTAAACCAGCCCAGGTCGCCGCCCTGGGCCGCGGAGCTGTCGCTGGACTTGGTTTTAGCCAGTTCAGCGAACTTGCTGGCGTCTTTCTTCAGCTCTGCGATGATTTCCTTGGCCTTGTCTTCGGAATCCACCAGGATATGCGCGGCCTTGTATTCCTTGCCTTTCATCGCCGCAATGGCCGTGTCATATTCCTTTTTGATCGCGTCTTCGCTGGGCGCGTTCGTGCTCAGCATCCGGCGCACCACCGTGCTGGCCAGCAGGTTGCGCTGCACCATTTCCAGTTGCTGCTTGATCTGCGGATCATCCGCCAGCTTCTGCTTGGCGGCTTCCTGCACCAGCAGTTCTTCCATCACCAGTTGATCGACCAGCGCCTTGCTGGCTTCAGCGGAATCCACCTTGGCCTTGCCGCGCAATTGCTGGGCATACTGATCGAAATCCGCCTTGGTGATCGGCTGGCCGTTGACCACCGCTACCGGGTCGGGAATAGTGAACGCGGCGGGTTGCGCGACGTCAGGGGCCTTGGCGGCAGCAGCGGGCGTTGCGGGCGCGGCTTCGGCTTTCTTGTCATCCGCCGCCAGAGCGACGCCGGACAACAGCAGGGTCGAGGACAACGCCAGCAGGGGAAGCGTCAAGTTGCAAGTTTTACGCATGATCGAAAATTCCAGAAAGGTTAGTGGGGGTTACGGGGTAAAGAAGTTCATGCTTCTTCCGGGGTGTGCGCCCGAATGCTCAGAGCGTGAATATCCCGGTGCATCAGATCGGCCACCGCCGCATTGACGAGGCGATGGCGCTGAATCAGGGTTTTGCCAGCGAACGTGGCGGAAACGATCTGGACGGTGAAATGACCGCCTTCCTTCGCGCCAGCATGACCGGCGTGGGCGGCGCTGTCATCCCGAATCTCCAGTCGTTCAGGCGTCAGCGCGGCTCGCAGGCGCTGCTCGATCCGGGCTACCCGGTCGTTCATACCGGTAATACTCGGCGGAACGGATAGACCTCAACCGCCGCGAATACGCCGGCAGCCACATAGGGATCCGCCTCCGCCCAGGCGCGAGCCTCTTCCAGCGTGGCGAATTCGACCACCATCAGACTGCCCTGGAAACCGGCTGGGCCGGGATCAGGGCTGTCGATAGCCGGCAGCGGTCCAGCCAGAATCAGCCGACCCGCGTTCAGCAGCGCGGTCAGCCGCTCCAGATGGGCCGGGCGAACCGCCAGCCGCTGTTCCAGACGGTTCGGCGCGTCACGGCCCAGGATGGCGTACAGCATGGTCAGGACTCCTTTGACGAGTCGGCGGCATCGACTTTGATATGGCGGCTCATGTAGAAAGCCTGCGCCAGCACAAACAACAGGGTCAGGCCCAACATGCCAAACAGTTTGAAATTGACCCAGGTATTTTCGCTGAAAGTGAACGCCACATACAGATTGGCGACGCCCATGACCAGAAAGAAGATGACCCAGGCCAGTGTCAGCTTGACCCAGACCACGGCGGGAAGTTCCAGTTGCCCGCCCATCATTCGTTCCAGCAGGGTCTTGCGTCCGATGAAACAGCTCCCGAGAAACACCACGGCAAACAGTCCATTGACCACGGTCGGCTTCCATTTGACGAATACCGGATCGTGCAAAAGCAGGGTCGCGCCGCCCAGAATCAGCACCAGCACGGCGGTGAACAAGGGCAGTTTCTCGATCCGCCGCTGGCGTAGCCAGATCCAGCCCACCTGCGCCAGGGTCGCCACGATCAGCACCCCGGTGGCGACATAGATATCGGCCAGCTTATAGGCGATGAAAAACAACAGGATGGGCAGGAAATCGAACAGCAGCTTCATACGGGCGGCAAGGGTTCCATGGCCGAGTGGAAGGGCGCAACTGGCGGATAAAAGAAAGCGACCTCATGGTCGCCGTCTTGACCGAATCGCACGGGACTGGCAAGTTGCCGTTCCGATAGGGTTCGTAACGTTGGAAATATAAGGCTATGAGCCGCGTTTTACAAATTCATCCCGCCAATCCGCAGCCACGGCTGATTACCCAGACGGTGGCCCGGCTGCGCGAAGGCGATGTGATCGTCTACCCCACCGATTCCAGCTACGCGCTGGGCTGCCAGCTCGGGGACAAGGCGGCGGCGGAGCGCATCCGCCATATCCGCCAGACCGACCGCCATCACAATTTCACTCTGGTCTGCCGCGACCTGTCGGAAATCGCCAGCTACGCCAAGGTTGATAATCAGCGCTATCGGCTGCTGAAGGCCGCCACGCCAGGACCCTTCACTTTCCTGTTGCAGGCGACCCACGAGGTGCCGCGCCGTCTGCAACACCCCCGCCGCAAAACCATTGGCATCCGCATTCCCGACCATGCGATTGTTCGCGCGCTGCTGACGGAACTGGGCGAGCCGATCATGAGCTGCACGCTGATCCTGCCCGGCGATGACTGGCCGTTGTCCGATCCCGAAGAGATTGAAGAACGCTTGGCTCATGCGGTGGATTTGATCCTGGATGGCGGCCCCGGCCAGCATGAACCCACTACCGTACTCGATCTGACCGACGAGGCGCCGCACCTGATCCGCCAGGGTCTCGGCGACGCTAGTCCATTTCTCTAGTCCGGATCGAAAGGGGCTGCGTATAATCACGCCATGCAAGAACTCAATGTCATTCAACTGCTCATCGTCATGGCCCCGCCGTTGCTGCTGGCCATTACCCTGCACGAAGTGGCGCACGGCTGGATCGCGCTGCGCTGCGGCGACACGACCGCCAAGGCCCAGGGTCGGCTCAGCCTCAATCCGTTGCGGCACATTGATCCCATCGGCACCGTGCTGGTGCCAGCGGTGCTGGCGGTGCTGGGGGGATTCATCTTCGGCTGGGCCAAGCCGGTGCCGGTCAATTACCACCGGCTGCGCCAGCCCAAGCGCGACATGGCGCTGGTAGCGCTGGCCGGTCCGATGTCCAATTTGCTGATGGCGCTGGGCTGGGCGTTGATCGCGGTGCTGGGGCATGGCCTGCCGGCGGAACTGGCGTGGCTGGGCGAGCCTCTGCTGCTGATGGGCGTGTCCGGGGTGAATGTCAACGTGATGCTGGGCGTACTGAATCTCGTGCCGATTCCGCCGCTGGATGGATCGCGGGTACTGGCGGGCGTACTGCCCGACGCCGCCGGTCAGTTCATGGCGCGGCTGGAACCCTACGGCCTGATTCTCCTGGTGCTCCTGCTGGTCAGCGGGGTGTTGAATCTGATGCCCCTCGTTAACACCATCCGGCATTTTATTCTGACCCTGTTCTTTTTCTAATTCCGCCTTCGAGTCAGTCACTATTCTCATGGAAATCACGCTCACCGGCATTACCACCACCGGCACGCCGCATTTGGGCAACTATGTCGGCGCCATCCTGCCTGCTATTGAAGCGAGCCGCCGCAAGGATGTGCAATCCTTCTACTTCCTGGCCGACTATCACGCCCTGGTCAAATGCCAGGATCCGGCGCTGGTGCATCGTTCCCGGCTGGAAGTTGCCGCGACCTGGCTGGCGCTGGGGCTGGATGTTGATAACGTGATTTTTTACGCCCAGACCGATATTCCCGAAATTCTGGAACTGACCTGGATGCTGACCTGCGTCACTGCCAAGGGCCTGATGAATCGCGCTCACGCCTATAAAGCAGCGGTGGCTGAAAACCTGGCGGACCCGGACAAGGATCCAGACAAGGCCATCACGATGGGCTTGTTCTGCTATCCGATTTTAATGGCGGCGGACATTCTGATGTTCAAGGCCAGCAAGATTCCGGTCGGCAGGGATCAGATTCAGCATCTGGAAATGGCCCGCGACATCGCGGCCCGCTTCAATTATTTCTACGGCGAGCATTTCGTGTTGCCTGAAGCCGTGGTGGATGAAAAAACCTCGGTGCTGGTCGGACTCGACGGGCGCAAGATGAGCAAGAGCTACGGCAACACCATTCCGCTGTTTGAGCCGGAAAAGGCGCTGCGCAAGCTGATCATGCGGATCAAAACCAATTCGCTGCCGCCGGAAGCGCCCAAGGATCCCGATACCTGCACGCTGTTCCAGATTTACCAGGCGTTCGCCACTCTTGAAGAAAGCGCGGCGCTGCGGCAACGCTATGCCCAGGGCATTGGCTGGGGCGAGATGAAGCAGACCTTGTTCGAGTATCTGAACGCCCGGCTGAGCGAACCGCGCCAGCGTTATCACGAACTGTTGCAGGCGCCCGATCATATCGAGCAGATTCTCAAGCGCGGCGCGGCGCGGGCGCGTGAACACAGCGTACCGTTTCTGGCCGAATTGCGGCGGGCGGTGGGGATTCGGCCACTGGGTTTTTAGCGGTTTGGAATTGATGAAACGATGAGCGAGCAATCGGTGCAATGGGCGCTTTTCCCAGAAGATGGAGAAAGTGCTGTTTCCAGGAAAAACAGTACGGCTAACAAACTCCATTTTCATGACAAGCAATTCCATGATTGGTACCGATTCGTTTTATCTTTTCCACCCCATTTAGTCAGAACCTATATCAATCAATTTGATCTACGCCCTGGACAAACGATTCTGGATCCCTTTTGTGGCACGGGAACTACCCTTATCGAATCTAAAATCCATGGGATTAATAGTATAGGAATTGAAGCAAACCCCATGGCGCATTTTGCCAGTATGGTTAAGATAGATTGGCGTATAAATGGGAATGATTTTATAAATCATGCTAGTCAACTTGCTGATCATGCTGCAAAAACAATTAAAAAAGAATCGATGGGAGCTTTGCGGAATTTGTCCGCAGAAGCCGCTTCTCTTTTACTCAGTGATTCTATTAGTCCTCTACCATTACACAAATCGCTGATTCTTCTTGAGACAATACACTACTGCAAAGATGAGCGTTACCATCAGCACGAATTACTCGCTTTGGCGAAGGCATTGGTCTTTTCGATAAGCAATCTGCACTTTGGCCCGGAAGTCGGAGTTTGTCGCTTAAAAAAACAGGACGCGCCCGTGATCGAACTGTGGATGAAGGAAATAATATCAATGGCCGGTGACCTATGCGCTATCCCTAGGCACCAGACCACTGCCGAAGTTCATCATGCTGACTCAAGGCAATTATCTACCGTTCTAAAACCTAAAAGCATCGATGCCGTATTTACTTCGCCTCCCTATCCGAATGAAAAAGATTATACCAGAACTACTCGTCTTGAATCAGTAATTCTTGGGTTTATTAATAATAAAAATGATTTAAGGGATATTAAAAATTGGTTACTTCGTTCAAATACAAGAAATGTTTATAAAGGGGATGTTGATGATCAATGGGTAGCGAATCATCAGGAAATTCAATCTATCGCCGACGTCATTGAAAAACGACGTATTGAACTTAAAAAAACATCAGGATTTGAAAAACTTTATGGTCGGGTGACCCAATTATACTTTGGCGGTATGGCGCGTCACTTGGCGGAATTGCGACCGTTCCTGAAACCTGGTGCTTATCTGGGTTATGTTGTTGGGGACCAGGCTTCCTATCTACAAGTCATGATTAAAACTGGAGAAATACTGGCAGACATTGCTCAATCGCTAGGCTATCGATTAGTCAGAATTGATCTCTTTCGCACCCGATTGGCTACTGCGACTAAAAAACAGTTACGTGAAGAAGTAGTCGTATTGCAGTGGATTGGATAACGCATGGTAGTTAAAAGGAAATATAAAGCATGGCGATTGGAACTAACCGCTATATCAGGATCATTGAAAGTATCTTTGATCGGCACTATCAGGAAGGCGCTCAGGAAATCGCATTTGAGCGCGACGATCTGGTAAAAGCCGCCGAACAGCTTGGAATCAAACTTCCTAAAAATATTGGGGATGTGGTCTATAGTTTCCGCTACCGCGCTAATCTTCCGGAATCGATTCGCCAACGCGCGCCAGCAGAAATGGAATGGGTCATTCGCTCGATAGGACAGGCCAAGTACAAATTTTCACTGGCCGCCCTGCCTCGCATCATTCCAAATAACCTGTTAGCTGAGACTAAAATCCCAGATGCGACACCCGGTATTATTACCAAATATGCTGTCAACGATGAGCAGGGATTGCTTGCCAAGCTTCGTTACAACAGACTGATCGACATTTTTACCGGTATTACTTGCTATTCATTACAAAATCACTTGCGAACCACCGTGCCTGGTATGGGGCAAATCGAGACGGATGAAATTTATGTTGGTTTGGATCAACGTGGCGCGCACTATATTTTTCCAGTACAGGCAAAGGGCGGCGCTGATCAGCTTGGAATCGTTCAGATTGAACAAGATATCGCTTTGTGTGCTGCTAAATTCCCCACATTGATCTGCCGCCCTATCGCGGCGCAGTTTATGGAAGAAAATCTTATTGCGCTATTTTCCTTTGAAGCAGGTGAAAATGGAGTCGCGCTCAATGATGAGAAACATTATCGGCTTGCGCCTCCAGAACAACTGACCGATGAGGATTTGGTAAACTATCGTAATAGGGTATTCAACTCTACCCAACGCAGCGGGTGAGCGACCACTATGGACGCCACGGCTGAAACACCGCCGCTCGCCAAGGTCAGCGGCGAACCCTACACCCGGTTGCCACAGGATCTCTACATCCCGCCCGATGCGCTGGAAGTGTTTCTGGAGACCTTTGAGGGACCGCTGGATCTGCTGCTGTATCTCATCCAGCGCCAGAACCTGAATATCCTGGATATTCCCATCGCCCAAATTACCCGGCAATACATGGACTATCTGGCGCTGATGCAGGAACTGCGACTGGAACTGGCGGCGGAGTATCTGGTCATGGCGGCCTGGCTGGCCGAAATCAAATCCCGGATGTTGCTGCCGCGCCCGGCGTCCACCGCAACCGAGGATGCCGATCCGCGCGCCGAACTGGTGCGCCGGCTCCAGGAATACGAGCGCTTCCAGCAGGCGGCGCGGGCGCTGGATGCGTTGCCCCGGCTGGAGCGTGATTGCTTCACCGCCAGCGCCGAACCGGCTCACCGGGACATTCTCCGCACCCCACCGCCAGTTGAGATCCTCGATTTAGTCAGCGCCCTGCGCGAGGTGCTGACCCGCGCTGAACTGTTTGGCCGTCATCAGATCCAGCGTGAGACGCTGTCCGTGCGCGAACGGATGAGCCAGGTTCTGGAACGGCTGGACGCGCTGCGCTTTACTCCCTTCACGGCGCTGTTTCGCCCGGAAGAGGGGCGGCGGGGCGTGGTAGTGACGTTTATGGCCGTGCTGGAACTCCTGCGGGAGGCGCTGCTGGAACTGGCGCAGGCGGAACTGTTCGCGCCCATTTATGTCCGGCGGCGGGGTTAAGTTCCATGCCGGAATTGAAAATCGTGCTGGAAGCGGTGCTGCTGGCCGCCGGCGAACCGTTGCCGCTGGAGCGCCTGCTCGCCACCTTTCCGGAAGCGGAGCGGCCTGAAGCAGAGGCGGTGCGCGCGGCGCTGGGCGAGTTGACTGCCCATTATGCCGGGCGCGGCATGGAACTGGTCGAGGTTGCCAGCGGCTTTCGCCTACAGGTGCCCAAACTCTTTTCGCCCTGGGTCTCGCGGCTGTGGGAAGAGCGGGCCGCCAGTTACTCGCGCGCCCTGCTGGAAACCCTGGCCCTGGTCGCCTACCGCCAACCGATCACCCGGGGCGAGATCGAAGATGTGCGTGGGGTCAGCGTCAGCAGCAGCATTATGAAAACCTTGCAGGAGCGCGGCTGGATCAAGGTGATCGGCCACCGCGAAGTACCGGGGCGGCCAGCGCTGTTCGCTACCACCCGCGCCTTCCTGGACTATTTCAACCTCAAGAGTCTGAGTGAACTGCCGCCGCTGGCGGCGCCGCGCGATCTGGACGCGATTGGCGCTGAACTGGAACGCCGCGCCTCGGACTCTGCTACCTCAACGGAATCGCCCGATGGCTGAACGCTTGCAGAAATTTCTGGCCCGTATGGGTCTTGGCTCCCGTCGCCAGATCGAGGACTGGATTCGCCAGGGCCGGATCACGGTGAACGGCGCGCTGGCGCAACTGGGCGCATCAGTCAATGGCGCGGAGAAAATCGCGATTGACGGCAAGCTGATCCAGGTGCGCGCCTTCGGGCAGCAGCGGCGGGTGCTGGCCTATTACAAGCCGGTCGGTGAAATTGCCAGCCGTAGCGATCCCGAGGGCCGGACGACCATCTTCGAACACCTGCCGCCGTTGCACGATGGGCGCTGGATCGTCGTAGGCCGGCTTGATCTGAATACCCAGGGTCTGCTGCTGCTGACCAACGACGGCGAACTGGCGCACCGGTTGATGCATCCCTCCTCCCAAATCGAACGGGAATATGCGGTGCGGGTGTTGGGCGAAGTCACGCCAGGGATGCTGAAACAGTTGCGGGAGGGCGTGCTGCTGGAGGATGGACGGGCGCATTTCGACGACATTCGGGAAGCCGGCGGCGAGGGTGCAAACCACTGGTATCACGTCATCCTGCGCGAAGGACGTAACCGCGAGGTGCGACGGTTATGGGAAGCGCTGGGCGTTACGGTCAGCCGGCTGACCCGGGTGCGGTTCGGGCCAGTGACCCTGCGGCGGGGCCTGCATCCGGGGCGCTGGGATGAGCTGGACGAGGCGCAGACGGCCGAATTGCTGCAAGCGGTCGGATTCGCGCCCCGACCTGAGCCTAAGCCGGAACCGCGTCGATCCCCGGCGTCCGGGCGCATCTGGCCGGACCGGCCCCGTGGTAGCGGGCGTGACCCCGCATCCGGTTCGCGTCGCCCGCCGAAGCCGGGATCGTTTCACCGGTGATGCGCTGTGCGGCTCAGGGCGCTGCCACCGGTGATCATGCCTCAAGCCGCGTCGCCCGCCTCGTCCTGGGCGCAGAACGTTTGCCCCGTGACGCCCCGGCTGTCAGAACCCAGCAGATACAGATAATGATCCAGCACTGTTTCCGGGCTGGCCCAAGCCTCCGGTTCGCGGCCCGGATAGATCTTGAGGGTCATCGCTGTGCGCACCCGGCCCGGATCAATGCTGTTGACCCGGATCTGCGTATTGGTTTCCAGTTCGCTGGCCAGTAGCTTCATCAGGGTGTGCGCGCCGCCCTTGGCGACGGCGTAGGCGCCCCAATACGCCTGGCCAATGACGCTGACCCGGTCATCAGTAAAGACCACGGAAGCGTCGGAGGAACGATGCAGCAGACCCAGCAGCGCCTGGGTCAGCAGGAACGGAGCGTTGAGGTTGACCTGCAGGATGCGGTACCACAATTCAATATCGTAGTTGGCGATGGGGGTCAGCCCCTCGAACAGCGCGGCATTGTGCAACAGCCCGTCCAGCCGGCCAAACTCGGATTCCAGCACCTGAGCCAGGTCGGCGTAATCCCTGGGTGTCGCCCCTTCCAGATTCATCGGATAAATCGCCGGCTTGGGGCCGCCCGCCTGCTCAATGGCATCGTAGGTCTGTTCCAGTTTGCGAATGGTGCGCCCGAGCAGAATCACGGTCGCGCCGTAAGCGCCCAGGCGACCGGCGACCGCGCGCCCGATGCCGTCCCCGGCTCCGGTCACCAGAATGACCCGGTCTTTAAGCAAATCAGCAGCAGGCTGGTAATCCTTCATGAGGCACCTTGCGTTGGGCAGGATAGAGCTTGAATGGCTCACAGTTTACTATCCGCCGCCGACTGCCGGTAGCGGCGCTTTTTTTCGCGGCGCAGCCCACGCCAGGCCAGCCACAGCTTGCGCAGCGGCGTCAGGCGGGTGCGCTGTTCGAGCAGCCGATAGCCATCCTGGGCGATTTCATCCAGCAGCGCCAGCGCCAGTTCCAGACGAATCAGCAGGCTGCGCTGAGCATAGCGGTCAACGTCCGGCAACTGCGTCAGCGCCCGCTGGTAGTAGTCGCGAATGCGTTCGGCCTGAAAGGCGAACAGTTGCCGGACTCGCTCGGTGGTCTGCGCCGCCAGCAGATCGCCGGGCTGAACGCCAAAGCGGCGCATTTCGTCCTCAGGCAGATAAAACCGCCCCTGCTGGGCCAGAGGGCGCACCTCGCACAGCCGCTCGAACAGGAGCAGCAGCGCACCGGCTTCGTGCGCGAAGCGGAGTGTGGCGCGCGGGTCTTGATAACCAAGGATTTCCACCGCCAGCAGCGCGGGTACGCTGCCGAGCCGGTGCAGGTACAGGGTCAGTTCGGTGAAGCGGGGATAGGTATCGTAGTCCAGATCCATGGCGACCCCGTCCAGGATTTCCCGCCAGTATTCCTCCGGCAAGTTGAACCGGACCAGCCAGGGATGCAAGGCACAGGTGATGGGGTGTTGTGGTTCACCGGCGAACAGCCGGCCAACCTCGGCGCGCCACCAGTCCAACTTGGTTCGGGCCACCCCAAGATCCTGGCATTCCTGGACAATGCCCGCTGTTTCAAGCTGGAACGCTTGCAGCGCGACCAGCGCCCGCCGCTGTTCCAGCGGCAGTCCCAACAGGCTGCACCGAAAATCCGAACCGGGGCGGGCAGCCAGGTCATGGCAATAATCATCAGGGTTCATAACAGTGATCTGCGGCAATTCATGGTGATGGCGTTTACGTCCGGTAGCCGATATGATCAGGCGACGTGACGCGAGAAAAGGCACAATCATTGCTTATTCTTTAAGCAAACGGGAGACTGTCCGTGGGTTCAGGAGGTTGCCATGATGAGTATTCGTGAAATTGAAAAGTTGCCGGAAGACGAACGGGTAGTGACTCGCGCTTCCTATCACTATTATCGCGCCTTGCTGCAAGGCGCGCCGGACGCCACCCGTCTGCGCTTGCGACAGCTCTGGGTGGGCGAACTCCAGCGGCGCTGGCCGGATGCCTGGCGGTGAGACCAGAGCGGTTCGGTCAGGGCGGCGCGTCCCGGTCGCCCTGCTGCTGTTCCCGCAACAGTTGCCGTTCGCCTTCGCGAACCTGGGTGGCGCGGATGGTCGAAAGCGAACTGTCCTCTTCCTTGAGTTCCTTGGCCGGCAGATCGGGCGGCGGGCGGGCGCCATAGTGAATCTTGCCTTCAGGGTCGGTCCAGGTGTAGATGCGCTCGGTAGGCTGAACGGTCACCGGCCGGGCGTTGAGTTGCACCGGCGTAGCGTTCTGTCCCGCAGGGGGACGGTTGCCGTAATGCACCCGACCTGCCGCATCCTTCCATGTGTAGACCCCATCATCCCCGGCCCACCCCGGCCCACCGGCCAGCGCCAGCAGCAAGATCCCGCTGAATACGCCCGCTCGTCGCCACCGGGGATCAGATAAGCCCTTGCGGCCATTCATTGTCGGGCGTGTCAGCGACGGGGACAATCAACACCGGGCGTTTGGACAACAGGGTCAGTCGACGGGTGGTCGAACCCAGGAGACTGGCGTGTGGACTGGCGCCCGTATGCGCACCCACGACGATCAGATCGGCGGCGCAGCGGTCGGCTTCATGCAGGATCACCTCGCAGGGCAGGCCGCTGACCACCCGGATTTCCGCGATCAGGGTGGTTTGCTCAAGGGTAGCCCCAAGTTCTTCCGCGCAGAAGGCTTCCAACCGCTTGTGGAATTTTTCCAGAATGCCGCGCGTGGCCTCGTGGTGCAGTTGCTCAGCCTTGTCCGGAGCCAGATAATTGTTGATCAGGAAGCGAACCGTGTTGGACAGCGGCTCAACGACATGCAACAACACGATTTGGGCATTGTGCTGGCGGGCCAGGCTCACCGCGAAGCGAAACACTGGACGAGTGTGAGGACCCAGAGCCGTCGTGTACAGGATGGTCTTGATTTGGGGAAACATCGCGCGCTCCGCGTTCGAAAGTTAAAAGGGCCGCATCCCGGATGGCTGGGGGTCGATGGTCAGATGACCGTCACCGACCCCAGTGCAGAGTTTAGGCGGCGTAGCAGCGGGTTGCCATGCCGGATTAGAGGGTGAAATTCAAGGTGTTGTCGGGTTTCCCAGTCGAATGGAGCGGACTTGATAATACTCACGCATACACTGATTCCTGAAATTATTGGGATCGGTCTCCAGATCCGTAGCAAACAGGGTTCTGGGCGGTCGGGACAGGCTGGCTATCACAATGTCAGTATCGCCACGTTCTCTGGCGGCCTGAAGCACAGCGCGGCGGACGCGCATTTCCTGATCGTAGCGATACCCCCTAGACGTCCTTATAGGCTTCGAACACGTTCGGCGTTCCCAGCAGATGGACCAGCAACAGCGTGGCGGCCAGCGCCAGCCAGCGGCGATCCTTCAGATTTTGCAGACGGTCGCCAACCAGGCAATGGCCGAGGATTTGGAATCCGCGCCTTTCACCTCCGCCGCCCGTTCCAGACGGACGGCTTCGTTGAATTTTTTAGGCTCGGTTCGCGCTTCATCGCAGGTGCTGGATACATGACCCAACAAGTTCTGGCCCGCTCCACGCGCTTGAAGTCCCGCCTCCCCGGCGGTACTGAACTTCAGGATATTTTTGGCCGCGTTCACG
>Ga0209573_1000625_pt1 | contig 69477 bp, 76 predicted proteins | sample TNRBio252014_DNA_FD_185870 | JGI IMG/M metagenome (GOLD analysis project Ga0209573, IMG submission 185870) | Wastewater treatment Type I Accumulibacter community from EBPR Bioreactor in Madison, WI, USA - TNR Reactor_6/25/2014_ DNA (SPAdes)... | ecosystem: Engineered > Bioreactor > EBPR >...
GGAAACGTCATGCAGCTTCGACAGATTGCAGGTATGCGTGGACTTGTGGCTAACCCTCGTGGTGAAATTATTCCTCGACCTATCAAATCTAACTTCCGTGAAGGTTTGTCGGTTCTTGAATATTTCATTTCAACTCACGGTGCTCGTAAAGGTCTTGCCGATACAGCTCTTAGAACTGCTGACTCTGGATACTTGACTCGTCGACTTGTTGACGTTTCACAAGAACTCATTGTTCGTGAAGATGACTGTAGTTCACCTCGTGGAGTTTGGGTTGACGACATTGATCCAGAAAGCGATTACGTTCGTTTCTTGGAAAACAAATTGATGCACCGAACACTTTCAGACGACCTCAAATTGTCTAACGGTGAAACAATGCCTCGAAACACAATGATTCGAGAACAAGAACTCAATACTTTGATCAACGACAAAAAGATTGATCGCGTAAGAGTTCGTTCTGTTTTGACTTGTGACACACTCAATGGTGTTTGTCGATACTGCTACGGAACTATGTTGGCAAGCGGAAAGCTTGTAGAACTTGGTGAAGCAATCGGTATTATCGCTGCTCAATCAATTGGTGAACCTGGAACTCAGCTAACCATGCGTACTTTCCACACTGGTGGTGTGGCTGGTGAGGATATTACTCACGGTCTTCCACGTGTTGTTGAGTTGTTCGAAGCTCGAACTCCAAAGGGTCGAGCTGCAATGGCGCTTGCTTCAGGTGTTATCCGAGTTGGCGAAAACGACAAAGGCGAAAAAGTAATCATCGTTGTTACAGACAAAGGTGAAGAAATCGAGCATGTTGTTCCACGTCGAGCAACCATGGCAGTTGAAGAAGGTCAAGAAGTTGAAGCGGGAGACCGTTTAACTGGTGACAAGAAAACTTCACTTGATCCAAAAGAAATTTTGGCTATCAAGGGTGTTCGTGAAGCTCAACTTTACTTGGCTGACGAAGTTCAACGTGTTTACCGCGAACAAGGTGTGTCTATCCACGACAAGCACATTGAAGTTATTGTTCGTCAAATGTTGCGTAGAGTTATGGTTTCTGAACAAGGAGATTCACAATTCCTTCCTGGTTCAAAGATCGACACTCGTGTCTTTGGTGATGTTAACCGTCACTTGGTAGAACAAGGATTAAAGCCTGCTGAAGGTCGACCTGAACTTATGGGTATTACTAAAGCATCGCTTGCAACCGATTCATGGATGTCGGCTGCTTCCTTCCAAGAGACAACTCGTGTCTTGACTGAAGCTGCGATTGATGGTCGAAGTGATTCGCTTGTTGGTTTGAAAGAAAACGTTATTATTGGAAAGCTCATCCCGGCTGGTACTGGTATGAAGCAATATAACGAAATTCGAACTGATGCTCCTAACTACACTCCAATGTCGTTCTGGTCAGCTGATGATGAAGATGCCGACCTCGACCTGGCAGATAGGTTGAGAGCTTCTCTTGACGATGGTGGAACTTCAAGTTTCTCTGCTTCACCAGATGACATGGCTAGCTTCATGTCAATGGGTTCAGCTGTAGAAGAAATTCCAGAATTCAACTTTGAAGTTGCAGTTCCAAGTGAACCTGAAGCCGAAAGTCATCCTGAGTCCGGCAGTCATCCTGAGCAAAGCGAAGGATCTGTTGAAGAGACTAACGATTCAGGTGGAGAAGCTTTCGAGCAACCAGCTGCTGGTTAATTAAACCAAACTAAAACTTAGAAGGTGGGCGAGCGAAAGTTCGTCCACCTTTTTTGTTTGGCTACCCTAATTTATTTAAAACGCCAAAATCGACTATTGGTCGCACAACAAACAGCTATTGTCTCTTCTACAACTTAAACGGGGGATGGCATGGCGGGTAATTTCACAAAACGTTTAGTGATTTCTGTTGGGTTAATTCTTGCCGTCACTCTTTCTGTAAGTGCTATTAATGTTCCTGGTTTATTTGCTTCAAGTAAACCTGCCATTTTAAATCCATTAGCAAAATCTCCTGACCCGCTAGCGACAAGCCCTAACGACACTAAAGCAGTGCCAGATCCGATCGGAACTGATTTTGCTTCTGCAGACCAACCTCCAAAACTGGAAACTAAAGATCGTAAACAAACAGCAGAAGAAATAAAAAATAAAAAACGAGTTAAAGAAATTAACGAACTGAGAACGTCTAATACTAAAACTTATTTAAATGAAGACGGATCTAAAACAATGGCCTTTAGTTTGACCCCAAAGCATTACAAAGATGAGGATGACAAATGGGCCCCAATTGAAACTATTTATGAAGAAGATAGAAGCTATACAAATCAGAAGCCAATTTCTGGAGTAATGAAGTTTTTTGAACCAAAAGCTTTTTCACTTGAAACTGCTGATCTTAAAGTAACTTACAAACCGTTTTTAGAAGGCATTACTTATACCTATGGAGAAAAAACATTTACGTTGACACCAAATTCTGGAAGGAATGTTCTTCCAGAAAAAGTTACCAAAGATACAATTACAAGAATAATTTATTCTGATGTTTGGGACGGAATCGATGTTGAATATGTAGCCGAGGGCGGCTCGATAAAAGAAAACGTTATAATCAAAAAAGCTTCGGCTATTACCTCCTATAGTTTCTCGCTTAAAGGATCCACCTTTTCTGCTCACCCTACTGAAAAAGATGCAATTGCTTTAGATGGAATAGATCCAAATAATTTTTATTTAAGTCAACTTGTTGTTTTTGTTAATGAGCGAGGATACATTTCAGAACAGCCAGTAAAGCAAAGTTTTACTAAAAATACTTTAACTGTAAATATCGACCCAGACTGGCTAGATAGTTTAAAGAAGTCAAACTTTCCTGTAATTATTGATCCATCATTTGTAAATAACGTAGGCGGATCTTTAGGAAATTTCATCACCTACAAATCTGACGGATATGTATGCCCAAATAGCGTATGTACTCCTCAAGCGGGTGGACTTAACGACAATGGTTGGAAGAATTGGAGAATGTTGTTCCGCATTCCTTTTGACCAACTTCAGGGTAAGACTTTGTTGGGTTCTGCTGTAGGCCTTGATCAACGAACTGATTTGTATGGTAATACTGCAAATAAATGGTTTGGAATGTCTTGGGGAACTAGTGCTTCATACAACTGTCGTCATGATCCAAGTTCACAATCTGGTGTCGTTGGTACTGCTACTTGGCTAGAGAATACAAACACTATTGATTGGATGATGAATAATAATCAATACGCAGGCTGGATGTGTATGTGGGGCGAAGAAAACAATACCTTCAATTATAAACAGTTTTATTCGCAGACTCTAGAAATGTATGTTGAGTACGATACGCCTACACCCATGGCTATGCCTGTTATCCCAACTGATAAAGAAGTTTTAGTCACATCACAACCAAGTCTTAGAGTAAACCCTGTAGTAGATGGTGATGGCGACGCAGTTAGATATTATTTCCGAGTTACTGACTCCCCGGATGCTGAGACTGGAGCAGTTATAAATTCAGGTTGGGTTCCAGATTCGAAATGGACAATCCCGGATAACGTTTTAAAAGATGGGCAAACCTACTATTGGCATACTTACTCTGGCGGCATTTTGCAAACAAATCCTAATTGGGTGAGATCTTTCAAAGTTGACATGCGAACGGGTCGAGATAGCACTCAAGCCTACGAAGATGTTGGTCCTATTGGTGTTTCACTTGCAACAGGAAATGTAACAACTGGAGCTGGTTCACATTCTATTTCTGCGCTTGGCGGACCTATTGGTGTTTCCTTGGATTACAACTCACCAGCAGCGAGCCGCCCTGGTTTAGTGGGACAATACTGGAACAACACAACCCCGACAGGGTCGCCGCTAATTACAAAAGTGGATCAAGAAATAGATTATAACTGGGGTACTGGAAGCCCTGTTCCTAACGTTATAAACGTAAATAATTTTTTTGTCAGGTGGGATGGTTTTGTAACCGCACCGGTAACTGGAAATTATAAGTTTGGTTGCGCTGGGGATGAGTGGTGTTCAATTTTCTTAAATGGCCAAACGTATTTTACTGGACCGCAGAATTGGGGAGCAGTAAATATTGCTCTTGAGGCTGGAAAACCTGTGCCGCTAAGGTTCGAGTATGTTGACACTTCTGGAGGTGCTGCGACTGTTTTCAAAGTTAAAGGCGCAGTTGATGAACAAATAGTTCCTCTTTCGTGGTTACAAACTAGCCCAAGGAATACTGCTACTGAATATGGTCTAACTGGTAGGTATTATACCGATGACGGATCAAACGCTTTCCCTAGCAATAGCGCTGACCCTAATAGATTCTTGATGGCAAGAAGAGATGCTGCGGTCAATTTCAACTGGGGCGATGGTGCTCCGGCTCCCTCAATGCCTGCAGATAATTTCTTGGTTAAATGGCTTGGGTTCTTAACAGTTCCTACTACTGGAAGTTATAAGCTCGGCGCTTATGCCGACCATGGAATTGGAATCCATTTAGGTACAGGTAGCGGCGGGGCACTTCAACTGAAATACGATGGTTGGTTGACCAACACGCCAAATGTGCGTTGGGGTACAGCGTCGACTTTGACTGCAGGGCAACAGATTCCAATCATGATTGATTATCGAGAATCTGGTGGTAAAGCTAATATTAATTTACTAATTGAAGGCCCAGGTTTTGCTGCTCAATCTGTTCCTGTCACTTGGCTTTCACCTGGAAATAATTCTGTTCCTGGCGGTTGGACCTTAGGTGTTGGTGACGGGGATGTACGTTTCGAACGGTTAAAGGTAAATAATACGTCAGTTGTGCTTTCAGATTCGACTGGTGCAACTTATGAATATAAGTGGGAAAACAATGCGTATAAACCGCCTGTTGATGAAGAGGCAGTGGTTTCAAAAAATGCCGATAATACTTTCACAGTAATAGATGTAGATGGGAAAACATATATTTTCGATCTCGAAGGTAAATTAACTTCTGTTACCTCTCCAGCTGACGATCGTAAACCAGTTGCTTTGAAATATGAGTATTCAGGCAACCCGGTACGACTAACAAAAATTACTGATGGTGTTACTTCTGCGCGTAATGGAACTTTACATTATTCGGGAGATAGCCAATGTAGTGTTTCTTCTGGTTTTGATGCAGTTCCATCTGGAATGTTGTGTGCTTTTAAAACAACGGATGGAAAAACAACGCGTTTCCAATATAAAGCAGGAAATCTTTCTCGTATAGAACAACCAGGTTCTGCCAATGTCGACTATGGATATGATTCACTTGCTCGAATTGTTTCTTATCGTGACACTCTTGCAAATGATGCAATTACAGCAAGTGTTCGTACAGATGATGTAAATGCAACTACGTCGGTAGCTTACGATGAAGTTGGTCGTGTTTCTACGATTACATCTCCAGCGCCAACGGCTTCGGGGTCGCGTTTAGAAAACAAGGTTGCATATTTTCCAGGTAAAACAGAATTACATTTAACTGGAGCAAGTGAACCTAATGGTTTTTCACGACAGATTGAATACGATAATCTTTTGCGTACAACAAAAACTACAGACCTTACTGGTCAATCTGTGTTGACTGAGTGGCATCCAGAAAAAGATTTTATTTTTTCTTCAACTGACCCAACTGGTTTGAAATCAACCACTATTTATGATTCAAACGATTTACCTATAGATAATTATGGCCCTGCTCCTGCTGCTTGGTTTGGAACAGATCGAAAGCCATTGTCTACGTACGTAAATGATGTACCGCATACTTCTACTGCTTATGATGAAGGTCTTACTGGGCTTGGAGTTTCGTATTATGACAACAAAAAGTTGTTGCGAGAACCAAAACTTAACGCAACTGTTATTTGGCCAACAAATGTAAATGTTGTTTCTGCTTTTGTTTCAGGTTCTGCTCCTGTAACTCCAACTGATGGTTGGGGTGCTAGGTATAAAGGAAAGATAAAGCTTGATGCGGTAGGGAACTATAACTTTAAACTTCGTGGAGATGCAGGTTTTAGATTATTTATTGATGATCAACTTGTTGTTGATGGTTGGGGTGGTGGAACTCTTTCTGGTGGAGATAATACGGTTGCCAGTGCTACTCCTTTTGTAAATGCAGCGGCAGGAAGTACACATCGGATTCGCGTCGATCACTATCATGGAGCGTCAGGTGCAACTAGTTTGCAGCTTTATATGACTCCTCCTGGGCAGAGTGAAACTTCAGTTGTTTCGGCATTGCTTTCACCTGATTATGGCCTAACCACATCATCTATTATTTATGATTCTGTTCTGGGAGATCTAATAACCAAGACAACTTATTTGCATCCAGAATATGGAATTGTCGATAAAGTAACGAACGATTTTGGTGGGCTGAACCTAGAGAATTCGGCAACTTATGAAACGCCAGGTATTGCCTTTTTGCGTCAACTAAGTAAAACCCTTCCGGGCGGAGCAACTACAAATTATGAATATTATGGTGCTAGCGATACGAGAGATGACCCTTGTACTCCTGCAACTGAAAGTTATAATCAAGCCGGGTTCATTAAGTTTAAAACTGAGCCTGATCCAGATGGCGGTGGTTCAGGGACTGGTCGTAAAAGTGAGGTTGTTTATGACGAAAGCGGAGCAACTGTTGCTTCGCGTATAGGGTCTGACCCTTGGACGTGTTTTGGTTATGATTCTCGAGGCCGGTCTGCTACTACTGTGATTCCAACTATTGGTTCTATGCCTGGACGAACCATAACTAATGATTATGCGGTTGGCGGTAATCCGTTGAAGTTAAGTTCTGCTGACTCAAGTGGAACTATCACCGTTGAAAGTGATCTACTGGGTCGCACAATAAAATATACGGATTCTTTAGGCAAGGTCACAACTAACACATTTGACGCTATAGGACGTTTGACAAGTAGAAATTCTATTATTGGTCTTGAAGAATATACTTATGACTCTTTCGATCGCTTGAGTGTGTACAAACTCGATTCTGTGACGTATGCAACGATTTCTTATGACTCTTATTCTCGTGTGACTTCTGTTGCTTATCCGTCGGGTATGTCTTTGAGTTCTATCTCGCGTGATGGTTTGCAGCGTGAATCTGGTGTTACTTTTACGCTGCCTGATAGCAGTACCGTAAGTGATTCTGTTGTTTATTCGTCTTCTGGGAGTGTTGTTAGTGGAATAGAGAATGGTGTTTCTAAAACTTATACTTATGATTCTGCACGCAGGCTCACTGGTGCTGTTATAGGGTCGGATAGTTTTGGTTATGAGTTTGGTGCTCCTGATTCGTCATGTTCCTCGTTACCAGGAAATAATGCGAATACATCCAAATCTTCTAACAGAACCAAGCTAACAATCAATAGTCAAGTAACAACATATTGCTATGACCAAGCTGACCGTTTGCTAGAAAGTTCTGATAGTGCAATTGGCGAAGCACAATACGATGATCATGGCAACACCACCCAGTTAGGTGTGACAGGACAAACTACAGAATTTACTTATGATGCTGGCGACCGTAATATTGGTATTAGCCAGGTTGTTGGCGGTGTTGAAACTTCTATAGATTATGTTCGCGACGTCACTGGCAGATTGGTTGAGCATACAAAGAAGACAGATGATATTTTAGATGAAGAAGTGTCCTATGGGTATATTGGTGCTGGTGATGGTGCTGCGTTTCTTTTAGATTCTGCAGGTGTTGTTAAACAGAAGTATGTTTCGCTTCCTGGCGATATTCTTTTAACCATAAAGCCTGGGGCAAGTTCACCTAACGAGAAAACTTATTCGCTAACGAATATTCATGGCGATGTAATGGCTACCATAGATTCAACAGGTGTCTTGATTTCACATCATATCTCTGGTCCGTTCGGTGAAAGTATTGTTAGTTCTTCTAATCCTGCAAATACTGCTACAGACACTAGTTGGGGTTATCTAGGGCAACACCAGAAAACTCAAGAAACAGCTCTACTGCTATCGCCAACCCAGATGGGTGCAAGAGTTTATATTCCAAGTTTAGGAAGATTTTTACAAGTAGACCCTGTAGAAGGTGGAACAGAAAACAACTACACCTACCCACAAGACCCAGTAAATGATAGCGACGTAACAGGCCTGGCAGGTTTACGTTGCATATGTCCAGCACAAAGAGGAAAACAAGGAGGACAAGGCCCAAAACTAAGTGCTGCGGAACAGCAGGAATTAACTAGAAAAGCTCAAGGACTCCCTCCGAAGGATAAGAAAACATTGAATAGCGCGGAAAGTAAAAAAAATGCCAATGAGAAGTATTCTGGTGATCGTGGCAGTAGGCAGTCTAAAGATAAGAAAACTAAATCAGAAAAAGGTAAAGATGCTAGAGGTTTTGTTTCGATACCTTACAGAAAGATTTTTGGGAGTGCTTTTAAAGGAGCAGCAATAGCAGTTGTTGTTGCTGGAATTGTAGTTATTGGAACTGCTACTGCTCCAGTTTGGGTGCCTGTAGCTGCGGGCTATGTGGTTATTACTTCTATACCTTTAGGCCCGCCCCAGTATGCTGAACGTAAAGGACAGATGTCAACTTAATGTGGAAAGATTATGTTAGTTAGTGGATATATTGAATGGTTTTTAGATTAGAAATACAAAGAGTTAGTATTTGATAGTTGGAAGGGGTTAAAAGTGGGCAATGAAGTAAATAGTATTCAAATCATGAATCCAGAAAGCGTTGAGAGAGATGATTTTTATAGTTTGTTATTGCATTTTAAGCCTTTTGTAGAAGAGATTTGGTCTGTAGTGGTTGCTGATGTGACGTTTTCAAGGGAGATGGATAGTAGTCGTGGATATGAGGCCCCACAAGTTTGTTTGTACTATTGGGAGCCTGATAAAGAAATGCGTGATCTTGCGAAATCTAATAAGGAATGGATTAAAACTTATAAGGTCGCTGAAGATTTGCCTACTTATGAAACCGTTTCTGGGAATATCAATAGGCTGGTATTACGGTTGCCGTCAGGAGCTGACCAAGATAATGTTCCTATGCTTTTTGAATATGTATCAAAAAGCATCAAAGAAATTCCGGATGAAAAAATTTTAGACATTGTTTATAGAAAACATCTTGATCGTGATGCGATTGAACACCCGTTCATAGTGGTTTATTATGAGAGTTAGTTAGTCGCTACTGCTCCAGTTTGGGTGCCGGTAGCTGCCGGGTATGTCATTATTACGTCTATACCTGTAGGCCCCCCACATATAATGGAAACCAAGGACAAATGTCGACTTAATTGTTGATAGGTATTTTAAAAGCATTTGAAAGAGGACAGGGTATCGATGTCAAAAGAAGATGAGTATTGGATTAAGCATGCTGCTTTTTCTAACCCAGCAGCTGATTCCAGAAATGATACTTTCTATTCACTCTTAAGTAAAGTATCCATATTTTTAGAGGCTTTGTGGCCTAATTATGTGCAAGATATTACTTTCCGTCGCGATGATGGAAGAGAACGCGGATACCCAAGTCCAGAAGCAGTTGTATATTATGATGATTTAGTAGGTGAAGACTTGGATCTACGGAAAGAAATGAAGGAACATGCAAAACGTATAAGATTGTGTGAGGCTCTTTCAGAACAAACATTCATAAAAGGTGATCCATTTAATTGTTTAGTGGTTCGAATGCCTCAAGGCGATGACCAAGACAGTATCCCAAAATTGCTGTTAGCTGGTGCTCTAGCTATCAAAAATATTGATGATACAAAAATTCGACATATCATTTTTGATCAATTTTCAGATGAAGATGTTATCGATAATCCCAATTTATCTTTTTATTTCGAGAGCTGACTATTCATTGAGATATTTTCTGTTAGCGAATAAATAAAAGGGAGGTAATTGTTTAAGAGTTAACCTTGCTGACTTTAAGGCTTCCTTCCGGCGAAGATCAGGACAATATTCTGATGCTTTTAAAGTTTGTAGCAGATGAGATTGAAGGTATACCTGACGAAAAAATTCTAGAAGTTGTATTTCAAGAATTCAGCGACCCTGATGGTAGTGGCTCGCAAACTGGTCGAAAAAGTGAAGCTGTCTATAACGAAAGTGGGGCGACAATAGCTTCGCGAATTGGTTCTGATCCTTGGACGTGTTTTGGTTTCGACTCACGGGGAAGATCTGCAACAACCGTGATCCCAACAATAGGTTCAATGCCTGGAAGGACAATTACCAACGACTATGCAGTAGGTGGAAACCCTCTTAAAGTTAGTTCAACGGATTCAAGTGGAACGATCACTGTTGAAAGTGATCTACTTGGTCGCACAATAAAATATACAGACTCATTGGGCAAATTAACCACGAATACTTTTGATGCAATCGGGAGACTGTCGAGCAGAAATTCTTTAATAGGTCTTGAAGAATATACGTATGATTCTTTTGATCGCCTTAGTGTCTACAAGTTGGATTCTGTGACTTATGCGACGGTTTCTTATGACGCATATTCGCGAGTTGTTTCTGTTGCTTATCCTGCTGGTATGTCTTTAAGCTCAATTTCACGAGATAACTTACAGAGGGAATCTGGAGTTACATTCACGTTACCTGGTAGCAACACCATAACTGATTCTGTTGTATATGCGACGTCGGGAAATATTGTTAGTGGAACCGAAAATGGAATTTCAAAAACATACACCTATGATTCAGCAAGGCGCTTGACTGGAGCTGTCATTGGTTCAGACAGTTTCGGCTATGAGTTTGGTACGCCAGATTCTTCTTGTACTTCCTTAACAGGAAATAACTCGAACACTGCTAAATCATCCAATAGGACAAAACTTACAATCAATAGTCAAGCAACAACATATTGTTATGATCAAGCAGATCGTTTGTTAGAGAGTTCTGATAACTCGATTGGCGAAGCGCATTATGATTCTCATGGAAATACCATACAGCTAGGAAATTCAGGTCAAACCACAGAATTCACATTTGACTCTGGAGATAGAAATATTGGCATCAATCAAGATTTTGGTGGTGTAGAAACTTCAATTGATTATGTTCGTGATGTCGCAGGCCGATTAGTAGAACATACAAAGAAAACCGATAACGTCATAGATGAAGAAGTATCCTATGGTTATGTCGGTACTGGTGATAGCCCCGATGTTCTTTTGGATTCATCGGGTACTGTAAAACAGAAATATGTTCAGCTTCCTGGAGACGTACTTTTAACAGTCAGAGCCGGCGAGAGCTCTCCAGATGATCGAACATTTTCATTACCAAATATTCATGGCGACGTAATGGCAACAATAGATCCCACAGGAACTTTGATAGATCAACATATAACAGGGCCGTTCGGGGAAACCGTTTCGTCATCGACTGAACCAGATAATACAGCCCAAGATACATCTTGGGGTTATCTAGGACAACACCAAAAAACACAAGAAACAAGTCTGTTGTTATCGCCAACACAAATGGGGGCACGCGTCTATATACACGGCCTTGGCAGATTCTTATCCGTCGACCCGATAGATGGCGGAACAGAAAACAACTACACATACCCACAAGACCCAGTCAATAAAACAGACCTGAGTGGAATGTGTGGTTGGCTTGGTAATCCATTTAAAAAATGTAAGTCTCAGTCACATGTGGTTAAGAGGTATGAATCCTATTTTAATGGATCAACGAAATCGGTAGTTCTTAAAAAAGGTAACAGCGATTATGGGATGACACATTTAGAAGCAAAGAGAAATAACGGTGTAAAAGTAGATTACTATAAGAATTCTCTTACAAAATTTCGAGGCATAATTAAACCTAGTTCCAAAACTTTGTTTTTAAAATCGATTGAAAGGACTCTTGCTCTGGATTCACAACCCAAATATAACCCAAATAATCAAACATACAAATTCACGGCGACGCTAGACTTAGATTTCATTGATAAATCAGGAATTTACTTTACCAAAACCCATCTATTTAATGTTGTAGTAGCAGAGGATCGGGAAGACAAAAGTAGATATCATATAATCACTGCTTACGGAGAAAATATTTAACATGGCGAAGGAAGAATACATACAGTTTCAGGGAGAAAAACTAGAAAAGTTTGACGGGAGTGATTTGCGGTCCGTATTTGAGGCAGTTGACTGGCAATTGAGCTCGGAATTCAAAAAAGAGAAGCGTGCGAAATGGAGATTGGATTCATGTGAATTTTTAGAACTGAAAGCCCCTGAGACAATCCCAGTTTTCATATACAACTCAGTTGAAGGCACATGGGACGACTTAGATAGCGGTAAATACATTGTATTGACCGTTGTAGAAGAAAGAGGAGGAAAGATTCGTATTTTCTTTGAGTCTTCGCAGTTTTATTACAATTCAGAGAAGTTCATTTTCGAAGTCGAAGGTAGAAGAAAAGCCAGTAGATTCTATCTGGAAATCTATGTTTTAGAAACCCTTGCTGCCTTTTGCCTCGATCCAGAAATGAGAATCTCTATACTCTACTAGAGTAAATCTTCGACAAATGTCTTGACTGAAGCTGCGATCGATGGTCGAAGTGACTCACTTGTTGGTTTGAAAGAAAACGTTATTATTGGAAAGCTCATCCCGGCTGGTACTGGAATGAAGCAATATAACGAAATTCGAACTGATGCTCCTAACTACACTCCAATGTCGTTCTGGTCAGCTGATGATGAAGATGCAGATCTTGACTTGGCAGATAGATTGCGTGCTTCACTAGACGAAGGCGGAACTTCAAGTTATTCAGCTTCTCCTGATGATATGGCTAGCTTCATGTCAATGGGTACAGCGGTGGAAGAAATTCCAGAATTCAACTTCGAAGTTTCAGTTCCTGCTAGTCCTGCTGAAGGAAGCGTAGCTACTGAAGAAACTAGCGAAACGAGTGAAGAACCTGGAGAAGAACAATTAGACCAGCCAGCTGCTGGATAGTTAACACTTCCAATTACGTACAATTAGGGTGAGAGAACGGTAGTTTTCTCACCTTTTTGTTTGTATAATCGATTTATGAACAACATATCGAGACAATTTCTTTTTAGGTCCGTAGTTATTCTATTTTTGTCTCTTTCCTTGATATCTTGTTCTGACCAAAATCCTTCGGATCAACAATCTGAGAAATCAAATTCAAAATTAATTGTTTTCCAGAATATTGAATTTCAAGTAGATGTCGCAGATACTCCTGAAACTCTCTCCAAAGGCTTAAGCGGCACTAAATCTCTAGACGAGAATAAAGGTTTGCTTTTCGACTTTAAAGTAGAAGGTATCTATCCCTTTTGGATGAAGGACATGAATTACTCGATTGATATAATTTGGTTGGACAAAAACTTAGAAGTCGTTCATGTTGAGGAATCTGTATCTCCAGATACCTATCCTCAATCTTTTAGGTCGACAACACCTGCAAGATATGTTCTCGAAATTAATGCCGGTTTAACTTCCAAGTACGAAATCGCAGTTGGAGACACCGGCCAGATAATTGAAAAGTGATAATATGTTTCCTTGGCATTTATAGGAAATACACCAGTTGAACATGGAGTTCTTGAACACCTAGTCGATAAAGGTTTCGTCGTTGTCCGCAGCGGTTTAAGGTCAGAAACTTCTGAAAAATTAATTTACAATGCATCTTTTCTTCCGCGAAGTATTGGAGACGTCGTAGACCAAGGACAGTTTGGTCTTGGTGTTGGCAATCCGTATAATCCTGATTGTGATGTACATATGTATGTACGAGACGGATTTTCAAGCCTGCGAATTGAAGGAAACTATTTCAATCGTCACACCCAGTTGTTGACGCTGGGTAACCGACCTGATCCCCGCAAATTAAAACTTATGGACACCCCTGTTTTTCCAAAAGGAATTGATGGTTTCGGGAGTCTCTCTAATATGGTGGCGTTGCCGTTAGAAGAAGCCGCTTTTGGACTTGCCAGAGAAATTGAACGCATTGAAGCAATCGGCGACCTTTGTGTGGATGTTTCGGCACAACTTGGCATGATGGACTTGTTTTCGCCATTTAGAAATCCAAACGATTTCACGTTTGAATTAGTTCACTACAAAAGCGGTGAAAGAGTTTCACCTTTAGACCATTTAGACTTCACGCATACTGATCCAGAAGAAAAAGCGGTTGTGATTTCAATTTCACTTGGAGATGCCAGCGACCCTTGGGTGATAGGCAGAAACATTGAAGCTCGCGAAGTTGTATTACAAAATCCTCACGACTTAATTATTATGGACACTGATTTAGATTTTGGAAGACAACCACCCATCCATTCTCCAATTGTTGAAGGTCATGATCGTGATGCCTTAGTCATCATTTTACGGAACAGCGCTAGAGAGATAGCCTTGCGAGCACTTCCTGGATTGGCTCTCACTGGTGGCTGGCAATCCTCGAAATTAGACGCTACTTCAGGACCAATGGTTGATTTAATGAACACAATTGCGACTCAATTGAACCAGTCTTTGGTTCGATAATTTCAATTAGGTATATCTAAATATCAAAATGAGCTTAAAACAATGACTGAATCAACAAGACCAGAAGTAAGTGATCTCGGCTTTGTCGATGACTTGCTAAATATGGCCAAATTAACTGGCGCATTTAGGAAAGAATATCAAAAATGCTATTCCGAATTTGATGAAGATGAAACTCTCGAAGACGATCAAATTGCAATCCAAGCTCGTCTGACAATGAATAGGTACGTCAATCAAATAAAAGAGTCGTTTGGAAAACTGCCAGACGTGCGACAACTTCGCGAGAAATTCGCAGAATCAGCACGAAACGAATTTTTGCCAAAAAAAATCAATCTCCCCGGATTGGATGAATCACACATGACTCCGGGAATGCGTCATTATTACAATGTAGAAGAACGCGTCGAGTATTTGTTAGCAAGTTATGAAGAATTTATGGAAAGTTACCGCGAAGTGTTTTCCGACTTAGAACATGGTGAGTTATTAGACCAAGATACTTTTAATGATCCAGCGGAAATGTGTGATGAACTTGGATTGGCTTTAAAATCTTTTGTAGGTGATTTTCCATCTGTCGTGTCTCCCGGTGATCGTGAACAGATATTAGGAATCGGTTTGAACAATCCAGAAGTTTTGGGACATTAATCACAACTACTTTTTTCTCCACTTTATGTGAGAAAGTTAGAAATTTAACTTACCTCAGCTCCTTTGCATGGTTTGATAGGAATCACAACCAAAAGGAGGTCTCAATGGGAGACATGACAGGAAAAATAAAAGAAAAAATGGACGACGCTAAAGAAAAGGTCGAAGACAAGTTGGACGAATTTAAAGATCGCGGCGAAGAATACAAGAAGAAAGCTGATCTAAAAGCAACTGAAGCAAAAAATGACGCCAAATATGGTGAAGACAACTACGAAAAATAAAGTTTGAGGCTATGGCTTGTGTCATTGTGTGGCAAATGATTTAGCAAAGACCAAGCCAAGGCCTCAATTTTCGCTCGCAACTCGCAAGTCGGCCTAAAATCGATAGATGACAAGAATTCTCATCACAGGTGGCGCAGGTTTCATTGGCTCGAACTTTGTTCATCTAATCAATAAAAAATACCCAAACTACAAAATTGTTGTAGTTGACAAATTAAATTCTCAAGGCCGTATCGAAAACTTGGCTGATGTAAAAGATGACATTGAATTTCATCAGTTTGATTTGGTTGAAGAAAACAAATTACGAGTACTTTTTGAAAACGGCGGTTTTGATTATGTCGTTCACCTAGCTGCAGAATCAAACGTGGACCGTTCAATCGAAGACCCGGACGCATTTGTTTCTAGCAATGTGACTGCAACAAATATACTGCTAAGGCTCTCGAAAGAATTCGGTATACAACGATTCCATCATGTTTCTACAGATGAAGTTTTTGGTGAACTTGAACTGGATCAAGACACGAAATTTAATGAAGAAACTCCATACGATCCTCGAAGCCCATATTCTGCAACAAAAGCAGCAAGCGACCACTTAGTACGCGCATACTTTGCAACCTATGGTTTAAATGCAACAATTTCTAACTGCTCTAATAACTATGGGCCTTACCAAGTTCCAGAAAACATCGTACCGCTTTTCGCATTATTTGCCCTTAGCGATAAAGACCTAACAATATATGGAGACGGCAAAAGCGTAAGAGATTACCTGTTCGTAGAAGATCACTGTGCTGCTATCGATTTGATCTTGCATAATGGAAGAGCAGGAGAAACATACTGTGTAGGTGGGGGAGCAGAGAAGAACGGTATCGAAATAGCAGATGCCATTTTGTCTGCTGTCCCAAGTTCGACTTCAGAAAAAAAGTTCGTTACTGATCGTCCAGGACACGACCGACGTTATGCAATCGACCATACAAAACTTATGCGCGAGTTGGGTTACAAGCCAAGTGTTACTTTTGAACAAGGTTTAGAAAAAACCGTTAACTGGTACAAAGATAACGCCTGGTGGTGGCAACCTATTATGGAAGACCTCTACGTTCCAAACTTTCTAAAGAACTAGCTATCTAAGTGAGCTCTAAGCATCCAAGCAGCCTTCTCGTGAGCGTCGAGTCTTGCAGTTAAAAGATCTGCTGTTGCTTGATCGCTGAGCTTTTCAGATTTTTCAATTAACTCTTTTGCATTGCGAGTTACTGTTTCGTGGCCGTCAACGAGTTCAGCAATCATGTCCAAAGCCTTTGGGATGGATTCGCTCTCTTTGATCTCACTCATTTCCTGGAACTCTCTAAACGTAGCTGGAACAAAATCACCAAGTGCTCTAATTCTTTCGGCAATTACATCTACAGCCAACGCCAACTCTTGATATTGGTTTTCAAACATTAGATGCAACGAACCAAACATTGGTCCCGTTACATTCCAGTGAAAGTTATGAGTTTTCAAATATAGGGTGTAAGTATCAGCCAAGATTCCGGCCAGGCCGTCGGCAACTTCGTCGCGGTTCTTTTCGCTAATTCCAGAATTTACTGTTTCTGCAGACATTTTTTCTCCTCTATTGGTCAATGTATTCAACATTAAGCCATTGAAAAGAAACTGTCTGTTAAGTTTTTTACAGAACTAGCTTTCTAGAAGAGATCGCAACATCCAAGCTGTTTTCTCGTGGTAAGTAAGACGTTGAGTTAGAAGATCTACAGTTGCTTCATCTTCTGCATCTCCAGCAGTAGACATAACTGCACGTGCAGTACGAGCACATGTTTCGTGGCCCTCAACCAATTCCTTGATCATTTGAGAAGCACTAGGAACATCTTCGCTTTCCTTAATAGAAGTAAGTCGAGCAAATTCCGAATAAGTTCCAGGGGAGTAAACGCCGAGAGAACGGATACGTTCTGCGATTTCATCTGTTGTAATCCAAAGTTCGTTGTATTGAGTTTCGAACATCAAGTGCAGAGTGTTGAACATTGGGCCAGTCACATTCCAGTGGAAGTGATGAGTCTTCAAGTACAAAGTGTAAGTATCAGCAAGTACAGCTTTTAAGCTTTCAGCGATTTCGTTTCGGTCATTTTCTTTGATTCCGATATCAATTTGCATGATTAACCTCCAATAAGTCGTACTTATACTCTAAGACACGAAATTTAATATGTCCTATCGTGCGCTTTTTGGGGATTTTCTCCACGATTTTGCCTAGTCACGCCTGCCGTCGTAGAATGTAACCCTTGTGCTGACGTTGCTGAGCGCCGTGCTAACTAATCGAAGTATCGCCGGAGCTAAGTCAACACAAAATAAGTTCGAAGCAAACTGCCAGAACTAACCGAAAAGCAACTTGTCAAAATAGACAAGGGAAAGTAGTGCCGTAGTGCCAACTATTGAACAGCTCGTCCGCAAGGGACGCAAAGTTAAAACAACCAAGTCGGTTGTTCCAGCTTTGAAAGGATCACCACAACGTCGTGGTGTATGTACTCAAGTAAAAACTCTTACTCCTCGTAAGCCTAACTCCGCGCTTCGAAAGATTGCACGTGTGCGTCTTTCAACAGGTGTTGAAGTTACCGCTTACATTCCAGGAATCGGTCACAACCTTCAAGAGCACTCAATTGTTCTTGTTCGTGGAGGTCGAGTTAAAGACCTTCCAGGTGTGCGTTACAAAGTAGTTCGCGGAACTCTTGACGCCTCCGGTGTTGCTAATCGTCAACAAGCACGTTCTCGTTACGGTGCTAAGAAGGAGAAGAAGTCCTAATGCCACGTAAAGGTCCAGCCCCCCGAAGAGAACTCCTACCTGATCCGATTTATCATTCAGTAGTAGTTCAACAACTCATCAACAAAATTTTGCTTCAAGGTAAAAAATCAATCGCATCATCAATTGTTTACGATGCACTTGAAATTATCAAAAACAAAAAAACCGAAGGCGAAGAAGCCGGCGATCCAATCCCGACTTTGAAAAAAGCTATTGAAAACGTTCGACCTGCTTTGGAAGTTCGTTCACGCCGTGTAGGTGGAGCAACATACCAAGTTCCTGTCGAAGTTAAACCTCGTCGTGCAACAACACTTGCAATCCGTTGGGTAGTAGAACACTCACGTAAGCGACGCGAAAAAACAATGGCAGAACGTCTTGCACAAGAAATAATGGATGCAGCCAATGGAGTTGGTACTTCTATTAAAAAGCGTGACGATCTTCAGAAGATGGCAGAAGCCAACAAGGCATTTGCTCACTTCCGTTGGTAGAACTGTAAATATATTGGGCTTGCTTGCCATATATACCTTCGCTCACCTCCTCGATTTTCTCGTCGAGTGTCGCTCCGGCAAATATGAGCAAGCAAATCCGATCTCACCTTTTCCTTCGAACTAAAATGCCTTGTTGGAAATGCATCGAAGAATAATCACTTAGAAATAAGAAAGAATGAAAAAATGGCTGCACGTCACCCCTTAGAAAAAGTTCGAAACATCGGAATCATGGCTCACATCGATGCCGGAAAAACAACGACTACAGAACGTATCTTGTTCTACACCGGACGCACATACAAGATCGGTGAAGTTCACGACGGTGGAGCTGTTATGGACCACATGGTTCAAGAGCAAGAACGTGGAATCACTATTACATCTGCTGCGACTACATGTATGTGGGATGGCCATATGATTCAAATCATCGATACACCTGGTCACGTTGACTTCACTGTTGAAGTTGAACGTTCACTTCGTGTCCTCGACGGTGCAGTTGCTGTTTTCGATGGTGTTGCAGGTGTTGAACCGCAATCCGAAACTGTTTGGCGTCAAGCTGACAAGTACCAAGTTCCTCGAATGTGCTTCATCAACAAAATGGACCGAACAGGTGCGGACTTCTACATGTGTCTCGGAATGGTTGAAGATCGCCTCGGAGCTAATACTGCTGTATTGCATTTGCCGATTGGTTCTGAAGCAATTTTCGAAGGAATTGTTGACATCGTCCAAATGAAAGAAGTGAAGTGGGCGCTCGACGACAAAAGCGAGGGTGCAGATTTTGAAGTTTGCGAAATCCGACCAGAACTTAAAGACAAAGCTGAAGAATACCGTCACAAGCTTCTTGAAACAGTTGCGCATGCTGATGACGAAATGATGGAAATGTACTTGGATGACAAGGAAATTCCAGAAGAAATTTTAAAGCGAGCAATCCGAAAAGGAACAATCGCAAACGAATTCGTACCTGTACTTTGTGGATCAGCTTTCAAAAACAAGGGAGTTCAACCAATGCTTAACGCTGTTGTTGACTTTCTTCCATCCCCGTTGGACATTCCACCAACACATGGACACAAACTTGACGGCGAAACAGACGACTACAGAAAAGCATCAGACTCAGAACCATTTTCTGCTCTTGCTTTCAAAATCGTTGGTGACCCATATGGAAAATTAACTTACTTCAGAATTTATTCTGGAAAAATCGAAAAAGGTCAAGAACTTTACAACTCAACTCGTGATAAAAAAGAGCGAATTGGTCGACTCTTAAGAATGCACGCAAATGAACGAGAAGATATCGACATTGCATATGCAGGTGACATCGTTGCTGGACTTGGATTCAAGTCAACAACAACTGGAGATACGCTGTGTGATAAATCCAGCCCAATCATTTTGGAAAAGATGGTGTTCCCAGAACCTGTTATCTCTGTTGCTATCGAGCCAAAGACAAAAGACGACCAAGACAAGCTTGCGAAAGCTCTTGGAGCGCTTTCAGAAGAAGACCCAACTTTCCGAGTCCACACCGACGAAGAAACAGGTCAAACAATTATGGCTGGTATGGGTGAACTTCACCTCGAGGTTCTTGTTGACCGAATGAAGCGTGAATTCAATGTTGATGCAAATGTTGGTAAGCCTCAAGTTGCATACCGTGAAACTATTTCACAACTTGTTGAAAAAGTTCAATACAAGCACGTTAAGCAATCTGGTGGATCAGGACAATATGCAGATGTTGTTATGTCTGTAGAACCAAGCGGTGCTGGTGGCGGATTCGAATTCATCAACAAAATTACTGGTGGTGCTATTCCTCGCGAATACATTCCTGCAGTTGAAAAAGGTGTTGTCGATGCAATGGAAACTGGTGTTCTTGCTGGTTACCCTGTAGTTGATGTCAAAGTAACACTTACTTATGGTTCATACCATGATGTTGACTCTTCGGAAATGGCATTCCGTATTGCTGGTTTGATGGGCTTCAAAGAAGCTGCAAGAAAAGCGAAACCTGTTTTGCTTGAGCCAATGATGGCAGTTGAAGTTACAACGCCTGAAGATTACATGGGTGATGTAATTGGAGACCTTAACTCTCGACGTGGACAAGTTGAAGGTATGGAACAGCGTGGTAATTCCCAAGTTATCCGAGCAAAAGTTCCTCTAGCAACAATGTTTGGTTACGTGAATGAGCTTCGATCGAAAACTCAAGGTCGTGCAGCGTATTCGATGCAGTTCTCTACCTACGAACAAGTTCCAGGTGCAATAGCAGAAGAGATCGTTGCAAAAGTTAAAGGTGAATAGCTAATCAATATTCATCTAGGGGCGCTTTCTAGCGCCCCTTTTTTGTTTCTAAAGAATTCTTCGAATCGATTCGATAATGATGTCTATCAGTCGAATCGAGCATTTATGAATTTCAGTGGCCAACATCAATATCAGCCAAATTGGTATGATGACCCTCAAAATCCAAACCAACTTCGCTATTTCGACGGAGTTCAATGGACACAACATTTCGCTCCTAAGAATGTCTCACTCTATCCAACTGCCAGTAAAGGCATGGCTTCAATAAATAAAGGTATGTCCATTTTTAGGAATGTTTTAGCTGGCGCATTATTCTTAATAGGACTGGTACTTATTGTTGCTCAAGGTTCTTATTTATTGGGAGTTTCATCTTTGCTCTTGGGGATCACATTCAGTCTCTTGATGTTGCCAATTAATTTCAAATACAAAAGGCATCTCGACTCGGGCGGAAACTATGCAGAGTGGTTCGTAGAATCTTTTAAATATTGGTACACCTACGTTTTCGTATTGATTGCATTTCTTTTAGTTCTTATCGGGTCAGTATTGACATTTGTCCTCAGTCCAAATGGTGAGCCTGACTCGAGTCTATTTTTTGTTGGATTCGTTTTTTTCTTTCCAGGAACTATCTGGACGATGGAAATATCAGCAAAGATTTTTGATTTACCTCTAGGTTATGGAAGATAAGTTTTAAGAGATTCCCATGGAGTTGTTTGCGCAGACCATCTGTCGCGCGACGCATTTAGGTACTTGATCAGAAGCGAGACCTTTAACTGTTGCGCCATTAGTGAGAGCGGTTAGTCTTGCAGCTGAATCTATGTTGATTTCTACTTCATATTTTTGCTCGATGTATGCAAGTATCCCGTTTAATCCGCCAAAAGTAACGTTGACCATACCCGCATCTGGTGCGTATACCCATTCTTCACCGCGATTTATTTTTTGCGTATTTTCTATACTCAAATCTCGAAGTTGTGTTTGCGTTGGTGGTTGAGAATTAGAAATCATTGCTTGTATTTGTTCGAAACTGTTTATCGGGTGTCCTGTAAAGTAAGACCACGCTTGAATGTATGCATCGGCGACGACATCTTTGACTTCTTCTTCTGAAAGAGTTCCGCCCCTATTCCAATCAATTTCTTGAGATCGAATTTCATGATCTTCATGTGCTCTGCGGTTTATACCCACTGATTCTCTAAGGTCATTGAGTGTTAAATCTAAGTAACGCAGTCTCTGCTGATATTGATGAGCACTTATCTGACTAGGGTCATCTTTATGTCTCCGAATTAAATCTCCATGAGTCGGGATATATTCGTCATCTTCAAGTTCAGATCTCATTTTTTCGGTAAGTTCTAGGTAGTCATTTTTAAGGATTTCCAGTGCGATGCCTTTAGATCTTTGACGAGCTTTTGATTGATCCGTGCCAAATACTTCTTCCACAACATCGAACCAAGATTCTTTTCCTAACTTGTTTACGATTGTTGCAGTTGTTGGCATTGGAATTCCTAAACTCGGCACGATCCACAAATTTTCGCTTGCAGTTTTTACGTCACCATATTGCAACTCGCCAGAAATTCGATTTCCTTGACTTGAGAGGTGTTCATCGAGTTCGAGCAAAGCAGTTATTACTTCTGCTTTTGTGGGTTGGATTTTTCCAAGACCCGCAACTCGTCGCACCATCTGAGTTATATCTAGGTCAGGTCGAATATCATTTCCATCATGGGTGTAAAACAAACCTTCGAAAAGTTTGTTAGAAATTCCAATAAGGAAAACCTTGTCTCTGGCTGGAGAAATTCCATTGTAGGCTTCGGTGCCCTTTAGCTGTTCTCGGAGAAAATTCCGAACAGTTTCTGCAAAACGCTCTGGAGGTGGGGAATTAGAAGGTCGGTTACCAGACTTAGAAGTTTTGGATGCGTTTGCCAACGTAATTTCGCCTGATTTTTGTAAATATAGAAAAACGATTCCACGTTCTATATCAGTTAGTGGTCGCCTTGCTCCCGCGGGTTGAATAAGTTGATTTTCACCAACGGACCAGTTTCGAGGTTTCATTGCCATTTTGGCACTCCAAGCATAAAATGCATATCATTCAAGTATACCTTTTGTTCTATATGTACACAATAGGGAGAAACGGGCTATTTGGCCTGCAGGTCATAGGCGTCCGTAAAACTTATAATGAATTGGTGATTATTAGGCCAGCTCAGCATACAGATTTAGACGATTTGGGTTTTGTCGCCAAAGTCTCTTACGAAGAGGCTTTTGGTCGATTCTTCAACGATAAAGAAAGTCTTGAAATTGAAACTAAGGAACGACGATCTAGAAGTTATTTTGAAACAGTCATGGATAGAGACACCATAATAGTGGCCCAAATAGATGACTCGGTAGTGGGTTATTTGCAATTTGGTAGTCCAAGCGAAGACATACAAGACGCGACAGATACCGATATCGAATTTAGGAGACTTTATATCTTGTCAGAGTTCCATAGGAAAGGTATAGGATCCCAGCTAATTGACGCTATGTTGGCGCACGAAAATCTCATGACAGCAAGAAAATTATATGTTGAAGTTTGGAAACAAAACGAAGCTGCTCTTGGACTTTATCAGAAATATGGATTTGAATTTACTGGACAACAGAGACCTTTTTTTGAACAAGGTGAAATAGTCGGTTATGACGATTTAATGGTTAAATACTTAAATGGTTTCCCGAACGGTAGCAGTTTTTAGGTCGAGGACTACCTTTTAGTGAAGTAGTATTTTTTCTTGTGAATTTTGAACAGTTAAGAGAAATGCCGCTAGCTCGTATAAAAGTTCGTGCTCTAGTGAAATGCGATGACGCTTATATATTTATCCAGCGACAAAAATATGGAAAAAGAAAGAAGTTTCTGACTTTCCCAGGAGGGCGAATTAAAAAGTCTGACCGTGACGAAAATGACAAAAGCAACCTGGGGCTAACATTGCGGAATGCTTTGGAAAGAGAACTTAGGGAAGAACTTGGTGCCAGAGAAATCGTTATTGGCGAAATGATGTCTGCTGTAAACAAACATAAGCACGATGCAGAAGTTCTATTCAAAGTTGATGTTGGATCTTATGATTGGGATGCGCGAACAGGAAAAGAATTTACCAACATAAACAAAGGCACCTATGAACTTGTAGTCCTCAAAGAATTGAAGCTAGATCGATTGGGTAAACAAGATCTGCATTTAAAACCTAAAAAGTGGAGAAAGATGATTTGTGCATTATCAGATTCTTAACCGAATATGATAAATTTTAATAATGCGTATTGCTGATCTAGATAAACTTCCACTTGCACGAATAAACGTAAGAGGGCTGATTAAGTGCCAGGGTCGTTATGTTTTCTTAAAAAGAGTTAAACACGGATCTACCAAGCCTTTTCTATACTGCGTAGGGGGTCGAGTAGAACCTAGCGATCGGGTTATGATTCCTGGAAAATCAGATCTCGAAGCTACATTGCGTAATTCTCTGGTGAGACAAATAAAGTCTGATCTGGCTGCTCAAAATGTTGTGCTCGGAGAGTTCCTTGGAATTTCTAAACTGCATAATCATTCACGGGAAGTGCTTTTTTATGCCGAGGTAGATACTTTTAATTTTGAACTCAGAACCGGTTATGACACTATTAATTACAACCTAGGAGACATTTCTTGTATTACGTTGGAAAAAGTCGATAAAGATATCCTGTCTCGTAAAGACAGCTCCTTTAGACCAAAAGAATGGCGTAAATTGATTTCTGAGTTTGTAAAAGCTCAACGATCTCAAACTGCTTCAAAATAGTTTGTCGGATTAATTGTTGTTGAATTCTGCCAAAGTAACTAAGTAGCGGTCACTTTGAGTTAAATCTTTTATTTGATCTCGAACTCCGTCTGGAGAATTTCCAGTTGGGTCTTCTTCATTTCCTCCGATAGTGCGAACTAGATTTGGATTTCCATTCACATTGGTTTCAATAATTATCGATATATGTCCGCCAGTTGAAGGCGTTCCGTTATATCGATCAATCAGCAAATCGCCTGGTTCGGCATCGGCAGCTGTTCCCCATCTTCCGTATCCTCCGCCCGAAGTTCCATGGTAAGCCCAAGCTCGCGCAACCGCGTAGGTAGAAGCAAGGGCATCGCGACCATGTGAATCAATATCGATTCCTGAATCTTCCAAAACCCATCGAACAAAATCTGCGCACCATGCAACTTCATCTTGTGCGAATGGTTTTCCATCGACGAAGTTGTCACGAGTCTCCAATGCGCCTACTTGGCTCGCTGCTTTTAGTATCACTATGGATTCAAGCGACGGAACACCTCGGATGCCATCAATATATTCTCTTTCAATTAACTGCGCACCATTGCCGTCTGCTTCAAGAATTTTTCTTCCGAATTCAAAAATTTTGCTAACAAGTTCTCTTGCTCGATCGAATGTGCCATCGAATGCAGGCTTCGTTTGATTATATGAGCCAATATGTAAATTGGCGACAAAGAGAATTCTTTGCATGCGAGTTGTTTCTTCTATCTCTTCTTGGATCCGCTGAATGACTTCTCGAATTTCAGTTAGCTCTGTCCTGGCATCACTAATTCTTGATTCGGTTCGGTCTTGCTGACTAGTAAGGCTTGAAACTTGATTATTGTATCTTCCAACTTGGCTCTGAGAATCGGAAAGGATCAAAGCTGATTGAGTATCTAAGGGTGCAGATTGCGCTTGGGATTGTATTGTTCTAACTCTTGCTCGCGCAGCGTTTGCAGACGAACGAGCGTTGTCGATTTGAGTTGATAACTGAGTGACTTCTCTGGTTAATTCACCGATATAATTTTGTCCATACGTCAGAGCAGCGTTTGCTTTAACCAAAGCTTCATTTAGTTTTGTAACAGCTGTATTTAAGTCTGTGTTAAATCTTTGTATAGGAGTTTTTACATCATCGATGTGGTCGTCGGCGGCTGTTCGATCGACGATTGCAAGAATGATGTCTGAATTGAGTCTGATATTTTCTAGAGTTAGATCTGAAATATCAACAGCAAGATTTCCAGACATGACCTAGAGCTCCCTCAACGAATTAGAAATTTCGGTAATGGAACTTTTTGCGGGATCAACTGCGAGAGAAATAAAAGAAGAACGGATTTCTAATCTCAATTCATTTGTCGCTGACACTGCTAACGAAGACATTCCTGAACCTAATGGGTCGTCTGCGAAATCGTCGCCACATTCATCAATTCTGTTTTTTGCTTTGTTGCAAAGGGAAGTTTTACTTTTCGTTACGGATTTTTTATCATCTCGATCCGCGACGATACCTCTAAGCTCTCTTCGTAAATCTGAAGCACAATTCATAAATTGATCTGGGGTCATAAATCTGATCGTTTCTCGTGTTCATCTCGATATAGTGACTTGGGGTTTACATTACGCCTAATTTGACAATATGCGCATAATGCGTAATATGTCTATTATCCAGGTTTAAAGATAAAATGTAAATAGTAAATTTGGCTAAATAATTGATAAAAAAGATCGTTTTCGTAGTCTTAAACGGGAGAAAAATCTCGTTTTTGGTTCATGTTCGTCATTGAATTAGCGTTAACTCTTATGTCGAAAAAGGGATAGAGATTTGTGAATCTTATTGCATTGCATGGTGCACATTTTTTTGATTCAATCTCAAAACTCATCTTGGGTTTCAAAATTACCGTCGCGGGATATATTGCTCAAAAGAGCACAAGTTAGATTCTCGAGCTCTGTTAGGCTAATCTATCTGTCCGCACGCATAGAAAGTCTATGAGTGGGTATTTTTAATTAGAAAGGTTGCCGTCAATGGCTAAAGAAAAATTTGAGCGCACCAAAGACCATGTAAACATTGGAACTATTGGTCACGTTGACCATGGAAAGACAACTCTAACAGCTGCTATCACGAAGACGCTGTCGGATCGCATTGGTGGTAACAACACATTCACAGATTTCGCAAATATCGATAATGCTCCTGAAGAGCGAGAACGCGGTATTACTATTTCTGTTACTCACGTTGAGTACGAAACAGATGCACGTCACTATGCACACGTTGACTGCCCAGGTCACGCTGACTATGTAAAGAACATGATCACAGGTGCTGCACAGATGGACGGCGCAATTTTGGTTGTTGCTGCAACTGACGGACCGATGACTCAAACTCGTGAGCACATTCTGCTTGCACGACAAGTTGGTGTTCCTTCAATCGTTGTTGCACTTAACAAATCTGACATGGTTGAAGATGAAGAACTTCTTGAACTTGTTGAAATGGAAGTTCGTGAACTTCTAAGCGCAAATGAATTCCCTGGAGACGACACTCCTATTGTTCGAGTTTCAGCTCTTAAAGCTCTTGAAGGTGACAGCGCTTGGCAAGACAAGATCATGGAATTGATGACTGCTGTTGACGAATTTATTCCAACTCCAAAGCGTGACATTGAACTTCCATTTCTAATGCCTATCGAGGACGTATTCTCAATTACAGGTCGTGGAACAGTTGTTACTGGTCGTATCGAGCGTGGAATTGTTAACGTCAACGATGAAGTTGAAATTGTTGGACTTACAGACACAACAAAAACTGTTATTACAGGTGTTGAAATGTTCCGTAAACTTCTTGATGAAGGTCGCGCTGGAGAAAACGTTGGTTGTCTTCTTCGTGGTACTAAGAAAGAAGAAGTTGAGCGTGGACAAGTTCTAGCTAAGCCAGGAACATGCACACCTCACACAGACTTCACTTGCGAAGTTTATGTTTTGGCAAAAGATGAAGGTGGACGACACTCTCCATTCTTCGCTAACTACCGACCTCAGTTCTACTTCCGTACAACTGACGTAACTGGTGCTATTGAACTTCCTAGCGGAACTGAAATGGTTATGCCTGGTGACAATGTTGGACTTACCGTACAATTGCAAAAGCCAATTGCTATGGAAGAAGGACTTCGTTTCGCTATCCGTGAAGGTGGACGAACTGTTGGAGCCGGAGTTGTTTCAAAAATTACAAAATAGTTAGAGACACTCACAAAGATATCAAAGAGGCCTTCGGGCCTCTTTTTTTGTTTTTAAACGCATATTGCGAATACTGGGCAATACTAAAAAAACAACTAGGGATTTTGTACTATTCTGCTCTATCTACCTCTATTTTCAGCCGATCAATACTGCATGGCCATTTCTCAAGTTGTACTTAATCTAAAAACACTTGGGCAAAAGTGTGCCACTTTCAAAGTTTTTGTTTCTATTGCTTTTGTTTTTATTATTTTTAACATTTTTCTTAATGTTTGGTTGATTGAGGAATATCCATCCGTTGCTATGCCATTTGTTTCAATAGTAGAAGTTGGAAAATTTGCCTTCTATGTACTGCTGGCATTCAAAGCAAAGAAAATATTCAAAAATGAACGCGTGTTGGGATGGATGTTAGTTTCGATAGGTAGTTTTATCTGGGCGCCAGGTCAATTGTATGTTGCCTTCTTAACAATCGTGAATTCTGATCCTTTTGTGTCCGGTAGTGAAGCAGGTGGCTTACTACTTGTGGCAACGATCCTTGCGATATCAGGTGTCATCGCTGTTGGTTTCCATGGTTTAGATACTAGAGAAAAAGTAAGAGCTGGTCTTAACGCACTTTCCTTTGGTGCTTGTATAATTTTTATAGCTGTTGTTGCACTTTCTTTTATAGTTGTCGATGGAAAGAAAGTTAATTTAGATGGTCAATTGTTGAATCTTATTTATTTTGCAATTGATATCATGTTGATCTCGTTTCCGTTAGCGATAATTCTATTCAGACGATTCGATCGCTTCACGTTACCAATTAGTTTGGGTATGATGTTTCTTTCTTTCTCGGATCTAATATATCTTGTTTATGCCTTACAGGGCGTAGAAACAAACACGCAGCTTACAAGAAGCGTTCAATCAATTGCTTTAGTTTTATGGGTTTTCGCGGCCACCAGACAATCGGGCAAGCCGACAAAGTACCCTACAATTCAGGGCGAGAATCTGCTTACAATCGGAGTTAACTCGGTTGTTGTTCTGACCATTGCGATTGCTGCATTTGGTGTAGCGCGGTTGGAGACAATTCCGTATTCAGTATCATATTCATTTCTGTTAGTTTTTGTGGCAGTTTTAGTTGCACAGTTAGTGGGTCATTTTGAAAACAAACGTCTTCAAAGAATTCAAAGTGAGTCTATCGAGGAGATCTCTAAAAGTGAAGAGAAATTTCAAGAGTTGGCAACTCACGATACGCTTACTGACCTAGTTAATAGGAATCACTTTATCGAAATGATCAAAAATGAACTCGGTAAAGAAAATATTGTAGAAAAGCAATTTTCAATTATGTTTGTCGACTTAGATAGATTCAAAGAAGTCAACGATACATACGGTCATCAAGCTGGGGATCGAGTTATAAAGGAACTCGCGAAAAGAATTGAAATTGTAGTTGGAGATTCAGGTTTAGTTTGCAGACTAGGAGGAGACGAATTTGCAGTATTGCTTCAGATTGATGGCGATACAGGCAAAGCAAGAGATGTGGCTTCTCGAGTTTTGAAGTCGTGTACTAAATCCTTGATGGTTCAAGGAACAGAAAATTATATTTCGTGCAGTATCGGAATTGCTTATAATACGCTTGCTGACTCTGATTCGACGTCACTTCTGAGAAATGCTGACGCAGCTATGTATAGAGCCAAAGAACTTGGTCGAAACAGGATTGAAGAAAGTCGCTCTGTAACTCAAGTTAAAACAGCAGCCTCTACATGGACTTTAAATGAGCTACACCGGGCAATTGCTGAAGACTCAATTGATGTTTTCTATCAACCGATAATTGACCTTTCTAACCAAAAGCTAGTTGGTTTCGAAGCCCTTGCAAGGTGGAACCATCCAAGAATTGGCATGGTATCTCCAGATAATTTTATTTCAGTTGCTGAAGATAATGGTTTGATTATTCAATTGGGGAACAAAATTATCGAAAAGTCATTTCGACAATTGAGTTTGTGGCAATCGAGTGTTGGGTATAACCAGATGCCCTTGCTTATGAACATAAACCTCTCATTTCGTCAATTAAACGATGAAAGTTTGATTGACTTAATAATAAGTAAATGCGACGAATATAAAGTGAGTCCATCTTCAGTAGTATTTGAAATGACCGAATCTGCATTGCTTGGAGACATTAAAAACGCTACTTCAACTCTGAAAGAGATTCAATCGCACGGGTTTCAAATCCAGATAGATGATTTCGGAACAGGGTATTCTTCATTGTCGTATCTGAAAAAATTTCCTGTATCTGGATTTAAAATCGACAAGTCATATATTCAAGGCTATGGAGAAAACGAAGATGACACAGCTATTGTAAATGCCTTAGTGGGTCTAGGTAAATCTATGGATTTAGTTGTGACAGCTGAAGGAGTCGATTCTCCTAAAACCCATGAAGCTCTCGTCAAAATGGGGTGTACATTTGCGCAGGGGTATTTATATTCCAAAGCAATACCAGCAGACGAGGTCCAACTTCATGGCTATGGGATCAAAGGCTCCGATGGACTTGCCAATAGCGATCTCAAATCAGCTTGATCTTTTATAGAAAAATATTCCTTTGCGCTTGCATCAGGTCACTAAGTCGGTGTAGATTCTTACCTTAGGTTAGCCTAACGTAAGTAAATTGAAACCAAAGGAACTTAATGAAAAAAATATTATCTATAGGAATAGTGTCGATATTGACCATGTTGGCATTGGTAGCCTGCAGTTCAGACTCTTCTGACGAAGCTAAATCTAATGGCGAAAAAGAAAAAATTGTTGTTTATACAGGGCGAAACTTAGATCTAGTAGAACCACTTGTTGAACAATTCGAAAAAGATAGTGGTATAGAAGTCGAACTTCGCGAAGGTGAAAGTGCTGAACTTGCGACTCAAATTGTGACTGAGGGTAAATCTACAAAAGCTGATGTTTTCTTTTCCCAAGATGCTGGTGCTCTAGGACTTTTGGATTCAAATAATCTTCTTGCAAAAATTCCAAGTGATGTTACGAAAGACGTTGAAGAACGATTTAAGTCAACAGATGACACTTGGGTTGGTACAAGTGGTCGTGCACGTGTCCTTGTTTACAATGAGTCAATTGGAACTGAGTTTCCAAAAACTTTGGATGAAATTGTGTCTCCAGAATATAAAGGTAAAATTGGGTATGCTCCAACAAATGCATCATTCCAATCTTTCGTTACTGCGTTACGCCAGGATCTTGGTGAAGATGGCGCAAAAGATTGGTTAGAAAAATTTGCAGCCAACGAACCAAAAGTCTACGAAAAAAATGGTGTAATAGTTAAAGCTGTCAATGATGGAGAAATCCCTATGGGTCTAGTAAATCACTACTACCTATTTGAATTGACAGAAGAAATTGGCGCAGACAAGATTAATGCCAAAAACTATTTCTTCGAAGATAACTCTGCAGGTTCTTTGATTAATGCGGCAGGACTAGGCATTTTAAAATCATCTGACAATAAAAGTGCTGCACAAGAGTTCGTCGAATACTTTATTGGTGAAAAAGGTCAAGACTATTTCGTAAACGAAACATTCGAGTTTCCTGTTATTCCTTCAGTTCGACCAGCAAGTGGTTTGCCTGAACTTAGTCAAATAAGTAAATTCGATTTTGATCTTGCAGATTTAGAATCTTTAGATCAAACCATTGAATTGCTTGACGAAGTTGGATTGTTGACAAAGTAATTTGAATTCATTTTTCCAACGCTTGAAATTAAACAACCGATATTATCCATTACTTTTATGGGTAATATCGGTCTCGTTTTTTGCCATCTGTCTAAGTGTGTTTTTTTACCTTTTCAAAGTAGTACTTGAAGAACCGTTTTCTAGTGTTACTGATGTTGTGTTTTCTGAAAAACTCCGAAATCTATTAGTTAAGTCTCTTACTCTAAGTTTGTGTGTCGCTATTGTTTCGACTTCTTTGGGATTAATATTTTCACTTCTTATCGAGCGCACAAATCTTTGGTTTAAGAAGATTTGGCATGTTCTTATAATTCTTTCTATGGCGATGCCATCATATGTGCTCGCTTATGCCTGGGTCGATAAAGAGTCGCGGTTCGCCAGTTTTTTTGGCGCGTTTATCATTTTGACGCTGGTCACTATTCCTTTTGCCTATTTGAGTATTCGTTCGTCGGTTAGAAAGCTCGATATACAGATGGAGGAAATTGCAGGTAGTCTCGGATCTTCGAGATCAAATACTCTTTTTAAAATCGTGTTGCCACAATTAAAAAGAGCAGTTCTAACATCAATGATTATCTCAATTCTTTATGTGCTAACGGACTTTGGAGCAGTATCGACTTTAAGAGTGGAGGTTTTTACATGGGTTATTTACAATTCTTATCGCGCTGGATTTAGCCCTGAACGTGCCGCAATTCTTTCATGTGTTTTATTTGTTGTTGCCATTATGATTGTGGCTATAGAAGGATTGGTTAGTAAAAACAAAGATTTAAGTCAGAAAAACAAATCTAAAATCCAGTCCAAACGATTTGAACTCGGCGCTTATAACCTTGTTGCACAAATTGGACTTTCAATGGTGATTGGGGCATCGCTGATTTTCCCCATTGCTCAGTCGATTTCCTGGACCTTTACATATCGCAGTGTAATCGATACATCTGCATTGCTTTTTGCCCTCAGAAATACAGTTTTCTTAGGTTTAGCTACCATGGCGATATCGACTTTGATTGCATTTTCGATTTCTCTAGTGGCCACCAAATCTAAATTCGGCGAGTCAATCGTAAAGTTAGTGATGGCAATGCACTCCATCCCTGGAATAGTAACTGCGATCGCCTTTGTATTTATTGGAACTCGCGTTGTTCCATCAATTTATTTAGAGTGGTATCTTTTGATTGTTGCACTATGTGTAACTTTTTCCTACTTGGCGATCGGACCTCTTCGAGGTTTACTAATTCAACGGAATGAAGCGCTTCAAGACACATCGTTTTCTTTAGGTAGAGGAAAATATTACACGCTTTTTAAGATCACTATTCCGCTGTGTGTTAGCGGATTGCGAGCAAGCGCAATTTTAGTTTTCATAGCAACGATAAAAGAGCTGCCAATCACCTTAATTTTACGTCCGAATGAAGAAAATACTTTGGCCACACAGTTATGGTCGAATCTTGGTGTCGCCAAATATGGTGTTGTTGCTCCGAGCATGCTTATGCTTATCGGTTTATCTATGATTCCTCTTATGTTTTTATTGAAAGAGAAATATGGATGATTCATATTTAAATGTAAAAATAGATTCGAAAAAATTCTCTGGAACAGAAATTTTGAATGGAATCGAATTTTCATTGCATAGAGGTGAAGTCTTATGCCTAATGGGAGCATCTGGAAGTGGTAAAACCACTTTGGCAAGATGTATTGCTGGCTTCGAGCAGTTTGAAGGAAACATCGTTTTAAATTCTAAAGACATTACCCATGTTCACCCACGAAGTCGTCGAGTAGGAATTGTGCCTCAAGATGGAGCACTTTTTCCGCATCTTAATGTTGAAGGAAATATTGGCTTTGGTATCAAAGACAAAAATATCCGTAAAGAAAAGATCCGTAAACTTTTAGAGATTGTTGAGTTAGATCAAATCGATGGAATTTTAAAGAAAAAAGTTGATCAGCTTTCTGGTGGACAACAACAACGTGTGGCAGTGGCAAGAGCATTATCAAGTGATCCTGAAGTAATCATTCTTGACGAATCTTTTACTTCACTCGATCAATGGCTTAGGGCGACAGTACGAAAACAAATACTAAATTCAATTAAGAAAACAAATACCACGGTAATTGTTATTACCCACGATATAGCTGAAGCATTTGAGTTAGGTGATAGGGTAGGTGTGATTGATTCTGGAAAACTTGTTCAAATCGGTAGCTCATCTGAAATTTATAATGAACCCGTCAATCTTGAAGTAGCAAGACTAGTTGGATCTGCAAATATTTTAAGTTTCGATGAGACTAATTTTGGTGCAAATTTCAAAGACTTCACAGGTAAACAAAAAGATTTAGATTCGGAGAATAAAGTTTTAATGCTAAGGCCAGAGCACATTGTCTTGGCCGGTCCAGATAGCGATTTGAGAATTCCGGCAAAAATCGTAGATATTAAAGTAAATGGACCTTTAACCGATGTATTTCTTTCGTTGGAAGATCGGGGCGATCTATTGGTATCAAGCAATCAAGATTTAGCTGGTAAAAATATTGGCGACGAAGTCGAAATCTCATTTTCAGACAGTGGAATAGTGTATAAATCTGAATTTGAATACCAAATATAGTCACACTATAATAAGTTCTTCACTTATCGCTATAGAGTAAATCTACGGCGGAACCGCTGCTTGACAAGGGAATACTTAAATGAACGACCAAAAAATTCGCATTCGATTGAAGGCTTACGATCACGAACTTATCGATCAATCTTCAAAAAAAATCGTAGAAACTGTTATCAGAACTAAAGCGAAAGTCGTTGGACCAATCCCTTTGCCAACTGAAAAGCACCGTTACACCGTTACAACTTCTCCTCATGTTGATAAAGATGCACGTGAACACTTCGAAATGCGAATTCACAAGCGTTTAATCGACATTTTACAACCATCGGGAAATACAGTTGAATCTCTTCAACGCTTAGATCTACCTGCTGGCGTTGACATCGAAATCAAAATTCAAACTGCTTAATCCCAATTTGAACTTATTGTGAGAATAAATACCAGATTTGCATTGAAAAAATGATGATGGTAGCATTGGTTTTGCTTAATTGTCCCATTTAAGCCCATATTACATATAAAAGGATTTTCACATGAGAATTGTTCAAAAAGTAAGATCAGTAGCCCTCGCCACCGTAATGACCTTTGTCCCAGCCGCAGCAGTCTGGGGAGCCAACTCTGCCGCAGGTGCATCTCCTGTAAATGACGATGGAACAACACCATCAACTTTGGTAATTGATGAAGAATCTTCAACAACTTCAGCGCCTGCAGCTGAACCAGTCGCAGAAGCTCCAGCAGCTGAACCGATTGTTGTTGATACTGCTCCGACTTCTGAAGTACAAGATACAACTCCTGTCTCTGAAGTTGAATCAGGACATCCACAAGAACCTGAATGTGGAATTGGTGAAGAAATGGACCCATGTCCTCCTCCATCAACTGCAGTACCTTCAACAACTGCAGCACCTACAACTACTGCACCTAATGAAGAAGTTTGTGACGACGAATTAAACGTAGCTTTTAGAGCTGCTTTCGATGCAGAATTTGAAAAGATTGCGAAATACCGAGGCTATGAAAGCTATGACGACATTCCAGAAGATGTAATTGCTCAAATCGATTGGGAAGCATTCTGGAATGTGACTTTAGAGATGAAGAACCAATTTGGATTCGAAACACAAGAAGAGATTCTCCATGCTCTTGCGCTTTGTGATATTTGTCCTCCACCTGAGGCAATTACTCCTCCGACAACGGCACCTCCTACTACCGCACCTCCAACAACGGCGCCTCCTACTACTGCTCCTCCTACTACTGCTCCTCCGACAACGGCACCTCCTACTACTGCGCCTCCGACTACAGCGCCACCGACAACTGCAGCTCCAACTACAGCAGTACCTACAACTGCAGCTCCAACAACGGCGGTACCAACTACAGCACCACCAGCTACTTATCCAATGGCGCCAAATCCTCAACTTCCAGGTACTCCAGATACTTTGGCGCGAACAGGAGGAGACGACCCTACTGGTTTGGTTACCACTGGATTAGTAATGGTTGCAGCCGGGGCCGTTGCAAAGAGAGCAGCAAAGAAGAGAGCCGCTATAGACGGAGAAGAAATTGCTGCCGGTGGACCAGATCCAGATTTAGAAAAGGTAACAGCTGACGATATCGCAGAACTTGAAGAAACAGATCTTGGCAACATCGTTGCAAAAGCTGAAAAAGCTCAGGCTGTAGCTCCTATAAACGTTGGTCTTGAAACTTTAAGGCGAGCAACGGAAAGAATGAAAGCCCTTCAGGTTAAATTCGAAATTCCAGCAGCTATCGCAGCACAAGCTGAAGCTCCAAAGCTAGAAATAGTTGAGTTTTCATATGGAAACCGAACAAAGCACACGCCAGTTAGTGATGAAGTTCGAAAGAGTATTTCTGAAATTCGCTCTGGTCGTGATGCTTCGATGATCACTCCAGTCGGAGCTAATCCAACTGCTTATGAAACAACTCCTAATGCTTTGTTGCCTGCAGCGCTTAGAAGTACTGACCCAATGGCCAATAATCGACTATTGGGTACTAGGTATCTCGAAAGATAGTAAGAAACTTATTTAAGGGTTTTCATTAATAACCCTCAAATCGAAGGGACGCATAAAAATGCGTCCCTTTTTTTTCGCCCGATTGTACAAAAGCGACAATACTCGCCTAATATATTCAACCTTGCACTTTTTCGAAAGTTAAAACTTTTGAAATGTGCGCAAGATCGAATCGAAGTTTGCTCAGGCCGCTGGAAATAACCAGGATCCGGAACCAGGCAACACAACAAAATTCACGCTCCCGATGCAAATGCATTTGAGGAGCGTTGGTGTGACTAACACCAAAATCATCTGAGTAAAACAGATACGCCCGTACAAAACGAAGAAACGAGCCAATGTCATGGACAAAAAAGGTATGCTCGGAGTAAAAGTCGGTATGACTCAACTCTGGGACGAAAACAATCAGGTAATTCCTGTGACAGTAATCAAATGCGAGCCCTGTCACATCGCCCAACTTAAAACTCAAGACCGTGATGGCTACTTGGCTATTCAACTTGCAATGGGAACTAAGAAAGAAAAGAATCTTTCTGCCGGAGAAAAAGGTCACCTCAAAGCTGCAAAAATTGAAAGTGCTGCAAAGCTTGCAGAACTTAGAGTTGACTCTTTAGAAGGTTACGAACTTGGTCAAGCTATTTCTGTAGAGCAATTTGAACAAGGTGAAACTGTTGACGTAACTGGTGTTACTAAAGGTCATGGTTTTGCTGGTGGAATGAAACGCCACAACTTCAAAGGTCAAGGCGCATCACACGGTAACCACAAACACCACCGTGCTCCAGGATCAATTGGTGCATGTGCAACACCTGGTCGAGTATTCAAAGGTCTAAAAATGGCTGGTCATATGGGTCAGACAACAGTCACAACTCAAAACTTAAAAGTTGTAGCTGCAGATGCAGAAAGAAATGTACTGATGATTTCTGGTTCAGTACCAGGAAGCAAAGGTTCTATCGTTTTTGTTCGCTCAGCTGCTAAAGCTCCTGCAAAGAAGGTGAGCAAATAATGGAAATCACAGTAAAAACTTCAACTGGTAAAGATGCCGGAAAAGTTGAACTTCCTGCAGAATTTTTCGAACAAGAAGCAAACCTTTCATTGCTGAACCAAGTCGTTTTGGCTCAACTAGCAAGCTCGCGTCAAGGTACACAAAAAACTAAATCACGTAAAGAAGTTTCTGGTGGAGGTCAAAAGCCTTGGAGACAAAAAGGAACAGGACGCGCTCGTGCTGGTTCTTCTCGTTCACCAATTTGGCGTGGCGGTGGAATGACACACGCTCTTCGACCACGTGACTATTCTCAAAAGACTCCAAAGAAAATGGTTCGTAAGGCATTGCTGCAGAGCTTGTCAGATCGTGCGGCAGAAAACAACATTGTTGTTGTAGACGCATGGAACATCGAAGCTCCAAAAACCAAAGACGCAATCAAAGTTTTGGAAGCTCTTGAACTGCGAACAAGTAACGTCAAAGAAAAACTTCCTCGACTTCTTGTAGTTGTTCATCACACAGAAGAGTCAACATGGAAGTCGCTTCGAGGATTGAGTGATCAAGTGCAATTAATTTTGCCTCGTGAACTCAACGCTTACGATGTGCTTTGTTCAGACAAGGTTGTTTTTTCAAGTGACACGCTTGCTGCATTGATTCGAGTCTTGAAAAAAGAACACATCGAATCATATGACCCAATGGATCTTTCAATGGACGACATCGTTGAAGCCGGCCTTGACGCGTTAGAAGGTGCGAAATGAGTGTAAGTACAGTAGATAGTCGCGCAGCAGCTCAAGCTCGGACTTTAACTCGATACCGTGACATCATTAAAGCTCCTGTTGTATCTGAAAAAAGTTACGCAGGATTCGACGAAGGTATTTACACCTTTGAAGTCGATGGCACAGCAAACAAAGTAGAAATACGCCAAGCAATCGAAGCATTGTTTGAAGTAAAAGTAGAGAACGTTCGAACTCATAACCGTAACGGTAAGCGAAAGCGCAACCGAAAAACTGGTTCATGGGGAAAGCGTGCCGACAAAAAAATTGCAGTTGTAACTTTGAAAGACGGCGACAAAATAGAAGTGTTGGGAGCATAAATGGCTATTCGATCACGTAAACCGACAAGCCCTGGGCGACGCTTCCAGTCGAGCTCGACTTTTGAAGAAATTACAAAAACAAAACCAGAACGATCTTTGTTAGCAAAGAAATCACGTACTGGTGGACGTAACAACTTAGGCCGTATGACATCACGTCACAGAGGTGGCGGTCACAAGCAACAATACAGAATCATCGACTTTCTTCGAAACAAAGATGGCGTGAAAGCAAAAGTTGCTGCAATTGAATACGACCCGAACAGAAATGCTCGTATTGCATTGCTTCACTACGTAGATGGTGAAAAGCGATACATAATTGCTCCAAAAGACCTAGCTGTAGGCTCGTTTGTTGAATCAGGTCAAAAAGCAGACATCAAAGTTGGAAACGCTTTGCCTATGCGCTACATCCCAGTAGGTACTGTTATTCACAATATCGAATTGAAGCCAGGTGCTGGAGCAAAAATGGCTCGCGGTGCAGGTGCTGCAGTTCAACTTGTTGCTAAAGAAGGCGCATATGCAACACTTCGACTTCCTTCAACAGAAATGCGACGAGTTCTAATCGACTGTCGTGCAACTATTGGTGAAGTTGGAAACTCAGAATTTGGTCTTATCAAAATCGGTAAGGCTGGACGTAACCGTTGGAAAGGCAAGCGACCTCACGTTCGTGGTGTAGCTATGAACCCTGTCGATCACCCGCATGGTGGTGGAGAAGGAAAAACTTCCGGTGGACGTCACCCAGTTTCTCCTTGGGGTGTTCCTGAAAAGCGAACTCGTTCTAAGAAGAAGAAGTCAAGCGAGATGATTATCCGTCGTCGTCGTAGTCGCGGATCAAGAAGGTAATTGATATGTCACGTAGTTTGAAAAAAGGACCATTCGTAGACGACCACCTTATGGAAAAAGTGGAAGCACAAAACGAAGCTGGAACTAAAAAAGTTATTAAAACATGGTCACGTCGATCAATGATTATTCCTGACATGGTAGGACACACAATTGCAGTTCATGATGGACGCAAGCACGTTCCTGTTTTCGTTTCAGAATCAATGGTTGGACACAAACTCGGAGAGTTTGCGATCACAAGAACATTTAGAAGCCACTCTAAAGACGAGAAGAAAGGATCGTAATAATGGAAACTGACGTTATTTTACGACCTTCAACTCGTGCAACTGTGCGTTACAACGGTCGATCTCCATACAAGGTTCGACACGTGATTAACCTGATCAGAGGTAAACAAGCTGAAGAAGCACAAAATATTTTGTTGTTGTGTGACCGCGGTGCTGCAGAAGAAGTTGGAAAGCTTCTTAATTCTGCAATTGCTAATGCGGAACACAACAATCACATCCCTGCTGAAGAACTAAAGATTTCAGAAGCGTTTGTTGATGAAGGTCCGACTTCAAAAAGATTCAAGGCTCGTGCGCGTGGTCGAGGAAACAGAATTCTAAAGCGATCTTCTCACATCACAATTGTTGTTGAAAGAATGGATGCAGACGAGATTGCTGTTAAGGCTCAAAAAGATTCAGATTCAGGAGCAGCTAATGCTCGTGAACAGCGTCGACGCCGAACAGAAGCATCGAAGGCTGCAGCGAAAGCTAAGCAAGAAGAACTTGAAGCATCAGAATCTGATGAAGAATCAACGACATCTGATGATGCTAGTGATTCAGCTCCAGTTGCTACAACAACTGAAGCAACAGCTGTTACTGAAGAAGCTAAGCCTAAAAAGAAGCCAGCAGCAAAGAAGCCTGCAGCGAAAAAAGCTGACGAAGCTGATGCTGAAGAAAAGCCAAAGAAAAAACCTGCAGCCAAAAAACCGGCAGCTAAAAAAACTGAAGACAAGACTGAAGAAAAAGAAGGTGACGCCTAATGGGTCAGAAAATTCACCCGTACGGGTTTCGCTTAGGTGTTTCAACCGACTGGAAGTCACGTTGGATCGCAACTGGTCGTGAGTACACAGAGAATGTTGTTCAAGACAACAAGATTCGTGAATACTTAACAGAAGCTCTTGAACATGCAGCTTTAAGCCGTGTTGAAATTGAAAGAACTGGTGATCGAGTTCGTGTAGATCTATTTACTGCACGTCCTGGAATTGTTATTGGCCGTAAAGGTTCTGAAATTGAAAAGCACCGAAAAATGCTTTTGAAAATTACAGGTAATCCGAAAGCTCAGTTGAATGTCCAAGAAATAAAAACTCCTGAACTCGATGCAATGTTGCTTGCTCAAGGAGTCGCAGACCAATTAGCTGGCCGTGTTTCTTTCCGTAGAGCAATGAAGCGTGCAGTTCAAACTGCGCTTAAAGCTGGAGCACTTGGAATTAAAATCCAATGTTCTGGTCGATTGGGTGGAGCTGAAATGGCTCGTCGCGAATGGTATCGAGAAGGACGAGTTCCTCTTCATACTCTTAAAGCTGACATAGATTACGGTTCAGTTTCTGCAAAAACAGTTTCTGGTCGAATCGGTGTAAAAGTTTGGCTTTACAAGGGCGACATTGTTCCTTACAAAGCATCTGCAGATGACAAAATTTCACGTGAAGCTGCAATGGCTACTGGTGAAACATCTGGAAGTGCAACCGAAGCAGCTGAAACTCCACGTGTTGTTTCTTCAGGTGGAGGAAAGCGACGCAAAGATGTAACTGAAGAAGTACAAGTAGAAAAAATTGCTGAATTAGATGTTGATGAAACAGAAAACAAAGCATTGATAGGTGAGGCTGATCCAGAATTGGAAAAGCTTCTAGAAGAAGAAGAAGAAATCGAACGTCGAACGGCTAAGGGTGGACATGAAACTCCTCACTTCCGTGGCGGGGAGGATTAATCCATCATGTTGATGCCTCGTAAAACCAAATACCGTAAGCAAATGCGCGGGAGAATGCAGGGCCTTGCAAAAGGTGGAACTACTCTCAGCTTTGGAGACTATGGAATCCAAGCTCTTGCTCCAGCTTACGTAAGTAACCGACAAATTGAAGCTGCACGTATCGCAATGACTAGGTACATCAAACGTGGTGGAAAAGTTTGGATAAACGTTTTTCCAGATAAGCCAATCACTCACAAGCCTGCTGAAACTCGAATGGGTAAAGGTAAGGGTGGAGTTGAAGGATGGGTTGCTGTCGTTAAACCAGGAAGAGTTATTTTTGAACTCTCAGGTGTAACTGAAGAAGTGGCTCGTGAAGCTATGCGTTTGGCAATTCATAAACTTCCAATGAAATCACGTTTCATTGTTCGAGAGGATGGCGAATAATGTTTGCTAATGAATATCGTCAACTAAATGATGCTGAGCTTGTAACAAAGTTTTTGGACCTCAAGGAAGAACTATTTAATCTACGGTTCCAAAATGCAACGAGTTCACTAGAAAAGCACAATTTGATTCCAGCATTGAAAAAAGACATTGCTCGAGTTGAAACAGTGCTGACAGAACGTAACTTAACTGCTGCCGCCGGCGTAAAGAAGGATGACTAATGAGTGAAGAGACTTTGAACAAGGCTCGCGCAAGCCGTAAATTTCGTGAAGGAATTGTTACTTCAGATGCAATGGATAAAACCGTTGTTGTCACAATTACATATCGAAAACCACATCAGCAGTATCGAAAACTGATTCTGCAATCAAAAAAATTATACGTACATGACGAGAATAATGAAGCTGGAGTAGGAGACCGAGTGCGTGTCTCTGAAACTCGGCCGATGAGTGCAACAAAGCGTTGGAGACTCGTCGAAATTCTCGAGAAGGCAAAGTAGGCCAAAATGATTCAACAAGAAAGTCGACTAAAGGTCGCCGACAACACTGGTGCACGAGAAGTTTTGTGTATCAAGGTTTTAGGTGGAACACGTCGTCGTTACGCACGTCTAGGTGACATTTTCGTAGCGACCGTTAAAGACGCACAACCTGGTGGTCAAGTTAAAAAAGGCGAGATCGTTAAGTGTGTTGTCGTCAGAACTAAAAAAGAAACTCGTCGACCTGACGGTAGCTACATACGTTTTGATGAGAATGCATGTGTAGTGATTAAAGATGACCGTTCACCACGTGGAACACGTATTTTTGGTCCTGTAGGTCGAGAACTTCGAGATAAGAAATTCATGAGAATAGTTTCTCTAGCTCCGGAGGTCTTGTAATGACAAAAACAATGAAGATCCGAAAAGGTGACCGCGTTCGAGTTATCGCAGGTAAGAACAAAGGAAAAGAAGGCGAAGTTATGAGAACTTACCCTTCTAAAGATATGGTTCTTGTCGAAGGTGCAAACGTTGTAAAAAAACACCAAAAGCAAGTGCGATCAACAATGCAAGCTGGAATTATCGACAAAGATATGCCGATTCATGTTTCTAACGTGATGCTTATCGATGCAGATGGCCAAGCAACTCGAGTTGGGGTTCGTATTGAAGAAGTTGATGGGAAGCGTAAAAAAGTCCGCTTTTCTAAAAAGACAGGGAGCGTTATCTAATGGCACCTCGACTTAAAGAAAAATATACAAAAGAGATTCGCGATAATCTTAAAAGTGAACTAGATCTTAAAAATATCCATCAAGTTCCTACTTTGAAGAAGATTGTTATTAACTCTGGTGTTGGTCGCGCAACTCAACAAGGAAACTTGATCGAAGGTGCAGTTAAAGACTTAACAGCTCTTTCGGGTCAAAAAGCTGCGATCACGCGAGCAAAGAAATCAATTGCTGGTTTCAAGCTTCGTGAAGGACAAGCTATTGGAGCGAAAGTAACTTTACGAGGCGACCAAATGTGGGAGTTCTACGATCGTCTTGTTACCTTGTCTATTCCAAGAATTAGAGACTTCCGTGGGTTGAACCCAAAGAGTTTCGATCAAAGAGGTAATTACACTTTCGGAATCAATGAACAATTGATTTTCCCTGAAATAAGTTACGACGATGTTGACACCACTCGAGGTATGGACATCACTATTTGTACATCTGCCAACCAGGACGATCACGGTCGAGCACTTCTTGAAGCGCTTGGTTTCCCGTTCCGCAAACCTGAGCAAGGATAAGAGGATACATGGCGAAGAAAGCTTTAGTAAATAAACAGCAAAAAGAACCAAAGTTCAAGGTTCGAGGATACACGCGATGCCGTAAATGTGGCCGCGCGCGTTCCGTACTGCGCAAATTTGGTTTGTGCAGAATCTGTTTCCGCAATTTGGCACATAACGGGGAACTTCCTGGTGTCACTAAGTCGTCGTGGTAAGGAGTAGAACATGAAAATAACTGACCCGATTGCAGACATGCTTACCCGAATTAGAAATGCAAACGTTGCTATGCACGATACAGTTGCAATGCCTTCTTCTAAATTGAAAGAAGCTGTAGCAAAGATTCTTCTTAGAGAAGGTTACATCGAAGAATTTGACGTAACTCAAGAAGAAGGAAAAGCATATAAAACTTTAAATATCAGAATGAAATATTCACCAAAGCGTGAAAGAGTAATTACTGGAATTCAAAGAATCTCAAAACCTGGATTGCGTGTTTATACGCCAGCTCATCAAGCTCCTCGAGTGCTCGGTGGAATGGGTATAGCAATTCTTTCAACAAGCAAAGGCGTGATCACTGATCGCGAAGCCCGAGCTGGTCGCGTTGGCGGCGAAATACTCTGCGAGGTGTGGTAAAAAATGTCAAGAATAGGTATGAAACCAATTCCCTTTGAAAAAGGCGTAGAAGTTTCTGTTTCTGGATCCATCTGTAAGGTCAAAGGACCTAAAGGTGAACTCACAAGCGAAATTCCTGATTCCATCAAAGTAGTTATTGAAGATGAAACTGTTGTCGTAACTCGTGAAAACGAAGAACGCCAAAGCAAAGCACTTCACGGACTTACTCGCCAACTTATTGCAAACAATATTGACGGCGTATCTAAGGGTTATACAAAGGCCTTAGAAATCGTTGGTGTTGGTTACCGTGCAGCTGCGCAAGGAACTTCCAAGCTAGACATGGCTCTTGGATTTTCTCACCCTGTTGTATTCGAAGCACCTGAAGGCATTTCGTTTGCAACTCCAACTCAAACAAGAATTGAAGTAAGTGGAATCGACAAGCAACTTGTTGGACAAGTTGCAGCGAATATCCGCAAACTTCGTAAACCTGAACCTTATAAAGGTAAGGGTATCCGATATGAAGGCGAACACGTACGTCGAAAAGCTGGAAAGTCAGCTAAATAGTCGCTCAGCGTCTTTTTGAAAGGTAAAAATGTTAAAGACATCGAAGAATGCGAGAACTCGAAGACACATTCGTGTTCGACGCAAAGTAAGTGGTTCACCAGAGCGACCACGCTTGGCGGTATTCAGATCAAACAAGCACATCGTTGCCCAAGTTATTGATGACGTCAATGGCTTGACTTTGGCAAGCGCATCTACAAATGAAAAGGGCTTTTCAGGTTCAACAAGCAACGTAGAAGCTGCTAAAAAAGTTGGAGCAACAGTTGCTCAACGTGCAAAAGAAAAAGGTGTTTCTAAAGTCGTTTTTGATCGAGGCGGATATAAATACCATGGTCGAGTTGCAGCAATTGCAGATGCAGCCCGCGAAGAAGGCATTGAGTTTTAGGAAAGAACGGGAATTAACATGACAGACGCAACAACACCAAATGCTACCGCTGAAAAAGACGGCGCCAAAAAAGGCGGACGTTCAGGCGGACGCGACAACCGTGACAACAATCGAAACGAAGCTCCACGCGACCCACATGGTCTCGAAGAACGCGTAATTGCAATCAACCGTGTTGCAAAAGTTGTTAAGGGTGGACGTCGTTTTGCATTTACTGCTCTTGTAGTAGTTGGCGATGGAAATGGAAACGTAGGTCTCGGTTACGGAAAAGCAAAAGAAGTTCCTGCTGCAATCCAAAAAGGAATCGAAGAAGCAAAACGAAATGTTTTCTCAGTTGCTTTAGCAGGTGGATCAGTTACACACCTAAACACAGGTGTTCATGATGCTGCACGAGTTATGTTAAAACCAGCAGCACCTGGTACTGGTGTTATCGCGGGTGGAGCTGTTCGAACAATTTTAGAAGCTGCCGGTGTTAAAGACATTCTTGCTAAATCCCTTGGATCAGCAAATGCAATTAACGTAAGCTATGCAACTATCAATGGTCTCAAAACAATGAAGCGGCCAGAAGATGTAGCTCGACTTCGTGGAAAATCTCCTGAAGAAGTTACAACAAAGGGTATGTATGCAGCATACAAAGAAACCCAACGTTCCAGAAAAGACATCGTAAAAGAAACCGTAGAGGTGGTGGGCTAAATGGCTCAAATCGTAGTAACACAAATAAAGAGCACTATTGGTGAGAAGCCAAAAGCTCGCGGTGCCATTCGTGCACTCGGACTTGGACGCATCGGACGTTCACGTGTTCATGAAGACAACAAGGTCGTACGTGGAATGATCCACGGTGTGCGACACCTAGTCGAAGTTAAGGATCAATAATGATTAAGGTTCATGATTTAGCTCCAGCCGAAGGCGAGAAGCACGCAAAAAAACGTGTCGGTCGTGGTATCTCTGGAAAAGGTGGAAAAACTGCTGGTCGAGGTAGTAAAGGACAACACGCTCGTAACACTGTATTCGCAGGTTTCGAAGGTGGACAAGTTCCAACTTACCGTCGATCTCCAAAAGCAAAAGGTTTCTCCAACCCATTCCGTGTTGCATACCTTTCACTTAACCTAGACACACTCAACGAAGCATTCGAAGCGGGCGACAGTGTTGACCCTGGAAAAATGCGCACAGCTGGCGTATTGAAGAAACAAGGTTTCGTAAAAGTTTTAGGTCGAGGTAAAATCGAAAAAGCAATGACTGTAAAAGCGCATGCTTTTTCTGCAAGTGCAAAAGCTGGAATTGAAGCAGCTGGTGGAACTTGCGAAGTTGTTCCTCTTCCATGGGGAGACAATCGTCGTCCTGCCCAAGGAAATCAACACACAAATCACTAAAAATTATAATAGAGGCAATCGAAGTTTTTGCTCCGAGTTCGATTTACTAGTTTTGACTAGTAAATCTCAATATCGCAAAAATTCCGATTGCCTCTATTTTTTATGTCTTGTAGGTGTTGACAGAGAATAAAAGTTTTAAAGTTCCTCGAGACAGGCCAACCTCTTTTTTTGTGTCTTGTAGGTGTTGACGAAAAATAGATTCTTGTGGTTATACTTAAGTTATGTCAGTTACTAGGTTGAATCATGCGGTTTTGTATGTTCGAAGTGCAGAGCGAGCGGCACAATTTTATAAAGACGTTTTCGAAATGGAAACAGTTGCTCAAATGCCTGGGGCAGTATTTCTAAAAGCAAAAAACTCCAACAATGATCATGACCTGGGATTATTTTCCCTAGGTGATAATGCAACCATACTTCCTCGGGGTTCTGCAGTCGGTTTATATCATTTAGCCTGGCAAGTAGAAACATTATCCGACTTAGTTGATTTTGAAAAAAAGTTGCGAGAATTCGATGCATTTGTTGGTGCAACAGATCACGGAGCAACTAAAAGCGTTTATGGCCAAGACATTGACAACAATGATTTTGAGCTTATGTGGGTTGTACCTGAAGATTTGATCGAGCCCGGAGATGAAATGAAAACGCACCGATTAGACCTTGATAAAGAAATATCTAGGTTTGGCTTAGATCTTCCCAGTCGTAAGCTATGAAAACATCGTTTTCCAACGCAGTTTTCGAGTCTTAATGGACGAAATGGTTACTCGCCTCAGCTAGTATAAGTATCGCTTCGTCAATAGAGGAAAAACAACCTGATTCCTTGTGGCGTATATATCTGGAGGAAAATAAGTGCTTGACCGTTTATCGTTAATGTTTAGGATCCAGGATCTTCGAAACAAGATTCTGTTTACATTATTAGTTATTGTTATTTACCGAGTTGGATCTTTCATTATTTTGCCTTATGTAGATTACAAAACGGTTCAAGATACCTTAGGTAACAACGATATATTTTCAGACCAAGGCGGCGGACTTCTTAACTATTTTGCTCTTCTAGCCGGTGGTGGACTTAGAAACTTAGCTGTATTTGCTCTTGGAATTATGCCTTACATCACAGCCAGCATCATTATGCAGCTTTTGGGAGAAATCATTCCGAAAATTAAATCTTGGCAACAAGAAGGCGCAGAAGGCGAAAAGAAGAAAACTCAAACAACTAGGTACATGACAATGTTGTTGGCTCTTTTGCAATCCAGTGTATTGGTCTACCAATTAAACCAAGGCCAACTATACGGACAAAGCTTCCAGCAAACTGATGACCAAACTGTAACTTCGTTCCTTGTCGACGGAATGACAACACCAAAGTTCTTGTTCATGATTCTTACACTTGTAGCCGGAACTGCGCTATTGATGTGGCTAGGTGAATTGATAACGCAAAAGGGAATTGGAAATGGTATGTCCATTCTAATTTTTGCTTCCGTTGCTAGTTCTGTACCTTTTCAATTCGCAGCTGTTTGGACTCAAGGTAGTGCAGGCAAATTTACGGTAATTGCAATTATGGGATTAGTAATGATTGCCGGAGTTGTATTTATAGAATCCGGTCAACGAAGAATTCCTGTGCAATTCGCTAAGCGAGTAGTTGGTCGAAAGATGATGGGCGGCCAAAGTACGTATATTCCTATCAAGGTAAACACAGCAGGTGTTGTACCTGTTATTTTTGCTCAATCACTTTTGTTATTTCCAGCTTTGCTTGCAGGACTTGCAAACAACGAAGGGCTAAGAGATTTTGTAGACCGAAACCTAATCAATGGACAGTCATGGTGGTATTTGTTGGCTGAAGTAATTTTGATTATGGCTTTCGCATATTTCTATACCTATATTGCTTTCAATCCAACTCAGCAAGCAGACATAATTCGCAAGCAAGGTGGATATATTCCTGGAATCAAACCTGGGCCCGAAACCGAACGTTATTTAACCCGCGTAGTTAACAGAATTACTCTTCCAGGAGCTATGACAATTGCAGCAATTGCTGGATTGCCAATAGCCGTAGTTATTATTTGGAACATTTCGCAATTCCCATTCGGTGGAGTTTCAATGTTGATCCTCGTAGGAGTTGCTTTAGAAACCATGAAGCAGATTGACTCCCAAATGTCACTGCGAAACTACGAAGGTTTCTTAAGTAAATAGCGCTCACGTTAGCTCGCAAAAGCTGGCAATACGAAATGACTTTGAGGCCGTAAAACGCCTATAGTCTTATGCAATAACTATGACAGAATCACCGCGCATAATTCTTTTTGGAAAACAAGGGGCTGGCAAGGGCACTCAAGCTCAGCTCTTGCTTTCGCGCAAAAATCTAGAACACCTTTCAACTGGTGACATATTTCGCGCGGCAATAAAAGAGAATACTCCCGCAGGGAAAGAAGCTCGTTCATTTATAGACCAGGGTGAACTTGTTCCTGACGAGACTGTAATCCGAGTAGTTCAAGAAAAGTTTGAATCCACTCCAGAATTGTTAACTAAAGGTTTTGTTCTTGACGGTTTTCCTAGAACAGAAGTTCAAGCTTATGCATTAGAAAAACTTTTAGATGAAAAAAAAGCACCATTACATTGTGCAATAAATATGGAGATCGACCGCGAAGTTGTGCTCATGAGATTAACCGGCCGAAGAGTTTGTATCGAATGTGGAACTAATTATCACATAGACAAACCGCCTACCAATCCTTGGACTTGTGATGTTTGTGGGGGAGAGGTTCGTCAGAGAAAAGACGACAGCGAACTCGCTATAAATCGCCGTCTAGACCTTTATGAAAAGGAAACCCAACCTCTTTTGAAATTTTACAAAGAGCGAGGTTTACTTGAAATTGTCGATTCAATTGGTTCAACGGATGAAGTATATAGCCGCATTGACTCAATAATTTCAAATAGGACTTCTAGTTAACTTTCGATTTTTTAGATCTATAGATGATCGGTGGTAAGTAAATTGCCGCAAAAACTAAAAAGAAAATAATCACATAAATTCCAAAGTAATAGTCGCCACCAAAATCATTTGGGAATCCACTTTCTTTGAGGTACATATAGTTGGATTGGTATTTTTTGAAAAGCACTTCGTTCGCAAAACTGGCCCAAGCTATAAGTATCAACATTGCAACTAAGACTTTCCAAGACTCTTTAATCTGAAGCGAAAATTTTCCACTTGCTATTTCTATAAGTGGAATCATGATCAAGAGTGTGTGTGAGATCATTCCCTCGATCGTATAGAAAGAAACGAAGTTGCTTGTGAAGTACTCTCCGAATGCAACTGTTGCAAAACCTCCCATCATGGAGATCACATATACAGGTGCCTTTAATTTGTTCAAGTTGAAAAGAACAACAAGGGGGAGGACAATTCCCATCACGCCGCATTGATGAAACGGTAAAACCTGTAAGAACGGTGATTCATCCCCATATGTAACTTTCATGATTTGAAAGGAGATCCTCAAAGTGATCAAAACTAAAGACAAAACAATTACAGTGCGCCGAGCCTTTTGGGGGTTCGCTCTGAAAAACCTGTAGCTCCCGACCGCAATAACAGGAGCAAGGATCAGCCAGGCAAAATGCTTAGGATCTACGAAAGCCCCTCCGGCATTATTGTCGGTATATGGCAAATACTGGCCGTCAGGCTGTTTGAAGTAACCAAAGAATTTGTCTGAAAAATCCACTTGTATAGCTTACAAGTGGTGCCTGACCAGCAGACGGATAGTTCGGACGCCTTATTTTTGCCATTTTGGTTAAGGCAAGACTCGAATTCATCCGATAAGAAATGAGACTACAAATAGGGGATCTAAATGTTATTAGCCGTGATAAATGCATTACCTGGATGGCTTGCTTCGTTGCCTATTTCCTCACGACCGAAACGAGTAGACGTCAAAAAGTAAAATTTGGCGGATTTTGACCTTCATATTTACATTTTTGGCCAATTTTTAAAGTCAATCAGACTTTTGTCTAGCCCAGCTTGGCGTAATCGGTCCGAAATGGTCTAGTATTTACCTTCGTCTTAAAAACTATGAAGATAAATGCTGCGGCAATGGTATTCATTTTCAACGATAAATGATGGAGTGGAATTGGCTAAAGATAAAGAAGATGTCATCGTTCTCGATGGCAACGTTTCCGAAGCTTTAGGTAATGCAATGTTTCGAGTAGAACTCGAAAATGGCCACAAAATTATTGCGCAAATTTCTGGAAAAATGCGAATGCACTACATTCGAATTTTGCCTGGAGATAAAGTCCAAGTTGAGCTCACAACATATGATCTCAATCAGGGGCGCATAACTTATCGTTACAAATAGTTTTTTAGATCATTTCTCGTCACAAAGAAAATTAAATTACAAATCAAAAAGGCAAATAAATGAAAGTTCGCCCAAGCGTGAAAAAAATGTGCGAAAAGTGTCGCGTTATTCGACGACATGGATCTGTACGCGTAATTTGTGAAAACCCTCGGCATAAACAACGCCAGGGTTAATACTGACGATAAGAAAGGTACGTTAAGATTTTATGGCACGTATAGCCGGAGTCGACATCCCGCGAGAAAAGCGGCTCGACATATCACTCTCTTACATCTTTGGAATCGGTCGCAAAACCGCATTGCAAATTTGTGAAGCAACTAATCTTCCAGGACAAACTCGAGTTCGAGACCTTAGTGAAGAAGAAGTTGCAAAACTTCGTCAATTTATCGACGACAATATCAAAGTTGAAGGTGACCTTCGACGAGATGTTTCACAAAACATTAAACGAAAAATGGAAATCGGCTGCTATGTCGGTATCCGTCATCGACGCGGACTTCCAGTTCGGGGACAGCAGACAAAAACTAATGCGCGTACTCGAAAAGGACCAAAGAAAACCGTCGCAGGTAAGAAGAAGGTAACCAAGTAATGGCTGCACCTACAAAATCTCGTCGCCCAAAGAAAAAAGAACGCAAAGACGTTTTTTATGGAGTGGCACACATCAAATCAACGTTTAACAACACTATTGTTTCGATTTCAGATCAACAAGGAAACGTAATTGTTTGGGCTTCATCAGGCCAAGCAGGTTTCAAAGGATCTCGAAAGTCAACACCTTTCGCTGCAGGAGCTGCTGCTGAAATGGCAGGAAAAGCTGCAATGGAACACGGTGTTAAAAAGGTTGACGTTTTAGTTAAAGGACCCGGATCCGGTAGAGAAACTGCCATCCGTTCACTCCAAACTATTGGAATCGAAGTTGTTGGAATTAAGGATGTAACTCCACTTCCACACAATGGTTGTCGCCTTCCAAAGAGAAGGAGAGTATAAGTCATGGCTCGTTATACAGGACCTGTATGTCGTTTGTGTCGACGCGAACGAATGAAATTATTTCTAAAGGGTGCAAAATGCGACTCAATGAAATGCCCAATCGAAAAACGACCTTATCCTCCAGGCCAACATGGTCGAGGAAGAGTTCGCGAAACAGAGTATTTACTCCAGTTGCGTGAAAAGCAAAAAGCTCGTCGTATATACGGTGTGCTTGAAAAGCAATTCCGTATCACATTTAAAGAAGCAGCTCGTCGTGGAGGTAAAACAGGTGACAACTTGTTGCAACTTCTTGAGACTCGTTTAGACAATGTAGTTTTCCGTTCAGGATTTGCTGCATCGCGAAGTCAAGCTCGACAATTCATTCGACACGGACATATCCAAGTAAATGGAAAAAGAGTTGACATTCCTAGCTATCAGCTAAATAAAGGTGATGAAATCGCTTTGACCTCACGGGCCAAAGAAATGATTGTTGTTCGTCACTCAATTGAAGTTGTAGATCACACTCCACCAATGTGGATTGACGTATCTAAGAACGATGCAAAAATGACCATTTCCGAATTGCCGATCAGAGAACAGATCGACATTCCTGTCCGCGAACAACTCATCGTCGAGTTGTACTCGAAGTAATCTCAGCAACACGCTATATAGGAGAAAAAATGCTTATCATCCAACGACCTGAAGTTGAAGCCGGAGATCAAATCGGTAACACCTGCAAGTTCACAATTTCACCACTAGAGCCTGGTTTTGGTCAGACACTTGGTAACTCGATTCGTAGAACATTGCTCTCATCGATCCCAGGTGCTGCAATTACTCAAGTTAAATTCGATGCAGTATTGCACGAGTTTGATGTAATCGCTGGAGTTAAAGAAGACGTAACAGACGTCATCCTTAACCTCAAAGACGTAGTTCTTACATCAGTTTCTGAAGAAGCTGTGACTGGAAGAATTGAAAAGCGTGGACCAGGACAAGTTACAGCTGGAGACATCCAAGTTTCATCTGAAGTAACAATTGTTAACCCAGATTTGGTTCTTGCAAACCTCAACGACAAAGCAGAATTTTTCTGTGATGTAACAGTTGAACAAGGTCGAGGATACCAAAGCATCGACAAGACAAAGAGCGCAAATACAATTGGTATTATTCCAATCGATGCAATCTTCTCTCCAGTTCGACGAGTTAGTTATTCAGTAGCTCCAACACGTGTTGAGCAAGCAACTAACTTCGATGAGCTCACTGTTGAAATCGAAACAGATGGTTCAATGACTCCAAGAGAATCACTTGCAAGCGCAACAAAAACTCTTGAGAATCTCATGAGTCTTATCTCTGATCTTTCAGAAAACCCTCAAGGTCTCGAACTCGGTGAACTTGCTCCAGCAAGTACAACATCGCCAGATCTTGAACTTAGCGTTGATGAACTTGATCTTTCAGAACGTCCTCGCAACTGCTTGCGTCGAGCACGAATTGAAACAATCGGACAATTAATGGTTAACAGTGCAGAAGAACTTCTCGCGCTTACAAACTTCGGTCAAAAGTCACTCGATGAAATCATTGAAAAACTAGACGAGCGCGGTTTGGCACTTCCAAACAAGCACTAGAAATTAAGAGGAATATTAAATGGCTACTCCAAAAAAAGGTCCACGTTTAGGACGTGACCCAAAACACCAGAAACTGATTATTTCAACTTTGGCATGCCAGTTCTTTACTCATGGTGCAGTTGAAACAACATTGGCGAAAGCAAAATACGTTCGTCCAGAGTTTGAAAGATTGATCACTAAAGCACGCAAGGGAAACAATCAACACATTCAACGTCAATTAGTTGCAAAACTTCGGGACAAAGGTGTTGCTCACAAACTTGTTGAAGAAATTGCTCCTAAATATGCGAACCGTCAAGGTGGATACATTCGCATCTTGAAACTTGGGCCACGCGACGGAGACAAGTCTCCAATGGCGCGTATCGAACTCGTATAGTTTTTAGCCCCTAGGGCATTTGACCTATTGACCCTCCTTGTATGATGGGTGAAATATGGGCATGGATGCAATAGAAACTCTTAACCGATTTGAAAATGGTGCTCGGTTTTCAAACATTGGCACTAGAAAACTCAATAGTGCTGTTCGTAAAGCTCTTGAACTGAGAACCGAAAGTGCATATCTATCTCTAGCAAATGCAATTCGCGCTGGCGCTATGGAAGTCATTAAGCCAAAAATTATGGTTGAGATGATTGACCAATTGGCGCGAGCCGCTTCTCGCAATAATGGCGCAAAATCGGCACTTTTAGCAGTAATCGAGGAATCATCAAATAGCTTGGACCCAAAGGACATGAATCCGTGGATTCGTTTGCATGAGGCAAGTCGTGTGTCTCGAATAGGTTTCGATAAGGGTTGGTTTAATTGGTATGAATCAGAATTCTATCTTAAAGATTACTTGAATGGTCTTGTTGTTGATCTTATTCACCAATATTCGCACGAAGCTAATGAAGTACTTTGCGCTATTTTCACAAATCCAATAGCAAACAAGGTTTCTCCACATTTGATAGAGAAAGGTCTTATTGTTTTTCTAACCCCAAGTGGAGATATTGAAAAACGTAGGGGCGGCCAAAGAGGCATAGATCTATTTGCAAAGTTTTGTCAAAAGATGCGAGAAATGGATTATGGAGAAAGCCCCATTACACGCATGGGTCAAGCAGGTAAATTAAAAAATTGTGTAAGTTGGGCTCAATATTGTGATGCTACTTCTGGGAATTTGTTCATTGATGCTGTAGTCGCACATGGCGCGGCCACATATTTAAACGCAAAGCTTGTTAGAGACCGAACCATGGAGCTTGCTCAGGAAGATTCACCTGGGTTTGCCTTTTCTGAACTTTTTAAAGAAGTACTTGTTCGAGACGGAGTTGGATATCTTGTGGCGACGAGTCAAGATAGTCAAGGAAATAAATTAATTGGCTACTACCTCCGTGACGAGGAAAATCCAGAAAAGTCAAAACTGATCGCAATAGGAACTGACCAGCGAATATTTGGTGGGGATGACCCGATTGCGGCTGTAGAAAAACACTTTGGTATTCATTCAAACGAAGATGCTGCTGCAATTGATTCTCGTTCCTCAGAAGCTATCGATGCAATAGTGAAACCTTCAAATGTGCCAAATAAAGCGACCATCGTTCGCCAGCTCGATGAGGTTACCCAAAAATCTCTTGCTTAAGTCTGGTCTCATAAACGCTGGATGGAAAAGTAGAACTTATGCGGCTACATTTGAGTCAATGAAAGTTTTCAAAGCAACGATTGCTTATGACGGGACAGATTTTTCTGGGGTTGCAGAACAAGTAACAAAAGATGGTGAAGCAAAAATTCGCACAGTAGTTGGTGAGCTTCGACCGGTAATTGAGATGGTTGCTCAAAGTGTTCCTGTTATTAATGTGTCTGGCCGAACCGATAAGGGAGTGCATGCTCTCGAGCAGGTAATTTCGTTCTCGTTTCCTGATAATCCAGACGTTGAAATTGATGTTGACCGCTTAGCTTATGTCTGCAATAAACGTTTGAATCCTGAAATAGTTATTAGTAGCTGTGAAGAAGCCCAAGAAGATTTTCATGCTCGATTCAGCGCGAAGTCTCGTACCTATCGATACTTTATTGATACAAATGAATCTCCGAACATCTTTTCTTCTAGGTTTGCTTGGCATGTAGGTAAGGAACTCGACGTAGAAGCCATGAATGTAGCAGCAAAATTATTTGTTGGTGAGAAAGACTTCACGAGTGTCTGTAAGCAAGATGATTCAATGCCGCATAATATTCGAGAAGTTTTTTCTGCGGAAATTATAGATGCTGATAATGCTTTCGGTAAAGAGAACCAATTGTTGTGTTTCCAGATATCAGCGAATGCCTTCTGTTGGAATATGGTCCGCTCAATAGTGGGAGTATTAGTTGACGTGGGATTGGGCAAAATTGCACCAGAAGACGTCCAGAGCCTTCTAGACGCAAAAAAGAGGGATTCCTCGAGAACTTTTGCTCCGGCGCACGGTTTAACCCTTTGGAATGTCCAATATTGATAATTTTGGATACATCAGTTCAAATATAGGGCCTGCTTTGCCTTGGATGTACGAAACGCGCTAGATTATTAAGTCCTTAAAGATTCGAAAGCTATGAGTTTTCTTTTGATCTATTGGGTGAAATCTAGAGAATAACAGAGGAAATAATGGGAACTTATCAACCGAAAGCTGCTGACATTGTGCGCGAATGGCACGTCATCGATGCTAAAGATTTAGTACTTGGTCAAGTAGCTACACAAGCAGCTCACTTGCTCCGCGGAAAGCACAAACCGATGTGGGTACCTCACATGGATGTTGGCGACCACGTTGTTATCATTAATGCCGAAAAGCTCGACATTACAATTAGAAAATCTCAAGACAAGAATTACTACTTTCACTCTGGTTACCCAGGTGGACTTAAAAGTTCAACACTTGGTGAAATGATGGAAAAGAATCCTACGAAAGTTTTGGAGTTAGCAATTACTGGAATGCTTCCACACACAAGACTTGGAAATGCAATGGCTTCGAAACTACATATTTATGCAGGAGATCAACATCCTCATCAAGCTCAACAACCAAAACCATTCACAATAAAGTCAAACAAAATTAAAGCTAACGCATAATTGCGATTTAAAAAGTAAGAGGAAATTTCGTGGCAAAATCTAAACCATTGATCCAAGCAACAGGTCGTCGAAAGAGCGCAGTTGCTCGTGTAAGAGTACGACCAGGTTCTGGAACAATTACTGTTAACCAACTTCCAATTGATAAGTACCTCAACAATGAAGTCCTTGTTCGTCATGCTACCGAAGCACTGAAAACTTCAAATACAGCTGAAGTTTATGACGTTGATGCAAAAGTTACAGGCGGCGGAGTTGCTGGCCAAGCTGGAGCTCTTAGGCTAGGTATTGCAAGAGCAGTAGTTGGACTCGATTCTGACCAACGTGGCGCATTGAAAGCAGCCGGTCTGTTGTCTCGTGATGCTCGTGAAGTTGAACGTAAAAAATACGGTCTTAAAAAAGCTCGAAAAGCTTCTCAGTTCTCCAAGCGATAGATTTTCGGCCCATTACGGTCGGTTTTTATTAAACTTATTCGGTCAAAGCGAAGACGCATGTCTTCATTTACTAAAATAGTCCAATGATAACGCGTCCAAAATTTGGTACTGATGGCGTTCGCGGAACATTCGGCAAAGATATAGATAGCCAATACGCATATTTTCTTGGAATTGCTATTGCTAGAACGCTTGGAACTGATTCTGAATTTATTATTGGGCGAGATACTCGAGTTTCAGGTCAAGTCTTGTCAAATGCACTCAAAGATGGCCTCGTATTTGGCGGGGCTAAAACCCTAGATGTCGGCATTTTGCCAACTCCCGCAATTGCAATGATAGCCCGAAGAGATTCAAAGCGCGCCTGCGTAATTACAGCAAGTCATAATCCAGCAACAGACAATGGCATCAAAGTTTTCGATGTTGGCGGAGCGAAGATAGCTTCCGAAGTCGAAATGAAACTAGAAGACACACTGGACCTTGTGTTCAATGAAAGTTTGACTTATTCCGAAGATGTAACACCAACTCCATTAGAAACTATTAGTTCTCAAGAATACGTTAGCTATCTGGTTGATCTCGTTGGAAGTAAAGCTTTGGAGGGTTTGAAAGTCGTTTTAGATTGCGCTAATGGTGCTAGTTACAAGACAGCTCTTTCAGCATTCCTGCTTTGCGGAGCGCGGGTAACCGCAATCAATGTTGAATCTGATGGCTTGCATATAAATGAAGAATGCGGAGCTACACATCTGGCGAGTTTGGTTAAAGAAGTTAGGGCTACAAAAGCCGATATAGGTTTTGCTTTCGACGGCGATGCAGATCGAGTAATCGCAGTTGACGAAAAGGGAACTATTAGAGACGGCGATATTATTTTGGCGCTTTTTGCAGCAGAGATGAAAGCGAATGACAACCTAAGCGGAAATTCAGTAGTAGCTACTTCAATGAGTAATGGTGCACTGAAAACTTTTCTTAAAGAAAACGCAATTGATTTTGTAGAAACTCAGGTAGGCGATAAATATGTGCTCGAGGCTTTAATAGAAAATGATTATTCATTGGGTGGAGAACAATCTGGTCATATTATTCGTAGAGACTTCTCCAATTGGGGAGATGGAATCCTCAATGCTCTTCTAGTTGCGAGAATTCTTAATGAGGGAAGAATAAATGAGCGTGATTTCAAAGTAAGTAACGCTTTCGATCTATTTGAGCCATTAGTTCAGAGGCATTCAAAAGTACTGGTTAACGACAGATCGTTAGTTGACGGTAATAGTGAAATCGAAAAAGCTATAAACCAAGAACGTGAACTGCTGGGTGAAGAATCTAGAATAATAATCAGGCCATCTGGGACAGAACCTGTCATCCGCATTACTGTTGAAGGTAGAACAGAGAGCGAAGTTGCGAATTCAATAGAGCGTCTTGAAAAAATAGTAGAAAGTGTATGCGGCTAAATTATGTGTGGAATCGTTGCATTTGTTAGAAAACCCAAAGGTATTCAGCCCGCAGATACTCATCCTCTGCTGGATTTTCTTGAATCTATTGATGCAACGAAAAAAGGATTACTTTCTCTGGATGTTAATAAAGCCACTCAAATGGCGAATAGAGCTCTAAGTATTGGTGGTTCAATATCATTAGTTATCAATACAGAGTTAGCGAATGAGATACAAGCAATTTCCTTAAAATTGAGGGAGGCTGTAGAGGAGCTACTTGTCGAAGACGAGTTAGTTGAGGGAGAAAAGGAATCCCTTACGCTTCTAAATGATGCTTTCTGGAGGATCGAACAGGATGCCTGTATTGCTGCGAGCCAGATTCGAGATTTGATAACTACGCAGAAACAGAAGATCACAGAAGTGCAACCAAGAGTCATCGCAATCTATCGATCTATTAATTTGGTGCTGCGCAGCCTCGACCGCATTGAAGTCAGAGGACGAGATAGTGCAGGTATTTCAATTTCGCTTTCAAAAGTTTCATTAGATCAAACAATGCGTGAACTTTTAGAAAAACGTTCTACAACAAACTTTATGAATTCTTCTGTCAGAGTCGCGGACGGAGCAAACCATTCCACAGTTTATTTCGTATATAAGCGGGCCGCTGAAATCGGTGAACTAGGAGACAACGTAAAACATCTAAGAGCTTCGATCGCAAGCGATGATTTGTTTTTTGATTTGATCTCTCAAAATGAAAGCTGCCACGAGATGGTTTTGGCTCATACGAGATGGGCTTCTATGGGAGTTATCAGTGAAGAAAATACTCACCCTCTTGACTCTTTAGACGCAACAAAAAGTGATGCAATTGTAGCTTTGGGCGTCCTAAATGGAGATATAGATAATCACACTCAGCTGCGCAGTGAATGCGAAATAAATCATTCAATAACAACCGACGCAAAGCTTATTCCGGTTTTGTATTCGCATGAACGCCAAGAAAATGGAGTTCTAGATCCTTTTGATTCGTGCAGAAAAGTAGTATCGCGTTTCGAAGGCTCGACAGCAGTGGGTCTCATAGCGTCTGATGAAACAGATAAGTTATTCTTGGCACTTCGTGGAGGCGGTCAAGGTCTCTTTATTGGCTTAGGAGAGGATGAATTCTTTGTAGCCAGTGAACCGTACGGTGTAGTCGAAGTTACGGATAAGTATGTGAGAGTAGACGGGGAAACACCTAGGGACCCATCTCAACCAATAACTTCGCGCGGCCAAGTGTTTTCATTAGATCAGAATTTAGCGGGAGAGCTAGACGGTCTGCGTAGGTCTTCATATGATGGTCAAGACATTCCACTTACACAGAATGATCTAATCGTGAGTGAAGTTACTACTCGAGATATTGATCGTGGAAATTTTCCTCATTATTTGTGGAAAGAAATTAATGAAGCACCGCGAAGTTTTTCAACCACAATTCAAGGCAAATTTTCGATTAAAGAAGAGTCTTTTGAAGTCGCTACTCCAGATGAGGTTTTCTCAAAGGAAATCAGAGAAAATATTGCAAGTGGTAGGGTTCAAAAAATACTTATAGTTGGTCAAGGCACAGCCGCAGTCGCAGGACAAGCGTGTGCTCACTTCTTCGATATTTTCGATACAACACTTGATGTAAAAGCCACGCTTGCAACTGAAATCTCAGGCTTTGCTCTTAAAGATAATATGAGCGATACACTCGTCATTGCCGTTTCGCAATCAGGAACTACGACAGATACGAACAGAACAGTGGATTTGTTAAAAGATCGAGGCGCAAGTGTGATTGCTATTGTCAATAGACGCGGTAGTGACCTATCTACTAAAGCAGAAGGAGTTTGTTATACCTCAAGTGGTCGCGATGTCGAGATGTCTGTTGCTTCGACAAAAGCGTTTTATGCCCAAGTGGCAGCAGGAGCGTACATAGCAATTGCAGTCGGTTCTTTGGCCGGCCAAATATCCCGAGACAATCAATTGGCGGTTCAAATTATTAAAGGTCTTACACAAATTCCTGAAATGATGAAACAAGTATTAAGCCAAAGGGATTCGATTGCGGAAATAGCTAAGCGAAGTGTGCTTTCAAGGAGATCTTGGGCGACAGTGGGAAATGGCTCTAATTCAATTGCTGCCCGTGAAATCAGAATTAAATCTTCTGAGCTTTGTTATAAAGCCATAGCCATGGATTCTACAGAAGATAAAAAACATATCGATCTATCTTCTGAACCCCTTATTGTTGTTTGCGCGGCTGGTATGGATGGAAGCAATGCTGATGATGTAGCTAAGGAAGTTGCAATCTATAATGCTCACAAAGCAAAGCCAATTGTTATAACTGACGATGATTCAGAACGATTTGATGGAACCGATTCAGTAATTGTGGTTCCTAAAGTTCAAAAAGATATTAGCTTTATTTTGTGTACGGTAGCCGGGCATATTTTAGGGTACGAATCAGCGAAGGCTATTGACGGAACTGCATTAGTGTTGCGACAGGCCAGAGGAGCGCTAGCAGAAATTACTGACGAACAATTGGGTTCTTTGAATGCACTTAGATATTTGGGCGATGCTCTGAGTGAACCTGCTTCGGCGTTTTTTGAGGCGCTTTCCGCCAAAAATTATGATGCAGTTCTAGATGCAAGCGATGCATCTAACTTAACAAAACTTTTTGTTGCGCTAACTCCGCCTTTCACTCCCGAACTATTAAACGAAAACTGTGGTGGTCTTCAAACTCCAAATGCTCTTTTGAATTGTGCAGTTTCAATGTTGACTCAATCAATTGATCAACTTACGCGTCCAATAGATGCTATTCGTCATCAAGCCAAGACTGTCACCGTCGGCATTTCGCGATCTGATGATACTTTGTTGCGATCGCCAAGCATTGCTTACGTTATAGATAGTGGTATTGAACGAGATTTACTTCAATTCCCAGTCATTCGAACTTTGTTGGCTTTGGATGAAATGGTCGAACAAATTTCTGGACACACGCGATATAAAATTAATGGCGATGTTAATTCCAGTGAATCAACTATAAGTATTGTTGAACAAAAAGGAAGCGCTCAAGCTTTAATTTCGAGAGTGTCGAGCAACTCAATATTGCGTGGAACCAAGCATCTAGTTGCACGAGAGCAATCTGTCTGGATCGCCAAAGGAAAAAGTGATGGTCGTAATGTTATTCTGATTCCCGAAATTAAAAGATCAAAAACAGTTGGAATTACTTTGTTGCATTTTGATGTCAAAGATAACGCGCTCATCGATACAGAGTCGAGAAAACGAATTCTAGAAGGCTATAAGCAGAGACTATTTGCACTTAAAGATGCTGTTACGGAAACTAATGATCAATTTGATGAGAACATATTGGAAACTATTGACGTGATGGAATTATTGACTGAACCAGTAGTTTTATTGGCAAAGAACTGGATTCAATAGGAAATTTAGTGGAGTCGCCCGTTTTCAGACTTGTTGGACATAGAATGTCTGAATCCACTTTTTGTGGGTACAAGGGGGAAATAGTTTGCGATTCGCTCGCCATAACCAAACAGCTCTACTTAGTGTTTTGCCTCCCCATGTTGAGGAACAGGTAGAGAACGTGAATTTAGAATCTAATCCAACTTTTTACCGTCCCACATATGTCTCTATCGATCTAGACGCAATCGAATTTAATATCCAAGAGATATCAAAGCTTGTGAAACCCTCTAAAGTTGCCGTTGCTATAAAAGCCAATGCATATGGCCATGGAATAATCGAGGTTGCAAAAAAACTCGAACAACTTAAGGTTGAAATGTTGTGTGTTGCAACAGCCGAAGAAGCACTTTGTCTGCGAGAAAATGGAATTTCTTCTCAAATCTTATTGTTGAGTGAGCCGCCGCTCGCTGCCATTGGCCCTTGCTATTTAAATGACATCACTTTTACGGTATACACTAAAGACTGTATTGATTCGATCAACTCCTATGCAACGAAGGAAAGAAAAGCCAAAATCCACTTAAAAGTTGAAACTGGCATGAATAGAATCGGTGTCGACGTTAGTCAAGCTTTAGATTTCGCTCGAAAAATTAAAACTAGTGAAAATTTAATATTCGAAGGTCTATTTACGCACTTTGCAACAGCTGAAGAGCCAACAAATCCGATGACTGCAGCCCAGCTTGAAAGATTTGAAAAAGTGCTTGATGACGTTGAGATGGCCGGTTTAACTCCTCGTTATATTCATGCCGCAAATTCAGCAGCGGCTTTAAGAATTCCTTCATCTCGGTTTTCAATGGTGCGGGTAGGGATTTGTGCTTATGGAATCTATCCAGATGCTCGCGGTTCGGATGTTATTGAATTAAAACTAGCGCTCTCTTTAAAAACTGAAGTTGCTTTTTTGAAAACAATAAAAGCAGGCGAAAGCGTTTCATATGGAGCTAGGTACACAGCCGACAGGGATACTCAGATTGCAACTCTGCCAATAGGTTATGGAGATGGCGTTCCAAGAAATTATGGGTTGTCTGGAGGAAAGGTTTTAATACGTGGAGTGAGGTGTCCAATTGTTGGAAGAGTCACAATGGACCAAGCAATGGTCGATGTCGGTAAATTGCCAGTGTCGGTCGGCGATGAAGTAACAATGATTGGTACTGATGGAAATTCAACGATCTCCACAACTGAGTGGGGAGATCTTACAGGCACGATTTCATACGAGATACTTTGTCGACTGAACGAAAGACTTCCTCGAATTTACGACTAATATCGTTATTAAGTTATGGCAAATCATCCATTAAGAGCTATCGGAATCATTGCTGGTGCAGCAATAGGTGTGGCATCAGCTGCCTATGGAGCTCAGAAAGTAGTTGTGAATTCGATATCAAAATCTGATATTGATTTTGAGTTCTTAGCTTCCGAGCAATTTGTAGTGACAACCAGAGATAATGCTCGCATCGTTGTTTATAGAGACGGACCAAGAAATTCTGACCTGCCGACGATAATATTTCTGCATGGCTACGCATTATGTTCGCCAATTTGGGCCCATCAATTTGATTTATTAAGAGATAAATACGACCTTGTATCTATAGATTTGAGAGGCCATGGAGCTTCTTCTCTCGGTGAAAAAGAGATTTCATTAGAAGTAATGGCCGACGATTTGTACGATGTTATTTCTCAATTGCAATTAAAAGACTATATTATCGTTGGTCATTCAACAGGTGGCGTTGTTTCGATGGCATTTTTGGAGAAGTATCAAAATGAGGTCGAAAAAAAGGTGGCGGGACTATGTCTTGTATCTACATTAGCGCATCCTCCTTATCATCATTTAGAGAATGTCTCAGAGGCCCTTACAAAATTTTCATTAACGGGTAAAGCTTTTCATATTCTGTCCGACGTTCCTCTACTTGGATTTCCAATGGCTCGTTTTGCACTTGGCAAAAAAGCTTCAAATGCAGTTTGTGAATTTGTTAGAAGATGTGTCACTTCGACCGATAGAGATGTTTGTGTAAAAGTATTGCAAGTTTTAGCCGACTTTGACTTTAGAAAGACGTTGGAAACTGTGGTTGCACCTGCTTCGGTTATCGTTGGGACTTCTGACCCAGTTACTCCATTAAAAGATGCAAAAGTTGTAGCTAAGGCACTTGGAATTGAAGAAACTGTCATTAAAGACGTCGGTCATTGTCCAATGTTGGAAAGCGTTGATGAGTTCAACGAAGCTTTTTTAGATTTTTTGGATAAAGCAGCACCTTAAAAACTAGAGTAATTAAAGCCTTAATTCACACTAGAGAAAAGCGATCAATGAAAATCGAAGTAGATCGATCATATTCAAGCTATTCAGATATGGAACAAGATGCTTTGTCGTGTGTACGATGCGATTTAAGTAAGACGCGCAAGAATGTCGTGCTTTGTGACGGCAATGTAGATGCCAGAGTTATGGTTGTAGGTGAGGCCCCAGGTGCAACCGAAGATGAAGAAGGAAAACCTTTTGTTGGTCGATCAGGGCAATTGTTGATAGCTCTGTTCAATGAAATTGGTATCCAAAGAGAAGATATATACATTGCAAACGTCCTTAAATGCAGACCTCCAGAAAATAGAGATCCGAACCGTTTAGAAATTCAAATGTGCAGAGCTTTTCTAGAAGCACAAATCAACTTTGTATCTCCAAGAGTAATTGTTCCTGTCGGAAACTTTGCTTCTAAATACGTATTGAATACCAAAGAAGGGATTACAAAAATTCGAGGCAAGAAATTTAATCGAGGCAATTCAATAGTTATTCCAACAGTTCATCCTGCTTATGTTTTAAGGAATGGTAATAAAGCCAAGCTCGACATGCTCGCAGATTTACAAAATGTTCGTATCGAACTCGAAAGCTAGGCTAACTGTGATCTGGTCTAAGTCCAACATTGAATTAAAGCAAATGCCTATGTTTGCTGAATCCGTAGCATCAATTGTTCAAGGTGGCGACGTGATTATTCTAAAAGGAGACATTGGAGCTGGAAAAACTACTTTAGTTGCGTACATTTCAGAAAATCTAGGAATAAAAGATTCTGTAACTTCTCCTACCTTTGCAATAGTAAATTCCTATGTTGTCCCTGCAAACGAATTGGGTATTGAAAGTCTTATCCATGTTGACACCTATCGACTAGAACATTTAAACGAACTCTTTGATTTGGGATTGGAAACTCTTTTTGACGAAAGGTCAGTGACTTTTGTGGAATGGGGAGACAAAATCCAAGATCATATAGAAAATGACTATTTTGTGATTGATATTCAAGAAACTGAACCAGATGCGAGGGATATTAGCTTTTCAATCGAAGGCTCTTTGAGTAAAGATAGAGTTTCTAGAATCGATTCAGTGCTTACATCTAAAGGTTGGGAGGTTCAAGATTAATGTCGGATATTCTCATTATCGATTCTTCAACTAACTTGGTTTCCGTTGCAGCAGGTTCTAGCAATTTGGATTCAGTTTCTAAATCTATTGAACAGCCATCATCACATTCCGAAAACATTCTGAGCTGTGTCGAGTATGTTCTTAAAGAAAGATCTTCATCGATGAGCGATATTTCAGCTATTGGCGTTGGCGTAGGTCCAGGCCTGTTCACAGGTTTACGTGTCGGCATTTCGGCTGCGCATGCTTTTTCTCATGCATTAGGTATACCTCTTGTTTATTTTTCATCTTTAGAGCTTTCAGCTATGTCTAGCTTCAGCGCAACTTCTAAAGGTGTCGATGAAATATTGATTGCTAAAGATGCGAGACGTAACGAACTTTACTTTGCAAAATATGAAGTTTTGCGGAGAGCACCTTTGGAATTACGAATTGACGAAAGTAAAGTTGCGACTTGCATGAAAAGAATTGAAGACGAACAATTGATTTCTCCACAAGGTTTTGTAGAAATAGTCAATACATCGGACAGTTGTTTAGTGGCATTAGATGACAATAGTAAATATCCGGAGTTTAGAGATATTGATCCAAAACGCTTCGAGAAGATAATTCCGGCAAAAGTAGATTCTAAATTCGCTATAGATCTAGTTGTTGATTCTGTGATGTCAGGAATTACGGCTAACGTTTTCGCACCAAAAGCGCTTTATATTAGAAAATCTGATGCGGAACTCTCCTGGGGCATAACATCATGACAATCGATTTTAACTGTGTAGAAATGTCTGATCACCACCTTGATGAGGTGGTGATGATCGAATCCAAGACGAACTCGAGTCCCTGGCCAGGTTCAACTTTTATTGCTGAGATGTCAAGCCCTACACATATAGTTTTAGTTGCAACTATTCCTAAGAGTGAGGTGATAAATCGTGAAACAGTTGTTGGGTTTGCAGGTGGTCAGTTGGTTTCCGATGAATTTCACATTCATTCTCTTGCAGTTGACGAGAAATGGCGAAGGAAACTTGTGGGTAGGGGTTTAGTCGAAAAATTAATAGAGAAAGCGCAAGAGCAAGAATGCAAGAGTGCAACCTTAGAAGTGAGGGTTTCAAATGCTGCTGCAATTTCGCTATATGAGAAAATTGGCTTCGTAAAAGAAGGGCTCCGAACAAAGTACTATTCAGATAATGGCGAAGACGCAATTATTATGTGGCTTCGAAATTTAGATATTGAAGGTGCAATTAAAAAATGAATATTCTAAGTATCGAAAGTTCATGTGATGAAATGGCCGCAGCGATCGTGACGGACATGAATGTAGTAAAAACTTCAATCGTTTCTAGTCAAATCGATTTACATAAAAAATATGGCGGAGTTGTCCCAGAACTTGCTGGGAGACATCATTTAGAGTTGGTCAATAATGTTGTTCAATCTGCATTAGACGAAGCAGGTATGAAGTTTCATGATATTGATTTGTTTGCTGGTACTAGAGGTCCTGGTTTAGCTGCAGCATTGCTGGTGGGAAGTACTGCTGCAAAAAGCTATGCTTTTGCTCTAGGAAAGGATTTTGTAGGCGTTAATCACCACGAAGCACATATATTAAGTGTTTTGTTAGAACATGAAAATGTTCAATTCCCGTTTGTTTCGCTTTTGGTATCTGGTGGACATACGATGATCGTGATTGTGGACGCGCCAGGAAAATATCGAATTGTTGGAGCGACAATCGACGATGCAGCAGGAGAGGCTTACGATAAGGTGGCCAGACTGTTGGGACTTGGTTATCCAGGCGGACCATTGATTGACAATTTGGCAGAAAATGGCAATCCAAAGGCATTTAATTTTCCTAGACCAATGAAAGACGAGCCAACCAAAATGTCTTTCTCTGGATTAAAGACTGCAGTCAAATATGCGGTTCGTGACAACCCAGATGCAAGTGTTGAAGATATCTGTGCAAGTTTCCAGGCAGCGGTTATTGATTCTCTAATATCAAAAACTAAATCAACATTGGATTTATTAAACAGCGAAGAGTTGAAGGCAACTGCAATATCGATAGGCGGAGGAGTCGCAGCTAATTCAAACCTTAGGTCTCGAATCGAAGATCTCGCCAAAGAATATTCGATTCGTGCGCTTGTCCCTGATAAATCAATGTGCACTGATAATGCCGTAATGATCGCTGTTGCTGGGAAGATTCATTATGATCTGCGAGGACCAGACAGCATAGGGACAGGAATCGATCCTGGCTGGAAAATATCTGATCTTTAAACCTATTGAAGGTTCTACCTTTTAAAAAGGGAAATTCAGGCACTTCGTAGGCGGCTACGGGTTGAATTTCCGGGTCAATGCTTGGTAACGTATTAGCACTCTCATATAGAGAGTGCTAATAATCGAAAATATCCGTATTTAATAAATTTTCAGGAGAAATGCATGAATCTGCAGCCATTAGAAGACCGTATTGTTGTTCGCGTTAGCGAAGCAGAAGAAACCACAGTTTCAGGTTTGGTAATTCCAGACTCAGCAAAAGAAAAACCACAACAAGGTGAAGTTCTTGCAGTGGGCCCAGGACGTTTCGGTGATGACAACGAAAGAGTTCCAATGGAATTAGCTGTTGGAGATACAGTTGTTTACTCTAAGTATGGTGGAACTGAAATCACTGTAGATGGAGAAGATCTATTGATTCTTTCTTCACGAGACGTGCTTGCAAAGTTCCCTGCTTAGAAAAGTATATCGATGGAGATGCCTCATCTCCCTTGCTCCCACGTTCCGACGTACGCAAGGAAGGCGAGGCATCTCCTTTTTTTATTTCATGAAGGTTCATTTTGAATTCCTCCCCTGAAAAATCACCACTAGATGGCTTTAAGAATAAATATGAGGCATTGCCTAGGCCAAAAAGTTGGATGCCTGGGCCTCCGGCTCCCTGGAGCCAAGTTGATCCTGAAAATCGCAAACTAAACGTTGAGTCTTTGGAGAACTATTTTAATTTTCAAGATGAAAAAGCTGAAAGTGTTGGAGGCTTGCGCGGGCAATCACTTCCTGAAGTAGCAATTGAAAATCTTGGCGATAACGATGTCGCCACACAGCCGGCAGCCGTTCTCGTTCCATTAGTTCTGCAATCAAAAGACAATCAACAAATTGAGTCAATAATTGTAATGACAAGGACTATGACAGTTACTCATCATAAAGGACAAGTTTCTTTTCCTGGAGGGATGAAGGAAGAATCTGACGAAAATCTCCAAGTTACTGCACTGCGAGAAACTCAAGAAGAAATCGGATTAGATCCAAAAACATTCAAACTATTAGGTACTCGGACGCCAGTTAACACTAAAACTCGTACGGGTTTAATAACCCCAGTTGTTGCAGTGTGTGAAAAAACGGCACTAGAAGGATTAGTGCCTAATGAAAGCGAAGTAGATACAATCCATAACATCCGCGTTTCTGAACTGGTAAAACCAGGAGCTTATTTTAGTGAAATATGGGATTTTGGAGAATCATCGCCGACAATCCATATGTATTTTGTCTACGACACGAATTCGTTGCCAGTATTTATTTGGGGAGCAACTGCCCATATCTTGACTGACATACTCCATTGTCTTAAGAGTTAGCTCGTCTATTAGAATATTTACTTGGTCTTACAAGCAATACTAGGGGAAGAGTTTTAGTGGAAGTTGAAATTGGTATCGGAAAATCAGGTCGTCGAGCTTATGGATTCGATGACATAGCTATCGTTCCTTCCAGGAGAACACGAGACCCTGAAGATGTTGACATATCTTGGGACATTGACGCATACAAGTTTGATTTGCCAGTTATTGGCGCTGCAATGGACGGCGTTATGTCTCCAGAAGTAGCAATAAAAATGGGTCAACTCGGTGGTCTTGGCTGTTTAAATTTAGAAGGAATTTTTACTAGATATGAAGATCCACAAAAAGTTTTAGAAGAAATTGCAACGTTAGATTCTGATAAAGCAACACAACGTATGCAAGAAATTTATCAAGAACCCATAAAAGGCGAATTGATTACAGAACGAATAAAACAAATCAAAGAGGCTGGTGTAACTGCTGCTGCTTCGCTCACACCTCAAAGAGTAGATGAATTTTTAAAGTATGTTACAGCTTCTGACCTCGATATTTTAGTGATACAAGGAACAGTCGTGAGTGCAGAGCACGTTTCAAAAACTGGAACAACTTTAGACCTCACAAAGTTCATTCGAGAACTTGAGATCCCTGTTCTAGTAGGAGGATGTGCAAGCTATTCTGGCGCACTTCACCTAATGCGAACTGGTGCCGCCGGGATTTTAGTTGGAGTCGGTCCTGGACATGCTTGTACTTCTCGAGGGGTATTAGGAATAGGAGTTCCTCAGGCAACTGCAATTGCTGATGCTGCTGGAGCGCGAATCCGCCACTTGGATGAAACGGGAGTTTATGTTCATGTTATTGCAGACGGTGGAATGAGATTAGGCGGAGATGTTGCAAAAGCATTCGCATGTGGAGCAGATGCAGTGATGATCGGTTCTCCTTTAGCAAGTGCAACAGAAGCTCCAGGTAAGGGATACCACTGGGGAATGGCAACATTCCATCCTTCTTTACCTAGAGGAGCGCGTGTTTTTGCTGGCCAAAAAGGCACTTTGGAAGAAATTTTGGTTGGACCGGCACACGAAAATGATGGATCGCTTAATTTGTTTGGTGCTTTGCGAACTTCAATGGCAACTACTGGACATGCGTCTTTGAAAGAATTCCAAAAAGCAGAAGTGATGATCGCGCCGAGTTTACAGACAGAAGGAAAAATTTTGCAGAACGCACAACAAATTGGAATGGGTAAAAAATCGTGAGTGAGAAAAAATCTCACGATGCGATGAAAACGCAAGTTCCTGATCAAGTTGTATTGGTTGTAGATTTTGGAGCGCAATATGCTCAACTGATTGCGCGACGCGTTCGAGAAGCACATGTCTATTCAGAGATCGTATCGCGGAATAT
>Ga0209573_1000626_pt1 | contig 69398 bp, 70 predicted proteins | sample TNRBio252014_DNA_FD_185870 | JGI IMG/M metagenome (GOLD analysis project Ga0209573, IMG submission 185870) | Wastewater treatment Type I Accumulibacter community from EBPR Bioreactor in Madison, WI, USA - TNR Reactor_6/25/2014_ DNA (SPAdes)... | ecosystem: Engineered > Bioreactor > EBPR >...
GCCGACCATGTGCAAAGTTTAGCTAAACTCGGCGCGCTCGTCAACTCCTTTAGCCGCTAAAATTGACGCCAAGGCGAGAAAAAAGGGCGGTGGTTTCCGCCCTGGCGCTCAACTCGATCCAATAGGGGGTTCCGACAACGCAGGCGCAGCGCATGCCCTCATCGCCATGAAAAAAAACCGCCCCACGCTCATCAATCCAAAATTGATCTGCCGGCACGCCAACATCAGCGGCGACCAACGCCAACACGGCCCGCTGTTGTTCTGTTAGCTGCATCAAATGCCTTTCGGTTTGTAGAGCGACACGAAATAGGTTAGGGCGGTCAGAACGGCGAAATGCACCAGGAACGTCCAGCCGGCATAAACGCCGGGCGTGTCCCAGTGGTAGATCATGCGCACGAACTGAAAGAAAACCTCGATGGACACAACCCACTTGAGGACAGGCCAGACAAGCACCGTCGCAACCCATACAAAACGCACCAGGCCAGCGAGCAAAGCCTTCCCCTTGGCGTTGAAACCATTGGCCGGCTTGACCGGCACCGGGGCAGGGGCCACCGGCGGGGTATCGCCTCGGGGAAACTTAATGATGTTCGTCATACCTTGACCCTCCACGCTCTAACGTGTCCAATGATGAGTTACTTCTCCCACCCTGGGAAAGTGCGGCCTCGGTGTGCCAGCACCAGGTCAAGGCCCCGGAGAAATCCGGGGCATCCTACCTGTGCCGGGCTTACCACCCAACCCGCGCCTTCGCCTGCTCAACCTCTTGAATCGACCAGTGCGCCTTTGCATCGCCTTCCAGCTTGCAGGACGCGAAATAGGCTTTCGCCCTGGCCGCCTCGGATTCCTTCGGCTTGCCTTGTTCCAGCAGCTCGGCACCTTCGCGCACGGTCGCGGCAACCTCGTCGCGGCGGGCTTGGAAGTCGGTAGCTTGGACGTTCGGCAGCGCGTCAATCCAGGGCATGATCTTGTTGCTCATCGGTACTTTCTCCGGTTGTAGACCTTGGCGGAATGCCCGGCCTTCAAGTGCTATAATAGGGCAAAATGCCCTAGCACGTCAAGCGGAATATACGAAATATCGAAGAAAAGCGCAACAATTTAGCCGCTAAAAACCTCTTCCCTGGCGTTCAATCTGCCTTCCAAATGGCTCCCAGCCCGGCGTAATCGCACAACAGCGCCCAATTGGCGTAAGAAATAGGGGATTCCCCGCCAGTCCAGCGCCGCACCGTGCGGCCGCCGTCTGTGCCCAGCGCCAAGGCTTTCGCGGCCTGGCTGCCGCTGAAACCTGCCAAGTGCAGGACTTCCTTGATTTCCTCGCCGTTGGGTCGCTCCCACTCTTCGGCACGGCGTAGGCACTCGGGCCGGATGTTCGGTTTGCTCATGTTCTAGTTCTCCTGGTCAAGTCAAAATGCGTAGGTCGTCAAAACTGTAAATGCTCTGAATACAGCGCGGGTCATGGTCAACAACGCGCCGCCCGGCGCGATTGGTGCGGTACGTTACCGGCTTATCTTCATGCGCCCACACCTGGCGCGTGTCGGGGTGCACCTTCGTGATGATGATGCGCTTCCCGATGTAATGGGAAAAACACGGATGATGCACGCTGACAACCTCGCACCGCACGCCTGGCGCGAACGGCCCGACCTCGGCATCGTCATTTCCGACGATGGAGGCCCGCGCCGGCTCCGGGATGTGTTCAAGCTCGTTCGGCGTCACGGAAAACTTGTGAGAGCGCAGGCTTGCCTTGCCAGCGTCTGGATTCGGCACGCCGCCGGCCAGCTTGTCGGGCACCAGGTAGCCAATAAACTTGTCATCCCCAAGGACGAAAACCCCGGCCGTTCCTACCTCCTTGGTTCGTACCCGGTCGCCCGTCTTGAAGCCGGCCCAATATGCCGGCTGCTGCGGCTTCTCATCGTCAGTTTTGACGGTGCTGCAGCTCATCGCCGGCTTTGACGATGCCGGATCGCGGCCTCGCCCCTTGACCTTCTCCCTGGCGTTCAAATCGGCGGCCCTGGCCGCCTCGACCTTGGCCTTGGCCGCTTCTGCCCATTTCTTCACGATGAAGGCTTTTTGCTTCGGCAAAACCACATCGACCAGGACGAAACCGGCCGGCACCGTGACGGTCGCCGGCTCGCGCCTGGCAGGCGGCACCAAGCAGGCGCACCAGCTCGGCAGCGGCGAAGCGGCAAGCCGGTCGCGGTAGCTGGCCTGGATCATCACCGGCCGTTTCTTCTCGGCCAGCATGGCCGACAGGATGCCGCCGGCAACCTCGGCAACGGTCATGCAGCCTCGGGCCGTGTCGAAATGCGAGCGGTAGCCGGTTTCAGAGATAAAGGGCTTGTCCAGGTCAAGCGCATGAAACTGGAAGTGTGCGCCCAGCGGGCCGCCGAAACCGGCCTCATACTCGACCAGGGCGCGCACGTTGCCGCGCTCGACCAGGAACTGGCCGCGCTGGCCCCACAAAGGCACCTCTCCGGGCACCGCCGCACAATGGCGCTCGATCACCCGACCGGGCGCGTCGTCGTCGGCCATGCTGCCGAAGTGCGTACCGCCGTTCATCTTCCAGATAATCGCCGCGTGCTTCTCGGCCGCCAGCTCGGCGGCCGCATCGTCGCCGCGCATGATCGCCGCGTCGATCTCGACCACGGCCGACACGGCCGCCGCCAGCAGCTCGTCGCGGTCGGTCGGCAACGTGGCGGCCAGCGCCGCCGCGATTGCCTCACGGTTGGCCGGCTTCTGCTCCTGCTTGTCTCGCTTCGCCATCGCCGGCCGCCCCTCAAAAATCAAGTCCGGTGTCATCGGCCCACAAGGCCCGCGTGAAGATCACTTCGCCAACATTGGCCGGCTCTGTGCACTCGGTCGCCCGCGTCATGAAGCCATCGGCGCACTCGCCCAGGTACTCGCCTTTGCCCTGGTAGTCGGCCAGCGGCTTGTTACCGGGAACGCAGGACGGGACATAGACCGAAAACCGCACCTTTTGCCCTTTGGCCGGTTGCTCCCGGCCCCATGTGAAATAGCTCTTGGACATTTCGCCTCCGCGTGCAGCCCCGGCGCTGCCGGGGCCGCCCCTCATCAGTCAATAGCGGCGAAGATCGCGCCAGCCTCGGCGTGGGTCTTGGCGAAGTCACGCAAGAAGTGGTAGCGGTCGATCAGCACGTCGCCGGCGTCGGTGCCTTCGGCCTCGGCCGCGAGCTGGCCCAGCGCGAAGAGGGTAGCCACGATGCCGGCCGCGTCGGCCGACATTTCGCCGGAAAAGCCGTTGCCGTCGACTTCGAGGCGCATGCGCTTGTCGCCGGCCGGGGCCATGTAGAAGCCGCCGTTGGTCAGCGTGTAGAAGTTCCAGAAGCCGCCGTTGTAGTCCTCGGACAAGGCATCGAGCCAGCCGAAAACCAGGGCTTCGCCGCGCATCATCAAGCGCGGGCCAAAGAAAGCGGGGAGAAAATCAAGGCGGTCGCCTTCGGCAACCAGGTTAGCGGCCAGCGGGGCCAGTTCTTGAGCTTGGATCATCGGAATCTCCGGTTGTAGACCTTGGCGGAATGCCCGGCCTTCAAGTGCTATATTAGGGCATAATGCCCTAGCCTGTCAAGCCCCGGAACAAAAAAACCCGGCTTGGTGCCGGGTCATGGTGCTGCCTGGTCGCGTTGGTCAGCGGGTGTGCCGGATGTTGCAGGCGTAGCCCTCGCGCTTGCAGTAAGCAATGATCGAGGCGCGTTCGGCCAGCCGATCCGTGCCGGCCTGGATCGTCAGAAGGGCATCCATTACCTGGCGTTCATCCTCGACCAGCCAGCGCAGCGCAGCCCGGCCGTTATCGCGCAGCAAGCGGCGTGCTGCCCGGTAGGCGCGGCGGTTCATCGGGCACCGCCAGCGTAGTAGCGCGGCCCTGTAGTGCCCGGCCGAAGTTGCTTGTTCGCCTGGGCGGCTCTGCCTACCAGGTCGGCCGAGTAGGTGGCGCGCTCGAAGTCGGTGCCGAAACAGACCTTGACCACGGATGAAACTTGGCCGTCCTTGTGAACGGTGATCGAGCGCCGGCCGAACACCGGGAAACCCAGCAAAGCGCGCTGCGTTTCAGCATCAAGCCGGATGCTTTGCTCTTCCAGGCCGGCGAGCGCCACGGCCTCAAAGAACGTGTAGACGCTCGGGGCCTTGCCTTCATAGGCCCATGCCGGGATCGCGGCGAAGTGAAGGGCGCTCATTGCAGGCACCCGACAGCGGGACGGGCAACGGCTTCGAGCTGGGCGATGCGCTGCGCGGCCTGGCTCATGCGTTCGCGGGCGGCCTCGATGCTGCGGCGCTGCTGCTCGCGGTCGTCCTGGTTGGCGCGCTTGCATTCCAGGGCATCGACTTCGGCCAGAACACGGCCGGCGATGCCTTGCCAGTTGCGCAGCTCGGCCGCGCCTACGCAAGCGTGATAGTCGACATTGACCACGCGGAAAAGGTGGTCGACGGCGTTTCGGAAGGTGGCGACTTTAACGATCATCGGAAGTTCTCCGGTTGTAGACCTTGGCGAAATGCCCGGCCTTCAAGTGCTATATTAGGGCATAATGCCCTATGTTGTCAAGTGTTTGGCGCTCTTCCTGGTCGAAAAGTTTTGACTCTTGAGGGGCGGTAGCGGCTGGCCTGGCCGACCTCCTTCTTGGCGTTCAACCTGCGGCGGTTGCGTACCGCTGACCTTCCAATCAGGCGCAAGCCGTGTTGCTGCCTCGGCTTGAAATCCGGGGAGTCCAGAGGGGCGGTAGCCCCTTTGGGCATAGCGCAGCGTAAGCGCACGAACTCTTCACCAGGCGCTTGTCGCCTGGTGGGCCAACACGGACGCGCCAACGGCGCGCACGATTGCGGGGTGAGGCCGCTACGCGGCCGAGGGGCGCAGCGCCCTGGGGGGATGGGAGGACGGCGAAGCCGGCCGGGAGGGATCGAGAAGGGGGGGTTTCCCCCCCTTCGGCGGCCTCTTTTTTCAGCGCGCCCGATTTTTGCCTTTGCTGCCTATTTTTTCAGCACGCCGGTTATGTATTTTGGTTATAAACGGTTAAACCTGGTTAGAAGAGGGTTAGCGGCCTCGAAAAACGGCGCTAAACCGTTGTCACGCCAAGGAAAACGGAAAAGCTGCCGCCCCTCATCAGTCAATAGTCGCGCCCCTCAAGAGTCAATACTTCGCCCCTCAAGAGTCAAAAAAACGCCCCTCATCAGTCAATAGTCGCGCCCCTCAAGAGTCAATAGCAAACAGGGGTTGCCAACAGGGTTATCCCCAGAAACTGTGGATAAATCCACTCGGGCGGCTGCTGGATGCACCAGGAAACGGCCGAAAACAGGCCGCGCCCCTCAAGAGTCAATAGCGCGAGGCCGCCGCAAGCCCCTTGCCGCCCCTCAAGAGTCAAAAGCTGCCCCTCAAGAGTCAAGCGGCCGGAAGTTGTCCACCGGCCATCCACAAGCATCGCCGTTTCCGGCGAGGCTGCAGCTCATCATCGCCATTTGTGGCGATGCTCGAGGACGTGGCCAGCATCGCCAGTTCTGACGATGCCAGATCCGCAACGGTTGCCGCCGGCTGACCAGGCCGGCGAGGGCATGGCGTGCGCGCCGTGCCAGCTCGGGGATAAGCCAAGCGGCAAAAGGGGGTGCCCGAAGGGCTGCCCCTTGTTGAGCGTGGAAAGGCGCTGGAAGCCCCGGAGCGAAGCGGAGAGGGGAGAGACTAGCCGGCAGCGCCGGCGACGGCTCGATGCGCAGCACGACATAGCCGGTTTTCGCGCCCGCGAAAATTCCCCTGCCGCCCCTCATCAGTCAAAAAAAACGGGAGCCGAAGCCCCCGCGTGATCTGCTCGATCTGGAAACCCTACCGCTCGCAATACACCAGGTCATCCTTGATCCAAACGCCCTTGACCAAGCCGCTCTTCTGCAACTCGGTGCACGAGTCGTTGGCCTGCTCTCGCCATTTCTTCGCCAGTGCAACATCGGACGCGCACATTTGCTTGAAGGTATCCAACGCCAAGGGGAAAGGCTCCTTGTGAGTCGAAAAGTAATCGAACATCCGCCGCGTAATGGCCGACAACTTCCGGTATTTCTCCCAAACAACCTTTGCGTAATGCCCGCCAGCAAAGAACAGCACCATTTCTTCCTCAAGCAAGACCCAGCAGCGGGACTTGCGTTTCTCGGTCTGCTCGACAAAGCCAAATTTCCGAATCAGGGACACCGCGATCTTCCCGACACGTTTGGAAGAGAACTTGACCGCCGTAGCCGTCAGCCGAGTCAAGCAATCCTCCACGCGCTTGTAATACTGCCCATTGACCGGCCAGCCCAAATCCTTGCAAAACTCATAGAGCGTGAAGGTCACGACTTCACCGACCGGCACGCGCTTTGCGTACTCCAAGACTTGCAGAAAGACCAGCTCATCGTCATAGGCGCGCAGTTCCTCGCCGGTGTAGCTCATGCGTACATCGCGCATGACGTGGAAAAGCACCTCGTCTTTCAGCTCACGGCGCGGGGCGCGCTTATTGCGAACCGTGAAGAGCGCCGACCGGGCAAAGTCGTTAGGCATGCCGCGTTGGCTATCGCTCCACGGCGCGAGGTCGAACAGGGAAAGCTGCAAGCTCTTCATCTGTTCCTTCGTGTGCTTGAGCAAGGCCGCGTCCTGGGCCTGCTCAACGGTCACGGCCAGCGCGTCGGTGGCCGTCTTGCTGTGCTTTGTAGCCATGTCACTCTTCCTTTCGCCGGCCAAGCCGTTGACGTGCTGCGCGACCGCTTCAATGAACGTCTGCCGCCGCTCGGCGGTGGCAGGGGCCGGCGGTTCCGCCGGCTGCGCCGGCGCGGCCTCGGGCTGCGCCGGCGGGGTCAGCTCGAACAGTTCCCCAACCGGCTTGAAAGCTGACCGACCAGGGGCAGCGCCGGCCTTCTTGGCCGGCTTTTCCTTCCCGGCGGGCTTGGTTTCCTGCCCGGCGGTGCCGGATTCGCGCCGGGCGGCCGCCGTGCGTGCGGCCAGCGCGGCAGCATCGCCGGGGGGAAGCCCCCCAGCGATCAACTTGCGCTTGTATTCTTGCTCGTCGAAAGTATCCGGCATTTGCTGGTTCCCTGGTCGGTTCTTGCGGGCTTACTGGCCGTGGCTAGGTGCCTTCGTATCGAGATATTCGATTTCCTCGGCAATGAAGTCAAAGCCGTATTCGGTCTTGTCGCCCTTTTCGTACTTGGTCGGCTCGATGCGGCCCTGGACAAAGACCTTGGAGCCTTTCCCAAGGTACTTGCCGGCATTCTCGGCCAGGGAGGCAAACGACTTGATGCGGAAAAAGTCGGTTGCTTCTTTCTTCTCGCCGCCTTCGCCGCGCCAGGTGCGGTTTACGGCCATGTCGAAAACGGCGCGCTTGCTTGTTTCGCTTTGGCGAAACTCGGTATCGCGGGTAAGATTGCCGATAAATTGGAAGAGGTTATGGCTCATGCATAGACTCCGTGGATTGTTGGAATCCGTAGTTTAGCTAAACCGCTTCCATAGGTCAAGAACTTTAGCGGCTAAAATTGCCGCTCGCTCCCGGATGATGGTGGCCCTTGTATAACTACATTTTCTTTACGAACGTGCTGCGGCTCTTAGATGAGCTGCACATGACAAAGCATGAACTCTCCGAACGCTCGGGAGTTTCAATCTCATTCCTTTCCGATCTGACGACCGGGAAGGCTAACCCGTCCTTGAAGGTCATGGAGGCGATTGCGAAGGCGTTGGAAACACCACTGCCGCTGCTTCTCGAATCGACCGACTTGGACAAGGCCGCACTCGATGCGCTGGCCGGAGGCAAGGCCGTTAGTAGCGTGCCAGCCGGCTATCAGCGCGTTTCTGCCATTCTCCCGGACTATCATGCCTTCCTCGTAAAGCAATGGGCCGAAGAAACACGAAAGAAACTACAAGGTTCATGACGCCAGGTTAGGGCGGCAATACTAACGAAAGTAATAGGCCGGTGAGCTTCACCGGCCTTTTTTTTAGCCGCTAAAAATCTTCGGCCCGCCGCCGACCGAAGAGCAAGCGCCCCGTAAGCCGCGCCGGGCAAGGAAAGCAAGCCGCCGCGCCTTATGCAAGTCGTCTTTGCGGACGTGTCACCTTCCGACATTCCCCCTTGCTTGCAGAAAAAAAGAATCCGGTATATCGTAAAGCCCGTGATATGATTCGCCATCTGCATACAAGGGTAGGACGCCATGACGGAACAAAAAGAGTTCGACAGCATTAAGGAGCGGGCGAAGAAGAAGCTCGAACGCGACATGGGGGCAGAGCTGCTTGCCGCGCTCTATGACCCCAAGACTGTCGAAATCATGCTGAACGCTGACGGTAAGGTTTGGCAGGAACGCCAAGGCGAGCGGGCGCGTTTCATCTGCAAGCTGCGTGTCGCCCAGGCGCAAGCCATCATCGAAACGATTGCCGGCTTTCACGGCAAAGAAGTCACCAAGAACAATCCGCTGCTTGAGGGCGAGTTCCCACTTGACGGCTCGCGGTTTGCCGGCCAGCTCCCCCCGGTGGTGCGCGGCCCGACCTTCGCCATTCGTAAGAAGGCGACGGCGATTTTCACGCTCGAACAATACGTGTCGGCCGGCATCATGACGGAGGCGCAACGCCTCTCCATCATCCAGGCCGTGGGCGATCATCGGAACATCCTGGTAATCGGCGGCACCGGCTCGGGCAAAACCACGCTGGTCAACGCGATCATCAATCAGATGGTGATTCAAGACCCGACCGAACGGGTTTTCATCATCGAGGACACCGGCGAGATTCAATGCTCGGCCGAAAACCACGTCCAGTACCACACCAGCATCGACGTATCCATGACGATGCTGCTGAAAACCACTTTGCGTATGCGCCCCGACCGGATTCTGGTTGGCGAGGTTCGAGGGGAAGAGGCCCTTGACCTGCTCGATGCCTGGAACACCGGACACCCCGGCGGCGCTGCAACTCTGCACGCGAATAGCGCGCAAGAGGGCCTGACTCGTTTGAAGTCGCTTGTTTCTCGCAACAAGTCGGCTCCGTCCGAGATTGAACCGCTGATTGGCGAGGCGGTTCATGTCGTCGTTCATATCGCCAGAACACCCGAAGGCCGGCGCGTGCAGGAAATCCTAGAGGTTTCCGGGTACAGCAACGGTCAGTACATCACCAAAACCCTGTAAGCCTTAAAGGAGTAACTTCAAATGCAACTCGCATTCCCGACCTTCACCCTCAACCGCAACGCCGTTTTCTGGATCGGCCTGGTTGCCATCCTGGCGTTCTTCATGCTGGCCCCCCAGCACGCTTTCGCCTCGGAAGGTACGGGCGGCTCGCTGCCCTATGAAAGCTGGCTGACCAACCTGCGCAACTCCGTCACCGGCCCCGTCGCCTTCGCGCTGTCGATCATCGGCATCGTGGTCGCCGGCGGCATCCTGATTTTCGGCGGCGAACTCAACGGCTTCTTCCGCACGCTGATCTTCATCGTCCTGGTCATGGCTCTGCTGGTCGGCGCTCAAAACATGATGGGCACCTTCTTCGGTCGTGGCGCTGAAATCGCCGCCGTGACGGATGGCCTCATTCAACAAGGCCAGCTCGTCGCCTCGGCCATCGCCAACGGGAAGGCTGCGTAAGCATGGCCCTGCGCACGATCCCCATTCGTAGGGCCGGCAACCGAGAAAACCTGTTCATGGGTGGTGATCGTGAGCTGGTGATGTTCTCGGGCCTGCTGGCCGGGGCGCTGATTTTCAGCGCCCAAGAAGTACGGGCTACGGTGTTCGGCATCGCCTTGTGGTTTGGCGCGCTCTTCGCGTTCCGACTCATGGCGAAAGCCGATCCCAAGATGCGCCACGTCTATTTGCGGCACCGCCGCTACAAGGCGTACTACCCGGCGCGCTCTACGCCCTTCCGTGACAACACGCCAAGCCAAGGGAAGCAATACAAATGATCGAAGCAATCGCTTTCACCATTGCTGGCTTCGGCGCTGTCCTGTTGTTCATCCTCTTTGGTCGAATCCAAGCGGTCGATGCTGAATTGAAGCTGAAAAAGCATCGCTCGAAGGACGCCGGCCTAGCCGATCTGCTCAATTACGCCGCCGTGGTCGATGACGGCGTGATCGTGGGCAAGAACGGTTCATTTATGGCCGCCTGGCTGTATCGAGGGGATGACAACGCCAGCAGCACCGACGAACAGCGCGAAATGGTGTCGTTCCGCATTAACCAGGCGCTCGCCGGCCTGGGTAACGGCTGGATGGTGCACGTCGATGCCGTGCGCCGCCCAGCTCCCAACTACTCGGAAAGGGGCCTGTCGCATTTCCCCGATCCGGTTTCCGCTGCAATGGACGAAGAGCGCCGCCGGCTCTTCGAGGGCCTGGGCACGATGTACGAGGGTTATTTCATCCTCTCCGTTACCTGGTTCCCGCCGGTGCTTGCTCAACGCAAGTTTGTTGAACTCATGTTCGATGACGACGCCGTTGCACCCGACCACAAGGCCCGCACCAAGGGCCTGATTGAGCAATTCAAGCGCGAAGCCCGCAACATTGATGGGCGTCTGTCCTCGGCGGTCAAGCTCACGCGCTTGAAAGGCCAGAAGATGACCAACGAGGACGGTTCGGAAGTCACGCAAGATGACTTCCTGAGCTGGTTGCAGTTCTGCGTCACTGGCCTGCATCACCCGGTCTTGCTGCCGAGCAATCCGATGTATTTGGACGCTGTTCTTGGCGGGCAAGAAATGTGGGGTGGGGTGGTGCCGAAGATCGGCCGCAACTTCATCCAGGTTGTCGCCATTGAGGGCTTCCCCTTGGAGTCCACGCCGGGGATTCTGAGCGCCCTTGGCGAGCTGCCTTGTGAATATCGCTGGTCGTCGCGGTTCATCTTCATGGATCAGCACGAATCCATTAAGCACCTGGACAAGTTCCGCAAGAAGTGGCGGCAGAAGGTGCGCGGGTTCTTTGACCAGGTATTCAACACCAACACCGGCGCAGTCGATCAAGATGCGCTGTCGATGGTGGGTGATGCGGAAGCTGCCATTGCCGAAGTCAATAGCGGCTTGATCGCGGTGGGCTATTACACCAGCGTCGTCGTCCTCATGGATGAGGATCGGGACAAACTGGAACAGTCTGCACGCCAAGTAGAAAAGGCAATCAATCGCCTGGGCTTCGCCGCTCGCGTCGAAACCATCAACACGCTGGAAGCCTATCTTGGCAGCTTGCCGGGTCATGGCGTCGAGAACGTGCGCCGCCCGCTCATCAACACGATGAACCTGGCCGACCTGTTGCCGACTTCCACGATCTGGACGGGCAGCGCAAGCGCGCCGTGCCCGATGTATCCGCCGCTGTCGCCGGCGCTCATGCATTGCGTCACGCACGGCTCCACACCGTTCCGCCTCAACCTGCATGTGCGCGACCTGGGCCATACCTTCATGTTCGGCCCAACCGGCGCAGGCAAGTCGACGCACCTGGGCATCATCGCGGCGCAGCTCCGGCGCTACAAGGGCATGTCGATCTTTGCCTTTGACAAGGGCATGTCCATGTATCCGCTGACCAAGGCCACCGGCGGGCTGCATTTCACCGTGGCGGCCGACGACGACAAGCTGGCCTTCTGCCCGCTGCAATTCCTCGAAACGAAGGGGGATCGTGCCTGGGCGATGGAATGGATCGACACCATCCTGGCGTTGAACGGGGTTGAAACCACGCCGGCGCAGCGCAACGAAATCGGCAACGCGGTCATGAGCATGCACGCCAGCGGTGCGCGCACGCTCTCGGAATTCTCGGTGACGATCCAGGACGAGGCGATCCGCGAGGCGATCCGTCAATACACGGTCGACGGCTCTATGGGCCACCTGTTGGACGCCGAAGAGGATGGCCTTTCGCTCTCCGACTTCACTACGTTTGAAATCGAAGAGCTGATGAACCTGGGCGAGAAGTTCGCGCTCCCGGTGCTGCTCTATCTGTTCCGGCGCATCGAGCGCAGCTTGAAGGGCCAGCCTGCCGTCATCATCCTGGATGAAGCCTGGTTGATGCTCGGACACCCGGCGTTCCGCGCCAAGATTCGGGAATGGCTCAAGGTATTGCGTAAGGCGAATTGCCTGGTGCTGATGGCTACGCAAAGCCTTTCCGATGCGGCCAACTCGGGCATTTTGGACGTGATCGTTGAATCGACTGCGACCAAGATTTTTCTGCCCAACGTCTATGCCCGCGACGAGGACACGGCGGCCCTGTATCGCCGCATGGGCCTCAATGCGCGGCAAATCGAGATTCTGGCGACCGCCGTACCGAAACGACAGTACTACTACGTTTCGGAGAATGGCCGCCGCCTCTATGACCTTGCCCTGGGGCCGCTCGCCCTGGCCTTTGTCGGCGCATCCGACAAGGAATCGGTTGCCACCATCAAGCACATGGAAGCCCGCTTTGGGGATGAATGGGTGCATGAATGGCTGGCTGGCCGTGGCTTGAAACTCAACGATTACTTGGAGGCCGCATGAGCTTCAAAGACACGATCAAGGGCTTGATCTTCAAGAAGCCCGCCCCTGGTGCCGAACGCGATGCCCGCGATCCGCGCCGCTCGAATGAACCGATGAAGGGCGGCCGCCGCGCCGGCGAGGCCGAAAACCCGTACTTGGCCGCTCGCCGTACCTGGAACGATCATGTTGGTTCGGTCGTTTCCCAGCGCCAGACCTGGCAGGTGATCGGCATCTTGTCGCTGATGATCGCGCTCGCCGGCGTCGGCGGCGTGATCGCTATCGGCAGCCAGTCGAAATTCATCCCCTACGTTGTCCAGGTGGACAAGCTGGGCCAGACCATCGCCGCCGGCCCGGTGCAAGCCGCCGACAAGGCCGATCAGCGCGTCGTGCATGCATCTGTCTCGGAGTTCATCAACGATGCCCGCATCGTGACCCCTGACGTTGCCTTGCAACGCAAGGCGGTTTTCCGGGTGTACGCGAAGCTGGCCCCCAACGATCCGGCGACCGCCAAGATGAACGAATGGCTGAACGGTAGTGAGGATGCCAGCCCGTTCAAGCGCGCAGCGAAGGAAATGGTCAGCGTCGAAATCAAGTCGGTGCTGCCGCAAACCGCCGACACCTGGCAAGTCGATTGGGTGGAAACAACCCGCGACCGTCAAGGGACGGTCAAGGGCCTGCCTGTGACCATGCGCGCCCTGGTCACGACATACACCGCCGACACCACACCGCAGACCACGGATGAACAGTTGCGCAACAACCCGATGAGCATCTACGTCCGTGACTTCTCTTGGTCGCGCCTTCAATGATTACGAGGTCTTTCAACATGAATAAGCATCTTTCCGCTGTGATCCTGGGCGCTGCTCTTGCGGTGCCTGCCCTGGCCCTTGCCGCCCCTGGCGACGATCTGGCCGACAAGTTCTTTTCCAAGAACAACCCGACCTTGAGCGCGCAGGAAAAGGCCGCCCTGGCGATTGCCAAGAAGTGGAACGCCGGCGCAGGCATTCAGCCGTTCGCCGGCCCGAATGGCACCGTGCGCTTCGTCTATGGTGCGCAGCAGCCCAGCATCGTTTGCGCAGTGCTGCAAGTGTGCGACGTGGCCTTGCAGGCCGGCGAGCAAGTGAACTCGATCCAGTTGGGCGACACCGCCCGCTGGACGGTCGAGCCGGCCATCAGTGGCAGCGGCCCGACCGAAGTTCTGCACCTCATCATCAAGCCGATGGATGTAGGGCTGGAAACCAGCCTGGTCGTGACAACGAACCGGCGCAGCTATCACCTCAAGCTCCGCTCGCACCGCACCGAGTACATGCCGCAAGTCGCCTTCACCTACCCGGAAGAGGCGCTTGCAAAGTGGGAAACCATCAAGACCCGCGAGCGCGAGGAACGCCAAGACCGAACCATCCCGCAAACCGGCGAATACCTGGGCGATCTGTCGTTTGAATATGACGTTGACGGCTCCGTGGCCTGGAAGCCGGTGCGCGTCTACAACGATGGCCGCAAGACCATCATCGAAATGCCCAAGGCGATGCAGCAAACCGAATCGCCGTCGCTCCTGGTGGTGCGCAAGGACGGCGGCATTTTCACGGACGCCGAAACGGTGATGGTCAATTACCGGGTGCAGGGCGACCGCTACATCGTGGATACGGTCTTTGACAAGGCGATCTTGATCGCTGGCGTCGGCAGCAGCCAAGACCGCGTGACCATCACCCGGAGGAAGTAACCATGCGCAAGATTGCTTTTGTCGCGGTATTGGCGCTTGCCCTGACGGGCTGCGCAACAACCTCGCCTTATGGGAACTACCTGCAATCCGCGACCGTGGATCAGCAGAAGCTGGCCAGCGAAGCGGTGAAGCAGCTCGCCACGCTCTGGCCGCCAGCCAAGACCCGCTTCGAGCTGCAACAGGCCACGCCTGACGCCTTCGGCGCTGGCTTGGTCAAGGAACTGCGCGAAAGCGGCTACGCCATCTTGGAGTTCAACCCGGAAGCGGCCAAGGCGAAAGCCTCGGCATCGTCGGATGCGGCCCCGGCCGTTGAAGCGCCGGCGTCGGCTACCAAGGCGCTCCCGCTCCGCTATGTGCTTGACCAGGCCGGAACCTCGAACCTGTATCGCCTGACGCTGACGGTCGGGAATCAAACCATCACCCGGCCTTACCTGGAACAAGACGGCGCGCTTGTGCCGGCGGGCTATTGGGTGCGCAAGGAGTAAGCCATGAGCGAAACAACCGATCAAATGGCCCCCGACACGTCGCCCGGCGAAGTGTCCAAAAAGTCCGGCGTGCGCCGGGTCAATAACGTGCCGATGTATCTGCTCGGCGGCGTCCTGGGGCTGTTCCTGCTCGTCATGGCACTGGTTGCCGCCGACCGGGCAGCGAAGCAGAACGAACCGGGCACCGGGCCGAAGGAGAAAGCCGGCAGTACCTCGATGTTCGCCAAGGAAATCGCCGGCGAGCAGACGGGCGGCATGATCGAACCGGCGAGGCCGCTCATCGTGCCGGAAATGCCGACAGGCCCGGAAGCGGCCCCGGTCATGATCGCCAAGCCCGAGAACCTGGACGCCCCGCCGGCCCCGCCGGGCGGTGGTCATCTGAATGCGCCGGTGCAAGACGATGAAGCCATGCGTATCCGCATGGCGAAGTTGCAGCAGCTCGAAGAGGCGGTGAAGGCCAAAACCGGCGTTCAGGTGGGCGCACCGCGTAGCAGCGGCTCGACGCCTGGCGGCCGCACGCCGGCAACGGGTGCCCCGCAAAGCCGGGCCGAAGTGTTGGCGCGCATTTCCGAAGTGCAGCAGCAAATTAACGCGCAGCGGGAAAGCAACCCGACCGCCGCTTATCAAGAGCGCCTGGCGCAGATTCGCGGCATGGGCGTCGGCGGCAGCGGGGCAGGGCAGGGCGGCAGCTCGGGCGCTCCGCAACTGTTGCAGACCTCGGCCAATGCCGCCGGCGGCAACACGTTCGGGCAATTCGCCGGCACCGGCAGCGACCGCTGGAAGCTGGATTCCCAGCCCGAAGCGCCGCGCACGCCGTTTGAGCTGCGCGCCGGCTTCGTCGTGCCGGCCACGCTGATTTCGGGGATCAACTCGGACTTGCCCGGCCAGATCATGGCCCAAGTCGCCCAAAACGTGTACGACACGCCGACCGGAAAGCACCTGCTCATCCCGTTGGGATCGCGCCTTGTTGGTTCGTATGCCAGCGAAGTGAAGTATGGGCAGGCCCGCGTTCTGGTGGCCTGGCAACGCATCGTTTTCCCGGACGGTAAGGCAATGGATATTGGAGCCATGCCGGGCGCGGATAGCGCCGGCTATGCGGGCTTCAATGACCAGGTGAATAACCACTATTTGCGCCTGTTCGGTTCCGCCTTCCTCATGTCCGGTGTGACGGCTGGCATCACCTACAGCCAACGTCAAAACCAGACGCAAAGCGCGTTTGGCGCTCCCAGCGCCAGTAGCGCCCTGAGTGAAGCCCTGGGCCAGCAACTCGGCCAAGTTACGGCGCAGATGATCGCCAAAAACTTGTCGATTTCGCCAACCCTGGAAATCCGCCCTGGGTATCGCTTCAACGTCGTTGTCACCAAAGACATGACGTTCTCGAAGCCCTACCGTTCCTTTGACTACTGATTTAACACCAAGGAGAAGTTTATGAAGCCGAAGTTTTTAGCCGCTAAAGCCGCCCTGGTTATTGCCCTGGCCGCCGGTGGTTTCTCGATGCCGGCGCACGCGGGCATCCCCGTCATTGACGGTACGAACCTCGCCCAAAACATCATGACGGCCATTGAAAGCGTGGCCCAAACGCTCAAGCAAATTGAGCAATACCGGACGCAGTTGCAGCAGTACGAAAACATGCTGCAAAACACCGCTGCGCCGGCGGCCTACATTTGGGATCAAGCGCAATCGACCATTAACGGGTTGATGAACGCGACCAACACGCTGAACTATTACAAGCAGCAGCTCGGCAGCATCGACGGCTACTTGGACAAGTTCCAGGACGTGAATTACTACAAGTCCTCGCCGTGCTTCACCAACGCCGGTTGCTCGGCCGCCGAGTGGAACGCCATGAAGCAAGTGCAGCAGCTCGCCAGCCAGTCGCAGAAGAAGGCCAACGACGCGCTTTTCCGTGGTCTGGAAAAGCAGCAAGACAACCTTCAAAGCGATGCATCGACGTTGCAACGCCTGCAATCGGCCGCCCAAGGGGCGACGGGTCAGATGCAGGCCATCGGCTACGCCAACCAGCTCGCCAGCCAGCAAGCGAATCAGCTCTTGCAGATTCGCGGCCTGTTGATCGCCCAGCAAAACGCCGTGGCAACCAAGATGCAGGCAGACGCCGACAAGGAAGCGCAGCAGGCCGCCGCGTCGGCTCAACTGCGCACCGGCAGCTATCGCGCCTCGCCGGCGCGTGGCTGGTAAGGGGGAGCTATGCATTTGCGCAAGGCTCTGACCTTGGCCCTGGCCGCCGCTCTGGCGGTCTTGGCCGCCGGGTGCGACAACAAGCCGGCGTTGCAAGCGATGCCGGAAGTCAATGATGAAAACTGCAAGCTCGAAAACATCCAGAAGATCGAGGAAAAGGGCATGCAACAAGAATTCGCGGGCAAGTGCGCACGTCGCGGCACGTTCAAGCCCAGCGAACCGAAGAAATGGTGAGGTTCTGAAAATGAGAATGCCAGCCGCTCTAAAAATCGCCGTGCCGCTTTTTGTCTGGCTGGCGTTCTTTTCTATCGAGGCCCATGCGGCCATCGACAGCACCGGCGTCTTTGATAACGTGCTTGCGCGTTACCAGGCCGCCGCCGCCGGCTGGGCCGGCTACATCACCGGCCGGGCTACCTGGCTCTTCTGGACGTTGGTTGTTATTTCGATGGTCTGGACGTTCGGCATGATGGCCTTGCGCAAAGCCGACATTGGCGAGTTTTTCGCGGAGTTCGTCCGGTTCACGATCTTCACCGGCTTTTTCTGGTGGCTCCTGACCAATGGCCCTAACTTCGCGTCGTCCATCTACGCATCACTTCGCCAAGTCGGTAGCAGCGCCTCGGGTCTGCCTAACACGCTATCCCCGTCAGGCATCGTCGATATTGGTTTCGATATTTTCTACAAGGTTCTCGATCAATCGTCGGTCTGGTCGCCGGTCGATAGTTTCGTCGGCATCCTGCTCGCAACAACGATCCTCGTTGTCTTGGCGCTGGTCGGCGTGAACATGCTTTTGCTGCTGGCGTCGGGCTGGATTCTGGCCTATGCCGGCGTGTTCTTCCTGGGGTTCGGCGGTTCGCGCTGGACTTCTGACATGGCGATCAACTACTACAAAACCGTTCTTGGTGGCGCCGCCCAGCTCATGACAATGGTTCTCCTGGTCGGGATCGGCAAGACGTTCCTGGATGATTACTACGCGCAGATGAGCGTGGGGATCAACCTCAAGGAAATGGGCGTGATGATGATCGTCGTCATCATCTTGCTAATGCTCGTCAACAAGGTTCCCGGCCTTATTTCTGGCGTCATCACCGGGGCGAGTGTCGGCCATGCCGGCATCGGCAACTTCGGTGCCGGTGCGGCGGTGGGTGCGGCTGGCGTGGCTGCGGCCGCAGCAGCGACCGGCGGGGCGATGATCGCCGCCGGCGCGGCAAATGCAGCCGGCGGGGCGCAAGCCGTTATGGCGGCCTTCTCCAAGGCCAATGAAAACGTCCAATCCGGCTCTGACGTGCTTACCAGCATGTGGGGCGGCGGCGGTGGCGGCAATGACGGCGGCGGCGGTTCTGGTGGTGGTGGCTCGGGTGGCGGCAGCGACAGCGGCGGCAGCTCGCCGTTTGCACAAGCGGCCGGCTTCGGTGGCGCGGGCAGTTCCAGCAGCTCGACCGGCACCAAGGGCGAAAAATCGGAAGGTGGGGACGCCAAGGGCAAGGATGGCGGTAGCGCCGACCAGGCGAAGAGCCAAGGCGGCGATAACAAACAAGCCGCCTCCAACAACGGAACCAGCAGCGGGGCAGGGCAGGGCAGCAGCTCGACCGGCGGGCAATCAGCCCCAGCCAGTTCCGGCGGCCTCCTGGCCGCTGCCGCCAACGCCGGCAAGATCGCGGCCGATGCCGGCGCAAACCTTGCGGCCGGCACCGCTGCCGTCGCCAAGGAAAAGGCCGCCTCAATGATGGATTCCGCGAAGGAACGAATTGCCGACACCACGGGCGGCAAGATCGCTGCGGCAATCAAGGCAATGGGCACGCAAGACACGCCCATTTTCAGCGAAGAAAACAGCCTGTCCGGTTCCGGGCAGGCCGATCCCGAGTCCGAAGTGGCGGCATTCGCTCGCCGCGACCGCGACAGCAAATCCGCTTAACTGAAAAGGAGAAGTCAGAATGAAGAAGAAGTTTTTTGTTGTGGCCGCCCTGGTGGCCGCCCTGGGTGCGGGAGCCTCCACGGCCAACGCGCAAGACGTACTGAGCGGCGACACGCGGCTTGCGTGCGAGGCGATTCTTTGCCTGTCGTCGGGTACTCGTCCTAGCGAGTGTGCGCCGTCGCTCTCGCGCTATTTCGGCATCAACAAAAAGAAATTCTCGGACACGATCAAGGCTCGCCTGAACTTCCTGGAACTCTGCCCGGTGGCAAGTCAGTCGCCCGAAATGCGCTCGCTCGTTTCCGCGATTTCTCGCGGCGCTGGTCGTTGCGATGCGCCGTCGCTGAACTCGACGCTGCGCATGTGGACGGGTGGCGACGATGGTTCGATCTACATCAGCAACCGGATGCCGGACTATTGCGCGGCCTACACCGGGCACGCCTACACCGACTTCAATACCAGCGGCTTCATGCCCAAGTATGTCGGCACGCCGGAACGTGGCGGGTATTGGGTGGAAGCCAAGGACTATGACCGCGCCCTGGCGGAATACAAGGCCCGCATCGAGGCCGAGGATCGCGCCCGCTATTGGGGCGGCTGGGGCGGTTAAGGGGGTCGATCATGCTGCCGTTTATTGCCGACTTGCCGCCGCAAATCCAAGAGCGCGTTGTTTGCTCGATTTCGGCCGCTGCGAAGTATGAAGTGCCCGCCAATATCGTTTTGGCCGTGGCTGAGAAAGAGGGCGGCAAGCCCGGTCAATGGGTGCGCAACACCAACGGCACGCATGATGTAGGCCCCATGCAGTTCAACACCGCATACCTTGCGGAGTTGGGCCGTTACGGCATCACGGCGAACGATGTAGCGGCCGCCGGCTGCTACTCGTTCGACCTGGCCGCGTGGCGCTTGCGTGGTCATATCCGCAACGACAAGGGCGACATTTGGACGAAGGCGGCCAACTACCATTCCCGGACGCCGCGATACAACACGGTTTATCGCGCCGACTTGATGCGCAGGGCGCTCAAGTGGGCCAACTGGCTTGAAACGCATTTCGTCACGCTCGATGTGACAAAGGCGGGGGCCAGCCCATCACAACCGACCGCCCCGGCGGTGGTTGCCCAGCAAAGCCCGGCACAAGCGGCCCCGGCGGCCGCACCGGCGGCGAAGCCGGTAAAGGTGCAGGCGGCAGCGCCGGCGGCCTATGTGTCCCGGCAAATTTCTTTCAACACGCACCAGGACAGCCAGCCCCGGTAACGGGCGCTGGCGACGGATTTAGCGGCTAAAAATGGACAAGTTCTTTGACTTCATGAATCGCTACACGCTCGGTTTCGTCGGCGTGATTAGCGCGTATTGCAAATGGGCGGAATCGCAGGCGAGAAGCCAGAAAGATTTGCTCATCCTGGGCCTTGGCCCGATTTTCTTGCTCGGCCTTGTGCTGTGGTCAATGCCTGACTGGATCGGCAAGCCACTCGCCTTTGTGTTGTCCCTGCCGGGCCTTTACATCGTCTTTCTGGTGCTTCGGGCTTACGCCCAGCGAAGCGGTAAGCCCAAATGAAGGCGGCGGGCCTCGGTGCTGCGAACACCAAGCCCGCCTAACCATCCCCGACTGCAAGGAGTCGAATCAATGGCTGGCAAGAAGTCTATCAACCCTGGCGAAGCTCACAAGCTCAACGAGGGCGATCCGCTTGCGCGTGCTGTCATCTACCGCCTTCGCCGTGATGCGTTGATGATCGTTTCAAATCTCAATCGAGGCCGTACCGTGGGCAATGACACGGTAAAGCGGCAGCTCGTCTTTGTGCAAGCGCAGCTCTGCACGGCAGCGGTGGCCGATCCCCGTATTTCTGAGGCCCTGAAAACCGCCCTGGTGCAGTTCCAGGCCGCCACGGTGTCAGAGAACATCCAGGATCGACGCGGCGAGCGCCGGCGGCGTCCTATGTTCCGTGGGGTGGCTGCATGAAGGCCCTGCGCGTGTCCGATGGCACTATCGAAGCATTGAAGTGGATCGGCCTGGCTGCAATGACCGGCGATCACGTCAACAAGTACCTTTTCAACGCGACCATTCCGGGACTGTTCGAGGCCGGCCGGCTGTGCCTGCCGATCTTTGTTTTCGTCCTGGCGTACAACCTCGCCCGACCGGGCACGCTGGAAAGTGGCGCGTACCTGCGCACCATGAAGCGCCTGGCGATCTTCGGCGCGCTGGCCTCGGTGCCGTTCATTGCCCTGGGCGGCCTGCTGGCCGGGTGGTGGCCGCTCAATGTGATGTTCACGCTCCTGGTCGTGACCGGGACGCTCTACCTGGTAGAGAAGGGCGGCCCGGCCAACATGGCCGGGGCTGTCGCTGTGTTCCTGGTCGGCGGAAGCTCGGTTGAATACTGGTGGCCCGCCGTCGCCTTCGGCCTCGCCGTCTGGTGGTACTGCAAAAGCCCGTCCGTGTTGCCGCTGCTGCTGGGCCTGCTTGCCTGCTCGGCGCTGTGGTTCATCAACAGCAATTGGTGGGCGCTGGCCGCTCTCCCGTTGCTCCTGGTCGTGTCTCGCCTCGATCTGCCTATGCCGCGCCTGCGCTGGGCGTTCTATGCCTATTACCCCCTTCACCTGGCCGCGCTCTGGCTGATCCGCATTCCGATGAGCAAAGCCGGCTACCTCTTCTTCTGATTGGAGTTCCCACCATGCCCAAGTCGCTTTTCACCGTTCTTTTCCTGGCGTCCCTGACCCTTTCGCAAGCCGCGTTTGCGAAAGGCCCGGTTGCTCAAGCTGTCAGCTATGGCGAGCCGATTTCGACAATGGTTTCCGTGTCCTTCGCGGACAACAGCGCGGCATTCCGGCCCACGGATGCGCAGCTCGAATTGCTGCAAGACGTGCGCGATGCGTCGATGGTGACGATCAGCGGCCGCACCAGCACCAACAAGGCCAGCGCCAAGGATGAAGCCCTGGCGCTTGCGCGTGCGGTGTCTGCTCGCGCCTGGTTGGTGGCTCGCGGCGTGTCGCCTCTCAAGATCATGATTAACTACGTGTCGGCGGCCGACTACGCGGCCGACAACTCGACGCCAGAAGGGCGGTACATCAACCAGCGCGTGGACGTGGAATTGTTCTACGTCCCGAGATACTGAGGATGCCGGCCATGAGCAAAGTTATCCGCCACACCTTCACCAGCCGGGCGTCTTACGCCAACTATGCGCGTTTCGAGTTCGCTCCGAGATACAGCGCCATCGTCTGCTCTAGCTTCTTCACCGGCGATCACAAGGCCCTCGGCCTGCAACCGGGCGAAGCCCTCTTCTCGGACGATCTGGAAGCCCTACAGCGCGAGGCGATTGGCTGGGAAAGAAACAGGATCGAGGCGGCCCTTGTGCCGACCGATCTTGACCCGGAAGAGCGCGCCGCGCTGAATGCACCGGAACAGGTTTGGCTTGTGCGCGCAGCACCAGGTTTCCCCGAAAACCTGCTTGACCAGGTTTTCAGCTTCTGCACGGATTGCCCGGCGTTCGATACCCCGATCAACGAGGTTGAGGCTATGGCACTGGCCCAGCTCTGTGACCAGCCTGAACACCCGTTGATGTTCCTGGATCGCCTCGATCCCGGCGATGCCGACTTTCTGGATGAAGTTGCACGCGCCCCGGATGAACAAAAGGGCTGGCCGGCAGCGCCGGCGCGCATGTGCCCCAGCGGCGGCGGGAAATGCTCTTGCACGCCAAGCGAGGCTTGCCAAGCGCCTTAAACGATCATCAACCCACGAAAGGAAAGGAAGCAATCTATGAGCGTAGTTTGGGGAATCATTTTTCTTTGCGCCGGCGGCTACGGCGTGTATTGGACAGGCAAGCGTTCTTTCGAGCGAAGGAACGTTGCAGGCATTGAAGAGTTCGCTTCTTACGGGCAAGCCCTCGGAACGCGGGCCATCGAGAAAGTTGTACGCATTGCTTCGTGGCTTTCGATAGCTATCGGCGGCATGGCAACACTCGCCTTTTTCGTGCGCTGATACAGGCAGGCCCGCCGCTCAAAAACGGTCGTTTTTGCGAAGCGCCCAGCTCCAAAGAAAAGTGTCGTTTTCAGAAGGCGACTGCACCGGTTCATTGGGTTGGCCGTACCGAGTGCAGAGGACTGCTGACACGACCTGTTCAGTAGTCATATGCACGAGCCGCCGCGAGGGGATGGGATTGCTCAGGAGTCCCCTGCACGATGCTGTCTTGCGCCGTCACTTTACTAACCATAAACACCCTTTGTACTCCTTAGACAGAATGACGGGTTAAGTGACAATTTTTGACGACCGGCACGTTCTGGCTCACACTGTCACATAATCGAACGTATACGTGACAGGTAAGAGGATGCTGATCGGCTACATGCGGGTATCGAAGGCGGACGGATCCCAATCCACCAATTTGCAACGCGATGCGCTCGTCGTCTCCGGCGTGAGTCCTGCACATCTCTACGAGGATCTGGCTTCAGGCCGACGCGATGATCGCCCAGGGTTGGCTGCTTGCCTGAAGGCGCTTCGTGAAGGTGACACGCTGATCGTATGGAAGCTCGATCGGCTCGGCCGCGATCTGCGCCACCTGATCAACACCGTGCACGACCTGACTGCGCGTAGCGTGGGATTGAAGGTCCTGACCGGTCACGGTGCGGCGGTCGACACGACGACTGCCGCCGGCAAGCTTGTGTTCGGCATTTTTGCTGCGCTGGCCGAGTTCGAGCGTGAGTTGATTTCCGAGCGAACAGTCGCCGGACTTGTCTCGGCGCGCGCTCGCGGCAGGAAAGGGGGGCGCCCCTTCAAGATGACCGCCGCCAAGCTACGCCTGGCAATGGCCAGCATGGGGCAACCGGAAACCAAGGTGGGCGATCTCTGCGAAGAACTGGGGATTACTCGGCAGACGCTCTATCGGCATGTGTCACCCAAGGGAGAACTGCGGCCAGACGGCGTAAAGCTGCTCTCCCGCGGTTCAGCCGCATAAATGGAGGCGACCTGGAACGGGGCGACGTTCGGCTTAACGAGAAGCGGTCATTCAAAGCCGCCCGCTTTATGGGGGGATTAGCTCTCACTTTCCACAGCAAGGACACCCAGTTGGCGCCGGACCAAAGTTGATAGCGTTCCCATAGACCGACTCGCGAATGGACTTCTGCAGAGGCTGCTCCTGAGTCTGCCCTTCAATGTACTTGTTGATTTCCGTGATGAACTCCTGCCTTTGAGCAGTGTTCAGCTCGGTGAAGCCCTTGAGAACAAGCGCAACAGATCGATCCATGGTGTGAATCTCCTCAGAAGTTTCCGCAGGTGTCGCAGTTCGACGACTTCATTGATGAAGGAACTTGTTTGCAACGAACGCATGCACTGCCAAAGTGATATAGCGCCGCTCGCATAGCGTACCGCTTTTCCTCGGGTTGAATGTTCTGAGTCAGGTCGCTTTGTTCCTGTCGCTGATCTTCTGTATCAAGTTCTCGTACACGGGCGTCAAGGTCCGAGGGCGGGCGCTTAGCAAGCCCATCCCATGAGTTGAACAATCGGGTTTGCGCTTTAACCGACGATAGTGAGTAGGCGTGCTTGTCGTCCCACTTTGCAACCAGAGACCAAGCAGAGAGCGCGAGTTGGAAGCAACTCAAGATGCCCGCTGGCACAACAACGAATGCAAGCCACTTGGTGTCAAACGACAGGGCCATGCCACCTACAAGCAGCGGAACAAGAATACCAAGATATGTGATCATGTTGCGCAGCCGGTCCAGTCTCTGTAAGCGTCGTTCAAATATCTTTGTGGTTCCGAAGGCATAAAATGCCCTCTCCCGACAATGACTCTGCAGACTTGTATTTGTCGCGTTCGACATCGGCCTCCCTTCCTGTTAGAGCTATCGACCGCGTTTAGCCTCGCTCCTGACGGCGCGCAGCGGCGGCGTGGCCGTCAGCTGGAACGCAATGTTGTGCATCAATTATCTGAATAGACCAAGTGAAATCGCGAGACCAAGAACGGCGACGCTCAGGCCAACTATTGCAATTCTGCGATCAAAGCTCTTCCACCACGGAGCAGTATCAGTTTCAGCGTCCACCTTAACCAAGCCGTTCTCAATCTTGTAGAGCTTGGTCTGTTTCAACAGCTCGATTGTGTTGCGTGAAGCTTCTACCAAACGCAGCTGGTCATCGTACAGCGAGATCATCTGCTCCACTGCCCAGGGGCAGTGCTCTACAGACTTGGCTGCTTCTTTTGCTCTTGAGGAAATATCCCTGAGGTCGTCGAATTCGTACAGCCAACCGCCTTCAAGAGACTTGATAAAGTCAGTGAGTGTCGGATTTTGGTCTGGATAGTTGAATGCGATTAGTCGTTCTGACAAAGCTATGGCGCAGTCTCGGCCGGTTGAATAGATCTTTTCAAAATGCTTGCGGACGGACCAGTCAAGGAGGTGGATTCGCGCAAAGTCCTCCTTGTTTTTGTAGTGAGGCCACGACTTAAGGTTGTTTTCGGAGAATGCAGAAGCGTACTGAACGAGGCGTTCGAGATATTCCGATGCCGAGGCGAAGTCCTTACGAATTTCCACGAACGTTTCCCTTTGATGCACAACTTTGTTTTCGGGCGACTGCACCTCTGCGCAACATCGGCCGTGCTCTTTAACATCGGACACCAAATACCCGCAGATTGATTAGATCAGCGGTTTATTACTATGGGGAGTCTCGTTTTCCCTCCATAACAGGGCGGCAAATCCAGTAACCAAGAAACGCGCTCAGCATACCGCATGCGGATGGAGGATGTCCCCTAACTGCGGCGAGTCTCACTGACTGCTCGTGGCCGGACGTGTGACGGAAGTGTGAGTTCGATGCGGGCACCATAAAGCTGACGTTCGCAAGCCGCCGAGCGGCAAGCTGGGGCCCGGCCCCTCCGGCCGAGAACAAAGTCGTCCGCTGAAGAGGGCGGTAGGATCAACTCTATCTGGAGTTCGGGGGAAGCGGCGCAGCCTGCCGACCTTCGGCCGGAACCCCGCATGCTCAGAGATGCGCCGTCAGGTGCAACGACCGCTCTGATCAGGGGCAAGGGGCGCTCCCGGCAGCCGCCCATCGTTGCCTGATGGATCCAACCCCCTCCACTGCTGTAGTGCAGTCGGCTTCTGACGTTCAGTGCAGCCGTCTTTTGAAAACGACAAGTATTGAGCATAGACGAGATTGGCGCAGACAACTACTGATACCGGGCTATCAGGAGCCGTCTGCACAACAGGCGTTATGGCCAGTCAATTGGTGCATTCGTCTTCTGAAAATGACACGAACGTATACGTGACAGGTAAAAAGGTGCTGATCGGCTACATGCGGGTATCGAAGGCGGACGGATCCCAGTCCACCGATTTGCAGCGCGATGCGCTCATCGCTGCCGGCGTGAGTCCTGCACATCTCTACGAGGACCTGGCTTCCGGCAGACGCGATGATCGACCGGGGTTGGCTGCTTGCCTGAAGGCGCTTCGTGAAGGTGACGCGCTGATCGTATGGAAGCTTGATCGGCTCGGCCGCGATCTGCGCCACCTGATCAATACCGTGCACGACCTGACTGCGCGTAGCGTGGGATTGAAAGTCTTGACCGGTCACGGTGCGGCGGTCGACACGACGACTGCCGCCGGCAAGCTTGTGTTCGGCATTTTTGCGGCGCTGGCCGAGTTCGAGCGGGAGTTGATTTCCGAGCGAACGATCGCCGGACTTGTCTCGGCGCGCGCTCGCGGCAGGAAAGGAGGGCGCCCCTTCAAGATGACAGCCCCAAAGCTACGCTTGGCGATGGCCAGCATGGGGCAACCGGAAACCAAGGTGGGCGATCTCTGCGACGAACTGGGGATTACCCGGCAGACGCTCTACCGCCATGTGTCGCCCAAGGGCGAACTGCGGCCGGATGGCGTAAAGCTGCTCTTCCGCGGTTCAGCCGCATAAATGGAAGCGATCTGGAACGGGGCGCTGTTCAGTTCGGCAACGATCCGATTGCTGATGTTCGACCTGGAAGAGTCAGTCAGATTTCCACGCTTTCGTGGCCGCCTGGTGTCATCCGCGAAAATGCGAAGGTCAGGCGTAGTGATGAAACCTCCTACAGCCGAGGCTCTTGGCTTCTGGTTGGGTCGGATTTAGAACGTGGGCGGTGTAGTCGTCATGTCTTCGTCCGGCGCGTCTGGATGCTCCACTCCTGGCGTGTCGAGGATCAGCAGGGAGATAGACATATCATATCGATCGGAGAGGACCGCCATCTCACGCACGGGCAGCTTCATGGGCCAAACGCCTTCGGGATATTCGATACCCGAGCGGTAGTCGGCCGTTGAAAGTACCTTGCCGGGATTCACGGCAAGTGAGTCCGAAGGGAGCTCCATTCCCTCATGAAGCGCGCCGAACGTGTACTTCTTCGCGCTGCCACTGGCCTTCCACCAGTGCAGCATTCCCTCCCGTCCCATGACGGCGACCGCTGCTTGGTCAGTGAACTCCAACCACTTGAGGATCGCAGCGGTGAGCGAGACGCCGTAGCGGTCTGCGCACTCGCCCAGCAGCTCGAGAGTGATCCGACGCCCACGCACCTGCTGGGTGTAGTCGTCGATAGGCATGAGCAGATACGAAGCGAACTGATCCGCTTCACGTTCGATCCTCGCGCCCGTAATTCCCAGGGTGGCGTTTTGGGAGCACTGGAACGCTTCCTGCAACTTGCGGTGCAGAACGTAGTGCCCGAACTCGTGCGCCACCGTGAAATTGGAGCGGCCTGGCAGGTCCGGGTGCGGGTGGTACAGCAGCGCCCACACTTTTCTCTCCTTCAGCCAGAACAGTCCACCCTCGAAGCCTTTCAGCTCTTCGGCGTGCAACTCCCCGATGGGAGCCTCCGGCGCTACATTTCTGGACCACTCCTGTGCCAGCGCTCCGGCATTGATCGGAAACGTGAGGCCATGGACAGCGCGCCATAGCTGCGCCAGCTTGATCGCCTCGCGCGCGGGAGAGAGAGGCGCGATCAAGATCCGGCCTTCTTGTCGAGGACGCTGAGGATCTCCTGCAGCTGCTGTTTCACCCCGTTGTCCAGCGACTGGTACTTGCGGAAGAACGCCTCGTCGGCCACGTCGATCGAGGGTTCAGCGACGTCATCATTCATCAGGAACTCGGGCGTCACGCCCAAGACCTTCGCCACCTCGTGGATCCGGTCTGCGGAGGGGCGGGCCTTTTCCTTGTTTTCCAGTTCCCACACCGATGACTTGGACGCGCCGATCTGCTCGGCGAACTGCTCCAGAGTCAGGCCTGCCTTCTTTCGCAGCGTGCGGACCTTTTCACCCAATGTTGGCATCTCGTTCGGATTTCCGATAAAAAAAGTTCTTGACTCCGGAAGTTCGGGAGTCCACACTTTTTATTGTGGTTCTTCCGAACTTAATGCGCAACCCCGATTTGGTAACACAGCCTGCCGGGGAGAGGCCACTGGGCGGAATGTCGCAAGCAACCAATCCTGAAAGGGGGATGACCATGAGCACGATATTAAAGCCCGGCACGCCGGCACCAAGGTCCGGTCAGTACAAGAACCGGGGTACGGGGAATGAAGTGACCGGGGTGAAGGGCAAGCCCTTGCCCCCCACGCCGCGGCCGGGGCAAGGCTACACGCTGGTGGATCCCACCAAGCACAAGCGCTGAGCTGGGACGAGTCCAGGTGTAGCGGCAACAAAAAAGACAACAACCTCAAGGAACCCCGTGATCCGTGAACTTGTGACTCTTCCCCAACGACTCCACATCTCGACGCGGTCGTCTGCCCGTTTCTTCCACTTGGTGGATGCCATCGCCCGCGCACACGAGCCAACGCCGACCCAGTTGACGGCGCTGGAACGCTCATACAACAGCACCGGCGAATTTCTTTCGGCCTGCTCGGAGTTCCGTGGCGATCTGATCCAGATCCATGCCCACGGCTCTCGCCAGTTGGGCACCATCGTGCGGCCACGGGACGGTTCACGGGAGGGCTTCGACATCGACTTGATCGCCCGGCTCACGCCAGAGGCTGGCCGCAAATACGAAGGCGACCGCGGTCCGGCCTTGCTGCTCGATCGTTTGCACGGGGCGCTGTCTCGTTACGCCAAGGCGCACGGGCTGCAGTTGCATCGCTGGGAACGTTGCGCAACGCTTGAGTATTCTAATGGCATGTTCGCCGATATCGCGCCTGTTATCGATGCGCCGCTGCTCGCGGCGCCGTTCGGAGACTCGCATGGGCTCATCCCCGATCGCGAACTTCGGCGTTTCGACTCGACGAACCCGCGTGGCTACGCGAAGCACTTCGATCTGGCGGCCGCCATCTCTCCGAACTTCACGGCCGCTCTGAGGTTCTCGGAGGCGATGGAATCCGTGACGCGTGCGGACGTCACCCCTTTGCGGGATGCACAGGAGGTTTTCGATCGGCTCCTGTGTCGCTTGGTTCAGTTGTTGAAGCTGCATCGCAATGAGGCATTCGGCGTCGTGCAGGTCGGCCAGGACATGGCGCCGTCGTCTGTCTTCCTGACGACGCTTGCCGCTATGGCCTACGCGGTCGAGGCGCCACAACCGCATGAAAGTCCCCTGGAACTGCTGCTCGATATCGTCGAGCGCATGCCGCTGCATTTCGAGCGCATCTCGCAGGCCGATGGCTCCGAACAATGGGTCTTGCCCAACCCGTCGGCGCAGAAGGACAACCTTGCAGCGAGCATGAATTTGCCAGCGCGGCAGGAGGCATTCTTTTTCTGGCACCGACGGCTGATCGGCGACCTGAACCGCATATTGCATGCGATCGAACACCATGAAGGTATGGACGTGCTCCTCAAGGCCCTGCAAACCGCTTTCGGGCCTTGCAGCGCCGGAGCCATTCAGCAGGCGCAAACTGAGCGCCAAAGCGTCAGCCGCGCTGCCGGCCGGGTGACGTTGATTTCTTCGGTGGCCGCTGCGGCGATCAGCGTCCCGGCGCGTTCGCACACCTATTTCGGGCGTTGATGACGCGCTATCACGTTGCGCCGACCCCTACCTTGGCCCAGCGGGCATGGGAGCTACGTGCGTTGCCTCTCGACGGTGCACGACTTGTGTTCTTCTCGGGGCGCGCCTTGCACTACCGGTTTCGCCTGGCGCCCAGCGAGTTCGGCCGGATTTATACGTGCGAACTTCGTCTGACGCCAGACGCCCGGCCACCGGAGATGTTCGTGCTGGATCCCGACTTAAAGACCCTGGCGGACGAAGAGGCCCTGCCTCATATCTATCCCAGCAAGGGGTTAGGCACCAAGCTGTGTCTGTGGTGGCCCAAGCAGCGCGAATGGCTGCCGCAGATGAAGCTGTCGGAGACCTACATCCCCTGGACTTCGGAATGGCTGTGGTACTTCGAGGACTGGCTCGCAACAGGCACCTGGTCTGGCGGGGGGGAACATCCTCGGATGCGGGTGAAGCGCTGGGCATGAGGAATTTCGGTGGCTAAGACGACCGCGACAAACAACAAGGAAAAAAATGAATGACATCGACAAGAAGCAGGTTCAGCCGCGAATGCTGAACCTGTTGCGTGCCCGGACGCTGATCTACCGGCGCGCCAAGAACTACCAGGCCATCGGGCTGGTGATCTCGCTGGGACTGCCGTTCGTGGGGCTCGTAGCGGCGGCGCTGTTTCCGGCGTCGAAGCCGTTCATCGCGGTCTTTGCCTTGACCTTCAGCTACTTGGAAGTGCTGTTCTTCGACCCTTGGCTCAGAACGCAACTCAAGACTGCTGGCAAGCTGCAGGAGGACTTCGATTGCACGTTGCTGGGAATGGACTGGAACGCATTTCTGGCCGGCAGTCGGGTCGACCCTGAACAAGTGTTCGAGGATGCCTGTAGAACACTGAGCGCGAAAGACGAGATGCGCCTACGGGATTGGTACCCACTGACCGTTAAGGCCCTGCCGCTTCATCTGGCCAGACTCGTGTGCCAGCGCACCAATATCTGGTACGACAGCATGTTGAGAAAGCGCTACCGAATGGTTTTGCTGTTCGGTGCCGTTGTGCTTATGTTTTTTGTCGGAATGGGCTCCCTGTGGATCGACACCACCATTACCTCGTTCGTCCTGTCGGCGTTGGCCCCAATGACGCCCGTGATGATCTGGGCACTGCGGGAGCGCAATCGGCACGCAGCGACTTGCGAATTGCTGGACCGCTTGAACGAGGACGTGAAGAAGCTCTTGGACAAGTCGCGTGCGGGGGCAACGGAGCAAGAAATCAGCATGCGGTCGCGTGAGTTGCAGGATGCCATCTACAACCATCGCGTTTCCAGTCCGCTGATCTTCGACTGGATCTACAACCGACTGCGCAGCGGGATGGAGGAGTGCATGAATGCCGGCGCTCAGGAACTGGTCGACCAACTACGACTGGCACCCGCGCCAATGTCCATGGCCGCAAAGGGGGATGAAAAATGAAGCTGATCCGGGATTTCAACAGCTTCTTGGTCGACACGGTCAACCTCAACAGCACACGGTTCGGCCAGCTCGAGAACAGCATTGAGGCCATCAAGACCGCGGTGCGGGGACTGGACTGGAAGCCGGCTATCGTCGGCTTCGCAGCACAAGGGTCATGGGCGCACAACACCATCATCAAACCTCTGCCCGGGGATCCGTTCGATGCAGATCTTCTGGTGTACGTGAAGCCCGTCGCAGGTTGGGAAGCAAAGGACTACATCAACGAATTGTATGCCGAGATGGGCAAGCTCGGTTTGTACAAGGACAAGATCCGTCGGTACTCGCACTGCATCACCATCGAGTATGCGGGCGAGCGCAAGATCGACGTGGCGCCGTGCGTGAAGGAGCGCGTTCAGGTAGGTGTGTGGGAGGTGTGCAACCGCCACACCAACACTTTCGAGATTTCCAATCCGCTGGACTACACGGATTGGCTGATCGAACGCAATGCCATCAGCGGGAACAACAATTTCCGCAAGGCGACGCGCCTGTTGAAATACCTGCGCGATATCAAAACGAACTTCACGTGCCCATCCTTTTTGTTGACCACGTTACTGGGCATGCAGGTCCAGGCGGTGGACAAAGGCACGGCTGTTTTTTCGGATCTCCCAACGACCCTGAAGACGCTGATGAATCGCCTTGACGACTGGCTGCAGGCGAACCCGAGCAAGCCGACTGTCCGAAATCCTGCTCTGTTTGAAGAAATTCAGAGCAACGCTTGGGACGACACGAAGTACCGCAATTTCCGCGCGAAGGTGAACCTTTACCGGGGCTGGATCGACGATGCGTATGACGAGTCGGACAAGGAAGAGAGCATCGGCAAGTGGCAACGCGTCTTCGGTGATGACTTCGCGGTGCGAGAAGCGGAGGAAAGGGCGAGCAAGGTCAGCGAAGCGGCACTGGCAGTGGTCAGGGGAACACCGTTGTTGGAGGGCGTTGGTGACCTGGTCGCGCTGGTGAAGAAGATCGGCCGCGCAGCGTTGCCAAGTGGCTTTGATCGCCTACCGCACATGCGCCGCCCGCGATGGCGAAACGTGCCTGGCACTCGCCTGACCGTGAATGTCGGCGCGCAGTTGTGGACGGATCGCTACGGACAACAACTCCATACGCTTCGCAGCCTGGAGCCTTCGGCACCTAGGTATTGGGTGCGTTTCAATGCCAGCAACAATCAGGGGCTTCCATTCCCGGATAGTTACAAGGTCGAATGGCGTGTGACGAACACAGACGAAGTCGCACGTCGTGCCAATGCCCTTCGCGGCGACTACTACCGATCGGATGGTCCGGGGGTACGCTGGGAGCAGTTGTCATACCGTGGGGTTCATATGGTGGAGGCGTTCCTGATTCGCAAAACCGACGACGTCCTCCTTGGAAAAAGCGAGCCGTTCTATGTGGTCATCGAATAGTGATGGTGGAGTGGGGGCAACTCCATTCGGCCACCACGAGCAAGGCCGGAAAGCCGAGAAGCCTTCGCTCTTGGCTTTCCCGGCTTTTTTAAGTCCACGTGTTCCGAATCGTGCCGTTGAAAGCTGCGGGCAGATTCGGGGGGTACAAGCCCATCCCGACGGCCTAGATGCCCGGGGAGCGGCCGAAACCGGAATCCGCGAAAGTTCGCAGTGACGGCAACCTTCGCAAGATGCAGTTGACGAAATTGATAAAATGCACATAATGCATTGACGATCTTCGGAGATTGCACAAAATGCCGGTCTTAAAACACTCTCTTCCGTCCTCACTGAAGGAGGAGTACCTGAACCTCATCGCCAACTGGTTATTGGAGGAGTGGCGCAACACCGAGGACGACTTGGTTCGCGACACCGACACCCCCTACACACGTGGCACCACCAAATTCGGCCGGCAGAAGCAGCGGATCACCAACGAGTATCTGTCGGGCCGTTACCCTTGGCTGCGCGTGGAAAACAACGGGCTGGACATTGTCTTCTCGATCAGGGACATCCCATGTCGCTTCAGCAACGACAACGCCGACTCTCCGAAAAAGCGGGCGGTGCTGGAGGTTCACCCATTTCAGATGCCGCTGATAGAAGAAGCCGAACCTGGGGAGGCGGGTCGTTTTGTTTTTGTCATCGACCAAGGTATGGACGAGACAAGCGAGCCTCGCGTTTTGCTGCTCGGATTCTCGGCGGCCGGAGAGGAAGTATGCCGTTGGCGCTCCGGTGGTTTTTTGCGCACGCTCGGAGATGCCAAGCCTTCGATGCCGGCACCGGTCGAGATCAGCAAGCCTGTCATCTCGCCCAAGCGGCGGGTCGCAGTCGAAGATGCAGAAGCATCGGCCGGACCATGAGCCAGATCCTCTACTCCAATATTCGTCTCGCCCGCCTATTCCACGGACTCTCCCTCGCAGAGTTGGGGGAGAAGCTCGGCAAGTCGAAGCAGTATCTTAGCCGCATAGAGACCGGCGCCGAACCGGTCTCTTCCTCACTTGAACAGGCTTTGGTCGAACATCTTGGCATCTTGCCGGAGTTCCTTCGGCACGTTGATCCAATGCCGCTCACTGAGGAGCAATGCCACTTCCGAAAGCAGTTGACCACTAAGGTGGCGCTGCGTCAGTACGCGCGCGCGCGCGGCGAAATGCTCAAGCGCTTAGTCTGCGTGCTCGACGACTACCTGGACTTGCCGGAGTACCGCATCGCGGAAGCCGAGCCGTCGTCGGAAGAAGCCATCGAGCGAGGCGCGGAGAAGTGCCGTGTCGAGTGGGGCTTGGGATGGGGACCGATTAGCAACATCACTCGCGTCGCGGAGAACGCTGGCGCCGTCGTCATGCGGGTCAACGGTTTGGCCAGCGAAGTGGACGCGGTTTCGTTTGCGACACGACGCCCCGTAATCGCGCTGAACGGATCGGGCCGGTCTGCTTGTCGCACGCGCTTCGGTATCGCGCATGAACTCGGTCACTTCGCGCTTCACATTGGTGTGCTGACTGGTGACCGGCTGACTGAGACTCAAGCGAACCGTTTCGCGAGCGCCTTTCTGCTCCCTCGTGCCTCCTTCCTGATCGAAAGCCATAAGGCGCTGCGACGTTCCCGTCTGAACTGGGATGGCCTCAGCGAACTGAAGCTTCGGTGGGGCGTGTCCAAAGCTGCCTTGCTCTACCGTGGGCGCCAACTTGGCGTCTTCACAGACGACCAGGTCCGTGCTGGTTACATCACGCTGAAGCGCCACGGCGAGGCGATCGAGGAGCGCGAAGATCATTCGATCGCGATGGAAACCCCGGAGGTCGTGACTGAGGGCCTACAGGTTATGACTGACCAACTGGGTGTGCCACTTGTAGCCGTCGCGCGAGAGATGTGCGTCCAGCCGCGACTGCTCGACGATCTACTTGGCCGCGCTCGTAACCAACATGACCCGACTGTGGTGAACCTGTTCACCACAGCCTGACCAGGCGGCAGATGCCGGCAACGTAATTCAGGACCGGACGCCAATGCCGGCACCGCCCTTCGGCGTACTCCTCCGGCTCCAAACTGGATCGCTTCGATGACGGCATTCGATCCTTCGGGTTTCACGCAGGGGCAGGGGCGCCGCACCTGGGTGCGACTGCATGAGAGAGCGGGCAAACCCGTTACCGCCTCGCCTCGTAAGTCAGCAACCCATCCACATCCTTGAACTTCTCGTAAATCGCGGGGTTCTCGCCGACACCCAGCGCGGTGAAGTGTGCTCGGCCGCATTCGATCTTGCCGCCTTCGCGGTCGCGCAGGTCGTCGGTGAATAGGCTGCTCTTGGTCTCGACGACGAAGTAGAGCTGCTCGTGTCCGTCGCGCTCGACCAGCACGGCCCAGTCGGGGTTGTACGCGCCCAGGGGCGTGGGCACCCTGAACCAGCCAGGGAGCTTGGCGTATACCTTGATCGCGTCGTTCTTTTCTAGCTGGTCGGCAAAATCGCGCTCAACCTCAGAGTCGTACACCACGTGGTGATAGACCGACTTGCCGGTGTCCATCAGCATGTTCTTCAGATAGCCGGTCAGTTCCTCGGTTTCAAAGAGTTCCTGCGCGTAATACTGCTCGTCGCCGAGGCGCTGGTACTTGATGCCATCGACCAGGGCGAAGCGTTTGCAGCGGTTGACGGCGTCCGCCGCCAGTTCGATGAACTGCTGCGGGTTGCGCTTGAAATCGTTCAGTCGCCCGCATTCCGTGAGGACTCGGGCAATGGTCTTGCGGGTCAATTGCGTGCGATCTTGCAGTTCGGTCAGAACGTCCGGCAACTCAATGTCGTTCTCGTTCAGCGTAACTGTATCCGCCCCCGCCTTTTCGGTTGCTTCGACGCCTGCCTTGCCGATCGCGAGCCCCGCCTTGCGCCATTGCAGCCGTGACTTGGTAATGGGAGGCGCATCACGTAGGGCCGTGATGCAGCCGGCGATCAGCTTCTCGTTGTCGAATTGCACGCGGTAGGTCGTCTTGTGCTTGATGCGGTCCCACAGGGCCTTGAACTCGGGGCTGACCAGTACCGACTTGCGTACCGGCACCGTCCTGCGGTCGTCGGAGTTCTTTATTTCCAGCTTCCCGGACAGCTTGCGCAGCACCGCCATGATCTGCGTCCGCTGCGCTTCATGCTCGGCGGGCAGCACCAGCGTTCCGTCTTTCAAGGCCACTTTCAAGGCGTCCTGCACTTTGCCCCTGTCGTTGATGTAGCCCTGCGCTTTGAGGTGGCTCCACAGGGCTTTTGACTGATCGAATCCCAAGGGGGCAAGCTCGCCGTTCTCTTGAGTCACGGCAATGGCGGCGAACTCGTGATCCTGCACCACGCCGAACTGGATGCCGGTATCGCGCTCGATGTCCTTTTGCAGGTTCTCGGCGAACTGCTGATAGCTCTCGGTGGCAATCACCGTCAGCGTATTCACCTCGAAGCCGCGCAGGCGCTGGCCGTCCTGATTGACGCACAAGCGCAGGCCACGGCCGATGGTCTGACGACGCCAACGTTCCGTCTCGCGCGTCGAGAAGTTGCAAATCTGGAAGACGTTGGGGTTGTCCCAGCCTTCTTTAAGTGCCGAGTGCGAGAAGATGAATTTCAGCGGCGACTCGAAACCCAGCAGCTTTTCCTTGTCGCGCATGATCAGGTTGTAGGTGTCGTCGTCGGCCTTGGTTTCGCCGCTGGTGTCCTTGAACACCTCCACCGTCTTGCCGCCGACTTTTTTCTTGTCGATGGAGAAGTAGCCGTTGTGGACTTCGTCCGCCGCCGTGCTCAGGTCGATCTCGCCGAACAGGCTCTGATAGTCGGGATGCCGCGCCCAGCGTTTGTATTCCTCTTCAAAGATCGTGGCGTATTCGCCCTTCACCGGGTTGCCATCGGCGTCGTACTGGCGGTACTTGTCGACGGCGTCGATGAAGAACAGGCTCAATACCTTGACGCCCAGGGGCCGCAAGCGCTTTTCCTTGTCCAAGTGCTCCTTGATCGTGCGCCGGATCATCTCGCGTCGGATCGCCGTCGCATCCACGTCGCCCCAGGCGTCACCAGGGCGCAAGAACACCTCACTGCCCGGCACTTTCAGTTCCATGAACTGGTCGCTCTTGGCTGTGCGGATTTCACCGACGCGGACATTGGCGTACAAAGCACGGCCGGTTTCCTGCTCCAGATCGAAACCGTCCTGCACAGTGATGGAATCGCGACGAACCACGCCCGCAGCGTTCTCCCGATCCACCTCCACGACCGCCGAGATTACGCCGCGACGGCTGCTCACCGAGAGCAATTTCACATAGGCTTTGTTGTTAGCCCCTTGCACCGTGGCGGCGGCTACCTCGATCTGTTTGACTAGCTTTTGGTCGTAGGCGTCCACCGCGTCCAGCCGATAGACCATGTTGTGCTTTTCGGCGTGGGTCGCCGAGTAACGCAGCGTGCACAACGGGTCCATCCGAGCAAGTGCCTTCTTGCCACGCCCGTCGATACCTCCATCCACGCTCTGCGGTTCATCAACGATGATGATCGGCCGGGTCGCCCGCACGAGGTCAATCGGCTTTTCGCCACCGGTCTTCTCACTGGCGCGGTACATCACGTTCTTCGACTTCTCGCGCCGCTTCGACTCGTCGGACTCTTCGACGGCTGCCTCGGTTTCGTCACCAAACTTGTTGATCGCGCCCACGGTAATGACCATGACCTGGATGTTCGGGCTGGTCGCGTAGTTGCGCACCTGCCCGAGCTTGGCCGAGTCGTACTGGAAGAACTCGTAACCCTTGGCGCTCGGATACAAGGCCTCGAAGTGCTCGCGGGTGATTTCCAGCGTCTTGTTCACGCCCTCCTTAATCGCTACCGAAGGCACGACGACGACAAACTTGGTGAATCCGTAGCGCCGGTTCAGCTCGAACACCGTGCGCAGGTAAACGTAGGTCTTGCCGGTGCCGGTTTCCATCTCCACGGTGAAATCGGCAGACAGCTTGCCCGATGGCGGCAGGCCGTTGCGTACCTGAATCGAAGCAAGATTGTCGGCAATCTCGTCGTCCAGAAGGGTCAGCCGGTTGCCGATTCCGCCCTGGTCGGTTTCCTGCACGCCCTCCAGCGTCATTTGCTGCGGGCTGGTACCCGGGAACAGTTCAGCACTCTCAGGCGAGGCAACGAGTGGGGTGGCCGGCACTGCCCGCATCGTTACAGTGAATTCCGAACGGCAAACCTCCTGCCCACGGAACAAATCGCATACGGCCTCAATGGCAGCGGCCTGATACGGCAAGTCGGATTCAAAATGCAGCTTCATTTGGGTTGCCGCTCCCGGCTGGACTTCTCAACCGTTTCCGAGTCGGAGACGGTTCCTGCAAGCTGCTCCACTTCGATTTGCAGCCGCTCGATCTCGGCTCGCAACTCTTCTTCGCTTGGCAAGTAGAGCATGTACTTTGATGCAAACAGTTGTTGGCTTTCGTTGAGCACCGAGTAACGCGCCACCACCTCGTCGCGCTCCGCACACAGGATCAGCCCCACGGTCGGGTTGTCGCCGTCGCCGCGCCGCAGATCGTCAAACATGCGCACATACATATCCATCTGGCCGACGTCCTGATGCGTCAGGCGCCCGATCTTCAAGTCAATGAGCAAGAAGCATTTCAGCAGGTAGTTGTAGAACACCAGATCGACGTAGAAATGCTGCGACTCCGAAGACACGCGGTGCTGCCGGGCAACAAAGGCAAAGCCTTTTCCCAGCTCAAGCAAGAAGGGCTGCAACTTTTCGATGATGGCCGCTTCCAGTTCCGATTCATGTAACTGGATCGCGTCGGGAAGGTCGAGAAAATCGAGCACATATGGATGCTTGATGACGTCCATCGGGCGCTCAACGGTCTGCCCCGCACTGGCTAGCTTCAGCATGCCGGCCTTGTCCCGGCTTTTCAGCAGGCGCGCAAACAGCTGGCTGTGAATCTGCCGTTCCAATACCGGCTGGCTCCAGTTGCAGCGCTCGGCCTCGATCTCGTAGAACAATCGCTCGGCACGGTGTTCGATCATGCTCAGGCTACGGTAGTGTGACCAGCTCAGATTCGGCGAGAAGCCCTTGAGCGCTTCTGCGGCTTCAAGCGCGGCAGAAAGGTCGGCCAGTACGCTGGCCTGGTCAAGCTCGCTCAATTCGTCACAAGGCTTGTGACGAATCTCGGGGGTACGGTTCGCGTAGGCCTGGAAAAACATTCGAAAGTACTTCAAATTGGTGACGGAGAATCCGCGCCCATAACGCCGCTTCAGCGACTCGGACAGTTCGGCGAGCAGCCGGCTCCCGTAGTCGGCCCGATCCTCGCCGCCTTGCAGCGCCTGAACGATCTCCCGCCCGATCAGCCAATAGGCGATGACCATGTTGCTGTTCACCGCCCGCAATACGTTAGTACGCGCCTGATCGAGGATCGTCACGACACGATCCATCAGTTCGCCATGCTGCTCCACGACGATGAGCGCGGAACCTTCCATGGCGGGTGTTTGCGGGGGCGAAGCGCTCTTTCCAGCCCTGACTTTGCGCGTCACCATGCCTACAGACTCCGCACTTGCGTGATGCCGTGCTGTTGGAGAATCGCGGCGAGGTTGCTCTTGGCTACGTCGTTCTCGAAGGCGCTGTCGCGGAACACGGCGGTCGTCTCGCCGGCCGGCACTTGCTCCTTGTGCCACGCAGCCATGCCCAGCGCCAACGCTTCGGCTTCGGTCACCGCGATGCGGGACTCAAGGCAGGCCATCAGGACGCCGCCGCCGATGCTGTGCACGGTCTTGCCGGCAATCTGGCGCGCCTCAATCGGCACGCAGAGATCGAGACCCAGCTTCAGCAGCAGCTCGTAGAGAACGTCGGTATCGGAACGGCCAGATTGGATGTGCTCGATGTTGGCGAACAGGCTGCCTTCGAGATCGTCCCGGTTGGGAGTCCATGCGCGGATGTTTGACGTATCTAGCTTGAATACACGGAAGCCCGTATCGCCCGCAAATAATGGGCTTTCACCCTTTATCTTTTGAGCTGTACGGCGCAGACGCTCCTTAGTGATATCGGAAATTGTTCGAAGACCAGTTAACTTAGCTTCGCTGTTCTCTGGGCATTCTTCTGGCAACTGAACCAGCAAGAACCGTCTCTTTCCGCCATCTATTGAATTTTGGGCCAGAACAGCGTGTCCCGTAGTTCCTGCGCCTGCGAAGAAGTCGAGCACCAATCCGTCCGCCGCACTTATCAAGATCGCTTGTTTAATCAGGTCGACTGGTTTTGGTGAATCAAAAACTGCGCGCTCGTCGAATAATTCCTTAAGGGAGTTTTTTGCAATCTCGTTTGTTCCTACGTCTTCTGCAAACCAGATTGTTTCTGGAGTAAGGCCACGGTCCTTGGCTTCCAAATAGGTCTTTATGCGTGGCACGCCGTTTCCGTCCCGACCAAACCAAAGCCTTCCTTCCCGCGCCGCTAGTTCCATGACTGGCTTTGTGTAGAGCCAGCATCTACCGCTCTCTAGCTCATGGGGTGTTCCGTTCGGCGCAATAAAAGTATAAAACTGTGATTTTGTTCCATGCCCTGCCTGTGCTGTCGCAGGATCCGACTTCCATGCCCCTCGCGAATCGTTATCTGGATTCTTGTAGTTAGCCAGCGCTTTCTCAGACATTGGGAGTTGCTGTATTGCGTTAGAAAGCTTACTGGAGTCTCGGCAATAGCAGACTATGTTGTCATGCCTTGCAGAGACGACCTTTCTGTTTTCCCGATTTGTACGTTTTTCCCAGATGAAATTTGTGATGAAGTTTTCTTCTCCGAAAATTTCATCACCGACTTTCCTCAGATTGGCAACTTCGCCCTCATCAATTGAAATGAATATTGCAGCATCATCTCGCATGAGGTTTCTGGCCAACTTCAATCGTGGATACATCATATTCAGCCAGTCGGTGTGAAATCGCCCACTAGCTTCTGTGTTGCTGGTGATCTTTCTACCGCCTTCAACTTGCCCGGTGAGTTCCAGATAATTCTTGATATTGTCCTGAAAGTTATCGGGATAAACGAAGTCCTTGCCAGTGTTATACGGTGGGTCGATGTAGATCAGCTTGACCTTGCCGGCGTAGCTTTTTTGCAGCAACTTGAGCACTTCAAGGTTGTCGCCCTCGATCATCAGGTTCTGCGTCGTATCCCAATCGACGCTCTCTTCCGAGCAGGGGCGCAGCGTGCCGGTGCTGGAGGTCAAGGCGATCTGGCGGGCGCGGCGCTTGCCGTGCCAGTTGAGGCCGTATTTTTCCTCCCCATCGCTCACCGTCGAATCACCCACCAGCTGCTTGAGCACATCGACGTTGATTGCGGCCTCCACCTTGCCGTTGACGATGCGCTCTGTCAGCAACTCAGGGAACAGCGCTTTGAGCGTGGCGATGTTTTCGGCCTTAAGGTCGGCGCTCTGCGCCTCGGGGTTGCCGGCGATGATGGGTTCGATCATTTGCATGTTGTTCGTTCGCTTCTTCAAAGATTGGCGGCCGTTCGCTCGCGTTCCGCAAGCAAGACCTTTATTTCCAGATTGACGGCCACTTGGCGGGCCATCTGTTTTTCCTTCGCGGCGGCAAGGCGCAAGCGCGCCACTTCGCCGTCGATCTCGCGGCAGCGATGCAAGGCTGCACGCCGCGCGGCGGCCTGTTCGGCACTGCCGCTGGCGAGAAAGCGCCCGGTGATTGCCGCCGCCTGCAAGGCCGTGAGCGTGTCGAGCCAGCCCTGATACAGCGCATGCAGGTCGGTACGCGGCTGGCAGCGCAGGGACAGCGCTTGCAGAAATTCGCCCTGGCCGCTTGGCTGACCGGACAAACGCTCCATGCTCGGCGCGCCATCCAGCACCGTCTTGTCGGCTTCCTTCTGTGCCCACCGGATGTGCGCGAGGGAAAGCATCAATCCGCCGGTGTCCGAGAGGATCAGCAGCACGGGGTAGGGAATCGCCCTGTGGATCAACTCGGCGAGGCGAGCGACTTTACCTGTTTCACGAAGGTCGACCAACAAAACGGCCAATTCCAGATAGCTGCGCTGTTCGTCGATGTACTCGGGTATGCCGATGCTGGCCGGCTTGAGCGCGGCAACCCATGTGATTTCTTCGATGCCGTCCTGGATCAACTTCCGGTCGGCAGTCGTCGGTGCGCCGTTCTCGACCAACAGTTTCTTGGGGACCCGCTGGTTGACCAAGGCCGTCGCCGGCAGATCGAGAGCGGCGATCAGATCGCCGCTGGCGAGGCGGGCAGGGTCAACTGCATTCACGCGGCGGATCCTTCACTCGCTGCGCTGACTTCGCTGCCCTTGCCGGGCAGTACGACCAGATAGGCCACGACCTCAAAATCATTGGACCCGGCGAACTCTCCCTTCATGGCGTGCGTCCCGCCAGGGGAAAACAAGCTGGCGACGGCGCGCTCTTCGCTCTTGCCGACAACTGAACTGACCGCAGTAGCCAGCAGGCGCTGAGCATGGCGCATGTCTTCGCCTTGCTTGGTGGCCTTGTCGTAGCGGGCGCACGCGGAAGCGTCCGGTAGTTCGCGCCCAAGGCTGAGGCGCTTGAGGCGATCGAGAATCCGCTTGCCTTGCGTGTAGGGCAGCAGCACGACGCCGTCCTCACCAACGTGGATGAGATAGTGCGGCGCCAATGGATAGCCGGGGTCGATGGGCTTCGCTGCGGCGGCCCCTTCGGCACGCAGGCAGAACACCACGCCTGGTGGAATGTCAGCGTCGATGCTGCTTGTGACTGCGCATGCGCCCAGGGGCATGCCTTCGAGCTTGCCCGGGTGAGCCTTGAGGAACTGCGCGAGGTCGATGCGAAAATCGGTCAGCGTCAGATCGGTAATGGCGACACCCGTCGACAAGTCTTCAAGGTCGATTACGGCGTCTTGCAGCTTGAGCAACTGCTTGCGGCGGTATTCCAGATCGTTCATCTGGTCGCCCGATTGCTGCTCGATGAGGTTTTCCTCGCCGGTCGCAGAGATGTCCAGCAGCACCATACGGCCACTGACGCGTTGCTCGAGATTGATGTATTCCTCCAGCTCCATGTTGGGCCAGAAGTTGACCAGCTGGATCTGGCTGTTGGGCGAGCCGATGCGGTCGATTCGTCCGAAGCGCTGGATGATGCGCACCGGGTTCCAGTGGATGTCGTAGTTGATGAGCCAGTCGCAGTCTTGAAGGTTCTGGCCTTCGCTGATGCAGTCGGTGGCAATCAGTAGGTCGATTTCGCCCTCGTTGGCGAGTTCGGCGGGTCGCTCTTTCGAGCGCGGCGAAAACGCCGTAAGGATGCTGCTCAGGTCTTTGCGCAAGTGTGGCAGGGTCAATTGATTCCGCCCTGACCCTGTCACCAGCGCCGATTCGATGCCGAGTTCGGACTTGGCCCACCCGGCCAACTGGCCGTAGAGATAGGTGGCGGTGTCGGCAAAGGCAGTAAAGACAATGATCTTCCGGTTACCGGGGTTGCTCGCAAGGGGCGTGGCAGCTGCGCGGCACTTCTGGGCGACGAGATCGCGCAGCTTGCACAACTTGTCGTCGCGCTCCGCCGTGACTTGCTCGGCAGCAGCGTGGAGCGTGGCGAGTCGGTTGCGGTCTTCAATTAGGTCTTGTTTCCAGCGAATCAGATCGACGTCGCCGAGCAGCACTTTGACTTTGCGGCCCACCAGCAAGGTTTCAAACGCCGGGTCGTCGATATCCACATCGGCGATGTCGAGTTCTTCAAATTCCTGTTCGTGCGCCTCGATCCGCGCCAAGGTGGCTTCAACGTCCTTGAGTTGGCGGTGCACCGTCAGTGCGAAAGAGGATACGGCGCTCTCCATGCGCTTGAGCACATTGACGCGCAGCAGATGAATCAGGCTTTCCTCCCGATCGACCTGCCGGAAGAAGCTCTCGCCGCCACGAATCTGCGTGCTGTATTTGTCGTCGTAGGCCTTCTGCTTGTGCGGCAGCACGTAGCGCAGGGGCGCATAGGAGGCAAGGTTGAGGCGGCGAATCTCGAGGTTGATTTCCCGTATTGACCTGAACTCGCCGGCGCGGTCGACGTCCGCCTTGATATTGATCGGTGGCAAGCGGTCGGGGAAGCGCCCGGTCTCGGCCGTGCCGTAATACTTCTCGATGTGACGGCGCGAGCGGGCGATCGTCAGGTGATCGAGTAGCGCGAAGTAGTCGAAGCCCAGCATTTCAACCAGCGTAGAGGGTGTTTTCTCGTCCTCTGGGAGATCGAGCCAGCGATTGAAGGCTTTTTGCGCACGCCGGGTCGTGCTGTCGATGCTGGCGATGCCGTGCTCTGACAAGGCCGTATCGTCACCTTCGGTGACGAAGGCGATCTGGTTGCGCAGGTCGGCCAGCCGATTGTTCACCGGGGTCGCCGAAAGCATCAAGACACGAGTCTTCACACCTTCGCGAATGATCTTGCGCATCAGGCGGTCGTAGCGCGTTTCGTTGCCCTGGCGCGGCGACTTCTTGTTGCGGAAGTTGTGCGACTCGTCGATCACCACCAGGTCGTAGTTGCCCCAGTTCACGTGCGACAGGTCGATGTCCCCGGAGTGGCCGCCGTCGCGTGAAAGGTCGGTGTGATTGAGTACGTCGTAGTTCAGTCGGTCCGACGCCAGAATGTTGCGCCGGTCGTTGCCCTTGTAGAGCGTCCAGTTGTCGCGCAGCCGTTTGGGGCACAGCACGAGGACGCGGTCGTTGCGCAACTCGTGGTACTTGATAATTGCAAGCGCTTCGAAGGTCTTGCCGAGGCCGACGCTGTCAGCAATGATGCAGCCGCCGAAGCGCTCCAGTTTGTCGAGCGCCCCGACAACGCCATCACGCTGGAATTTGTAGAGCTTCTTCCAGACCACGGTGTTGCGAATGCCGGTCGCGGACTTGACGATGCGGTCTTCGTCCATCCCGTCGCCGACGGCCGTGAACAAGTGATGCAGCATCAACACATACACGCTGAGCGAGTCGCGATGCGCGGCCAGGGCCTTGATGCGTTCGACGAGTAGGGCTTTGCCTTCGGGTTGTTCCTTCAGGCTGGCCCATTGGGCGTCGAACCACTGGCTAAGCATTTGCGCTTCGGCTGGTGTCTCTGACGCTTGAATGAGGCTCAGAGGATTGCCCGGCGTGAGGCCCAAGCCTTCCGTGCTGAACGAGAACGAACCTAGCACGGCCTGTTGAGCGGTTCCGCTGGTATCGCGCAGCACCAACGTACCTTGCGGAATGCCGCCGGTAGCCTGCCGGACATTCGCCTTTTGCTCCAACCAAGCGGCCAGCTTGCGTGCCAGCCACGGCCCTTGGAGTTTGTTTCGGGCGGCCCGATCTTTGGCGCTGCCGAGCAGGTCAAGATCGTCGCCGTCTGCGGCTTGACCAGCGGGCAGCACAACGCGGGCGTTGGAAAGCTTGGCTGCGTCGGCCAGTACTTCAGCGAACGCAAACAGGGAAAACGTCGGCGAAACCATGTCCAGTCCGTTGTCGGCCTTGAGCCAGGGACGAACCAAATCCAACACGCGGTCGGTTCCGGCATTGCTGACGAACTTCATTGGCGAACGGCTCCCCTCTGGTTACTGGCGACGGACTGTGTGCAGTCCTTGGTGATTCAAACGGATTATGTCGAATACCAAGAATTCTCTCGAATAGCAATGATCTTCAGCCAATCGAATCGAACGCTGCTGTGCGGTTCGTGGGGGACTGGGGCGACGAGCAAACGCTCCTCCAGAGTTTGGGATCGAAACGCCGGTTGAAAGGATAAGTTAAGGTGTCCACGTATCAAGCCCGAACGGCAAGGTCGGCATCGACGCCCCGCGTCAGCACCGAAGACACGCAGTACGAGGTGGGGCCGAGCGCCAGGCGCGAAAACCGCCTCGGGGTGAGGCGGTCTAGGATGGTCGTGCTGCACCAGGTCAAGCGATCCGCGATGCACGCTTCGGCCGCTGCTCCTGGACTTGCTTCTCCTGTTGCTGGACGCGCTCGCACTTCTCTTCGGCATCACGGATCACGCGGCCGACCTCCGCCCTTACTTGGCGTTTAACCCCGTCCTTGCCCAGCTCGCTTTTCGTTGCCAGGTCGTTGAAGTCGGTAAAGCCCTTGGGGTTGGCCGACTGCTCGCCGGGCGCGAAAATCGGGAACATCGCCTTGCCGCCAACAGCCTTGGCAGCTTCCTCTGCCTTCGTTCGGCCGGGGTTGATTCCCTGGGTAGCCTCTAGGTGGCGATCATCGTCACCGGCAATGATGACCGGCTTGTCCGGGAACTTGTCGTGCAGGGCACGAGCAACGGCGGGCAGGTTCCCGGAATCAAAGGCCGCGACGGTGGCGAATCCCAACGCCTCGGCATTCGTTGCTGCCGTCGCGTAGCCCTCGGAAATGACCAGCGCCGGGGCCCTCGCCAGCGCATCCATGCCGCCCACGGGATGGAAGCAACCTTCCTTTTTGCTGTTCTTCGCAAAGCGTTTGGTGCCGTCCTCCTGGATGTACTGCATCGTCCACTGCTTGCCCTCCACGTCGAAGGCTGGGATGTAGGTTTTCTGGCCGTCCTTGTCAGTCAATGCGCCGCCATGGATCTGGATGCCCTTGTCGCGCATGTACGGGGTCAGCTCGGAGGCGGGCACCAGGCTGTCCATCTGCTTGCCAACACGCTGCGCGGTAGCTTCGTGCAGTCGGTCTTGCTCGTCGGCACGAGCCGCCAGCTTGTTCGCCGCCGCGGCCGCCATCCTGGCTTTCTCCTCCGGATCGAGCGAATAGCCCTTGGACTTCCATTTCATCTCGATGCCGGTCTTATTGTTCTTGATATACCCGGCAGGGTGGCCGTCCAGGTGCCCGACATAGAAACCCGAGCCCGCTTTCTCGCTGAACTTCTCACCCTCAACGCTGATGCGGTGCTTATTACCGTCCATGATGGGGTGCTCGCCACTCACCACGCAGCCAACAGAACGCAGCGCATCCGCAAATTCTTCCTGCGGACTCATCGCCGGGGCCTGCTGCGCTGGCACGTTGTCGGGCAACCAGCGTTGCAGCTTCTCCATGTTGGCCTTCGGGCCGGCATACCAGGACTTCGCGGCCTTGTCCCAATCGGCCCCGGCCGCCTTCGCCGCTGCGCGCTCGCCATACGGAACGGCCAGATAGACGCGCTCTTGGGCGGCTTTCTGGCCGCCGCCTTGGGCTTCGACTGGCTTCTCGGCCTGGCGGGCCTGTGCGGCCTCCTGAGTGGCCCCTTGCGCCCATTTTGCGAAGGGCGCCGTATCTACTCCAGGGGGCACATACCAGGACTGTTCCTTGCGGTCCCACTTCGCGCCGAGGGACTTGGCTTCGTCCTTCTCTTTGTACGGGACATTGATGTATGCCCGTTCGTCCTGGGCTGGGGTGCCGGCGCTCATCTGGTCCGCCGCCTGCTTTTCCAGCTCTGCGATGCGCTTCTGCATGTCCGCGTCGTTGAGTGTCACGTTCATTTCCGCCGACTTCCGCGCCTCTTTAGCCGCTAAAACATCCTCGTCCGTGCTGTTGGGATCGCGGCGAACCCGATCCTCATGGGCGCGAGCAAGGACGGCGACCCGTTCGTGCTCGTTGTCGGTCGAGTTGGCGACCACCACCGCCAGACGCTCGGCCAAATTCTCGGCCTCTTGCGGCCTATCGAAGTCCCGCAGGAATTCATACCGCCCATCTTCATGCTGGGCATACACGCTCCAGAACTGCGGTTCGGCATCAATATCAACCGCCGCCGCAACGTGGGTTTCCCCGTCCACCTGGTACTCGGCGCTGGCCTGCACCTGAATGTTGCCGTTCCAGTCGTGCGGCAGGGGCGCCCCGAAGGCTTCATTGGCCGCCGCATCGAACGCCGCCATATCGCCGACCTTCCACGCCTCGGCAACCTTCGCTTCTTCCCGGATCTGTTCCAGCGGCTCGATGGCCGCTTGGATCTTCGCGTCCAAGGCATCAACGTCTTCGGGCAGCTCGTGCCGCGTCCAGAATTCGTTTTGGGTATTGAGGGGCTGCATCTGATCGAGTAGATCGAGGGCCTTGTCGATCTGTTCCAGCCGCGCGGTATCGAGGGCACGGGGCAAGGTGCCGCGCTCCAAGTGGTCCAACGTCCAGGCTTCGGCCTTCACCGCCTTCGCGGCCTGATCGGTAGCGTCATCGGGTCCGGCTTGCATACTGAGCTCCTGTGTCGGGATGGCCTGCTGCGCCTCGTCGCGCTCGTTCACGGTTTGTCTGGCTAGGGTCATCGCTTCGCGCCACTGATAGGTGGCAATCGTGTACGCCTCCTTGCTCTCCCGCACGGCAGGATCGTCATGGTGAAGCTGATAGCGCCGCTCGCCAGCATCCTTCTCGCCATAGACACGCACAAGCTCGGCCTGGAAAGCCTGGTCTGCAAGTTTCATGGCCTTGTGCTGGGTGGCGGTCAGCTCGGCCACGGTCGGCTGCTGCTGCACGTCCTGCTCCTGCGCTTGGCCTTGATCCTGAACCTGCTTCTGCTCGAAGGCCATCACATAGTCTTTGATCTTCTCGGCTTCGGCCGCCGCCCGGAAGATCTCCAGCGGGTCATCCTCCAGGGCCTTGATCCACGAACCGACATACGCGACGTGCTGGCCAGGTTCGTGGCCGATGCCCAGCTCGTCGCCGACGATCATGGACGCGATTTCCGCCCGCAGCTCTTCCTTGGCGTATCCCTCGCTGCCGAATGGGTGCACCAAGTCGCGGTCAAGCCGGGACTCGTGCCCGGTCCAGTGCCCGAGCTCGTGCAGCGCCGTCGCATAGTAGTTGTCGGCGGTCTGGAATTGGCCCCTGTCAGGAAGGTGGATGCTGTCGGTCGCTGGCCGATAGAAGGCGCGATTGTTCTCGCCGTGGCGGATGACTGCACCTGAGGCTTGCAGAATGTGCTCGGCCCGCTCGACAGCATCCCACGCCTGCTCCTTGCGCTCGATGAGCGGAAGACCCTCGATCTGTTCCGCACTGAACACGGTAGCGAAGAACACGCGCGGCCGTTCCAGCATCACGGTTTGCTTGACCGGCTTGCCGTCGCCATCCAGGACGGGCTTGCCGTGCTCGTCCCGCTTCTCCTGCTCTTCGCTGAACTTCCAGTATTGAACGGAGGTGCCCTTCTCACCCTTGCGGACCTGGGCGCCGGCCGCCGCCGCCTGCTTGTAGGTCATCCAGCGGTTATCCGTGCGCCCCTGGCTCATCAGGTGGATCGCGTTGATGCCCTTGTATCGCTTGCCGGTGGTCGGATTGACCGGCAGGAAGCCGCCCGGCTCGCCTGGCTCCCAAGGCCGTTGCCAAGGGGCTACGCCCGCCTTGAGCTGTTCGATCAGCTTTTCAGCAACGACTTCATGAAATGGCTTCTTCAGCTCCATGGCTTGGTCCTTTCTGAATAGTTCATTGATCTGTGGGATGGTCGGCTGTGTCCTGGAACCTTCCACGGGCTGTCGGCTTGGCTCCGGAAGCCGGGCGGACAGCTCGACGCTGGCGTCAGCGGCACCCTCGGTAGTCCCGCGACCTTTCTGGAATAGGTCAACCACGGGCTTGGACGCGGTGATGCGCTCGAACACGAAGAGCCCCGTGTCGCCGGCTGGAATGAATACGCGCTCCTGCCAGTTGATGCGCTCGACAAAAGCACCTTGCTGCGTGAGCACGCGCCTTTCGGCATCGGACAGCCGGCCTTTGACCTCAACACGTTCCTCGCGGTTGACGGCCGCGAGAGAGACTTCCCAGCCGTTCGATAAAACAGCCCGCTGCCCGGCCTGGATAGCCGCGAAAAGTTCGGCGGTCGATAGCTTCGCCGTCGCGGAATCCAGGCCCAAGTTTTTCAGGGTTTGCTTGGCTGCTTCCGGACCGAGCAAACGACCGAGGAGTTGTTCACCGTCATCGGTCTGAAGGCGGTAAATGGTTTCCGAACCGGTCACACGGTCCCAGATCGGCAGAATGACGCCGACCAGCATGCTGCTGGTGGTGGTCTCGGTCTTCGGTAGCACCTCGAGCTGAGCATTCCAAAGTGGTTCGGCGTCGGTTGCATCGATCTGCCGCGCCAACGTCACTTTCGTGGAACCGCGATACTCCCATCCGCGATGGATGACGTCGGCGTTATCGATGTAGCGGTGTCCGCCCTTGTTGAGCCCGTAGATCACTCCCCGCCGTACCTGCTCACCCTCTGGATTCAACCGCTGACCCAGGTCGGCCATGAAAAACACGCTGCCTTTGTTGCGCCCGTGCTCGGAAACAAACCACCCGCTGAGTGAGCCAGGTTGTTGTTGCTGCTGCCGGTGATTGGCGATCGCGGCGATTTCGTCCCATGTCTGATAGGGCAGCGCATTGGTGATAGCCAACTCAACATAGCGTGTCTGCGCGCCGGTTTTGGGATCCTGGTAGGCGACCTCATCGCGAGTTTTATGGATGCTGAGCGCGCGTAATGTCTGCAGCCCTTCGTCGAAGAGCCCGTGCTGCTTCGCGTATTCCACCGCCTCGACCAGCCGAGTTTCGAACTCGCCGAACACGGCGTTCTGTTGGTCGGTCTTGAGCGACAGCAAGCGGTTCAGGAACTGCGGAATGTCCGGGATCTTGGAGTGCTCGAAGCCGCCATCGCGGTCGAGCAGATTGAGCCCCATTTCGCGTGTGACGCTCTGGAAGTTCAGGCCCGTGCGTCCCTGGTAAAGGTCAACGAAGAAGGTATACAAGGCCGTTTTCGCATATTCGCTTTCCAGATTGTCAGCCGCGGTAAACATGCCCTGGCTGGTCGCCTGCCGCTGACCACGAGTCAGTGCCCCGAGTTGGTCGAGCCGCCGCGCGATCGAGGACACGAAGCGCTTTTGCGCCTTCAGGTTCGTGGTCGGCAGCACGTAATGGGGCTCTGTCGCCTGGTTGGTCCGATGTGTGCGGCCAAAGCCCTGAACGGCCGCATCCGCGCGCCACCCGGGTTGCAGAATGTAGTGAATGCGCTTGCGCGTGTTCACCGCCGTGTTGTCGGCGTGGAACGAGTAACCGGTTCCACCGGCGCCAGAAAAAACCAGGATGCGTTTCTTGTCGGCTTGGAATTGTTCGGCGTCGAACTGCGATGAATTCTTGCCGCGCTTTTCCTCGACGACCTTCAGATTGCCGTCGTCGTCGCGCAGCTGGACGAAACGCCGACCACGGCCGGTGACCTCGGCCACGGTGTCGGAGCCGAAGGCGTTGATGATCGAGTCGAGCGGGTTTTCCGGGACCCGGATGTTGGTCAGGTTGTCCAGCAGCGCATCGCGTAGCGCGATCGCTTCGCGATCGAACACTTGATTGCCCTCGGCGTCCTTGACGGGCCGATAGACTTTGTTGCCGTTGTCGTCCGTGGCTTCTTCAAATGCCGCGACCGGGAAACCGTTGCGGACGTAGTCCATCAACATTTGCCGGGGCGTGAAATCCAGATCCTCAAGATCGGTATCGTTGGCCATCGCATCGGCGATGAGCCGCTCTTGTGCGGCTTCGTTGGTGTTGACGATCTGAATGACCGCGGCGTGGCCGGCGTCAAGCTGCTCCTTGATATGCTCGATGACCGCCGGCGTTTGCAGGGCGGTGATGATCTGGTTGAAAAACCGTTGGTGAGCGCCCCAGAACTGGGCCAACGCCGCACTTTTCCCTGGACCGCTCTTGTCGGCTTGGGTGATCTCCAAGGCCGCTTCAACATTGTTCAGGACGACTTGCCAGGCCCCGGCCAGTTCGTTGTAGATGTCTTCCTGCAACGGGCTCAGCGTGTGCTCGAGGCGCTCGTAGCTCACGCCGTCGTATGACAAGGAGCGCGCCATGTACATACCCAGCGCTTTCATGTCACGGCTGATCAATTCCATCGAGGCAATGCCACCGGCAGACACACCATTGATGAAAGCAATTGAATCGGCAAAGGGCGTGCCTTCGCCCCACAACCCAAGCCGATCGGCATAGCTGAGATTGCTGACCTCGGTGGCTCCGGTCGCGGACACGTACACCACGCGGGCGTTGGGAAGTTCGCGCTGTAGGTTGATGCCTGCTATTGCTTGCTGCGACGGCTTGCGAACGCCGCGCTTGCCCTTGATCGCAATCGCGTTCCCCATGCTATGGGCCTCGTCGAATGCGATTACGCCGTCGAAGTCCTTACCGAGCCAGTCGATCATTTGCTGCAGGCGGGATTGGCCACCTTTCTGGCCTAAATCGGTCGCCTGCTTCTTCTCGCCGCCGCGCAAGGTGGAATAGGTGGTGAACAGGATGCCCTCGGACTGAGCAAGCGGATTGCCAGCCTTGGTCGCGCCCTGAAAGAAAATGCTTTCTGGATTGCCTCCGATGGATGAGTAATCACGCCGGGCATCGTTGATGAGTCCAGCGTTGAAACTCACCCAAACCGCCTTCTTACGGCCCTGGCCAAGTTGGTCGAGGATGATCCCGGAAATTTCGCGGCCTTTGCCTACGCCAGTCCCGTCGCCGATGAAAAAGCCCCGGCGCGAACCGTTCGGCAGCACTTCAGAATGCGCCTGTCCCGCGTAGACAATCGATTCAAGTTGAGCAATCGACAACAAACCTTGCCGAACCACGCGGGCCGGCAAGGCTGGCGTGTAGGTCGGGGCGGGCGGCTCCACGGCGGACATCGCGGCCGACTGAACCAATTTGCCCGGGTGCGCATGCGCATCCTGGATGCTCAGACGCTGCGGCGTGTAACGCGCGAAAACGGAATCGGTAAATTCGGCGGCGACGGCTTCGGTCGCCGCTACGGCGATGCCGGTTGCTGAGCCATCAACGTCGCTATCAGCTCCTCCAAAATCGTCGCCGCCGCTTCCTCCAGGCTCTCCGGGAGCACTATCTCGATTGGCATTCCGGGTTCCGATTCCGTCATCAGACTCATTGCCATGGACGGATTCGCCGACAGCTTCGCTAGCAATAGGAACGGCTCGGGGATCGTTGCCGTCTCCAATAGACTCCGATCGAGCGCCTCTCGAATCAGAGCCAGCGCGGCCAGTTCCTGGCTCGGGTCGAATGGAATCGCGTGCTTCGCCAAAATCGCCGCGGCTTGTTGATTCAACGGGTGCTCGTTGTAGGTGCTTACGGTCATTGCGGATGTCCTCCAAGAGAGCGGGCAGCTCGAGGACGGCGGCGACATGCCCCGTTAAAACCGCCCGTGTGGTTGGCCCGGTCTTGTCGATGACCAGGATTTGGTTATCGAAGCTCGTGCCGTATTTGGCGTACTCACGCCCGGCTATGCCGACGTTCGCGCGCACGTTGTATTTCGCCTCGATCTCCCGCCACCAAGGGCGGAACGCCGGCCTGTCGTGGGCCATCCCTTGGCCCACAATTGCGACCAGGCGCCCGCCATCGGCCAGTCGGCGAAGCGCCTGCTCGAGGTGCCGGGCACCATTCGCGGTACTTCTCTGGCTATGAACGCGCCCCGCCGTCGATGAAAACGGCGGATTCATGACGATCGCGGTGGGAATGGTGTCGGTCGGCAGGACGTTGTCGAGCTGTTCGGCGTTTTCGCGGAACAGCGTCGCGTCGGGGAACAACTGGGCCAACAATGCATGCCGGCGGGGAGCGAGTTCGTTCAGCACGACATCGGCGCCGGCAATACGCGACCAGACTGCCAGGTCGCCAGTGCCGGCGGATGGCTCCATCATCCGGTCGACAGGTCGAATATTCGCAACCCAATTTGCGATAAAGGCGAGAGCCGGTGGCGTACTGAACTGCTGGAATTCATCCATTTCCGGGTCGCGCCGGGTTTGCGTCGGTAGGTGCAGGATGCGAGCAGTCAGCTCGCCCGCTTTCGCCTGTGCCCACCCGGCGCTGCCGTCAATCCAGTTGCCGGATTCCGTTGTGAGCAGGTGCAGATTGAACGCGGCCTCCATCGCGTCGTAGGCGTCCTTCGGCGAATACGTGCCTTTGGACTGGGTTCCGCCAAAAATGCGATTCGCGGTTTGGGTCAAGAACGCGCTTGTGATCGCGCCTTCACTGTTCAGCTGGGCGGCCAGTTCAACCGCCAGGTGGTAGCGAGACTCGTCGATGTTCGGCACCGATACCGGCGTGGCCGCGATCTCTGGCGGAAGCGGTTCGGTAGTCGGCGCCGGTTCCGGCGTGGCTTGAGGAGCGGGTGACGCAACGACAAGCCAGTCATCAAACAGGTCTAGCTGGCCTGGATTCCGTGACTTTTGTCCCATGTCATTCTTCGTCCGCCGCATCCGCCGCGCTTTCGGTCGCATCCTGCTCGCTCAAGGCGTCCTCCACGAAGGCGCCCGCACGCTCAGCTTCCTCGGGATCGAACTCGGCCTGGTAGCCGGGCGTCATCGCATCAGTTAGCTTTTCGTGCACAACCTCGGCCGCCGTAGCGGCGTCGTCAATCTCCGGCAGGTTCGGCAAGCTATCGGCGGTGGTGGTGATGCTCTTGGTCATGGTCTTGCTCCTTCGCGGTGATGGTGTGGTTACGCGGCAGCCGGGCCGTTGCGGCCGGCGCTGTAGTCGGGGCGCCCCTTGAGCTTCGGGTTCTTGCTCTCGGGATAGCTCTGCTTGCAAGTCGGGAAGTTGCTGCACGCCCACCAGAAGACACCTGCCTTCTTGGTCGGCCGACGAATCAGCCCATGCCCGCACGCCATGCACTTGTAGAGAGTGGAAATCGGCAATGCTTCACGGCCACCGGCAATGGTGACGGCGCCATCGTTGGCCTTCGCCACCTGGTCGCGGATGAACGTCTCTTGCTTGGCAATGAAGGCGGCCAACTCGGCCGTGCCCTGCTCGATACCCTTCAACATGCGTTCGTAAAGGGCGGTCAGAACGGGGCTCTTCACGACTTCGGGCAGGGCGTCGATCATGCTGCGCCCCAATGTCGTGCTGATAATCTGCTTGCCCTTGGTTTCCAGGAACTCGCGGCGTTTCAGCTCGGAAATGATGGATGCGCGGGTGGCGGAAGTGCCGATACCATCCCCCTCGCGCAGCATCTTCTTGTGCGCCGGGTCGGGCACGAACTTATGGATGTTCTCCATCGCACGAATCAGCGTGCCCTCGGTGAAGCGGGCCGGTGGCTTCGTCTTAGCATCCTTCCGGGTGGCCTGCTTGCAGGTCACGCCATCGCCCTTCTGCATAGCCGGAAGGCTTTGGTTCCCGCCGTCGTCCGCGTCTTTCTCCGCGTCCTGCTCGTCGGCTTCCTGGTAGACGTCGCGCCAGCCGTTGCGCGTGACAACCTTGCCGGTCGCAACGAATGTTTCCCCCTCGACCTCCACGCCGACCGTGGTGCTCATGTACTCATGGACGGGGTAGAACTGCGCCAGATACGCCCGCACGATCAGGTCATAAATGTGGCGCTCCTTCTCGCTCAGGCCCGCCTTGCTGCCCTTGTGCATGGTCGGGATGATTCCGTGATGCGCGGTGATCTTCGAGTCGTCCCACGTCTTGGACTTCAAGCGCGGATCGGCGCCGGCCACGATGCCGGCCAGCTCCGGGTGGACGTGCTGGATCGCCTCGAGGACGCGGGGCGCATCGGCGTGCTGCGACTCGGGCAGGTAGGCGCAATCGGTGCGTGGGTAGGAAGTCAGCTTGTGGGTTTCATAGAGCGCTTGGCAGGCGTTCAGCACGTCCTCGGCGCTGTACCCGAACTTGTTCGACGCAAGCAAGGTGATATCGGACAGGGCGAACGCGAGCGGCTGGTTCTGCTTCTTGGCCTCCTGCTTGTATTCGGCGACGGTGCCGGGCTTGCCCGTCACCGTCGCCACCAGTGCGTCCGCCACGGCGGTATCGACAAGGCGGCCCTCGGAATCGAGGCCCGCCTGATCATCCTTCGCCCGCCACGAGGCGAGGAAGGCGCCGCCCGGGTGCTGAATCGCGGCCCGGATGGTGTGATACGGGACCGGCTTGAACGCCTCGATTTCCCTGTCTCGCGCGACTACGAGGGCGAGCGTCGGGGTCTGCACACGGCCAACGGTGAGCAGCGCCCGAGAGCCGCCACGCTGCGCGCGCAGGGTATAGGCGCGACTGAGATTCATGCCGATCAGCCAGTCGGCCCGCTGCCGTGCTCGCGCAGCGTCAGCCCAGCCGTGATAGGTGCCGTTGTCCTTGAGGGCTGCGAGACCGCGCTTCACCGAAACGGAGTCCTGCGCAGACACCCAGAAGCGCCGGGCGGGCTTCTTGCAGCGAAAGTGCTCCAGGACCTCATCGACCAGCAATTGACCCTCGCGGTCAGGGTCGCCGGCATTGACGATTTCCGTCGCCTCCTTGAGCAGCTTGCCGATGACGGTGAGCTGCTTCTTGGCATCGTCCTTCGCCTTGAGCATCCAGTCGGTCGGGATGATTGGTAGCTCATCGACGCGCCAGACCTTCTTGCCGCTGCCGTTCCGGGGAACGTCGTCGGAGGTGTAGTCGTCGGGCTCGGCCTGTTCGAGCATGTGGCCGAAGCACCAGGTCACGGTATCGTTGCCGCACTGGATGAAGCCCTCGCCCTTTCCGGTTTGTCCCAGCTCGCTTGCGATGGCTTTTGCAACGGATGGCTTTTCAGCGATGAACAATCGCATTGTTCTTTCCTCCCTTACCAGGTGATGACCGGGGAAACGGCGGTCTGGATCTGCGAACGATTGATGGGGCCGAAGTAACGGCCATCAAAGGATGTGCCGCTCACGTCCGACATAAGCAGCACTTCGGCGCCACCGAGCGTATAGCGGTCGGCTTGGAACCGGGGCAGCGGACGCCCGCCGGCATCGACCGTCCTGGGGGCGCTCAGGGGCAGCAGCTCGCCGTTCACGCGCACGCCATCGGCGGATACGGCAACGTCATCGTCTTTAGCGGCTAAAACCCGCTTCATCATGTAGCCGTACCCGCCGGGGCAGAAGCCGGCGCCGATGTAGCCGCGCTCCCTGGCCTCGTTGAATACCTGGACTTGTGGCGGGCAGAACAGGACATAGGCGCCCTTCTCCACCGCCGCGCTGCTCGTCCAGTACAAGCCGACCGGAATGCTCTTGGTGGTGTTGATGCGAGCGCCGGCCGCATAGGCCAGCGCCGCGCCGGCCATGCCGGCAACGCCGGCAAGCGCCACCCCCGCGGCGATCTTCTTGAAGAGCCTATTCATGCGCCGATCCTCGCCAGGCCGATGACGCCGTGGATGCGCTGGTAGACCTCGGGGCTCCGCGCGCTCGCAATGCGCTCCTGCATTGGCTCGCCACGACGAGCAACAGAATCAGCAGCGTGCTCATATCGTGATCCCCTCCCCTGCTTCCGCGAACTGGATAAGGCGATCACTGACCTTCGGCGCGGGCACCGAAGCGCGCGCCTGGAAAACCGGGTCTTTGAAGTAGAGCGGTTGCTTGCCGTAGATGGCGGGATAGCCGGCCACATACACAACCATGTCACCCGCCTCTTCGATGTTGCCGTCTGCGTTCTTCCGGGGACCGGGCATCCGCAAGCACTCGTCCGGTGTCAGCAAGGGCCGTTGCACTTCTTGGAACGTGCGGGAAACCTGCCCGAGCATCGCGGCCGTCCGCCGGCCGCTGGTCGTGATCTGCTCCTTGACCACGGTGGTCTGACCGGTGAGCCGGGACAGGTGCTCGGCAGTCTCAACGCGGTTCGGCGGATAGGCGTTCTGCACATGGCAGTTGGACGTGATGGTTTCGTCCGGCCCGTATCCGGTTTCGCGGCTCTTGAGCTGGTTGATGTCTTGGCAGATCAGGTAACACTTGATGCCGTAGCCCGCCACGAAGGCCAGCGACTCTTGCAGGATTTGCAGCTTTCCAAGGCTGGGGAACTCATCGAGCATCATCAGCAGCCGGTGCTTGTAGTGAGCCACCGGCCGGCCGTTCTCGAAGTCCATCTTGTCCGCGAGCAGGCGAACAACCATGTTCACCAGGACGCGGACCAGGGGCCGCAGGCGATCCTTGTCATTGGGTTGCGTGACGATGTAGAGCGTCACCGGGTCGTCCGAATGCATCAGATCGCGGATGCGGAATTCGGACCGGCTCACGTTGCGGGCCACGACGGGATCGCGGTACAGGGCCAGGTAGGACTTGGCCGTGGACAGCACCGAGCCGGCCTCTTCCTCCGGCCGATCCATCATGTCGCGGGCCGCCGAACCGATGGCATGGTGGTTCTGGCCGGCGACGTGCCCGTAGGTCGCCATTTCCATCCAAAGCTCGCCGATATCGCGGTTCGGATCGGCCAGCATCGCGTCGACTGACGGCAGCGTGGCCGTGGCGCCATCGTCCTTCGCCTTGTAGAGCGCGTGCAGGATCACGCCGACCAGGAGCGCAAACGCGGTCTTCTGCCAATGCGAATCCAGGCCCTTCCCGTCCGAGTCAACGATCAGCGTTGTCAGGTTCTGAACATCGCCCACCTCGTATTCCGTACCCAACCGGATTTCGTCCAGCGGGTTCCAGCACACGCTACCGCTCGCGGTAGCCGGCTCGAACCGCAGCACCTTGTTCTTGGCGTGCTTCTTCCGCCATCCGGCGGTCATGGCCCAAAGCTCGCCTTTCAGGTCAGTGACAACGGCGCTGGCACCCCATGACAGCATCGTCGGCACAACCAAGCCCACGCCCTTCCCGGAACGGGTGGGGGCATAGGTCAAGACGTGCTCCGGGCCGTTGTGGCGCAGGTAATGGAAATTGCCGTCCTTGTCCTCCCAGCCTCCGACATAGACGCCCGTGGATATGGCGGCATCCTTGCCCGTGACAACTTCCAAGAAGTTGCGCGGCCGGGGCAGCAGCCCGGCAGCCTGGATGTCTTTCTTCCCGGCCCAGCGCGCGGAGCCGTGCAGATATTCGTTCGCCTTGGACGAATTCGAGGACACGACTTTTGCGACCGCGACGCCAAGCAGGCCGACCGTGGAAACCATCATGCCGACGCTCGCCGCCTTCATGATTTCGTTCGGATAGTGGGAATACCATTTCGATGACCACTCGAGGATCGACCACGGCGCATAGACGTGGTTGAAATGGCTGCCAAGGTTGGCCTGGTAGTTGAAGGTGTGGGCGAAGAACTGTGTAGCCGACTGCAAGCCGCCGCCCAGCGACAGAGCCCCAAGGGCGGGCAGCAACGTGCCGCCCGTCGCTTTCTTGGTGCGGACTTGAGGCCCGACCGCGTTGTTCATCTTGATCTTCATCTGCTCCGTCCTTTCGACGTTTGGATCGAACCCCGAGACGTCACGGTGATGGGATCGCCGATCGCTACACGGGACAAGCGCCGGGCTGTGACTTGGTCGATGGGCAGAACCATGACAGCGTCAGCATCGCCTCGCCTGAGAAGAGCCAACGCCTGACCCTCGACATGACGAAGACCAGCAAATGAAATGACACCGGCACCGCCATTATATAGGCTGTGTTTCGGTATATCGACGCCTTTTGAACGCTTCCCTTCGCGCTCGGCGATGTATTTGTCCGCTGCCGCCAGTTGCGCCGGTTTCAGCCGTCCTGACCCAAGAACGCCCCGTCGCAATGCGTGATCTGGTTGGGCTCCTTGCCGCTCCAAGTGACGAGGAACATCACGCGGCAATAGCACTTCACTTCCGCTGGCGATGCGAACCACACCGAGTTCGGACATTCCTCGCAAACGGTGCTGGCTTTGGGGCGGCGGGACTCGTCCAATGCGCCCAACGTTGGGCTTGCGGGCGGCATGGGCGGGGGCGTCCATGCCTGCCCCGCCTCGGCCGTCGCTGCGGCCTCGGCTGGCTCCAGCCCCGGTTCGGGCAAGGTTGTCGTCGGCAACGGCGCTTGATCCAGCGCCGCCAAGGCTGCGTCGATCAGTTCGTCCTCGCTCGGCTCGTGCTGCTCGCTCATGTTCTTTCTCCTTGTTCAAAAGCTGTTGCCGCCGCAGCTCCAATGTTGGGTCGGCAAAAGTGATGGGTAGCTGGGAATCGACGGCCGCCCGGATGACTTGCGCCTTGAACTCGGGGTTGCCGTTGACGGTGATCTGGTTGCCGTACCGCTCCATCGCCAAGCGAAGGGCGGCTTGTACGCCCTCACGCGTGGCTTCGCGGGAGACCTGGAGCTTGTCGCCATCGTCGCGGACGGCCGACTGGCCGGTGCGGAAGATGATCGTGCCCTTCTTGGTAATGTTGTCCTGGACGTGGGCATGGCCAGGCTTCGCCTCGCCACGCCCTGCGACTGTGTTGCCCTTGAGCCCCTGGGCGGCCTCGCGCGCCCGCAGAGCGGTCAGCGCCTCGCCATTGCCCTGCAGCGCCTCCTGCTTCAACCAGTCGGCCCACGCCCGCCGCTGGAAGCCCTGGTAGAGCTTTTCCCGCTCTTTCGCATACTCCTTGTGGATCTCGGCCAGCCGGTCGCGCAGGGCGGTACTGGCCTGCGAATAGAGCACCCTCTTGCTGATGCCCTTACTGTCGACAACCTTGACCGTCGCCCGCCGCAGTCGGCTGGCCCGCTTGGCGTCCTCGACGGCGCGATCCTTGCGCCGCTGGGCTTTCGTCAACGCGTCGGCGCGCGCTGCCGTGAGGTTCTGCTGCTCGGCCTTGTACCGGGCATAGAGTTCGACTGTGTTGACCCGCAGACGGATCGGGGCCTTCTCGTATTGCCGCCGGATCTTGGGCGGCGCCTGCCGCTCGGGCGGCGCCTCGAACGGGCCAAGCCGGGCCTCAAGGCCGGGCTTGGAGAGTTCGCGGGCGATGGTGCTGGCCTTCACCCGCGTACCGTCTGCCGCCTCCACAACTAAGCCGTTTCCGCGCTCCCGCAGCTCGAGTCCGCTTTCCTTCATTAGCTGATGCAGATCGGTCCAGGACTGTGCCCCGCGCATTTCCTCTAGGCATTCCCGCCGAACCCAGCCGACAAGACTTTCGACGCCTGCATGGCGCTCCATGTCGGACGCTCGCCCCTCTGCCACGGAACGCCGCGATTGGTGGTTGTCCTTCTCCAACCCGTAATCGCGCTCAAGGGTCGCGCACAACTCGGCGAGCGTGCGATACGACTGGAACGGCTCGTGCATCGTGTGCCGTTCCGGGTGGATCTTGTTGATCGCGATGTGAAGGTGAAGGTTGTCGGTGTCGTGATGCGCCGCGCTGACACGCTGATGGTCGCCGTAGCCGAGGCCGGCACAAATACGCTCCTCGATGGCTTTCAGCGTCTCGGGGGCAGGACGCTCGCCGGGACGGAAGCTGACAAGCAAATGAAACGTCTTGTCGCCGGCAGCACGGGTGTTCTGCCGCTGAGTGGCAAGCACTTCGCCGATGACCGCCTGCATGGTGGCGGCGTCGCAGTTCGTCGCGGTGACCAGGCCAAGCCGTTCCGTTTTGTCCTGTTCGTCGGTGATGTACTCCACCAGCTCGGCGAAGTCGCTCTTGGCAAGGGAGCGCATCGGGACGTGCTTTGCGATCACGTGCGACCCCTCGGCCTTTTAGCCGCTAAAAGGATCATCGGTCGACCCTCGGCATGACGACGTTCAGCATCACCTGTCCCATTTGGTCCTGGGTGGCCTCGATTCGGGACAGCACCGCGCGGATGGTCGCCTCGCCAAACTGCGCGGTGCGTTCATCGTTGGTGAGCCAAAGTTTCAGCAGTCCGCCGAGGCGGCCAAGGTCGCCATTGATCCGGGCCAGCTCGCGCACTTGCTCGTAATCGACCACGCCACCAATTCGATAGCCCTGCCCGACTTCGCGCAGGAATCGGGCGACGCTCATGCCGGCCCGCTGGGCTTGTTCTTCGATCAGATTCTTCTCGTCCGGGAATACGGGCACCCGTAAGTGGTGCTTGCGTTTCCCGGCCGTTGGCTTTGCGTCTTTCCCCATCGTCCAAACCTCGCTGTTGATGCCGGCGGTAGCCGGCCAGCCTCGCAGAGCAGGATGCCCGTTGAGCGCCCCCGGCGCGAATAAGGGCTAGCGAAGATAGATAACCGGCTCGCCCGGTTAGCTAACTTCGCCCATCCTGCCCGCCTTACGGCGTTGCCAACTCCAAGGAAAGTCTACACCAGCCATTTCGTTTTATCCTGTTTTTCGCTAGAAAAACTGGCGGATATATCGGAGAACGGGCTACAATGCAGCAAAACCGCGTGGTATGCAGCGGTAATCCGCTGCTATACACGCGCTTTCCATAGACTTTCCAATGCGTGATACAGGACAATGCGCACGGTATGCACAACACGGAATAGGAACGATGGCGAAGAGCTACACCGAAGAGTTAGCCGCGTGGGTCGAGAAGCGAGCCGAGAAAAAGCGGCGACAGGATGCGGCCGCCGTGGCTTTCATGGCGGTCAAGTCGGACGTGGTTGCCGCTATGGAAGCCGGCTACGCGCTGACCACGATCTGGGAACACATGCACGAAACGGGGAAGGTGAAGTGCAGTTACGAAACCTTCCGCAAGCACGTCCACCGCTTCATCCGAAGCGCGCCCGTCAAGCCGGCCCCCTCGCCGGCGTCGGTCGAGCCGAAGGGTGGCGGTACGAAACCCGAGGCAACGGGTGCCGCCTCGAAGAAGCCCGAGACACCCAAAAAGAGCGAAGCGCCGAAAATCGGCGGCTTCACGTTTGACGCGACACCTAAGAAAGAGGACTTACTGTAATGGCGAAAATCCACATGGTTTTGCAGGGTAAGGGCGGCGTCGGCAAGTCGATGATTGCCGCCACGATTGCCCAATACAAGATCGGCAAGGGGCAAAAACCCCTGTGCATTGATACCGATCCGGTCAATGCCACGTTTGAGGGTTACAAGGCCCTCAACGTGCGCCGCCTGAACATCATGGACGGCGACGAAATCAACACGCGAAATTTCGATGCCCTGGTCGAAATGATCGCGTCGGCCGAAGGCGACGTAATCATCGACAACGGGGCCAGTTCCTTCGTACCCCTCTCGCATTACCTCATCAGCAACCAGGTGCCGGCATTGCTCCAGGACATGGGCCATGAGCTGGTCGTTCATACGGTTGTCACCGGCGGCCAGGCCCTTGTCGACACGGTGAGCGGCTTCGCCCAGCTCGCCAGCCAATTCCCGACCGAATGCCTGTTTGTGGTCTGGCTCAATCCGTATTGGGGGCCAATCGAGCATGAGGGCAAGGGCTTCGAGCAGTTGAAGGCGTACACGGCCAACAAGGGCCGCGTGTCAGCCATCATCCAGATTCCCGCACTCAAGGAAGAAACCTACGGGCGCGACTTCTCGGAAATGCTCCAGGATCGCCGCACCTTCGAGGAAGCCCTTGCGGATTCGGCCCTCACGATCATGTCGCGGCAGCGCCTCAAGATCGTGAAGAGCCAGCTTTTCGCGCAGCTCGACAACGCGGCGGTGCTGTGATGGCGGCGGCCGACAAGATCGAGGACATCATCAAGGAAATCGCGGTCAAGCACGGCATCGCCGTTGGCCGCGATGACCCGATCTTGATCCTCCAAACGATCAACGAGCGTTTGATGCAGGACAGCGCCGCCGCCCAGCAAGAAATTCTGGATCGCTTCAAAGAAGAGCTTGAGAGCATCGCCCACCGCTGGGGCGATGACGCCAAGAACAAGGCCGAAAGGACGCTCAACGCGGCCTTGACGGCCAGCCGCGAGGCGATGATGAAGGGCATGCAGGACGGCGCGAAAGCGGCGGCCGAAACGGTGCGCCGAGAGCTTGGGGCGGCGACGGCGCAGCTTGCCGCGCCGATCCGCGAGTCGAAGCGGGTAGCCCTCATGAACATGGTGGCCGCCGGCATGGCGGTCGTTGCCGCCGGCCTGGCCCTGTGGGCCTCGATGTGAAGCGGCCGCACCTGGTCAGAAAAAAGCCCGGCGATGCCGGGCTTTCTTTTTGCCGGGTAGATCCGGCATCGTCGGATGTGGCGATGCTGGCCAAGTCCGGGCCTCCATCGCCAGAAGTGGCGATGCTGCAGCTCGATCAGCTCGTCGGCCGCGACAAGGACAGGGATTGAGAGCGCCCGCGCTCCTGGGTTTGCGTGCGCTCCTTTTCCTTGTCCTTCTGCCTCATCAAGATTTCGTGTTTGCGCGCTGCTTCGCGCATCGCATCCCAATCGGACGCCAGTTCCGGGTTTTCGGCCCGCATCTTGCGGGTCGCCAATTCCTCGACGCGGGGGGCATGGACGCCCATGCCTTCCTTGATTTCGCGCACCGCATCAAGTCGGTTGTGCAAGGTCTGCAAGCGCGCCTGCTGCTGGGTCTGCTGGGCCTGCCAAGCGCGCCGCGTACCCGGCCGGGACAGTAGGCCCGGCGTGTTTGCCTGTGTTCGCTGCAAGCGGGCTTCCTGCTGCTCGATCATGGTTTCAAGCCGATCTTCCAGGCGCTCAACCTGGTCGTGCTTCCCCTCGACGTAAGAGGCAAGGGCGGCTTGATAGGTCTGCTCGACCGGGGCAGCGCCAAGCATGGCCTGCTGCTCGGCCTGGGCGGCCTGGGCGGCCTCTAGGACGCCTTCCCCGGCTCCGGGGTCGGTCAGGGTTGTTTGCTGCGAAGCTCCCGCCGTCGCTTGAGTTCGGCCCGCATCCAGGCGCTCGAAGCCTGCATTTCGTGCTTCAACGATGCGAGTTCGGATTGCGTCAACGCTCGGGGCAGCTTTGAGGTGTCCGGCTTCGCCTTGGGTGAGGTGGTCAATGCCATAGCCAAAAGTCTCCTTCCAGAAAGTATCCATCGCCGGGCCATGCTTCTGAGCGATGGCCGCCAGCATGGCGGGTTTTGCGGCAAGATCGACCGCGCCGGGATGCGCAGTCATTACGGACGCGGCGACAACCTTGCCGCCCCGGTTTTCAATGTAGCCCCGCAGCGAAGCGAGGGTGCCGCCCATTGTTAAGGTGTCGTCCAGGATCAAATACTTTTGCCCCGGCTGCACACTGCCTTCAAAGGTCGGATTGAACGCCAGGCGGTGGTCAGAGCCGGTGCCGGTTCGGCTGACCTTTTCACGTTGCACGATGCCCAGCTCAACATCGAGGCCAGTCCGATCCGCAAGAACCTCGGCCATCGCCAAGGGAATCTTGTTCGTGCCGGCGTCCTCGACGGCGAGAACAGGAACCAGCAAAGGCCGATCATTCCCGATGATCGCCTTGATCTGGCTCACGGTGTCATCCGTGACCAGGCGATCAACCAGGTTCAACGCGGCTTCACGATCACCGCCCTTGGCGGCAAGGTACTCCGGTTCATCTTGCAGCGCGCCCAAGTCGCCGTTACGGACGACTTTGGGGAAGGCTCCCCAAGGGGCACGCTCGCCCATTCCGATCTTATTCAAAGGTCGCTCCCATTTTTAGCGGCTAAAACTAACGGGAGCGCCCTCGACTGAGCTTGACGGCCTCGGCGCTGACATTCGCCTTGCCCTGGGCGTCATAGCTTATGCTCTTCGCACTCCCAATATCAGGTACTTTATCGAAATCTGAGCGGGAATGCATGACAAATTGCTTGCCGACTTGCTGGAATACGCTACTGCTGTCGGCGTGCACAATTACGCCTTCGTGGCGCTGGGACTTATCGGCCTGCTGCGCCATGTACAAGTTGTAGATGCCCGGCTTGAGTTCGCCAGCTTTGTCCACCTTCTGATTTGTCCATGCGCCGCCTTGCTCGCTCTGAACGATCCTCTGACCGTTCATGACCAATAGGCGTTGTTTCATTGAGGACTCCTGTAATTATCCGCCGTTCAAGAATAGGGTGTTTGCCGCATTGACGCGCACAAGAAAAAAGCCGACCTCGGCAGTTCGAGGCCGGCTTTCCCTGTGGGCCGGTTTGTAGTGTCAAGGTGGGCCTACCTATTTTAGTGAAAAACCTCCGATTTATCAGGTCTTTTTTGCCCCCGAAGGCTTCTTTTCGCTCGCCGGGAGCATATTTTCGAGCGCCTGGGCGCGGCCGCGAAGCGTGGCCGCCTCTTCTTTGGCCGTGGCCGCATCCCGTCGCGCCTCGTCCCGCTCGGCCTGAATGGCCGTAAGGCGTTCGGCCTGGCGGTGGGCTTCCTGGGCGGCCGCCCGGCGCTGCTCCTGGTGCGCCTGGTCGGCGGCCTCGGCCTTAGCTTTGACGGTCGCCAGCTCGCTTGTAGCGGCCTGCAAAGCCGCTTGCAGGCTCTCGACCTGGGCGCGCAAACGCTCGGCGGCCTGGGCGGCTTCGCTGCGCTGCTCCTGGTGCGCCTGGTCGGCGGCCTCGGCCTTGCCCTTGACGGTCGCCAGCTCGGCGTTTGCCTCATAGACAAGGGCTTGCAACTCGTTCACCCGGTCGGTCAGCCCGAAGCCATGGGCCTCGGCCTTCTCAAGTTTGGCGCGCTGCGCGGCGGCGTCGGTGTGTGCATGATCCAGCTCGGTGCGCAGCTCGCCGGCGCGGGCTTCGGCCGTAGTAGCACGCTCGCGCATGGCGGCCAGCTCGTCGCGCAGCGCGTCGGCCTCGCCGCGTGCCGCCGCCTCGGCGGCCTCGATGGACGCCAAGCGGGACTTCGTTTCGTCCAGCTCGATGGTTAGCTGGTCGGCCAGCTCGGCGGCCTCCTGACGGGCGGCCTCCATCTCAACCCGGACACCCTCCAACGCCTCGCGCTCGGCCGCCAGTCGGGTATTTGCCATTTCAAGTGCCACGCCCCACAAGTCGGCCCCCAGCTCGGCCAGCTTGTCGGTGACGGCTTGAGGGGCCGGCTCGCGCATCGGTGCAGCCTGGGCGGTCTTGCTGGCTCGCCACTCGCTCATTGCCTCGGAAATGGTGGTGAAACTCCCGCCGCCGACCGCCTTGCGCACGGCTGCGAGGGTGGGGTTTTGGCCGGCTGCATCCAGCTCGTCGGCGGCCGCAAAAATCTGTTCCTTCGTGATTGCCATGATCGCGCTCCTTTTCGTCGGCGGTTGTATGTTGTAGCGTGTAGCATACTACAACATACAACACAGCGCAAGCGGTTTAGCTGAACTTTTTAGCGGCTAAATTGCGGGCAAAAAAAAGCCCCGCACGCGGCGGGGCAAGGGTGGGTGTGGTCGGTGATGGTCGGCGGTCAGCCTTCCAGCAAGGCAACAAGCTGCACGCTGGAAAGATCGGCCTCGAACTCGTGGCCGTCGTCCTCGTACTTCAACCAGGCCCAGCCCTCGGCGGGGGGTCGGCGGTTGAGGATCAGGCGGGCAGGGCGGTCGTCGTGCTTGACCTGGATGATGGCCTTCTTGAGCTTGTCCGGGTCGGCCTCTTTCTTCTCCTTCTTGGCGTCCGAATCTTCCGGCCCTTGCTCGCCGCCGCCGGCCTCGGCATCGGTCTTGCCGGTCAGCACGTCGATGGTGTTGGGGTCGCGCTCTTCGCCGTCGCCGTCGCCGTCGCCCCGGCGCTTGTCGTCCAGGTACTCGCGCAGCAGCTTGACCGATCCCCGCGTCAGTTCCTGGCTGTCGTCGGCCAGCCATGCCGTAACTTCTTCGGGGTTCTTCTTGTAGGCCGTCACCAGCTCGTTGATGACCGTTACATCCTTGGCGCGGCCGGTATTGAATGCCTCGGCAATCGGTTCGGGCAAGTCCAGCAGCGTGACATGCTGCGTGACGAACGCCGGCGACTTGCCGATTTCCTTGGCAATATCGCCCTTCTTCTTGCCCTTCGCCAGCTCGCGGCCGATGAAATCGGCAATCTCGCGGGCCGTCAGCTCGTTGCGTTGCAGGTTCTCGATAACCTGGTCGGCTTCGTTGTAGTCGTTATCCACGAAAGCCGGGATGGTTTCCTTCTCGGCCAGCTTCGAGGCGCGGTAGCGGCGCGCACCGTGGTTGATGATGTACCGGCCTTCGGCCTCGGGATGTTCCCGCACCGAGATAGGCGACTTGACGCCACGGTCGCGGATCGTCACGGCCAGTTCGCCAAGGCTTTCCGGCGAGAAGCCGGGGTTGTCGGCCTTGCGCGGCTGGTTATCGTCCTCTTCGATCAGGTGCAAGGGCAGCTCCAGGGGGCCGGCGCTGCCGTTGTTGGCGGCCGCTGGATCGTCCAGGAGGCTCGAAAGGTCGCCCAAGCCATCAAGGCCCAAGCCAGCGCCTTGCGGCTTGTCTGCGGCCTTGCTGGCCGGTTTGGTGGCAGTCTTTGCGCTCATTGAGCAATCTCCATTTTCGTGAATACATATTCGCCCAGCGCACGGACTTCCTGGGTCGCTTTGCGGGCTGCGGTTTTCTTGATCTTCCAGACGGGCATTTGCTCGCCCAGCGCCTCGGCAATGCTGTCGCGTGCGCCGATACTGAACGGAAGCACCAGTTGCGGGTAAGCCTGTTGCAGCATCGCCAGATTGGCGACGTGTCGCGGCTTCCTGGCGTCGACCTTGTTCGGCACCATGCCAAGGAAGCGCAGTTTGGGGTTCATCTTGCGAAGGTTGCCGATGACGGAAACCATCTTTTTCATGCCCTGCAAGCTGTACGCTTCCATTTCGACCGGGGAAAGCATGTAGTCGGCAGACAACACGGCCGCCGTCATTGCAACGCCAAGGGAAGGGGCAGTGTCGATCAAACACACGTCGAAGAACTCGCCCAGCGCCGCAACACTGGCGCGCAGCGAGGCCGCCGCCTGGGGCAGCTCCATCTTGTCCAGGTTCGCAAGCGATGAGTCAGCCGGAATCAATGCAATGCCGTTGTTTTCCCGCTGACCAAACCAGTAGCGCAGCCCGTCCGTATCCCCGCTAAACAACTGGCTGGCGAGGTAGCCCGACTGATGCGCCGCCAGCGTGAAAGAGGCGTTGGCCTGGGTATCCAGGTCGATCACGGCAACGCGAAGGCCGCGCTCTTGGAAGTCAAACGCCAGATGACAAGTGGCGAAGGTCTTACCCTGGCCGCCTTTTTGAATTGCCGTGACAAGTGTTTTCATGACTTGGTTTCCCGTTTCCTTTTCCTGGCGTCCTCCGCCCATTTTTTCACGATGAATGCTTGATGCTCCGGCAGTACCGCCGTCACTCGCTCGAACCCCTCGGGTAAGTTGCCCTGCGAGGCCGCCCAAACGCGGCTGACCGCCTGCGATACTGCCCCCTTCGTCACTCCCAGCGCCGCTACAAACTCGGCTTGGGGCCTGCCCTCGACCAGCACGCCCCGCGCTATGTCGATGGTCTGCTGCCCGATTTCCAGCCCCTTGATGGCTGCTAGAAATTGGGCTTCGGTTAGTCGTTTCTTCATGGATCGCACCCATTAGACTCTCCACACCCTGGTTATTGAAAATGGCGGTGCCAGCCGCCGACCATGTGCAAAGTTTAGCTAAACTCGGCGCGCTCGTCAACTCCTTTAGCCGCTAAAATTGACGCCAAGGCGAGAAAAAAGGGCGGTGGTTTCCGCCCTGGCGCTCAACTCGATCCAATAGGGCGTTCCAACAAGGCCCAGTGGGAGCGAAGCTGAGATTTCACGACATATAAGCATTCGTTGATGTGCTGGAAGCAGCTTGCCATATTTTCATGCTCATTTTCACACCATTGATGCCTGATAGAGAAGCAAACAAGCAAAGTTCAGAGGTGGTGATACTCCAACAATTCCGCTTTACAGATTCCGCAACACGGAACACAATAGTGCATGATCCACTCGTTCAACTGTCTCGATACCGAGGCGCTTTTTAATAGCCAGGTTGTGGCCCGGTTCCGGAACATCGAGCGCGTGGCCCGACGTAAGTTACTGCAACTGCACGCGGCTACTGTGTTGGCCAGCTTGAGAGTTCCCCCAGGGAACCAACTCGAAGCCCTCAAAGGCGACCGAAAAGGGCAGCACAGTATCCGCGTGAACGATCAATGGCGCGTGTGCTTTGTTTGGAGAGAAGATGGCGCGCACCAAGTCGAAATTGTGGACTACCACTAGGAGCTGAGAACATGGCTGAACTACTTGACGAAATTCACCCCGGCGAAATTTTGCTTGAGGACTTTATGAAGCCGATGGGTATCACGGCCCGTCAGCTCGCGGCCGATATCGACGTATCGCCCAGCCGCATCAGTGAGCTGGTGCATGGTGCTCGCCCCGTCACGGCCGATACTGCGCTGCGCTTGGGGCTGTTTTTCGGCATGGAACCTCGCTTCTGGCTAAACCTACAAACTGAATACGACATGCGGATCGCTGCGCGTACCCTTCAAGAAAAGATTACGCCTCGAATTCGGGTTTTTCATCGAGCCGCAGCCTAAGACTTCACTTCAACCCGCTGAAGTCAGTCCGAAAGGGACCGGTTTCGGACTTGATGGTTTGTTAGTGTACGAAAGTAG